>OHRT01000014.1_pt1 | contig 131193 bp, 119 predicted proteins | sample 1578521 | NCBI WGS metagenome assembly OHRT01 (sample SAMEA3879537, study PRJEB24766) | human gut metagenome | biome: human-associated habitat; feature: feces | place: USA | collected 1985/1987
TTAAAAATGGACAATAAAAAAGTCTGAAAACCGTAGTTTTCAGACAAATTGTGGTGGAGCATAGGAGATTCGAACTCCTGACCCCAACACTGCCAGTGTTGTGCGCTACCAACTGCGCTAATGCCCCGCGTTTCAGCGAAAGTTATCATAGCATATTTCCGATATCTTGTAAAGCCCTTTTTGCATTTTTTTGCGATGTTTTTTTGACTTTTTCAGACGGGAGTGCGGTGCTCTCGCCTTGCATGTTTTCCCAACATCAGGTAGTATAGAAGCAGCCTGACGAGGGAGGGCTGTGTAATGAAGCGCTTTTTGGAAAAATGGACGCTATGGCTGCCGCCGTTGCTGGCGACGCTGTTTTTCGTGGTTTTGAGCCGCGTTACCTATTTCCGCTATGAAAACTCGGATGATTTTCTCATCGCCAGAACTTTTTTGGGCTTTGAAGGGATGCGGCCGGTTCCACCCCATCTGTATTTGCATCCTGCGCTGGTGTGGGTACTGAATGCGCTTTCGGCCGCCGCGCCCGGAGTGGCCTGGTTTTCGGTGGCTCAGCTGGGGATGCTGTGGATATCGGCGGCGGTACTGTGTCTCTGCCTGCTTCGCTGTGGACGGGCTGCGCGTCTGCATTCGGTGGTTTGCAGTTTGGCGGCGCTGCTCTTCTTGGGCGTATTTGCATCCTTTCTATGTACGCGCCTGACGTATACCACCACGGCGGCGCTGCTTGCGGCGGCGGCGTCCGGGCTGCTGGTGTGCGCCGGGGTCATCCGTAGGCGGGTAGCCCCGTGTGTGTTGCTGTCCGCCGCGCTGCTGACGCTTGGCGGCATGCTTCGGGGCACCTCCCTGCCTGCCTCCCTGTGCTTCTGGGCGCTGTCGCTGGCGTTTCTGTGCGTGCGTCTGGCTGGCGGCGAAGCGCACGAGCGCCGGGCTCTGCTGCGGGCGTTGGTGCCGGCGATCGTGGTGGGCGCAGTGCTGACCGGGGTGCGGCTATGGGAAAAGCGGGAATATGCGGCGTTTTTCGACTTTCATGACGCGCGTATCGAACTGATGGACTACCATCCCCAAGCGCTGGATAGCGTGTCGCAGGAAACGCTGGATGCGCTGGGTTGGGACGCATCCGAGGTGGAGCTGGTGCGCCAATGGTATTTCATGGATGAAAACATCACCGCCGATGCGCTCCGTCTGATTCAAAACGGCAGCGCGCAGGCGTCGCTGACGGAACGGCTTCAAAACGTTCCCCGCACGCTTCGTAACTTCTTTGAGGAAAACCCCGCCTATCTGTTTTCCGTGCTGCTGGTGGTGGTGCTGACCGTGCTTGCCTGCCTCGTACCCCATGGAAGTGCGGGGCTGACGCGTTTGACCGCACTGGCGGCCCTGGGCCTGTTTGCGGCCATGCTGGTCTATCTGGCCTGGCGAGGCCGTTTTTTGGGCCGCGCAGTGGATTGTGCGCTGCTGCCGGCGGCGACCGTGGCAGCCTGCCTGGCGGTGTCTGGCCTGCCGTTGGCATCAAGGCGGCGCACCCGCACGGCCGTGCTTTGCCTGTGTGCGCTGCTGCTCCTTCCCGCGGGAATGCAGCTCAAACAAACGCTGTACACGCTCACCCGCCGACCGGATATCGTATCGCCCACCCGGGAGGCGGACCTGGAGGCCTATGCCCTGGAACACCCGGACCGCCTCATCGTGCGCACACCAGACCTGCTGCGCGACACGCGTCTGTTTCCCGACGTTTCCGCAGGCATTCCGGACAACACCCTGATCTGGGGCGACTGGCTATGCCGCACGCCCGGCTGGAACGCGCAGCTGGCGCGTTTCGGCTTTGACCCGGAGGGCTTCGTCGCCGCAGATTTTTTAAGCGAGGCCATTCTCTTTGTGACTGCCGACGACGAGCCGCCCCAGGCGCTCGTGGACTATATCAGCCACGGCGCGGGGCGGCCCGTGACCGCGCATCTGGTGGCAGCGCGCGGCGATCTGCGGTTTTTTGCCTTTCGTTAGGGCTCAAAGGCATACAGCGTGGCGCCAAGGTCCTCAAGCAGGGCGGCGGGGTCTCTGTCCGCCAGGTCGCTTCTGTTGAGCACCACCCAGACATGGCCGTCCGCATCCACACTGTACTGCCCGGTTTGCGTCAGACCGTAGGTGGGCTGCTTCTCCCAATGTGTGCCCGCCGCTACCAGCGCCGTGCCGCCGGAAACGGGGTACGCATCCGTACTTTTGTAGATGTCATAACCCCGGCTGTTCTCCACCAGCTCAAAATCCGTTTCCCACAACGGATAGGTGTTATAGGCCATGGGGGTGCCGGCTTCGAGCAACTCCTGCGCGCCGGCATAGACCAGCGTGTTGCTTTCGTTGTAGCACTTGTCACCCACCATTAGCACACAGCGCAGCGCCAGCTCCTGCCGGCTGTCTGCGGGGATGCGACCCATCTCCCGCAGTACGCCGTTGATCTCCAGCAGATAGGCCTGGTCAAACACGTCCAGCTGCGGACGGAAATATACCTCACCGGCGATTTCCGCCACGTCAAAGCTCTCCAGCGTCATTGCTCCACCGATCTGAAAATCCTCGTTTTCCGGGGACAGGCCGCCCTCATCATAGGCATATTGGTTTCCGAACAGCACGTCATAGCTGAGCAGATCATAGACGGGATCACTTTCGGCGCCCGCCGTGAGGTCACCCGGCGCAGGATCGTCCGCCGCCTCACGCAGCCTTTCCACGTAGGCAAAGAAGGGGTCATCGTTCATGCCGGCCAGTGTCAGGGCGTAGGCGCCCAGCTGCCAGGAATACAGGTTGGTTTCTCCCGGCGCAATGCCGCCATCGTTGCTCCAGATGAAGTAAGGAGTCAGGTGCCCCGCGGCACCCGTCGCGGATATGCCAATCTCCTCATAGACATCCGTTCCCAGCGGTGGGATGTGATCGCTGAAAAACACGACCATCGTGGGTTCGTCCAGGTCGCTCAGCTGCGTGATGAACGATTCCAACGCCGCATCGCTCTGCTCCAAAAGCCAGCAATAGTTGGTCAAAATGGCGCAAGTGCGGTCGCTCACCTGGTTGGAAAAGGGCGTCTGCGCGCCGTAGGTTATGCGAAAGTCGTCATAGTCATAGCCGCCATGATTTTGCATGGTCAGGCAGAAGATGAAGTCGCGCCCTTCTGTTTCCGAAAGCTGATGCAAAATGGCGCGGTAGTGCTCCTCGTCGCTGACAAACATGCCCTTTTTTTCAAAGGGGGTCACGGTGGTGTCCAGCGTAAAAAAGCTGTCAAAGCCCAGCATGCGCAGATTATGATAACGGTTGTAGTACACGCCGTTATACCAGTGGATGGCCGTGGCCTCATATCCCCGGTCCCGTAGCACCGAGGCCAGGCTGCTTACCGGCGGCAGGCCCATCGAATAGGGGTTGACGACATACTGGCTGCGAAGTCCCGTGAGCACCTCAAATTCCGTTTCGCTGGTACCGCCGCCCAGCTTGGGCACGTACAGTTTGCCCCGCCGGCAGCTTTCGGTCAGCCGGTTATAGAAAGGCGTCAGCTCGCGGTTCAAATCCAGATACTGGCGCAGCCATCCCTCGTCGGCAAAGCTTTCGCTGAGCACCACAATGATATTGGGCGGGTCGTCCGCAGCAGCCTGCGGCGTTTCCTGTGCCAGAGCGCGGTACGCATCGCGCACGCCCTGCTCATCGTAATCCACGCGCATCAGCGACCGGCGGTGGTTCTCCATGGCAATGGCGGAAAACAGCGTGCCATCGGTTCGGGCCTGGTCCACCATGTCGTAGCGCTCCCGTCCGTTTGCCAGCGAAAAGGTGCACAGCGGCGGAAGGACCGCCATCACAAGCAGACCCAGCAGAGGAAGCAGCGCCCCGCAGCGTGAGCGGCCGCGCATCCACAGGGCTGCTGCGATGATAAGGACCGCAAAAATGCCCGCCACGGTAAAGATTTCAACAAAGTCGATATCCAGCGCCAGCCCGGCGGCTGCCTGCCACGCGTCCCCCAGCTGGGCCACATCGGAAAACAACAGCGGTTCCATGCGGTAGAAGATCTTGTAGCGGTTCGCAATGCCAAGCACTGCGTACAGCAGGCCCAGCGCCAACAGGCTGCACAGACGCGCGCGCCGGGAGGGAACCAGGCACAGCAGCAGGCAGGGGGCCGCGTAGAGCGCATAGTTTATGGCAAACAGGCCCGGCTGGGAAACTGCCCAGACCGGTACGCTGCCTGCGTCGCCCCGGGAAAAACCCTCCAGCAGCCACAGCAGGCACAGCGGGGCGGCGCATGCCATGAGCCAGTCGGCAAGGCGATAGCCCCGCGGCAAAAGACGCCGGAAACCGTTCATGCGCGTACCCTCTTTCCTGAAACATCCCTCTGGACATACCCAAGCATTCTAGCATACTTTGATTGAAACAGGCAAGCAGCCAAAGCGGCCGGCCGATGGCATATCCAGTTGCCAATGCCATTTTCTTGTGGTATACTTCAAGCACGAATCAAGCCGTTCATATTCGCCCCCAACCAGGGCAGACCCGCCGCGGGCCGCTGCGCGCGGCGATGTGGCATGGAACGCAGCAAAGGGGAAATGAAGCATGGAAACGTTGATGAAACGAGCCCTTGATATCGCGCATCTCTTTGACGTTCCCCGCGGGGAAATGGCCTGCGAACCCTATGGCACGGGAAATATCAACGATACGTTCTGCCTGACGGTGCGCCCGTGGACGGGCGCGGTGAGGCGCTACATCCTGCAGAGGGTCAACCGCTATGTATTCCCCGACCCTGAACCCATGATGGGCAATATTCAGCGTGTGACCCACTATCTGCGCGGCGTGATTGCACGCGGGGGAGGCGATCCCGCGCGCGAAACCCTCACGCTGGTGCGCGCCATGGACGGGCGTCCGTGGATCACGGATGCTTCCGGAGACTTGTGGCGCGTCTACCTGTTCATTGAGGGAACCGTTTCAACCGATATGCCGGACAGCCCGGAGACGTTTGCTGCGGCGGGCGAGGCGTTCGGACGGTTCCAGCGCCAGCTGGGGGGATTTGACGCGGCGACGCTGCATCCTACGCTGCCTGATTTTCATAATACGCCGGCGCGCCTGCAGCAGCTGACCAACGCCATTGGCGCCGACGTGGCGGGCAGGCGGGCCCAGGCAGGAGAGGAGATTGCCTTTTGCATGGCAAGGGCCGCACAGACCGACGCGCTGCTGCGCGAGCTGGAGGCGGGCAACGTGCCGCTGCGTGTGACGCACAACGACACCAAGATGGACAACGTCCTTTTGGATGAAAAAACAGGCCGTGGCGTGTGCATCATCGACCTGGACACCGTGATGCCGGGCCTCAGCGCCTGGGATTTTGGCGATGCGGTGCGTACCGGCGCAAATACCGCCGGCGAGGATGAGCGCGACCTGAGCCGGGTGGCGTTTTCGCTGCCGATGTTCAAGGCCTATGTGAGCGGCTATCTGCGCGGACTGGGCGGAGAGCTGACCCGGCGGGAGCTGGATCTGCTGCCCCTGGGGGCCAAGCTGATGACGCTGGAATGCGGCATGCGCTTTTTGACCGATCATCTCAACGGGGACCGCTATTTCCATATCCACCGCGAGGGGCACAATCTGGATCGCGCACGCACGCAGTTTCGTCTGGTGGAATGCATGGAGAAGAACTGGGACGCCATGGTGGAAATCGTCAAAAACGCCTGATGGAACAAAAAATCCAAGGCGCGCGGCTGTCGTTTCCTGCCGCGCGCCTTTTCTGCGCTTTTTCAGGTGTGAAACTTTTTGCGAATTTCCAGCCAAAGCGGCTTACGGAACAGCAGAAAGCTCAGCAAAAGCAGCCCCAGACTCACCCCGCCCACCACAATCATGGGCCAGTCCAGACGCTTGAGGCCAGCCAGCGACAACAGCGTTCCCACCAGCCCGATCAGAATCAGCTCAAACAGGGGCAGGAAATCGCGCTTGCGTTTGTGGAAAAACAGCAGAAAGTATCCGCCTGTCACAATCAGCTCGCCGAAGAACACGATGGGCACCACAAAGCCGCTCCAGCCGCCGCCCACCACGCTGTCCAGCAGAAACAGGTACAGACATACCGCCAGCGCCGTGTCGCACAGCTTTTTGATGGGCGTGGCCTCCACCTGCGGCTGGTAGATCAGCGCTATCCAGACGGTCATCAGCCCGCCGATGACGATCAGACTCCACGCGGGCCCCTGCGTCAGCAGATTGATGATCAGGCACAGGTAACCGGCCAGCACAAAGGCGCTTCGCCACAGGGCCTGCCGGTTGCGCCGCCAGAAGGACTGCGACGTGTTGGGAGGATAGGTTGTATGCACGCGCATGGCCGGGGGAGTTTGATGAGTCATGAGGTCCCCTCCATATACGGCTCCAGGCCGCTTTCCACAAAATGCCGGTACAGCGAGTCCTCAAAAAGCGTCAGCGGGGTGTTTTTGGTCACGGTGAGCACAGCGCGGTCCTGAAAGCTGCACAGCGAGCAACAGGCGCGGTTGCGGATGGGCGCGCCCAGCACAAAGTCGAACTTGTCGATATACGCGGCCATGTCCCGCGGCACGCCGATGGGGCCCAGGTTGGAAAACGTGGTGGTGAACACCGTATCGCTCAGGGTGCCGTAGATCAGGTAGGCGATGGGCCGCTTGATGATGAGCGGTACGAAACGGAGCCAGCGAACCAGCCGCCGGGACAGTTCAAGCGTTTCGTCCAGCGATTCCCTGGCCGAACCCGCCTTCACCTGCGCGTCAATGAGCGGGAGAATGCCGTCCAGGGTATCAATGCCGTCGGGCGGCAGATTGATGGAGCAGTATAGCGAGAAGTTGCGCAGCGTACGGCTGGAGTAAAAGCGGCGCATGTTGACCGGCAGCTGAATCTGGATTTTACGGCGGCCGGCGCGTCGGGGGCATGCGTCCCGGCAGGCCAGCATCAGATAGCCCAGCATCAGCGTGGTCACGGTCACGCCCTTTTCATGCGCGCGGTCAAGCAGCGCGCTGGTGGAAAAGTTAAAGTGCAGCACGCGGTTGGGCTGCTCGTAGGCAGGCATGCCGCGCATCTGCAGCGCGGGCTTGCCCGCGAAGCCGTGTGCGCCCCGCATCCGGCCACCCAGCACAAAATCGTCCCGCCACTCGGCGGGGTCAGGCGGCTGGTCCAGGCAAAGCGTCTCCGGCCCGTCGGACACGCTTTCTCCCAACAGCCTCAGGTAGGTTTTGACCAGTGTGCGCAAAAACACGCTGCCGCCCGTGCCATCCGTCAGGATGTGAAAGAATTCGACGCTCACGCGGTTTTGCCAGTACACGACGCGCAGCGTGGGAGAGGATACCTGGCCCAGCTTCATCACGGCGCAGGGCAGCTTGCTTTCCTGCCGCACGGCGAAGCGGCGCATGGCGCTGTCGATATAGTGCCAGAAAAACCCGCATTTGACCGTGGTGGCAAAGTAGGGAAAACGGCGGATGGTATAGCTCAGCGCCATCTGCATGATGGCGGGCTCAACCGGCTTTTTCAGATAGCATGACAGACGGAATACCATCATGCGCTTGAGGCCCATGCTCATGGGATAGATTTTGGCCGCGTGGTCCAGCGGATACCAGTCGGTGCGCTCCGAGAGGTAAAAGCCGCCCAGCTGGCCGGGATCGAGCCGGGCAAGGGCCTTTTCCAGAGGGAGCCCCCGGTCCGTCAGCAGCGCAAGCGCCTCCAGGTGGTCCCGAAGCATCATGCCGGCATGGCGGCGGCTGACGCCGCCCAGACGGGCGCGCACATCCGTCAGCCATGCCTGAACGCGGGGCTGTTGGGCCGGCGTGTAGCGCTGCTGTATTTGCTTTTCCAACTCCTTTGGTATGTTCAGGGCATTCCGCCTCCTTGCCGCGAGTCGCACCCGGTGTGCGTTTCGGTCAGCTCCGGCGGTCGGAACGCCGCCTCCGGGGCGCGCCGGTTTCGCGCTCCCCCTCGCGGCGCGCGGGCGCGACGGGCGGTTGGTCCGGTGCGTTGTTGGGCTTCCCCGGAGCGTCGGGCTCCGTGGGAGACGGCCGGCGTGTCTCAGGCGCCGGCGCGGAGGGACGCTTCGGTGCCCCGGCCGGTTTGGGCCGCTTGTTCAGCCGGACCGGTTTCACTTTCTTCTTGCGGGCCTTTGGCCCCTTCTTCTGGGTTACGGCAAAGGTGTAGTCATACTGCGGCTTGGGTTCCTCGTGTACCAGGGGCGTATCCAGACCGGTATAGACGCCTTTTCCGAAAGCGGCAGCAAACATGAAGCGCAGCTTGCGCACCGGGCTCTGCGGCTTGTAAAGCCGGGTAAAGATGTCCCTGGCGCGGGCGCTTTCGGCGGGGCCGGGCTCCACGCGGCTGTAATGGCTCATCGCCATGATGCGCCACAGGGGCAGTACCTGCACAGGCAGGGCCTTTTGCCGGTCCAGCCGGCGCGCGAAGAACAGGGGCGTTTCGCCCGGGGCGGGCTTGTATTTCATCAGGCGAAGCAGAGCATAGACGGCGCTGCCATAGATGAAGATTTTATCCGATTCGTCCGTCGCCTTGGCGGCCATGTGCGCGGGCATGCGAAGGTGAATGCGCACTACCAGCGCGGCCACAGCGGCGGCAATCAGCACAAGCCACCACGGGAAGGGCGGCTGGTCCTGCGGGGGCGGGGGTACATCCGGGTCCTGCCGGGGCTGCGGGTCGGGACTGGGAGTGGGCTCCTCCTGCTGGTCCTGCTCGGGCGGCTGCGGACTGGGTGTGGGAGAAGGAGAGGGGCTGGGCTCCGGCTGCTGCTGGTCCTGCTGGTTGTCGCCTCCCATCTCCTGCTGCTGGGGCGTGGCATCGAAAGGCACCCAGCCAAAGCCCTCGAAATAGACTTCGGTCCAGGCGTGCGCATCCTTGCCGGTCACATAGGCGAAGCCGTCCGCGCCGGGCTGCGCCAAAAAGCCCTCCACATAGCGCGCAGGCAGGCCCGCCATACGGCACAGCACCGTCATGGCCGAGGCGAAGTAGGTGCAGTATCCCTCCTTGCCCACATAGAGGAAATAGGTGACAAAATCCTGCGAATCGGGCGGCACGTCGGGCGTGAGCGTATAGCGGTAGTAGCGCTGCAGGTGGCGCATGATGGCGCACGCCTTTTCGTAGGGCGTAGCGGAGGAAGCGGTTATGTTGTTGACATCGGCGAGCATGCGCTCGGCGTCGGAGGTGCCGCTCAGGTGCTCGGGCAGCTGAAGACAGCTGTTGCAGATGTCCTCATAATAGGGGTCATCTCCCTTGGGCGCCGCGGCAATCAGCGCGCCCAGCTGTGTATTTCCGCCCTCCAGAATGGGCGCAAAGACGGTATACCGGTCGCCGCGCTGCAAATCGCGCGTGGTAAAGAGCTCGCTGCTGTCGTTAAAGTAGGCAACCAGGTTGGTCTGCGATGAAAACTGACGCAGAAACAGGGGGGTAAACAGCGTGCTGGTGGCGGTATCCTGCATCTGGATGCTCACGGCGTGCTCATCCAGCAACGTGCTTGCGCTGCGGACCACGTCGGAGGGCATGTTTTCCAAAAACACGCTTTCCCTGAGGCTTTGCCACCGTGGGCTGACATAGAGGCAGCGTCTTGCAGAGGCGGTGCTGCGCCAGGTCAGGCCGGTGTATTCGTCCTTGGAGATGGCGCGCAGCAGCGTGCGCGAATCGGTCTTGACGGTCATCACCGGCGAGTCGGAAGGCTGGGTAGGACCGCCCAGGCGGGCGTTGCCCTGGGGATAGTAGCCGTAGTTGCCCAGGGTAAACACGTTGCGCGGGTCGGTGAAAAACAGGTAGTCCGATATGGTCTGGCGAAGCTCCATGGCCTTGTCATACAGGGGCTGAATCACCGTCTGTCCGGAAGGAAGCAACAGCATGGCCAGCGCCACCACCGCCACCGCCAGCGGCAGCACCTGAAACAGGTTGGATTTTTCGTGCGAGGTCTGAGAAACCAGCAAAAGCAGCGCCACCAGCGCGGGCGTGGCAAACCACAGGTGTTCCGCCTGGCACAGGCTCCACATGCCAAAGAGCATCAGCACCACCAGAATGGTGGCGGGAAGAAAGCCGACGTTGCGTGAAGAAAACAGGTAGCTGATCCCCGCGACCGTTACGCCCAGCGTAAGGCCCAGCTGCCTGGCAAACAGCGGCGCGGCCGCCGTCACGCCGTTGAGATACAGGGAAACGGCTTTGAACGCCTCCATGGCCCAGCCGATGAGTCCCATATGGGGCAGGACCAGCTGCACAGCCAGCAGGGCGCCGCCCACGATGCCCAGCACCAGCCTGCCGCGCCGGAGCGTACCCAGCGCCGTACACAATACGGTTACCGCCGTCGCCGAGGCGATGGCCAGGGCCAGGGCACTTTCCGCCTCAAAGGTAAACATCAGGGGAAGCAGCAGGCCCATGGTCAGCAGCATGCTGACCAGGAAACGCGACAGGCGTTCATTGGACAAAAACGCGGGTTTGCGCATAGGCTTCCCCTCCTTTCCTCAGCGGCTGCCGCAGAGCGGTTATGCGCCCTGCGGCGTCACATAATCAACCTCTACCCCGGCATGCTGCAATTTGGCCACCAGCGGCAGCGTTTCCGGGTTGTCCGCCGCAAAGGTAACCAGGTAAAGCCGCACGTTGGGGCCCATGCGCTTCATGCGCGCGATCATGTCCACCAGGGCAGAGGTCAGGCGCGTGGTAATGATGACTACCGCGCCGGTCTTGCGAAGCTCGGCCAGCTGCATCATCAGCACGCGCTCAAAGCGTTCGGTTTCGTTAAAGGTACAGCGCGCCAGCTCGTCCAGCAGCACCGGCAGTCCCATGCGGCTGGAATACTCCATGGGCCGGTCGCCCACCAGGGGCATGCGCACGGGATTATCCTGGCGAATCTGGCAGGCTACCACGCTGGCGGCGGTTTCCAGCAGGGCGTCCTTCAAAAAGGCGCTCTGATCCTCGGGCATACCCTCGGCAAGCTGCGGAGGCGAGGTATCCAGCATGACCAGGGCATCGGGCAGGGCAGGCTCCTCAAACTGCTTGACGATGAGCTCGCGCTTGCGGGCGCTCATCTTCCAGTGGATGCGCTTGAGCGGGTCGCCCTGCTGATAGGCGCGAAAGTCGTTGGGACTGGAAGGGTCCTCCATGGCGCGGCGCATGGTTTCCACGCCCATGTCGCCCGCGGCGAAGGTCAGGGGCTCCACATCGAAGGGCACCGGCAGCACCAGCAGCTCCTGCCCGGTCATGTCGGGCTTATGCTCGCGCTTGAAAAAGCCGAATACGTCGCTCACCTCGTAGCTTTCCACCCCGGGAAACATTGCGCCCACATGGTCGGCCGCAAACTTGTGCACCACGCGCTGCCGCCGCCGGCCCAGCTGCGTCAGGTGAATCGTGCCGGCGGGGGTGTTGCTGGTAGCGCGCATATGCAGCGCTACCGGCGCGATGGGCAGGAGGCTGCGGTGGCTGACGGAGATTTCCATGCTGACCACCTCGCCGCGGTTGACCTTCGCGCCGCTGAGGGCGTTTTCCACCTTGACGCTCTTTTCCGCCATGCGCACGCTGGCCAGGGAGAATACCCATGCCAGCGCAATGATCGCCGAGATGAGCAGGTACATGCGGTTGCCCATCGACAGCGCGCACAGCAGAAAAAAGCCGAAGCATGTGGCCAGGGTCGCGTTGGCCTTCTTCACCGGCAGGGACTCCTTTCGTGTGGAATGGGCCGCGCCGGGCCGGTCAGCTCAGGCGCAGGGGAACGGGAACGTTTTCGACCACGGCGATGAGGATGCGTTCGGCGCTGATGCCTTTCATCTTGGCTTCGGGACTGGGGCTGACGCGGTGAGCCAGCACCGGCAGCACCATGCGCTGCACATCTTCCGGCAGGATATAGTCGCGCTCGTTGAGCAGCGCGCATGCCTGCGCGCCGCGGATGAGGGCGATGGCGCCGCGTGTGGATACGCCCAGCTGCAGGCTGGGATGCGTGCGGGTCATGGCGGCGATGTTGGCCACGTAGTGGCGCACCTCCTTGGAGCAATATACCGTGCCCACCATATCCTGCATGGCGATCACGTCGCGCGCGGAGCACACGGGAGTGAGGCTGGCCTGGGGCTTGACCGTGCCGGAGAAACGCTCCAATACGGCCATTTCTTCCTCCAGGGTGGGATAGCCCATCGAAACGCGCAGGAAAAAGCGGTCCATCTGCGCTTCGGGCAAGGGGTAGGTACCCACAAATTCGCTGGGGTTCTGCGTGGCCAGCACCATGAAGGGCTTGGGCATGGGGTGGGTTACGCCATCCACCGTGACCTGGTATTCCTCCATGACCTCCAACAGCGCCGACTGCGTCTTGGGCGAGGTACGGTTGATCTCGTCCGCCAGCGCGATCTGGCACATGATGGCGCCGGGGTGGAATTCCATCTCGCCGGTCTTGAAATTCACCATCGTAAAGCCGGTCACGTCGCTGGGCACCACGTCGGGCGTGAACTGGATGCGGTTGAAGGAGCAGTCCAGCGATTTTGCCAGGGCGCTGGCCAGGGTCGTCTTGCCGGTGCCGGGCACATCCTCGATCAGCACGTGTCCCTTGCAAAGCATGGCGATCAGCAGAAGCTCGATCACCTCGTCCTTGCCGACGATGACCTTGCCGATATTCTGTTTCAATGCCGTAATGACCTGGCGCGGATTGAGCATACCACCGCTTCCCCCTTGTATGTGGATCAGGATGCGCTTTTCAGGGCGCAAAACCGTGTGCGCGTGACGGGCACACACGGTTTATTATAACGGACGGGCCATGTTTTTACAAGTATGTGACAAATGTTTTACGAATTTTCCCGACAACGCAAAGGCGCGGGCTGCTTATGCGCCTCCGACAGGAAACGCCTCCGTCTCCGCCCCCTGCCCCTCTTCGTAGGCGGGCGGCGTGACCCCGGTGGAGTCGGCCATCTTGTCCAGCACGCGCCGCGCGTCGTCGCCTGCGAGCAGTACGGGCTGATAGTTGTTGTAGCTTGTTTCCCCGCTCACGCTGATGGGATGAAACACCAGCCTGACGCTCACGGGCGCGCCGTCCTCATAGGCAAAGACGGCCTGCAAAAGCAGCGCGTCATAATCGCGCGGGTCGCGGTTGCCGCCGAACACGGCGTTGCCCAGGCTGTAGACCACCGGTACGCCGTCTACCAGTTCGTAGCCCTGCACCACATGGGGGTGGTGCCCCACCACGAGGTCCGCGCCCATGTCCACGGCGTGGGCCGCTACGGTTTTCTGCTGGGAGGTGGGCTCGCGCTCATATTCGGTGCCCGCATGCATGCTGTGTACGATCAGCTGGCAGCCCACCTCGCGCAGGGCGTCCATCTGCGCGCGCAGGTTTTTCTGCGCGCCGGTGGACAGGCTGAACGCCGAACCCGTGAAGCCGATCATCACGCCGTCATGCGCCCACACCGCTACATGGTCCGCGTCAAAATAGGCCACGCCCGCGTCCGCCAGCGCGGCCTGGGTATCCGCGTAGCCTTCCGCACCATAGTCCAGGGTGTGGTTGTTGCTCAGTCCCGCCAGTTCCACCCCGCCCAGCGGCAAAATGGTGGCAAAATCCGCCGGCCCCTTAAAATTAAAGGTCTTTTTCACCCGGTCCAGCGTGCGGTCGGTCAGAACGCCCTCCAGATTGACCACGGTGACGTCGTCGCCGTCCAGCAGGGATTGGAGATTGAGGAAGGGATAGTCGTATCCCTCGCGCAGCGCGGTTTGCACAAAGCCGCCGCGGCTGTTGGCCGCCTTGCTTTCTCCGCCCAGCGTGCAGTCGCCCAGAAAGCTCAGCGTCACCTCACCGGCGAAGCCGCTGACCTGCATGGCCGCATCCAGCAACGCTTCGGGCGGGTTGTCCGCCTCAAACACATACCACTCCGCACGGGCCCCACCCAGCGACAGGGCGGCGCAGGCCGCCAGACAGGCGGCGGCATATCGAATCCGCATCGGCTTGCCGTCCTCCTTTGATCTCACATAACGGTGGTAACGCCTTCATTATATCCGGGCGGGCGCGCCGCTGTCAAACTTGCCTGCCGGACGCGCGCAGGCTATAATAAAGAAAAGCATGGAAACATCGCCGGAGGAGGTGCGAGCCTTGTACAGACGGCTGAGATGCCTGCTGCTGCTTCTGTGCCTTGCGCTGCCGCGCGCGGCTGCGGGCGCTGAGGGCGCCGTGGAGGAGCAGCTGGCCCGCATGTTTGAAAAATACAGCACGCTGGGCGCTTCCGTGGCCGTTTTTCAAAACGGGAGCGTGACCTATACCTACACCTACGGACAAATCCGGCCCGGTGGGCCGGAGGTGACGGCCGATACGGTGTTTCAGGTGGGCAGCATCTCCAAGATGGTGGCCTGCATCGGTCTTTTACAGCTGATGGACGCAAAGGACGTGTCGCTGGACGACGAGCTGGGCGACGTGCTGGGCTATGAGGTGCGAAATCCCTATTATCCCCAGGTACCCGTCACGCTGCGCCAGTTGATGACCCACACCGCCTCCCTGCAGGATGCATCCGACTATAACCGTGCGCTGGACGGCAGGGGGCTGCCCCTGAAAAGCCTTTTTACGCAGGAGGGACGAGCCGTGTTTTTGCAGCAACGCCCGGGCGCCCGGCGGCTGTATTCCAATTTCGGCGGCGGCCTGATCGGCTCGCTGATCGAGGCGCTTTCCGGCCGGACGCTGGATGATTACATGAGCGAGAAGGTGTTTGAACCGCTGGGAATCACGGCGGCGTATCAAGCGTCGCGGCTGGCGCCGGATGTGCCTGTGGCGGACCTGTATTACATGCCCCGACGCCGGCTGGCAAAGCAGGTGAGGGAGGAGATTCCTACGCTGCGCGATTATTGCTTCACAGCGGGCAAGCTGACGATTTCCGCGCCGGACCTGTGCAAGATCCTGATCGTGCTGTGCGATGGAGGCGTGTGCGGCGATGCGCGCATTCTGAAGGAAAGTCAGACGCAGGAGATGCTCACCCCGCAGAATTATACCGGTAGCGTAACCTGCGAAAGCGGAAACGGACTGTTTATCAACATCATAACCGACGACGAGGTGGAGGGCCGCACTCTCTATGGCCATGGTGGAAAAGCCAACGGCATGCTCTGCGCGGCCTATTTTGACCCGTCGGACCGCACCGGAGTGGTCATGCTGACCAATGGATGCCAAAACCAAAGCATGCATAACGGCGTGGGCATGCTGGGCCGCAACATTTTAACGCTGTGCTATGAGCTGGTCATCGGCCCTGATCACCAGGTGGAAAATCCCTTTGAGGTGCGCTGACGCATCGCATAAAACGAGCCATTTTCCCCCATACTACCGCTATCCCCCGATGGAGGTCAGTATGCGGTCAACCTTTTTTCACAGCCTGAGGCGCAATCAGGACATGCTGGCGGAAAGCCTGAATTTGGACCAGAATGATGATATCGTCACCCGCTCCTTCACGGCGCTGGGGCGCAGCTGCGCGCTGTATTTTGTGGAGGGTATGGCCTCCGGGCAACGGATGTCGGATAGCGTGCTGCGTCCGCTGCTGCGTGCGCAGGAGGAGTTGAGCGGGCGGCAGGCGCTGGAGGCCGTAACCCGCCGTCTGATTGAGGCGCCGGAGGTTAAAACCGAAAAACAGCCCTACGCCGCTGTCCAGCAGCTGATGCGCGGGCAGACGCTTGTGCTCATCGATACCGTGGATGAGGCCGTGCTGGTGGACCTGCGCGGGTACATCCGCCGTCCCGTCTCCATTCCGCAGACGGAAAACGTGGTCATCGGCCCGCATGAAGCCTTCACCGAACCGCTGCGCGACAACCTGACGCTGCTGCACCGCATGCTCCCTACCCCCACACTGATCTGCAAGCTGGGGCAGGTAGGCACGCGTATCTCCACGCAGACTGCCGTGTGCTATCTGGAGGGCATCTGTCCGCAGGAGACGGTGGATGAGGTCCAGCGGCGTCTGGAGGCTTCGGCCATCGATCATGTGCTCACCGTGGGGGAACTGTCCCAGCTGATCGAGGACGATCCCTTCGCACCCCTGCCGCAGGTGGTCTCCACCGAGCGGCCGGACCGGGCGGTGAGCTTTCTTCTGGAGGGACAGGCGGTCATCCTCATCGACGGCAGCCCGCGTTGCCTGGCCATGCCGGTGAGTTTCTGGCACCTGTTTCATGCGCCTGACGACAGCTATATGCGCTGGATGTACGGCACCTTCATGCGCGTGGTGCGTGCGGTGGGCGCCGTGCTGGCGCTGCTGTTGCCGGCGGTGTTCGTGAGCATGGTGATCTTCCATCCGCTGGCGCTGCCCATGTCGCTTCTGACCAACATCATCCAGAGCCGCTCCATCGTATCCATCAGCCTCTTTGGCGAAGCCGTGCTCATGCTCACGGTGTTTGACCTCATCAATGAGGCGGGTACGCGCATTCCGGGTCTGATGGGGTCCTCTTTCGGGCTGGTGAGCGCGCTGATTCTGGGAACCGCCGCTGTGGACGCCGGACTGGTGAGTCCGCTTTTGATCATCGTGGTGGCGCTTTCAGGCCTGGGCAGCTATGCGCTGCCCAATTACTCGCTGAGCTTTGCGTTTCGCATGGGGCAGATGGCGCTGCTCATCGCGGGCGGGCTGATGGGGCTCCCTGGCGTATGCCTTTTTCTGCTGCTGATGGTAATGCGCGTGGCCGGCATGGAAAGCCTGGGACGCCCGTATCTTGCGCCCGCCAGTCCGGACCGTCTGCACAACCCGGATCTGATTGTGCGGGGACCGGTGTTCCGGCAGCGGCTGCGCTCCTATGTGGCCAAACCGGACAACCTGCTGCGCGCGCATGGGCGCATGCGCCGTTTCCGGGATAAGGGGCGTGGGCAGCCATGATGACAGGCTGGTTCCGAAGAGCCCGTCAGACCCGAAGCACCGTGACCAACCGTGAGGAGGCGCACCGCCAGCAGCGCCTTGCGGCATGCGCCGCCTACCGCATGCTGGGCGCTATTGGCCTTATCGCGCAGCTGATGCTGTGGGTGACGCTGTACGCGTATGACCGGCTGGTACAGACCACCTGGCAGGCGGCGTTGTTGCTGGCTTTGCCGCTGGCGGGGCTGTGGGCGCTCTGGCGCCGGGGCGAAGGCGCTCTCGCCACACAGAAGGGAGCGCGATGCACGCTGCTGCTGCTGCCCTGCCTTGTGCTGGACGCGGCGGTTTTGATTCGCACGCTGGCGGGGTACATCAGCCAGTTGATTCCGGAATACCCGTATTGGGCCTGCGCCTTGGTTCCGGCGGTGCTGTGCTGGCTGACGGCGCTGCTCTCCAGAGAAAACGGGGCAGCCTACGGCGCGAGCCTGTTTCGGCTGCTGCTGCCGGGGCTGTTTTTGCTGGCGACGGTATTTTTGAATACCAATGCCCATCCGGTTCGCCTATGGCCGCTGCTGGGACAAGGGCCGGTGCGCACCGCGGCGGAGGCGCTGGCCGGCGCGGGGAGCGGCTGGGGTGTTGCGCTTTTGTTTGTGCTGCCGCTGCATTCCAGGCGGGACGATACCGCACGGCCTGCCGGGGAGCGAACGGCCGGGCGCGCGGCGCTGTGGACGGCGCTGCCGTGGCTGATGTGCGTGATCTGGGCGCTGTGGTATGCCATGGTCCGGCCCTGGCGCAGTGGCGATGCGTTGGATGTGGGAGAGCGCCTCATGGGATTGGCCCGGCACTCCCATAGCCCGCTGCTCTATGAGTGCAGCGGCTTGCTGTGGATGCTGCTGCTGCCATTGGCTTTGACCGGCAGCGCCGTGAGCGGGGAAAAGCTGCTGCGCAGCGCTGCCCCTCGCGTACCCCGTTCGATCGCGGCGCTGATTCCTCTGCTGCCGGGCACGGTGGCGGCGCTGGTCTGGCCGGACGATCTGCTCGGCGCGCTGGGCTGGGCGCTGCCCTGGCGCGCGCTCTTGAGCGCCGCGGCGGGCGGAGCGCTCTGGGCGCTGTCAGCCCGGAAGGGAAGGAAGGTGCATGCCGGATGAAACGCGTGTGGTTGCTATGCCTGATATTGGCGGCGGCTCCGCTGCTGGGCGCATGCAGCTATGCTTCTCTGGAGCGGGAGGTATACCCCATTTGCCTGAGCGTGGGCCTGGATGAAAAGGGACGCTACCAGGTAGGGGTACAGGCGCCTCAGAGCAGCACCGAAAGCGGGGCGGCGGCCTACGATGTGCTGACCGCCACAGGAGACAGCTTCGCCGACGCGATGCGCGTGCTGTCCGCCTCCACGCCCTATCCTTTCAATTTTTCCCAGGTGCGCCTGTGTCTGCTCAGCTATGATCTGGCCTCCACCACCCACCTGCGCCCGCTGCTGCGCACGCTGTTTGAAATGCCCAGCATGCGGCCTGACGCCTATGTGATGGTGGCGCTGGGCAACGCGGCCGAGGTGATGGCCGCGCAGAAGCCGGATCTGGGCATGCGGCTGAGCACGCATCTCAACCTGCTGTTTGAACAGCTTCGTCAGGAGCGCATGCTGCCCTACAGCAGCCTTTCCTCCTGCGTACAGGAGCTTGGCGACGGGAAGGCGGACCCGCTTGTGTGCATCTGTGCGATAAACCAGAATCTGGTGCCTGAGCAGGATAAGAGCCAGGGAGAGGCATCCGGTGGCCAGCAGGGCGGCTCGGACCAGAGCGGCGGAGGCGGATCGGGAACGGACGCCGCTGCCTTTGCCGGAGGCGAGCCCTGGTCCGGTGCGATGCTGCCGGAGGACATTCTGGCAGACCTGCTGCCCCAGACCAGCGTCAACCCCGTGGAATACCTGGGCAGCGCCGCCGTGAGCGAGGGGCGCGTCAGCGGTATTCTGACCGCGCGGGAGACGCAGATCGCCACGCTGGCCATGATTGAGGGGCGGCGTGCCGTGGCCATCGACGGCGAGCAGCTTCAGCTTCAGCTGTTTTTGCCCGGGGACGGCGCCCTGGCCGAGAGCCGGGACGAGGTGCAGGCCGTTCTGGAGAAGCTGCAGGCGCTGGGCTGTGATTCTTTCGGCTTTGGCTGGCATGCAGCCGGCGCGTTTTATACGGACGCGGAGCTGGAGGCCTACGGCTTTCGCAGGCGCTTCCGGGAGGCACAGATCGTGACGGTCGTGGAGTGAGGGGGCCGTCTTCCGATTTTTTCGCAGAGCGTTGGAAGCTCCGCTTTTTTGAATGCCTCTTCCCATGATGGAGGGAAGGGGCATTTTGCGTGCTGGAACCACCGGCTGGCGATGGCAGTCCAAACGCAAAAAACCTAAAATATACAGCAATGAATTGAATGGCTCCTCTTTGGACCGTGTGCTACAATATTGCCATGAAAAGGGCGAATGCTCTTGTGCAACTTGACTGTTCTATGCAACGAAGGAGGCGTTTGTTCATGAAGAAACTTGTCAGCCTGTTCCTTGCGCTGATCCTGGCGCTCGGCCTGAGCATCCCTGCCATGGCCGAAGGTACCACCCTGAGCGTGGCCGCGATTGAAACCGCGTATGGTTCGGAGATCTGGCAGGAGGTTACCGCCGCGTTTACCGAACTGACCGGCATTCAGGTCGATCTTGTGACCGACAAGAACCTGGAAGACGTGATCTCCGCGCCCATGAAGGCCGGCGATTTCCCGGATGTGGTGCATCTGGCCACCGGCCGTCCCGCCGCGCTGACCGAAACCCTCATCAAGGAAAACATGCTGGAGGACATCACCGACGTGCTGAGCATGACCGTGCCCGGCGAAGACAAGCTGGTAAGCGAGAAGATCGTGCCCGGCTTCACCGAGAGCTCCCTGACCAACCCCTACGGCGACGGCAAAACCTATCTGGCCCCCATGTTCTACAGCCCCTGCGGCCTGTTCTACAATGCCGGCCTGTTTGAGGAAAAAGGCTGGGAAGTGCCCGAAACCTGGGATGAGATGTGGGCGCTGGGCGACACCGCCGCTGCCGAGGGCATCGCGCTGTTTGCCTATCCTACCACCGGTTACTTTGACTCGCTGTTCTACGCCCTGCTCTATGAGTGCGGCGGCGCTGAGTTCTTCAACCAGGCCACCAGCTACGCCGAGGGCATCTGGGATACCGAGGAGGCCAAGACCGCGCTGGACATTATCGCCAAGCTGGCCTCCTACACCGAGAAGTCCGTTCCCTCCAATGCGAACAACGATAACTTCACCAAGAACCAGCAGCTGATTCTGGACAACAAGGCGCTCTTTATGCCCAACGGCAACTGGGTGATCGGCGAAATGGCTGACGCGCCCCGCGCGGAGGGCTTCAAGTGGGGATTCACCGCTCTGCCCGCCGTGACCGAAGGCGGAGACCGCTACAGCTACACCTACTTCGAGCAGCTCTGGATTCCCTCCGAGGCCGTCAACAAGGATGCCGCCAAGCAGTTTGTGGCTTTCATGTACTCCGACGTGGCCGCCGAAATCTTCGCCAAGGTTGGCGCCATCCAGCCCATCGTCGGCTTTGCCGATAAGCTGGAAGGCGACAACAAGATCTACTACTCCATCTATGACAACGGCGCCAAGGCCGCTCTGGGCAGCTTTGCCGCCACCGATCCCGTCGAGGGTGTGAACTTTGCCGATACGGTGTTTGGCACGATCAACTCTCTGGTCAGCGGCGACAAGACCGAGGAGCAGTGGATTGAGCAGATCAAGACCGACAGCGATCTGCTGCGCCAGGCGCTCAAGTAAGGTCCGCCATCCGTTGGCCGCGGCAAGCAGGAAGCTGCTCGCCGCGGCCTTTCTCATCGGTCAGGCCCTTGAGAGGAGGAAACGCTTTGGATAAGCAAAAGGGGAGAGGCAGGTTCATCGCGATGTGCGTGCTGCCGGCGGTGCTTCTGTTCTTTGTCTTCATGATTCTGCCTACCTTCAATATCTTCCGCATGTCCCTGTACAAATGGGGCGGCTTTTCGTCCAGGCGCACGTTTGTAGGCTTTGAAAACTTCACCAAACTCTTCCGGGATATGAAGTTCCTGCAATCCGTGGAAAATACGCTGCTTTTGATCGTGGTTGTCAGTGTGATCACCATGTCGCTGGCCATCATTTTTGCAGCCATTCTGTCCCGCGAAAAGATCAAGGGGCAAAACTTCTTTCGCGTGGTGTTCTATATTCCCAACATTCTCTCCATCGTCATCATCAGCGCCATTTTCTCCGCCATTTATGACGCCAACAACGGTATGCTCAATTCCATTCTGGCGCTGTTTCGCGGGGCGGATGCGGAACCCGTCTACTGGCTGGGCGATCAGAGCATCGTGATTTACAGCCTGGCCGGCGCCATGATCTGGCAGGCCATCGGCTACTACATGGTCATGTATATGGCTTCCATGGCCTCCATCCCGGAATCGCTGTATGAATCGGCCAATCTGGAGGGGGCAGGTCGCATCCACCAGTTTTTCCACATCACTCTGCCGCTGATCTGGACCAACCTGCGCACCACCCTTACCTTCTTTATCATTTCCACCATCAACATGAGTTTCATGTTCGTCAAGGCCATGACCTCCGGCGGCCCGGACGGAAGCACCGAGGTATTTCTCAGCTACATGTACAAGCAGGCGTACACCAACTCCTCCTACGGCTACGGCATGGCAATCGGCGTGGTGGTGTTCGCGTTTTCCTTCGCGCTCAGCGCCATCATCAACGCCATCACCAGGCGCGATGTGCTGGAATACTAAGGAGGCGGCAACATGCAAGAAAAGCGCAAGCCTCGCTTCACCGGCGAACAGCTCTATCACATTTTCATCTACGTGGTGCTGGCCGTGCTGGCCATCTGCATTCTGGTGCCCGTGGCCTGGGTGTTTATGGCTTCCATCAAGCAGAATGCCGAGTTCTACGGCAGCCCCTGGGCGCTCCCTCTGGGCGTGTACTGGCAGAATTTCGTGGATGCCTGGACCACGGCCCGGATGGGGGAATTCATGCTCAACTCCGTGCTGACCACGGCCATCGCGCTGGCGCTGCTGCTGGTGGTGGCGCTGCCCGCCGCCTATGTGCTCAGCCGTTTCCGCTTTCGGGGCGTCAAGCTGCTCAACACCCTGTTCATGGGCGGATTGTTCATCAACGTCAACTACATCGTCGTGCCCATCTTTCTGATGTTTGTGGATGCGGACAAGGCGCTGCGGGGCATCGGAATCGACGGATTGTTCCTCAATAACATCGTGATGCTGGCGGTGGTGTACGCGTCCACAGCCTTGCCCTTCACGATTTACCTGTTGTCCGGCTACTTCGCTACGTTGCCCAAAGCCTATGAGGAAGCCGCCTATATCGACGGCGCTTCCTATACGCGCACCATGGTGAAGGTGATCTTCCCCATGGCAAAGCCCAGCATCGTGACCGTGATCCTCTTTAACTTCCTGTCCTTCTGGAACGAATACATCATTGCCATGACGCTGCTGACCGACCCCAAGGGGCCCAAGACCCTGCCGGTGGGCCTGATGAACCTGATGAAAGCACAGAACGCGGCGGCCCAGTACGGACAGATGTACGCCGGCCTGGTGCTGGTGATGCTGCCCACGCTGATCCTCTATATCTGCGTGCAGAAAAAGCTGACGCAGGGCATGACCCTGGGCGGCCTGAAAGGATGAGTGAGCGATGGAATACACGAAGCAGCGGATTCTTACCGCGGTGCGCGTGATCCTGTTCCTGTTTTTCTGCGGACTGGTGATGCACGGACAGCGGAGCGTTTCCTATGCCAATCTGGGCGAGATGGCCGCGGGGCTTGTGGGCATGCTCGTCATCATCTGGGATTACAACCGAAGAAATCGTTGAGGTGACCTGAATGGATAAGGACAACCGCTTGACGGGCCGGGTAACCATTCCCACGGATGTGGACGTGGTGAGCGATACCCTTAAGCTGATGGAACGCTGGGGCGCGGACGCGCTGCGCGACTGCGACGGAACGGACTTCCCCGAGGCGCTTCGCTCCACCGGAGCAAAGGTATATGCCACCTATTACACCACCCGCAAGGATAATGACTGGGCCCGTCAGAATCCGGATGAAGTGCAGCAGTGCTACATCATGACGGGCTTCACCACCGCAGAGGGCCCTCAATTGCGCATCCCGCTGATGCAGGGCGTGTCGCCGGAGCTGATGCAGGTCAACACCCGTGATGACATCCACCGCTGGTGGGAGGTGATGGACCGCACCGAGGGAACGGTCGTGGACACGGCGCAATGGTCCTATGCCGACGGCGCAGTGACCATCCATGGCGCCAAACCCTATCATGAGTACACGGTCAGCTTTCTGTGCTACCTCATCTGGGACCCGGTGCACATGTACAATGCCATCGTCAACGGGTGGAAGGACTTTGAGCACCAGATCACCTTCGACGTGCGCCAGCCAAAGACGCATGCGTTCAGCCTCAAGCGCCTGCGTGCCTTTCTGGAAAGCCATCCTTATGTGAATGTGGTGCGCTACACCACGTTCTTCCATCAATTTACCTTGGTCTTTGACGAGCTTAAGCGGCAGAAGTATGTGGACTGGTACGGCTATTCGGCCTCGGTGTCCCCCTACATTCTGGAGCGGTTTGAAAAGGAAGTGGGCTACCCCTTCCGGCCTGAGTATATCGTCGATCAGGGCTACTACAACAACCAGTACCGTGTGCCCAGCAGGGAATACCTGGACTTCCAGGCTTTCCAGCGGCGCGAGGTCGCAGCATTGGCCAGGGAGTTCGTGGATATCACCCACGAGTACGGACGCGAAGCCATGATGTTCCTGGGCGACCACTGGATCGGCACGGAACCGTATATGCCGGAGTTTGCCGGCATCGGGCTTGACGCGGTGGTGGGCAGCGTCGGAAACGGCAGCACGCTGCGTCTCATCAGTGACATCCCTGGCGTCAAATACACCGAAGGCCGCTTTTTGCCCTACTTCTTCCCCGATACCTTCCACGAGGGCGGCGACCCCGTAGGCGAGGCGCGAGACAACTGGCTCACCGCCCGCCGCGCCATCCTGCGCAAGCCCATCGACCGCATCGGCTACGGCGGCTATCTGAAGCTGGCGTGCCAGTTTCCGGAGTTCCTCGATTATGTGGAGAGCGTGTGCAACGAGTTCCGTCAGCTCTACCAAAATATCCAGGGCGGCCGGCCCGTGTGTCTGAAGCGTGTGGCCGTGCTCAACTGCTGGGGCAAGGCACGCTCCTGGGGCTGCCACATGGTGCACCATGCCCTGTACCAGAAGGAAAACTACAGCTACGCCGGCGTGATCGAGGCGCTCAGCGGTGCGCCGTTTGACGTGTCCTTTATCAGTTTTGAGGATATCGGGAAGCAGCCCGATCTCCTCAAGAGCCTGGATGTGCTCATCTGCGTGGGCGACGGTGATACCGCCCATACCGGCGGCCGCTGGTGGGAAAACGCACAGGTCGCTTCCGCCATTCGCGGATTTGTGTTGCAGGGAGGCGGATTCATCGGTGTGGGCGAGCCCAGCGGACATCAGTATCAGGGCCATTATTTCCAGCTGGCCTCTGTGCTGGGGGTGGAAAAGGAAACGGGTTTCACTTTGGGGTATGGCAAGTTCAACCAGCAGGAGCACCCCGATCACTTCCTGTTGGAGGATGCCAGCGAGCCCGTCAACTTCGGCGAGGGCAAGAAGGGTGTGTATGCGCTGGAGGGTACGCAGGTACTCATCAAGCGTGACGGCGATGTGCAGCTGAGTGTCAACGACGCGGGCCGGGGACGCGCGGTTTATGTGAGCGGCCTGCCTTACAACCCGCAGAACGCGCGCCTGCTGCACCGCGCGGTAATGTGGGCATCCCATGCCGAGGAGGAGCTGCGCTGCTGGTTCAGCGAAAACCCCGCCGTGGATGTGCATGCCTACGAGGGCAGCCGCAAGTACTGCGTGGTCAACAATTCCGCCGAGGCCCAGTCCACCACCGTGTACCGCGGCGACGGCTCCTCCTTCCCGCTGGCGCTGACCCCGGGCGGGATTGAGTGGTTCGATATGGAATAAGACCCATCACGGGATTGCTGAAATGCAAAAAAGGAGGCCCTTCCCGCATCACGGGAAAAGGGCCTCCCTTTTCGCTTTATTCAGCTTGGACTCAAGCCTCTTTCGGTACCCATTCGCCGTCCGAAAGGACAAGCAAAAATTCATAGACGCGTTCCTCAAAGAAAATGACGGCGATTTCATCCTTTTCGGGCGTTATGCGCCATGCGCAGGGTTGAAGATGGGAAATACCCAGCTCTTTGAACTGCTGCTCGAGTACGGGCACGGCGTCCCGAAATTCCTTTTCGCCCTCCCACAGAAACTGCGTGGCAACATCAACGCATGCTGAACAGGGAAGGAGATACCAGTGGCTTTTGAACAGGCTGTCATAAGGAAATTCATCAAATCTGTCGCGCCATTCTTTTGCCACGCTGGCACAATCCGGATCCAGATGGTAGTATGTGCCGCCATCAGGATTATAATATACAGGTGTGCTTCCTTCCATGGCTTGCGCATTTGCTTCCAGAAACACCGGCAACAGCAGCAAAACAGCGCAAAGAGCAAAAATCTCCAGTCGATTTCTCATAGCTTCCTCCCATATATGATTTTGATACAGGGGTCATGCGGTAAGAACATTCGAGGGGGCACTCCGCACCCGGCGCCTTCAGCGCATCCGCTGCTGCCGGCGGTATTCGCTGGGATTGAGCCCCGCTACGCGTTTGAAAGCCTGCGAAAAGTAGCTGGGTGAGGAAAAGCCGCACAGGATGGCGATGGCATCCTGGCTGTGATCGGTGGTGGTGAGCAGGTGACGCGCCTCATGAATGCGCCGCTGGCACAGGTACTGCATGGGGGAAATGCTGAAATAGGTGTGGAACGTGCGCGACAGATAGTACTTGCTGATTCCCGACTGCTGCGCCAGCCAGTCCAGGGTGATTTCTTCCTGGAAGTGCTCGTCAATCAGGCGCTTGGCCTCAGCGCATCCGCTGGAAATCCGGGCCATGTCCTCGCGGGACACATCCATGCATGTGCGGCGGCTCAGCTTGAGCAGCAGCACGTCCAGAATGCCCGCGCATACCTCCAGATAGTCCGGCTGCTCGCTGCTGAGCTCGCGCAGAATATCCTGGAAATAGGGCAGCAGCACGCGCTGGTTGGCCCGGTCATCCAGCAGTACATAGCGGGGATGCCCTCCGTCGGGCCCGTGAAACACCACGCGATTGAGCCCAATGACGATATATTCTAGCGGCTCCTGCGGCGAGGAAAACTCCGTATGCATCACGTAGGGGTTGATTAAAAAGCAGTCTCCCGGCTGCAGGGGCAAGGTGGTGTCCACGATTTGCAGCATGCCCCGTCCGCGCGTGACATAGAACAGCTCGGCATGGGCATGGCTGTGCAAAACCGAGCTCCACGAGCTGTCATAGCGGGAAATGGCACAGTACATCAGCCATACGCCCTGGTGGCTGAACACGGGCTGTTTGGCATCGTATCGTATGCTTTCCACGCGAAATCCCCCTTTGCGCGGGCAGATGCGCTACAGCAGCGTAACCCCCGCCTCATGGCAGCGGCTGCGTGTGGCCGCATCCCAGATGGAGGACTGGACCTCGCCGATGTGCGCCTTGCCAAGCAAGAGCATACACATGCGGCTCTGGCCAATGCCCCCGCCGATGGTCAGGGGCAGCTCACCGTCCAGCAGCATGCGGTGGAAGGGCAGCGACCGCCGCGCATCGCAGCCGGCCAGCGTCAGCTGGCGGTCCAGCGATTCGCTGTCGACGCGGATACCCATGGAACTGAGCTCAATGGCCTGGTCCAGCAGCGGGCTGTAGTAGAGCAGATCGCCGTTGAGGTTCCAGTCGTCGTAGTCGGGCGCGCGGCCGTCATGCGGCTGTCCGTTGGACAGCTTATGGCCGATGCCCATCAGAAACGTGATCGGGTGTTCCCGGACAAAGGCGTTTTCCCGCTCCTTGGCAGGAAGATCCGGATAGAGGTCCAGCAGCTCCTGGGCGGAGAGGAAGGTCACCTCGTCGGAGAGCTGGGTGCGCAGGCGCGGGTAGCGGCCGTTGACCAGCAGCGACGTATCGCTGATGCAGCGCACGATGTCGCGCACCGTATCCTGCAAAAAGCGCAGGGTGCGCATCTCCCGGGTGATGACGCGTTCCCAGTCCCACTGGTCCACGTAGATGGAGTGCAGGTTATCCAGCTCCTCGTCGCGCCGGATGGCGTTCATGTCGGCGTAGATCCCCTTGCCGGTATGAAAATCGTAGCGATAGAGGGCCATGCGCTTCCATTTGGCCAGCGAATGCACCACCTGCGCTTCCATGCCCGCCGCGGGAATATCGAAGGATACCGGCCGCTCCACGCCGTTGAGGTCATCGTTGAGGCCGGAGGCCGGGTCTACAAACAGCGGTGCGGACACGCGCTTGAGGTTCAGGGCCTGGGCCAGATGGTCCTGAAAGGTGCGCTTGATCAGGCTGATGGCCGCCTGCGTTTCGTACAGGGACAGGGTCGGTTCATAACCGGCGGGGATGACGGTATGGTTCATGGGAATCGTCCTCCTTTGAGCAAAATAGAACGGCTTATTTGCGGGACTTGCCGCCTGCCAGCGCCCTGAGGATCACGTGGGCCACGCCTCCGGCCTGCGGGGGTATGCGGCGCGCGCGCAGGTACAGGCCCGTCACGCGGATATCGCCGATGCTCTGAGGCGGGATGGTGAGCGGGTCCGCGTCCAGCAGGGTAAAGTCCGCGCGCTTGCCGGGCGCGAGCGTGCCGCGGTCCCGTTCGTCAAAACCCAGCCAGGCGGCATTGCGCGTGCGCATGAGCAGGGCCTCATAGGGCGTGAGCCGTTGGGCGGGGTTGGGGTGATTGACTGCCAGGTGCATGCCCCGGATGGGATCGGGACGGGTGCAGGGTGCATCCGACCCGTCGGCGATGACGATGCCCCGGTCCCACATGGACCTGAGCGGGTTGAGCCCATCGGCGCGGTCGCCCAGAATTTCGCGCAGGTAGCGGTCCGGCTCCTGCGCCCAGTCGATAAAGGGGGCCTGCACCGCCAGGCACAGCCCCAGCGCCGCGATACGGTCGAGCTGCGAAGGCGATACCATGCAGCAGTGAATCATGATGTGCCGGTGATCCGGGCGGGGAAGGTCGGCCAGCGCCGCCTCGTAGGCGGTGATGCACTGCTCCACCGCCGCGTCGCCGATGGCGTGCATGGTGATCTGCAGGCCCGCACGGTTGGCGGCGATGGCAAAGGCGTTGACCTGCTCCTGGGTGTAGTTGAGCACGCCGCGGTTATCCGGGTTGTTGGTATAAGGCTCAAGCAGTGCCGCATCCTCGGAGCCGAAGCAGCCGTCCAGCGCCAGTTCAAAACAGCCGCCGATGCGCTTCATCCGGCGTTTCAGCACCTTGGAAACATCCATGGTCTGAAAGAAGATGCGGAAGGTCTGCGGCAGGCCGCCCTCCAGCATGCGCAGCATGTCCACGTCCATATCGCGTGGATAGCCCACGCCTTCGACGGCGTGTACCAGGCCGATGCCTGCGGCGGTCAGCGCAGCGGCGCCCTTGCTCAGGCCGCCGACGATGCTCAGGGGGCTGAGCTTGGCCGTAACCTCGTTCACGCCGTTGTAAAAGGCGCTCTGGTACAGCCAGCCGTCCGCATGAAAGCCGGGGTCATCCGTCACCTTGGAACTGAAAAAGGACATCATGGCGGAGTTGCACACCGCCGCATGCCCGTCATATTTGACGATGATGAGCGGCCGCGCCGCCCAGCGGTCCAGGTCCTCGCGGTTGGGCAGACGGCCCTCCCGCACCAGATGGCCGCATGCGCCGAAGCCGATGAGCAGCTTTTCCCTCGGGTGCGCTTCGGCGTAGGTGCGGACGATGGCGGCCGCCTCGTCGAAGCTGTGCGCATCGGAGATGTTGAAGGTGTTCTCAAATGTGGAGAAGCTCTCAAAGTGCATGTGCGTATCGCCAAAGGCCGGGACCGCCACCGCGCCGCCCAGGTCGATGCGCGGCATGGAGGCGTATTCAGCGGGCAAATCGTCCCCCAGCCACAGGATGCGGCCGTCTGCTCCCGCAGCCATTTTGGAAAAGACCTCACCCTCGGCCTCACAGGTGATAAAACGGGCATTTTCGAAAACCGGCATGGAACAACCTCCTTTTTTGTGCGGCAATGAAAGCTGGTATCAGCATAACACGTTATGGAACATTCGTCAAAGGGGCGATTGACAGAAAGCAGCACAAAACAAAGGAAATACCGGCGCTATTCAGGTATCCGGGCGGCTGAGCAGGAGGCGGAGCGGCATGCATTCCACAGGGCCTCCTGCGCGCCGCCTCCCGGCCGGATGGGATCAGTCAGGACAGGCCGCAGGCGATCCAACGGGAATGTCGATACGGGTCAGGTATTCGCTGTCGCTGCGGGCGGTCATGCTGTCCAGCACACAGGTTTCATAGGAGGCATCCAGCGGATGAAGGCCCCGCTGCGCGATGGCATGCAGCATGCGGCGATAGGTGGTGCCGGTCTGGCTGTAGGGACCTGAGTGCAGGCATCGCGCGTACAGTCCCGCCGGCCGCAGACGGCATGGGCGCGCCCGGACGGCCCGGTGCAGGGGAAAGAATACCTCGCACACCTCGGTGAAGCGTTCCACGGCCATGGCCTCACGGCTCACGCGCGTGCCCATCTGATACAGGTAGGGCAGCTGACGGTCGTGCGCCAGGCGCAGAAGCGTCTTGAGGGCGATGTCCGTTTCCAGCGTTCCCCCCGGCGGCGCAACGGGATGTGCCGCAATCCAGCCTTCGGGCAGGGTTTCAAACCGCACCTCGCCCGGCGCTTCCGAGGAGCGTTTTTCCAGTTCGTCAATTTTGACATTCAAACGGGTAAGCGCGGCGGACAGACGGCGCTGACGCGCGACGAGCTCTTCCCGCTGGCGGCGCAGGACGTCCAGCGCGTCGGACGGGCCCGGCAGCGATAGAAACGCACGGATTTCCTGAAGACTCAGCCCCATGTCCTTGAGGATCAGAATATGGTCCAGCATTTCCAGCTGATCCGCGCCATAGTAGCGGTAGCCGTTATGGGGGTCCTTCTCATTGGGAGAAAACACGCCGGCCCGATCATAAAAGATCAGGGTCTGTTTGGTTATGCCATTGAGACGAGCGAGCTCGCCGGTGGTGAAGCGGGGTTTCAAGGTGGGTCTCCTTTCCTGCAAGAGGGGGTTGACAGTATTGTTACTATATCCTTTATGATGATTCCTGTCAATAAAAACAACCTTGTGGAAAGGAAGGAGAGCATGAAAATCCGTCAGGAGGCGTCCCGGTATGCCATGCTGGTGCTGGGAGCGGCCATACTGGCCTTCGGGCTGTACAACGTCCACAGCCAGAGTCACATCACAGAGGGCGGCGTGCTGGGCATGACGCTGCTGTTGGAGCACTGGCTGGGCGTATCGCCCGCCATATCGGAAGTGGTCCTGGATGGGATCTGTTACGCGCTGGGCCTTCGCTATCTGGGCAAAGCCTTTTTGCCCCACGCGTTGGCAGCCACCGGCTGTTTTGCCCTGTTCTACGCGCTCAACGAGCATGTCGGCCCTGTTCTGCCCAGTTTGGGCGGGATGCCGCTGGTGGCCGCGGCAGTGGGTGGCGTCTTTGTGGGCGTGGGCGTGGGACTGGTGGTGCGCGCGGGCGGCGCGGCAGGCGGAGACGATGCGCTGGCGCTGGTCATCTCCAAAAAGCTGGGATGGAGGCTTCCCATGGCCTATCTGGCAACGGATTTGACGGTGCTGCTTTTATCCCTCAGCTATATCCCGCCGGTCAAGATCGCGTGTTCGCTGGTTACCGTGACGATTTCCTCATTTCTGATTGGAAAGCTGGAAGGCAGAGGAGAAAAGGCGCAAACGACGGCATAAGTCCCGGCAGCTGGAGAGTGATCCATGGGCCGCCCCGTTTGATGTCACAGGAACCTGCCGCTTTTGGCATTGCTTAAGCGTCGCAGCGGCTTAATGAGGCGCTTTTTGCAGACAGAGCGCCGCCCCGGTCCGCTGCAGGACGGGGCGGCGCGTCGTTAGATCAGGAATTAGAGGAGGATCGCAAGTTCTAACAGGACGGGTCGAAATCCAGCGCCTGCCTGAGCAGTTCCTTTCCTTTGCGTTCCCAGCGCGAAATCTGCGGCTGTCCCACGCCGAAGCGCTCGGCCAGCCGGGCCTGGGACCAGCCTTGTCCAAAGCGCAGCCAAAGCACCTGCGCATAGGGGCTTGGCAGGCGGGTAAGCGTATCCTTCAGCAGCACCCAATCCTCAAAGCCTTCGCCGGGAGCGGAGGCCGTCTGTACGTCCAACGCACCGTCTGCGCGGCGCATGCGGTCGCGCGCGGCCAGCATCTCGCCCAGCAGGCCGGGCTCCACGCCCACGGCCTGCGCCAGCTCCCGCACGGTGGGCTCGCGGCCTTCGCGGGCGTTGAGCTTCCCCCGGGCGCTTTCCACCGCGGTGAGGATACGCGCCTCGGCGCGGGGCACGTGCATGGGGCCCGCGCGCCGGCATAGCTCGCGCAGCGCACCCAGCACAAAGGGGATGGCATAGGTCGAGAAGCGCACGCCCCGGCGGGCATCGAATCGGGCGGCGGCCCACAGCAGCGCCGCCTCGGCCTCTCCGATGAGCTCCTCGCGAGGCACCCCTCTCCCGAAAAAGCGCTTGGCGCAATATACCGCCAGTCCGTAATGCGCGCGCTCCGGCCGGTCAGCCGATCTCGTCAAGCATTCGCTCACGGTGCAACCCTACCTCGCCGGTGATGTATTTGCGCATGGTGACGGTCGTCCCCCTGTCCACGGCGCTGTCCACCTCGACCGCGTCCATGAAGGTCTGCATCACGCAAAAGCCCATGCCGCTGCGCTCCGCACCGTCGCCGGTGGAATAGAAGGGCTGCATGGCCTTTTCCACATCCGCGATGCCGCAGCCCTCGTCGCGGATGACCACGGTCAAAAGCCGCCGGTCGCCGTATTCCGCGCTCATGCGCACCAGTCCGTCCTCCCGGCCCCGGTACCCGTGCACGATGGCGTTGGTCACCGCCTCGCTTACCGCGGTTTTGATATCGGCCATCTCCGGCAGCGTGGGATTGAGCTGCACGGCAAAGGCCGCGATGGCCACCCGCGCGAACGCCTCGTTCTGCGGCAGCGCGGAAAAGGTAAGTTCCATTTGATTCTGCATCACAGCCGACCTCCCCTGATGTCATCCTCCACGCCGATCACGCGGTCCAGCCCTGAAAGGCGGAACAGCTTTTCCACCGGCGGCTGCATGTGCATTACGCTCAGGCTTCCGCCACGCGCCTGCAGCGCGCGCAGCCGCCCCAGCAGCATCCCGATTCCCGAGGAATCCATGAAAGTCAGGTTCTCCAGGTCCAGCACCAGGTGTGTGATGGTCTGGTCCTCCAAAAGCTCGTCCAGCCTGCGGCGAATCTGCGGGGCTGCAAAATGGTCCAGCTCACCCGCGATGACCACCGTGACGGCGCTTCCGAGCGGCTTTGCTCCAAGCATGACTCATCCTCCGTTCCGGTCGTTTCGCGTGTAGGATTCGTGTATTGTCACAGATATCCTTTGACGAATTTGGTCTACTTATGCAGACGAGCGCATTTTTTCAAACAGCCCAAAAAAGCACAGGCGGTCTTCGCCTGTGCACAAACCAATCAAAAAACCCTTTGGAATTCGGAGGACACCCCTCTGCGTCCTTTTCCCAATCACGCTTTTCAATCGCCCGTGGCATTATGTCAGCAAAAACGCTTCCACCGCCCGGCGGAACCCCTCCGGATTGGTCCGGGCGATAAAGTGGTCGCCGGGGAGGATCTCAAGCTGCGAGTTGGGCAGGCTCCGCGCGATCAGGCGGGTGTGCTTCTCTCGAATCATGTCATGGGTTCCGGCGATCACCAGCGCGGGCGCAGCGATGTGGCCAAGCGCTGAGGGCGGGATATGAGGCTCCCGCACCATCAGGCCAAGCAGCTCCGCCTTGCGCCCGGCTCGCGGGCTGACCCGCGCCAGCACTGTGGCCAGGCAGTAGTCCAGCACGATGGGAATCTGGACCGAGAGCTTTACACCCGAGGGGTCCAGGTTGGCGCCATTGAGAATCAGCCGGTCCACCCTGTCCGGATAGGCAAGCGCGAAGGTGAGCGCGATGTTCCCGCCGTCCGAAAAGCCCAGCAGGCTGGCCTTTTCGATGCCTTGCGCGTCCATGAAATCCCGCAGGTCCCGCGCGAATTGGGCGATGGTGAACGGGGCGCTTCCCCGCGGCGATTTGCCGTGCCCTCTCGTATCCAGCGCGATCACCCGGAAATGCCGGGCCAGCGCGGCGATGTGCGGGGCAAAGTAGGTGCCGTCCTCCCCGTTCCCGTGCAGCAGGATCAGCGGTGTGCCGCTGCCGGCTTCGGTGAAAGCAAGTGCGATATCCATGGCGGCTTCCTCACTGAATGGTGGCGGTAAACTTGAGCAGCGTTATGCTGGGACTGTTGAACAGCCGTCCCTTGAGAGGGTGGGCCTCGCTCGCTCCCAGACCGCCCGAAATATACTGGTTGATGCTGTTGACGCGCTGCATGCCCATCAGCCCGTCATCCGGGGGAAGCCAACCTATGTCCGGCACATACAGCGCCCCCATGCCCGGCACGCGCCACTGACCGCCGCAGTAATGCCCCGCCAGAAGCAGGTTGATGGTGCGGAAGCTGAATACCTTCTCCTCATCCGCCCATTCCAGGCTGGTGCGGATATAGTCCTGAATCAGCGGCACATGGGTTACGGCGATTTGCAGATCGGTAGAGAGCATTTCCTGCTGCGCAGCCACGGCGCGTTCCATGGCATCCAGGCGGTAACACAGCGCGCGGTAGCTGGCGCCGCCCTCCGCTTCGTACTGCTGGCCCAGCGCCTCCATATCTTCCTTCTGCTTGGTCAGGCTCTTGACCATGCCCGCGGCGTCCACATCATAGAGATATTCCGGCACAAACCATATGCCGCGCTTGCCTACCTCCTGCCGTACGGGTGCGTCCAGGTAGATGGCGCCCTCCTGCTGCGCGGCAAGCACCCAGTCGGCGAGCACCTCCGGCGTGCCCCTCGGCGTGGAGATCACCGGCTCGGGGTCGTCGTCGCCCGCCACGAAATACATCGGCGCTTCAGGCTTGAGCTGCTTCAGGGTATGGATCAGCGTGAGCATGGGCTCATAATTGCCGTCGCTGCCCACCATGTCGCCGGTCATCACCACGGCCTGAAAGGCCTTGCCCTTCAGCAGGGATTGCCACAGTTCCATGTCGCTGCCGACCGGCCCGGCATGCAGATCGCTGATGTGAAGCACCGTAAAGCCTTCAAAGGTCTTGTCCATGCCCATGACGGACACGCGCTCCTCCAGCAGCGCCACATGGCTGTTGACCGCCTGATTGAGCAGCAACGCAGCCAGTATCACGGCCAGCAACATGCCCAGCATCGTAAGCAGGCAGCCCCCCCTGCCGGTTTTCTGCTTTTCGGGGGCAAAGATGTAGTCGCTCTTGCGTTTTCCCATTTCATTCACCCCCAACATATTGTAATATCATCATAAGGGGAGCCATCCTTGCAAGTCAACGGCCTGTTTCTAAGAAAAGCATTACGCTTTTTGGGAAGAAGCGCGCAGTTTCGGCATAAATCCGATATATCCAGTCACAGATGTTTTACACTTGTAAACGGCTTTGTCCCCGCATTTGCCCCTCCTGTCAGATAACGGAGCCACACCCGCAAATACTCCCATTCTTTCCAGCTTTGACAGCTATCATACAATAGATATGCGCCATCTGAAAAATTTTTGGGTTTCGGTTGACAAAAAAATTTTTCCGCATATAATGTTCGATGTACAACTGTTGCATATAAAACATTCTGCAACTCTGGAGGTGCCAATGCAACGAAAGATCGGAATTGACATTCACCGTCTGGACAACCGCATTCGACGCTGTGTGCAGCACACTGCCACGCAGCACGAAATGGAGGCGGTCAGCGGTACCAACGGCCGCATCATCCGCTTTTTGAGCGAGCATACGGACCGGGACATCTATCAGAAGGATCTGGAAAGCGAGTTCGGCATCACCCGCTCCACCGCGTCGCGCGTCCTGCGGCTGATGGAGCAAAAGGGACTGGTGGAACGGCAAAGCGTGCCTCAGGATGCCCGGCTGAAAAAGCTGGTGCTGACGGAGCGTTCTCGCAGGCTGGTGCAGGAGATGTGCCAAACCGGCATGACCATAGACACCCGGCTGTTGCGGGGTTTTTCGCCCGACGAGGTACAGACGCTCTACGGCTTTCTGGACCGCATGTTCCGAAATCTGGAGTAGCGGCGCTTGCGGACCGTTTCAAAACAAGGAGGGTAAGCAATGGTAAAACGCCTGATGAAAAGCATTCGGGAGTTTAAGGGCGCATCCATCAAGGCGCCGATTTTTGTATCCCTGGAGGTGGTGATGGAGGTAGTCATTCCGTTGATCATGGCCGACCTGATCGACCGGGGCATCAACGGCGGCAACATGCCCTACATCCTCAAAACAGGTCTGATTCTGGTCTTGGCGGCGCTGATGTCGCTGTGCTTCGGCGCGCTGGCAGGCAAGTACGCCGCCACGGCCTCGGCCGGGTTTGCCAAGAACCTGCGCAGGGACATGTACAGTCATGTGCAGGAATATTCCTTTTCCAACATCGACAAATTCTCCACCGGCGGCCTGGTCACGCGTCTGACCACGGACGTAACCAACGTGCAGAACGCTTATCAGATGGTCGTCCGCATCGCAGTGCGCGCACCATTCATGCTGATCTTCTCCCTGGGCGCCGCCATCTGCATCGACTGGCAGCTCTCGGTGATCTTCCTGGCTTTCATTCCGGTCCTGGGTATTGGCCTGTACCTGGTCGCCACCCACGCTCATCCGATTTTTGAGCGTGTGTTCAAGCTTTACGACCGCCTCAACGGCGTAGTGGGCGAAAACCTGCGCGGCATCCGCGTAGTCAAGTCCTTTGTGCGCGAGGCGCATGAGGATGAGAAGTTCGACGCCATCTCGCAGGACATCTATCAGGATTTTTCCCTCGCTGAACGCATTCTGGCCTTCAACATGCCACTGATGCAGTTCTCCGTGTATGGCTGCATGCTGCTCATCAGCTGGTTCGGCGCGCAGGCGGTCGTAGCCTGCGGCGGCGATGCGGCGCTCGGCCTGTCCACAGGTGAGCTGACCAGCCTGTTCACCTACACCATGCAGATCCTTTCCAGCCTGATGATGCTGAGCATGGTGTTTGTCATGATCGTCATCTCCCGCGCCTCCATGGAGCGCATCGACGAGGTGCTTCAGGAGCCCAGCGCGATCGTATCGCCCGAAAACGCGGTCACCAAGGTGGCGGACGGCTCCGTCGTCTTTGACAACGTGACGTTCCGCTACAACGCCAAGGCGGAAAAACCGGTTCTGGATCATGTGAGCCTGAACATTGCCTCCGGGCAGACGATCGGCATCCTGGGCGGCACAGGTTCGTCCAAGTCGAGCTTGGTGCAGCTGATTCCGCGCCTGTATGATGTGAGCGAGGGCAGCGTGTCGGTGGGCGGCGTGGACGTGCGCCGCTATGACCTGGAAGCCCTGCGCGACGCCGTAGCCTTCGTGCTGCAGAAGAACGAGCTGTTCTCCGGCACCATCAAGGACAACCTGCGCTGGGGCAACGAGCACGCCACCGACGAGGAAATGATCCATGCCTGCAAGCTGGCGCAGGCCGACGGCTTCATTCAGTCCTTCCCCGACGGGTATGACACCTATATTGAGCAGGGCGGCACCAACGTATCCGGCGGGCAGAAGCAGCGCCTGTGCATTGCGCGCGCGCTGTTGAAAAATCCCAAGGTACTGATTCTGGACGACTCCACCAGTGCCGTGGATACCGCTACCGACGCGTTGATCCGTCACGCGTTCCGTGAGGAAATTCCCAACGTGACCAAGATCATCATCGCTCAGCGTGTGGCCAGCGTGATGGATGCGGACCAAATCGTGGTGCTGGACGAGGGCCGGCTGATGGATGTGGGCACACACGACGAACTGATGAGCCGAAGCGCCATTTACCGAGAAGTGTATGAATCCCAGATGAAGGGAGGCGATGAGGAATGATGCGGGGTATGAGAATGCGCGGGGGCGTCAAGCCCCAGGATGTGGGCCGGACGGTTCGCAGGCTGATGAGCTATGTGGCGCGCTACCGCCTGCGGCTGATGCTGGTGGTGCTGTGCATCATTCTCAGCGCCGTGGCCAGCGTGCTCAGCTCCACGTTTATCGGCGTGTTGATCGACGATTATATCTCCCCGCTGCTTTTGCAGGCCAATCCCGTTTTTACCGGCCTGGCCAGGGCCCTGGGCGTGATGGTCTGCGTCTATGTGGTGGGCATGATCAGCGGCTATTTCTACAACCGGCTGATGGTCACCGTGGCGCAGGGTGTGCTCAAGGATGTGCGCGACGAGATGTTCGCTCATATGCAGACGCTGCCCATCCGCTACTTTGACACGCACAGCCATGGCGAGGTGATGAGCCATTTCACCAACGACACCGACACCCTGCGCCAGATGATCGCCCAGGCGCTTCCGCAGGTGCTGTCCTCTGTGGTTTCGCTGGTGGCGGTGGTCTGCGCCATGCTGTCGCTGAGCCTGTGGCTGACGCTGTTTGTGCTGGCCTTTGCAGTGTTGATGCTGTACATCACCAAGCGGGTGAGTGGGCAGAGCGGCAAATACTTCGTCAAGCAGCAGCAGTCCCTGGCCGATGTAAACGGCTACATCGAAGAGATGATCAACGGCCAGAAGGTAGTCAAGGTATTCTGCCATGAGCAGAAGGCCGTGGAGGAATTTGACCGCCGCAACGACGAGCTGTGCCGCAACGCCACCGCGGCCAACAAGTTCGCCAATATTCTGGGGCCGGTCAACAACAACCTGGGTCATCTGCTCTATGTGCTGCTGGCCGTGGTGGGCGCGGCCATGAGCCTGGCCGGGCTGCCCAACGTGGGGCTGTCCGGCGCGGGCACGATCACGCTGGGCATGATCGCCTCGTTCATGACCCTGTCACGCAGCTTCGTGATGCCGCTGAGCCAGGTCAGCCAGCAGCTCAGCTCGGTTATCATGGCCCTGGCGGGCGCGGAACGCATCTTCCACCTGATGGATGAACCCAGCGAGCACGACGACGGCTATGTGACGCTGGTCAATGCGCGCCGGGAGAACGGCCAGCTCGTGGAAAGCCAGACCCGCACCGGGCTGTGGGCCTGGAAGCATCCGCATCATGACGGCACCGTGACCTACACCGAGCTCAAGGGCGATATCGTGCTGGATGACGTGGATTTCGGCTATGTGCCGGACAAGACCGTTCTGCACAACATCTCCCTCTACGCGAAGCCGGGTCAGAAGATCGCCTTCGTGGGCGCGACGGGCGCGGGCAAAACCACCATCACCAACCTGCTCAACCGCTTCTACGACATCGCCGACGGCAAGATCCGCTATGACGGCATCAATATCAACAAAATCCGCAAGAGCGACCTGCGCCGCTCGCTGGGCATGGTTTTGCAGGATGTCAACCTCTTTACCGGTACGGTGATGGAAAACCTGCGCTACGGAAAGCTCGACGCCACGGACGAGGACTGCATCCGTGCCGCTAAGCTCGTCAATGCCGACGCCTTCATCCGCATGCTGCCCAATGGCTACCAGACCGTGCTCACCGGCGACGGCAGCGGACTGAGCCAGGGCCAGCGACAGTTGATCTCCATCGCGCGCGCGGCCGTGGCCGACCCGCCCGTGATGATTCTGGACGAGGCCACCTCCTCCATCGACACCCGCACGGAGAGCATCGTGCAAAAGGGCATGGATGCCCTCATGCGAGGGCGCACGGTGTTCGTCATCGCGCACCGCCTGTCCACGGTCCGCAATTCCGACGCCATCATGGTGCTGGATCATGGGCGCATCATCGAGCGCGGCAGCCATGAGGACCTGATCGCCCAGAAGGGCGCGTACTACCGGCTGTATACCGGAGCATTTGAGCTGGAGTGAGGGACGCCGGCTGAAAAAAAGGATACGAACGGGGCGCCATCCGGGAGGATGACGCCCCGTCAGCTTGTCGAAAAAGTCCGGGCTGTGCAAGTCTTTTCCGCCCGGACACGCCAATACCGGCGTTATGCGCGGTCCCGCGCATGGCATTTGCTTGACCGGTGGGCTGCATGGGACCGCCAATACGACGCGAAACAGGCAGCAAAACCATGGGCAAGGCCGACGGGGATTGCACGAAAGCAACCGGGATACCTGCCACCAAAGGTGGGAAAGCGAAGGCAGTCAACCGGAATGGGAGGGGGACGGCCGGCGTCCTCTGCGGCGTCGAGGCTGCGGTCCCCCTGACTTTCTAACATGGAGTTTGCCGCCGTTTTGAATTGCTGAAAATCCCATGTTTTAAAAAGCGTTTCTTTAATAATGAGATGACATGAAGAAAGGATGATTGAATCAGCTGCCTGCCCGACGTTTCCTTTTCCGGTTGCTCCGATAATACTCCCCAAAGCCCAGAGGAGCGGAGTGGCACATGGGCCATGCCTGCTTTCAGGCATCGAATCGTGATGGGAGCGGGCCTGTCCTCCCCGGCACGCCAACGCCCCGCATCCGCGCGATACGGATACGGGGCGTTGGGCGTGGAAGGTGGCTTACCGGTATTCCGGCAGCCAGCCCTCGTGTGCGGCAATCATGTCGTCGCAGAGCGCAACGATATCGTCGATGGACAGCTCGCTCTGGCAGTGCGGGTCCAGCATGGCGGCCTGATAGATGGCATCCTTTTTCAGCGTCATGGCCGCTTCGATGGTCATCAGCTGCACGTTGATATTGGTGCGGTTCAGTGCGGCGCACTGTTCGGGCAGGTTGCCTACAAAGCAGGGAGTCACGCCGCAGGCATCCACCAGACAGGGAACTTCTACGCAGGCGTTGCTGGGCAGATTGGGGATCAGGCCCTGATTGAGCACGTTGCCGCCGATCTTGCAGGGCACGTTGGTCTCCATCGCCTCCATGATGTAGCTGGCATATTCGCGCGTGCGTTCGTGCGCCAGGCTGGGGTTGCGGGTCAGCTCGTCGCGGCGCTTTTCCCAGTCGGCGATCTGCTGCACACAGCGCCGCGGATATTCATCCAGCGGAATGTTGAAGCGGTCGATCAGCTCGGGATATTTGTCCTTGATGAAAAAGGGCAGATATTCCGCGTTGTGTTCGCTGGATTCCGTCACATAATACCCGAAGCGCTTCATGATTTCAAGGCGCACCATGTTGTCGTGCTTTTCGGTCAGCTGCGCCGCGCGCCGCTTGATTTCAGGGTAAAGGTCGTTGCCGTTTCGGTCGGTGATTTCCAGCAGCCATGCCATATGATTGATGCCGGCGATCTTTGCGCGCACATTATCCTCTTCATAGGGCATGCCGACGGTTTTCAGCAGGCTCTCGGCGCATACCTGAACGCTGTGGCACAGCCCCACGGTCTTTATGCCCGTATAGCGCTGCATGGCGCCGGTCAGCATGGCCATGGGATTGGTATAGTTGAGGAACCAGGCATCCGGGCATACGTCCTCCATGTCGCGCGCAAAGTCCATCATCACAGGGATGGTGCGCAGTGCGCGAAAGATGCCCCCGATGCCCAGCGTATCGGCAATGGTCTGCCGCAGCCCGTACTTTTTGGGTACTTCAAAGTCCGTGATGGTGCAGGGGTCATAAAAGCCCACCTGAATGGCGTTGACTGCATAGTTGGCGCCGCGCAGGGCGGCGCGGCGGTTTTCAACGCCGCAATAGGTTTCGATGCGGGCTTTGTTGCCCAGGTTGTTGTTCAGGGCGGTCAGCATGAGGTGGCTTTCCTCCAACCGCTGGGGATCGATGTCATACAGTGCGATGACGCTGTCTGCCAGCGAAGGGGTAAGCATGCTGTCACCGAGTACGTTTTTGGCAAATATGGTGGAACCGGCTCCTAGAAATGTGATTTTGGGCATGAAGGACACTTCCTTTCCTGAAGATGCAATCTGTTGTTTCATTATAGCGAAACGGGCTTCTTGATGAAAGCGCTGCTTTGTTGTACAATGCTGTCAAAATGTTGCATGTGGAGTTGAGCGGCGTGGAAGGATACCTGTCTTTTGAGGATGATGCGCTTCCCCGTGAACTGTTTGTATGCCAGTTTGGGGAAGAAGCCTGTGCGCCCGGCTATGGCTTTGGCCCTACCGTCCGTTCGTATTATCTGATTCATTTTGTACGTTCAGGCCGTGGCAAGCTCCACTGTGGAGGCCGCGTATGCCCCGTAGGACCCGGACAGGGCTTTTTGATCCTGCCGGGAGAGGAGACCTACTATCAGGCATCCTTTGAGCAGCCGTGGTACTATGCATGGGTGGGGTATCGCGGAACGCAAGCGGAATATCTGACACGGATGGCGGGACTGGACGATATGCACCGGGTTTTTACGCCCGATGACCCCGCGCTGGTCTGGCAGGCGATGGAGCAGATGCGCCGGGAAGGCCGGACGCTTTCTCTGACACAGATATCGGCAGTGGGCAACCTTCTGCGCATGATCAGCATGATTGCGCCCGCACACAATCCGGTCGTTGCGGGCGGGACCGCGCGGCAGTATTGTGAAAAGGCGAAGTGGTATCTGGAAGGGCGTTTTGACCGGGACGTATCCGTACAGGAAACGGCGGATTTCGTGGGACTCAGCCGCTCCCAGCTCTATCGTGTCATGATGGAGCAGCTGGGCTGTTCGCCCAGAAGGCTGCTGGCAGAGATCCGCATTCGCCATGCACAGCAGCTTCTGAAGACCACATCGCTGACCATGGAGGAAATTGCGCGGCGCATTGGCCTGTGTACGGGGGCGCAGTTCGGAACGCTGTTTCGCAGCATGCAGGGCATAAGCCCCGGAAAATACCGACAGCTGGAACGCGAAAAGGAGGCGGCGCCGCAACGGCTGGAGCGCTGAGCAGGCGACGGCTGTTCCCTTCACGTTCATCAGGGACGGTGCGAGTTGCTCCACCGCATCGGAACCCCCCTGGAAAAGCCACAGGACTCCACAAAAGGGCCCGCCGAAGAAGCCTTCTTCAGCGGGCCCTTTATCCGCGCGGTGCGGGCACTCAGATCTCGTCCTCCAACATACAGTCGATGACGCCGTCAATGCTCTGGCCGCCATCAATAAAGATGGTTTGCCCCACGATGAAGCTGCTCTTCTTCTTATCGGCCAGGAACTGGATCATGGGCACGATATCATCCACGGTTCCGCCGCGTCCGGCCGGGATTTTGCGCTCGAAGCCGCGGATATCGCGCTCGCTGTAGCGATCCATGATCTTGGTGTACACCAGCCCCGGTGCGATGCAGTTGACGTTGATGCCGTACTTGATAAGCTCCACACCGATGGACTTGGTGAACATGTTCATGCCGGCCTTGCCTGCGGAATAGGGCAGGGCCTTGCGCTTGACCCACGTCACCAGGCTGTGGATGGAAGAGATGTTGATGATGGAGCCGTGAATGCCTTTTTCGATCATGCAGCGTGCGGCGAGCTGGGAGCAGTATGCCGCGGAATTGAGGTTGAGCGCGATTTGCTCATCCCAGTAATCCATGGGCATGTCCACAAAGCCGCCCTTGGGCATTTTCAGCGCGCCGCCGGCGTTGTTCACCAGCACATCGATGCGCCCGAAGTGCTGGATAAAGGCATTGAGCATACGTTCACACTGATCGCGGCGGCCGACGTCGCATTGATAAATCTGCGCGTCAACACCATAGCGGCGGCATTCCTCGGCGACGCTTTGCGCTCCCTCGGGCGTTTTGTTGTAGTTGATGCCCACGTCATAGCCATCCTTGGCGAACGCGATGACGGTAGCAGCGCCAATGCCGTGGGAAGAGCCAGTAACCAGAATCGCTTTTCTTTCGCTCATTTGAATTCTCCTTTTACATGCATACTTTCCAGAAATTGCGTGACGGTATAGAGCGGCAGGAACAGGAAGTCCGGCATCACGCCTCCCACCTTGACGATGAGGCCTCGGGCCAGACTGGCGGGATCATGTTCTCCCGAATCCCACGCCTTGCGCAGAAAAGCTGCATATTCATCCATGCAGGAGGCGCAGGCATCAATATAGGCCACTACAGCGTCGGAACCCTCCGCAAGGCTGCCCAGGGGCAGATAATCATGGCCGGCCACAATGCGGCGTATGGGCAGCTGTTTGAGCTTTTTTAGCGTTGCCAGATAGCCCGGCAAATCCATGACCAGCGCGATCCCCTGTGTGACCGTTCCGTTGAGCTGCAAGCTGTCGCCGGTAATCAAAGTGCCGCTGCGCTCATCCAGCCAGCAGACCGTGTCGGTGTCGTGACCGGGCGTGGTCACCAGGCGTAAATAACCCGCCAGCGTACCCCCTTCGTCAAGCAGCGCGTCTGCCGTCACACCGCGTAGCGATGCGGGGGCTTCCGGGCTGTACGCCGGGAAGGTGGCCCGGATGAGCCGGCTGTATTTGAGGGGATCCGCCAGCTTGTCTTGCGAGGCGGTAGAACATACCATCAGGATGGAGGGGCACAGCTCCCGGATGCGCGCATGTCCCCCGACATGATCGCCGTGACAGTGGGTGCAGGCCAAGTAGTGGATGTCCGACAAAGACATCCCCAGCTTTTTGAGCGCGGGTACGATGTAGTTGTCCACGTCGGATGCGCTGGCGGCGCTGTCGATCAATACGTTTTGCGTGCCGCGCACAAGCACAACGCCCGTCCATGTGCCGCTGAAGGGGACGCGCAGTCGATAGATGTCTGGCGCCAGGTTAACAAACTCAGGCATGAGAAACCTCCCTACTTTTTTCATCAAAACGAGAAGAACAAATTGATTGTAATGTAGCGGCTATGGGCATACAAGGCGGAAAAAGGCCATCTGTTCAACACGCTTTTCCGTCTTGCGTTTAAAGGGAAAAGGGTGTAAAATAAACCTCTTTATCATCTCTTCCCAAGGATGGATTTTGATTCTGAACAACAGCGCTTTTCGCCCAGGCAGAAATGTTTGTTTTGTTATAGAACAGATTTGTTTTCACCGTTGCTGCCGGGGCCGGACGCCTGTATAATGCAGGTACATTTCTGAAGGGAGTTGGATAGTGTGGCAAAAAAAATCACGGTTGCAGTTATCGGCTGCGGCGACTTTGCCTGCAATTTTGTACCTTTGTTTCAGGCACATCCATATGTTGAAAAAGTATATGTCTGCGATATCATCCCGGAGCGCGCCAGGGAGTATTCCCAAAGGTTCGGGGTCGAGATCATCGACACCTTTGAAAACGCGATAGCCGACTCCAAAATTACGGCCGTGGCCATCTTCACCCAGAGACATCTGCACGGACCGCTGGTCAAGGCGGCGCTGGAGGCCGGGAAGGACGTGTATTCCGCGGTGCCCATGGGCGTGTCCGTGGAGGAATGCCGGGAGATTGTCGAAACCGTAAAGAAGACCGGCAAAACCTATATGATGGGCGAAACCTGCATCTATTATCCCTGCTCCATGTACTGCAAGCAGCGCTACGAAAAGGGCGACTTCGGCACCTTTGTCTATGCCGAGGCCCAGTATCATCACGATATTTCCCACTTTCCCAAGAACTTTCGTGAGGATTTGGTCAATGCCGGCGTGCCGCCGTTCTATTACCCCACGCATTCCACGGCCATGGTGCTGCACGCGCTGAGCACCCGTGCTACGCGCGTTGTGGCCTTCGGCTATGCCGAGGCCCCGGGCAACGGGATTTATGAAAAGGGCGTGAACCAGTGGGATAACGTCTACTCCAACGGCTATTCGCTGATGAAGCTCGCCAACGGCGGCACTGCCCGCATCAACGAATGCCGCCGCATTGGCTATAAGGCCCCCAGCTCCTATATCGGCGCCTTTTATGGGACGAAGGGCAGCTACCAGTTCAGCAATGCCCAGCACATCTTTGCCCGTCTCACCCCCGACGGCGTGGATGCCGTGGACGTAAGCAGCCAGGTCAACCCCGAAGCCATGGAAGCACACCGCGGCGAGAAGGATTTTGTCAATTCGGTGGCAAACCACCGCTGGCAATCGGCGGATCCCTCACCAGTCCAGAAGGAACGTAACAGCTTGCTGCCCAAGAGCTACGCGGGCCTGCCAAACGGGCATATGGCCAGCCACAAGCTGCTGGTGGATGACTTTTGTACGGCCGCATATTTTGAAAAGATGCCCACCGTCAATGCATGGCTGGCGGCCAGATACACGGTGCCCGGACTGCTCGCGCATGAATCCATGATCCGCGACGGACAGGCGTTTGACGTGCCGGATTTTGGCGACGCGCCGGTTTGAGGCAGAAAACTGCGCGGCGGTCAGCGCATTCCGCTGCGGTAATCCATGGGAGACACGCCGCGCAGCTTTCGAAAGGTCTCTGAAAAATGGGAGGGCGAGGAGAAACCCAGGTTGTCCGCGATCTCCTTCATACTCAGATCGGTCGTAACCAGCAGCGCGCAGGCATTGCGGATGCGGCACTGCATCTGGTAAAGATGAATGGTCTGGTGCGCATACTTGTGAAAAAGGCGATTGAGATAAAACGGGTGGTAGCCGAACATGCGGCCAAGGCTATCGGCGGTGATGCGTTCGCGGGAGTGCGCCTCCAGATACTGCTTGAGCCGCTCCACGACGGTTGGCACAGGTTTTTCTCCGGCTTTGGGCTCGCGCATAAGCTGCAATAGCATGCCTTTCAGAAGAGCCGAGCAAAGTTCGTTGAAATAGACATCCCGCTTTTCCCGTTCCGACAGTAGCAGGGCCGCGGTCTGCTGGATCTGCGGTACATCCTGAAAAAGCGTGGGAATGGGAAAGAACGCCGGGTCGGGCAACTCGGGCATTCGCTCCGGGCGGAAGCGGGCAGGCGGGTCCGGACGAAACGCCTGCCCGTTGCCCGGCAGATAGGAAAGGCTGAAATTGATATTGTACAGCATGGCGGGGGCGTCCCGGTGAAACAGCATGCGGTACGCATGATCGGGCGGTATGATCAGGCAGGAACCCGCGCGCAGGGTAAGGCGTTTGGTTTCTGTCTCGGCGGCGCATTCGCCCTCGCGTATGGCGAACAGCCGGTAATCGTATGCCTTGATGGGCTCCGAATAGCTGATGGAGCCGCAACGCAGATCCATGTAGCGGATGAAGGGATTGAGCTGTGAAGCGTCCATGGGCATCGTGCCTCCCTTCCTGCCGACGGGACAGCTTGCAAGATTGTAAATTGATATTATAACATGCTCGATGGCATGATACAAGACGGAATTTTGATGCTGAACGGCCGGCTTTTTTCTTTAGACACCAAAGCCGCTTTGGACTATACTGAACACGACAGATTCCCGCACAACATATCTGAAAATAACGGAGGTGTGGCGCATGACGGCGCTTGAATGGGTGCAGAGGAGCAAAATTATCGCCATCGTTCGCGGACTGCCAAAAGAGTATATGACAAGGCTGGCGGAGGCGCTGTATGCAGGAGGCATCGACCTGATGGAGGTGACCTTTCACCAGCAGAAGCCGGAAACATGGAAGGACACGGCGGTGGCCATCGCCGCGGTGGACAGTTGCATGGAAGGGAAAATGCTGGTCGGCGCCGGTACGGTGCTCACCCTGGAGCAGCTCGATATGGCCCGGGACGCGGGAGCCAACTATATCATTACTCCCAACACCAACTGTGACCTGATCCGCCGCGTCAAGGAATACGGGCTTCTCTCCTTTCCCGGTGCGTTTACGCCCAGTGAGATTGTAGAAGCATACGAGGCAGGGGCCGACGCGGTCAAGGTGTTTCCCGTGGGAAATCTGGGCCCGTCCTATATCAAGGCGATCAAGGCGCCGCTTTCCCACATCCCGCTCATGGCCGTGGGTGGCGTAAACGAGAAAAACGCAGCCGGGTTTCTGGCGGCGGGCTGCTGCGGCATCGGTGTAGGCGGGAACCTCGTGAACAAAAGCTGGATCGAAGCAGGCGAGTGGGACAAGATTACCGAACTGGCGCAAGCGTATAGAAAGGCGGTAGACGAGGCGTGAGCAGGATCGTAACCTTTGGCGAGATCATGATGCGGCTGAATCCGGAGGGATATCTGCGGTTTGTACAGGCAGAACGCTTTGAAGCCACGTATGCGGGCGGAGAGGCAAACGTGGCGGTAAGCCTTGCCAACTATGGCGACGACGCCGCTTTTTGCACCAAGGTGCCGGCGCACGAGATCGGCCAGTGCGCGGTCAATGCGCTCAGGCATTACGGCGTGGACACCTCCTGCATGCTGCGTGGCGGCGAGAGGCTGGGCCTGTATTTTGTGGAGAAAGGCGCCAGCCAGCGTGGCAGCAAGGTGATCTACGACCGAGCCAACTCCGCCATCGCGCAGGCCAAACGGGAGGAGTTTGACTGGGACAGCATTCTGGCGGGTGCGGACTGGTTTCACTGGACTGGCATCACGCCGGCACTCGGCGGTGAGCTGCCCGAGATCACACTGGATGCGCTTCGCAAGTGCCGCGAGAAGGGAATAACGGTCAGCTGCGATCTCAATTACCGTGGCAAGCTGTGGAGCCGTGAGCGGGCCGGAGAGGTGATGGGCCGTCTGGTGCCGTATGTGGATGTGCTGATTGCAAATGAGGAGGACGCAAAGGACGTCTTTGGCATCGAGGCGGCAGATACGGATATCATGGGCGGCAAGCTGAACCACGAGGGCTATGTCAGCGTTGCGCGGCAGCTTACGGAGAGGTTTGGATGCAAGGCGGTGGCCATCACGCTTCGCGGCTCTATCTCTGCCAGCGAGAACAACTGGGCCGGCATGCTCTATACGGGCGGGCAGCCCTTCTTTTCTCAAAACTATCTCATCCGTCTGGTGGATCGTGTTGGTGGAGGCGACAGCTTCGGCGGCGGACTCATCCACGCCCTGTGCAAGGGCATGGATGAGCAGAGCACGATCGAGTTCGCAGTGGCGGCAAGCTGTCTCAAGCAGACGATCGAGCATGACTTTAACCTCGCCTCCGAAAAGGAAGTGCTGGCTCTGATGGGTGGCAATGCTTCCGGACGCGTCCAGCGGTAAGGGCTGCGAGGCCATCCCGAAGCGCCGATGCACAGGAAAGCCGGTGTAGCGGCGTGTGCGTTATATCTGGATAGAACAGATAATATTTGCAGGACCAAACCAGTTGAGAAAAATAAAAAGAAAAGGATGAAAAGAGTATGGAACGCAAATATGAAGACATGCGAAGCTGTTGGGAATTCGGTGAGGCGTCTGAATGCCGCCGCGGCCTGATGCTGGGCATGGGCTATACGGAAGAGGAGTTGAACCGTCCTCTGATCGCCGTGGTAAACAGCTGGAATGAATACAATCCCGGGCACGTGCATCTCAACCAGCTTGCCGAGCGCGTCAAGCAGGGAATCCGTGAGGCAGGCGGCCTGCCGCTGGAGGTGGGCACGACCGCCATCTGCGACGGCATGGTGCTTAAGGACCCCAAGTATATCGAGATCCCCAGCCGCAACCTGATTGCCGACCAGGTGGAGCTGACCGTGGACGGCAACTTCTTTGACGGCATGGTGCTGCTTTCCACCTGCGATTCCATCGTGCCCGGCCACCTGATGGGCTGCGCCCGTCTGGACATCCCTGCCATCGTGGTCACGGGCGGTTACATGCCGCTGGGCACCTTCCGCGGGAAGGAAGTCGTGCATATCCGGGCGCAGGACAAAGTGGGCGCGATGGCCGAGGGCAAGATCGATCCCGACCTCTACAACGGCCTCATCCAGCACAGCTGGGGCATCTGCGGCGGCTGCACCTCCATGACTACGGCAAACTCCATGTGCATGATGGCGGAGGCCATGGGCATGACCCTGCCCGGCAATTCATCCATGAGTGCTGTTTCCAGCGAGATCCGCAACCTGTCCTATCGCGCCGGCCTGCGTATCATGGAAATGGTGCGCCAGGGCATCACCGCGCGGCAGATCATTACGCCCGAATCCATCCGCAACGCGATTGCCGTGGATATGGCGGTGGCCGGGTCGTCCAACCTGATTTTGCACCTGCCGGCCATCGCGCACGAGGCCGGTTACGACGAGCCTTGGTGGAAGGTGTTCGACGAAATGAGCAACACCGTGCCGCTGCTGAGCCACCTGATGCCGGGCGGCGAGTATTCCGTCAAGGACTTTGACCTGGCTGGCGGCATGCCTGCGCTGATGAAGAACCTGCTGCCCCGCCTCAACGGCGACTGCATGACCGTAAATGGCCATACCGTGCGCGAGAACGTTGAAAACGCCGTCGTCTACAATGACGACGTCATCCGTACGCTGGACAATCCTGTCATGACCGAGCCTGGCCTGGGCGTGCTGTATGGCAATCTCGCTCCCGAGGGGTCCATTATCAAAATTGCGGCGGTTCCCAAGCAGCTTATGCATTACAGGGGCAAGGCCAAGGTGTTCAATTCCCTGCACGACGGGCTGGAGGCGCTGCGCGCGGGCCGGATCCATGAGGGGGACGCCTGCGTGCTGCGGTTTATGGGTCTGAAGGGGCGATTTGGAACGACCGCCTTTACTTTCCAGGAGGAGCTGAAAGGAAAGCCCGCGCTGTACAATTCCTGCGCCATTATCACAGACGGCCGCTTCTCCGGCGGCACCAGCGGTCTGAGCGTCGGCTACGTCAGCCCTGAAGCGGCGCTGTGCAGCCCCCTGTCCATTGTGGAGGACAACGACGAGATCGAGATCGACATTCCCGCCCGCTCCATCACGCTGTGCATCTCGGACGAGGAGCTCAACGCGCGCCTTGAAAAATTCAAATGGGAGTTCTCCGGCAAGGACTATCAGCGCTTCCTGCGCCTGTTCTCCAGGAATGTCGGCTCCATGGCCAAGGGTGGCATATGGGAAGTATGATCACACGACAAACGGACTGCCTGATTCTGGGCGGCGGTCTTGCGGGCTGGATGGCGGCCCGCGAGGCCGCCGCTGCCGGCCTCAAAACGATGCTCCTGCACGACGGCATGGGCGCTTCGCCGTGGGTGCATGGGTTTAATGTGCCCGTATACCCCGAAGATTCGGCAGACATCTTTTTGCAGGATACGCTGGCGAGCGGGCAGGGGCTCAGCGATCCCGCTCTGGCCCGGGCCCTGTGCCAGGATGCCGCCGAGGTATTTGACGAGATACGCGCCATGGGCCTGTCCTTCAACCGTGAGAAGGATGGCAGCTATCAGGCGCTGCGCCCGCTGGGCGCAAGCTGGCCGCGCGTGGTGTCCATCGGAAACGAAACGGGCGCCGCGATATTGACCCGGCTAAAAGAGATGCTGAAGGGCAGTGTGACAGAACTGCCCGCCACGCGTGCGCTGAAGCTGCTGAAGGATGGCAGCCGTGTGTGCGGCGCGCTGGCGTATGACGCAGCGGGAAAGCGGTGGCTGAACCTCCGGGCGAATGCGGTGGTGCTGGCATGCGGCGGCTATTGCGGCATCTATCCCGTTTCCACGAACAAGCGAGATTCCGGCGGCGACGGTGTGGCCATGGCCTACGAGGCCGGCGCAGAGCTTTGCGATATGGAGTTCATCCAGTTTGAGCCCAGCGCGGCGGTATGGCCCCGTGAGCTGGTGGGCACCAGCGTAATTACCACGCTGCTCTTTGAGGGCGCGGTGCTGCGAAACCGCGACGGCGAACGCTTCATGCTGCGATATGGCCCGGAGGGCGACCGCGTCAGCAAGGATGTGATGAGCCGCCGCATCGTAGCGGAGATCGCGCGCGGCAAGGGCACGGAGCACGGCGGCATCTACATGGATATTACCGGTGTCGATCCGGCCCGGCTGGCATCCGGCTATCAAATGTATGTCCAGCGCTATCGCAATGTGGGCATAGATATCACAAAGGAATGGATCGAGCTTGCGCCCGCGCCGCATACGGCGTTGGGCGGCGTGCGTGTGGATGCGCAGGGGCATAGCACCGTGCAGGGTCTGTTTGCCTGCGGTGAGGTAATGGGGGGCCTGCACGGCGCAAACCGCATAGGCGGAAACGCCGGGCTGGAGACCCTGGTGTTTGGGCGCAGAGCGGGAAGGGCGGCAGCGGCCTTTGCTCGGAGCGCCGGGCCGTGCAACGTCGCGCCCGAGCCCGCTCCGCAGCTGGCGGAGGAGAGCTGTTCATCGAAAATCGCGGCGCTGCGCCGCGGGATGCGCGAAGCCCTGTGGGACGGCGTAAACGCCGTGCGCGACGCACAGGGGCTCCAAAAGGCCATAAACGTGTTTTCCGATGGTCTGGAAGCCGTGAGCGCGCTGCGCGGGGTGGATGCACAGGAGTCGTTCGAGCTGCTCCGGCTGAAAAACGATATGATTGCGGCCCACCTTACGGCGCTCAGTGCGCTGACCCGCGCGGATTCGCTGGGCTGCCACGCCCGCAGCGACTATCCGCAGGAGGCCAAGCACACGTATCGCGTCATGGCACGCATGGATGAAAACGCACGGCCTTACGTTTGGAAGGAGGACCTTGAATCGTGAAAAAGGTCTATGTGATCAAGAACCGTTATGTCGACTCGGTCACGCTGATGGGCGTGGCGGTGGAGCTGACCGAACTGCCCGGCGTAACGGGGGCGGAAAGCGGCATGGGCACGAGCCAGAACGTGGATTTGCTGACCGGGTTGGACTATCCCGTGCCCGCGGGCGTTACCAAGAACGACCTGATGATCGCCCTGGATGCGGAAGGACCGGAGGCGCTGGAAGCGGCCTTTGCAGCCGCGCAGGAGCGGCTGGCCTCCGGCGGCGGGCATAGCCGGCGCGTATACCGCAGCGTGGACGAGTTGCCTGTGGGCCGCTATGACGTTTTGCAGATTTCCTTGCCCGGCGAATATGCCGTCCAGGAAGCTCGCAGGGCCATTGACAGGGGAATGGACATCTTCATGTTCACGGCGGACGTAACGCTGGAGCAGGAGCGTGCCCTCAAGGAATACGGCCGGGATCATGGCAGGCTGGTCATGGGGCCGGATGCGGGCGTGGGCCTGCTGGGCGGTGTGGCGCTGGCAGCGGGCAGCATCGTCAGGCCCGGACCGGTGGGCGTGATTGGTGCGTCCGGTTCCGGATCGCAGGAGGTCGCGTGCCTGATTGAGCAGATGGGCAGCGGTGTCACGTGCATTTTGGGCACGGGTGGCCGCGACCTGAAAAAGGAGGTGGGCGGCGTATCCATGAAGGCCGATATGAAGCGGCTGGAAAAGGACGAGGATACGAAGCTCATCTGCCTGGTGTCCATGCTGGCGGACCGGGAAGTGATGGAGGAGGTGCTTCTGGAGGCGGATCAGCTGACCAAGCCGGTCGTAGCCGTGTTCCTGGGCGCGGACGAAACGCTTTATCAGGGCCACAGGGTAACAGGAACCTACAGCCTCCAGGAGGCTGCCAAGGCCTGCGTGCGCCTCGTGACAGGGCGCGAGCCCAGCATCGGCTGGACGGAAGAGGAGGCTGCGGCCATCGCCCGCGAAAAGGCGGCCTCACTTTCCCGTGAGCAAAAGTATTTCCGCGGCCTCTATACGGGGGGCACCTTTGCGGAGGAAACACTGATGACGTTTCGCGCCGTCGCTCCGGAAATCGCTCTGCATACCAACCGGGATAACACGAAGTATGCCGCTCGCCTCCAGACGCACAAGCGCAGCGAGGGTCACACCCTGCTGGATATGGGCGATTTGGATTTTACTGCCGAAGCGCCGCACACGGTGTTTGACCCCACCCAGCGGGTGGAGCGCCTGCGGCAGGAGCTGGCCGACCCGGAGGTGGCGCTCGTGGCGATGGACATCATTCTGGGGCCGGGCGTGGCGCCCGACCCTGCCTCCTGCTATGTTCCGCTGATGAGGTCGCGGCCCGATGTGATCTACGTCTGTGCCGTATGCGGCGGCGAAGGAGACCCGCAGGGCAAGGAAGACATTGCCAGGATGCTCAGAGAGGCTGGCGCGGTGGTAGCGGACAGCAACTATGAAAGCGCGCGCTTGTGCGCCATGATCTGCCGTCAATTGGGGAGGCGTGAATAATGGAAGGCATCTACAAGCAAAAGCCGAGAGTGGCCAACCTTGGCATCCTGCTGTTTTATAAGGCGCTGGAAGCGCAAAACTGCGATTGCACGCAAATCGAGTGGACCCCGCCCTATAAGCAGCCCGAGGAGATCGAGGAACTGCTGGACGAGTTTCTCTAAAGCGTCGCATACGGCCGGGAAGACAATGCCAAAGGAGGTAGTCGGAGATGGACATCAGGGAAAGAATTGCGCAGGCCAACCAACAGGCCGTGGCGTGCATCATAGACAGCGATCCCTACTGGGTAGATATCCGTCCCGCAGGAGAGTGTGTGGAAGGGCTGGAGGATCATATGATCCTCCATTCCGGCCCGCCTGTGGATTATGATGACATGGTCATGCTGCACAAGCGCGGCATGGTGAGTGCCATGCTGTTTGAGGGATGGGCCAAGGACGAGAAGGAGGCCGTGGAGATCATCCGTTCCGGGGAAATCCGCATCGACTCCGCGCTCAACCACAACACCGTCGGAGCAGGAACGGGCATCATTACCAAGTCCGTAGCAATGAACGTTATTGAGGACCGGCGCAACCACACCACGGCGGCCACCTTCCCGGCGGAAGGGCCCTTCCAGGGCGGCTTTTGCGGCTGGGGCCTCTACAGCCCCGAGATTGCCGAAAACCTGCGCTACATGCGCGAGGTTCTTTTCCCGCCTCTGCGTGAAATGTTGGCCAAGGAGGGCGGCATCGCCATCAAGCCCATCCTGGCCGAGAGCATGCAGATGGGCGATGAAAACCACACCCGGCAGACGGCGGCTGATTTGCTGTTTGACAAGCAGGTTCTGCCCAGGCTGTTCGAGATGGACCTGCCCAAGGAACAGATCATGCGCACGGTCAAATACATCGTGGAAACGCCCCGCTTTTTCCACTGCTATGGGCAGGGGGCTTCCCGGGCCGCGGCTATTGCGGCGGACGGCACGGAGTATTCCACCATGGTCACCGCACTGGCGGGCAACGGTGTGGAGTTCGGCATCAAGATCGCGTCGCTGCCCGGGCAGTGGTTCACCGCGCCCGCGCCCATGATGAAGGGCCGCTATACCTCCACCCAGTACACGGAAAAGGATCAGCTCCCATGGCTGGGAGACAGCTGCGTGGTGGAAACGGCCGGCCTGGGCGGCTTTGCGGCGGCGGCCAGCCCCATCGTATGCAGCCTGCGCGGCATGAGCCTGCAGGACTGCATCGGGCAGACGCGCGAGATGGAGCGCATCTCCATCGCAAAGAATCCCAACTATCCCATTCCCAACCTGGACTTTGATCCGCTGCCTGTGGGCATCGATATCCGGCTGGTACTCAAAACGGGCGTATGCCCCGCCATTCACGGCGGCATGTTCAACCACGAGGGCGGGCTGATTGGCGCGGGCATGGCGCGCGTACCCATGGAGTGTTTCCAGAAGGCCATGAAAGCCTTCGCAGCCAAATACAGGAATTAATCATCAAAACGCCGCAGCGCCGGATCATTTTGAAAAGGCGCTGTGGGTTTTCCATTCCTAAAAGGAGGCGTGTGTGGTGCGCAAGATTCTGGTGCTCAACCTGGGCTCCACCAGCTTTAAATTCAAGCTTTACAACATGGGCGGGGAAGAGACCCTTTTGGCCTCTGGCGGCGTGGAAAGCATAGGCACAGAGGGGGCTTACCGCATCCGGGCAAACGGCAGAGAGGAGAAAGAGCGTTGCCGGTGTCAAACGCACATCGACGCGCTGGAATGGTGCATGGCCGTACTCAGTCGCATGGGCGTCCCCGTGGACATGGCCTCACTGGATGCCGTTGGCTACAAGGCGGTGCATGGAGGCGGTATATCCGGGTCCCGGGTGGTGGACGACACGCTGATGGCGGAGATGGAGCGCATGTGCGCACTGGCTCCCGCGCACAATCCGGTCTACCTTGAAATGATGCGCCGCGTGCAGGAGCGCTACCCCGGACTGACGCAAATCGCCTGCTTTGAAACCGCCTTTCACGCCACGATACCCTTGGAACGGGCCGTGTACGGCATTCCCTATGAGTGGGTGGAGCAGCTTGGCATGCGGCGCTACGGCTTTCATGGCTCCAGCCACAGCTACATCGCCTGGAAGATGGAGCGGGAAGCGCCGGAGGCCAGGCGCCTTGTGAGCGTGCATCTGGGCGGTTCCAGCTCATTGTGCGCCATTCGGGACGGCAGGAGCATAGCCACTTCCATGGGAGCCACACCGCAAAGCGGGCTGTTTCACAACAACCGCGTAGGTGATTTGGATGTCTTTTGCCTGCCGGTCATTATCCACCAGACGGGCGGTGTAGAGGCAGCCATGAAGGCGCTTTCCGGGCAAAGCGGTTTGCTGGGACTAAGCGGCGTCAGCAACGATATGCGCAAGGTGGAGGAGGCAGCGGCGCAGGGCAATGAACGTGCGCAACTGGCCATAGGTGCCTTTGCGGATGAGATCGTAGGCTATATTGGCATGTATACCGCTTATCTGGGCGGACTGGACGCCATTTGCTTCACCGGCGGCATCGGCCTCAACGACGCTTCGCTCAGGCAGCGCATAGCCGACAGACTGAGCTTTGTGAACGCGAGGCTGGACCCCCGGTGCAACAGAAGCGGCTATGAGGGCCGTATCAGCACCCCGGATAGCGGTGTGGCGATATGGGCATTTGAAACCAACGAGGAGATTATGGTCGCGCGGGGCTGCATGCGCGTGCTGGGCGCATGAGAGGAAGGGAAGGGCCTCTTCCATGCGCCCATAAAGCCTGCGCGGAAAGGAACGGCAATATGGACAAGCTGATCGAAAAGCTGGAAACCTCCGTAGAAAACGGTGCGGAGGTCATTGTAGTGGGCGGCGGCATTGCCGGGGTTGCGGCAGCGGTGGCGGCCGCGCGCAGCGGGGCGGACGTCCTGCTGCTGGAAAAAGGCTCGCTGCTGGGAGGGCTGGCCACGAACGGACTCATCAGCTGGTATGAGCCGCTTTGCGACGGGCACGGCGAACAGCTTATGACGGGGCTAGCAGAGGAACTGCTCAGGCTGTCCATCCGTTATGGAGACGACACGCTTCCCCGGATCTGGAAGGACGAGGCCCGCCCGGTGGATCGCAGCCTGATCAGCCCTGAAAAGCAGCATCCCATAGGCGGCCGATATGCGACCTTTTTTTCACCCACGATTTTTCAACTGGCGCTGGATGAATTGCTGAAAAAGGAAGGCGTGCGCATCCGCCTGGATATTCTGGCCGCGCGTCCCGTCATGGAAGGAAGCCGCTGCACTGGCATCTGCTGTGAAAGCAAGTCGGGGCGTCAATACTTTCCCGCAAAGATCGTGGTGGACGCCAGCGGCGATTCGGACATGTTTTTCCGTGCGGGCGCCCCGTGCGCCGAGGGACAGAACTACTTCAGCTTCTTGGCCCATGTAACGGATACTTCGGAAAAGAAAAAGGCGCTTCAACAGCGCCGCTGGATGTCCATCGGAGCCGATCTGCATGGTAGGGGCCAGCGGGAAGGCGAGCCCTTTACCCCCTGCCTGACAAACGAGCAGATAACGTCCTTCCTGCTGGATGGCCGGGCCGCGCTGCTGGAAAAGGTAAAGACGAAGGATCGGCGGCAGTTTGAGGTCACTTCTCTGCCCTCCATGCCTCAGGCCCGCAAAACACGGCGCATCAAGGGCGCCAGCACCCTCACGGAGGCGGACTGCAAGCGGCGCTGTGATACGACCGTCGGCCTTGCGTGCGACTTTGAAAAGCCCGGCGACTGGTATGAGATTCCGTGGGGCTGCCTGTACAGCGAAGCCGTTGACAACCTGCTCGCAGCGGGACGGATGGTCTCTTCGGACGGCTGGGCCTGGGATGTGACGCGCGTGATTCCGGTATGTGCGCTTACGGGACAGGCAGCCGGGACGGCCGCAGCGCTGATGGCGCGGGAGGACGTTGCAGCGGCGCGGCTCTCCATGGATGAGCTGCAGGCGGCTCTGCAGGCGCAGGGTGTGCGTCTGCACCATGACCTGTAAAAGAGCTGCCGTCCTGCGCGCCGGCCCATAAAGGAAAAACAGGACGCTGTTGACAGAAAGGAACTTGCTTTTATGAAGGACGTTATCATTCGCTCGGACAGGCTGACCGTGCATGCAAATGCGCTGGGTGCGGAGCTCAAGGGCGTTGAGATGGATGAGCTGGAATACCTCTGGCAGGGCGATGTGGACAGCTACGCGCGCACCTCTCCCACCTTGTTTCCCATTGTGGGGCGCTTCCTCAGCGATACCTATTATGTGGGCGACCGGCCTTATGGCATGCAGCTCAATGGGATCGTCATGGACCGCAATTTCCGGTGCGCAAGCTGTGCCTCAGACCGGGTGGTCTTTCAGCTGGAAGCAGATGAGCGTACGCGCCAATCCTATCCATTTGACTTTGCCCTGACAGTCGGCTATGCTGTGCAGGGCGATACCCTTGCGGTGAGCTACAAGGTGGAGAACCGTGGCAGTATCCCCATGCCCTTCTGCCTGGGGTGCCATACCGCCTATAACTGGCCCCTCCTGCCCGGCGATGACCCGCAGGATTACAGCCTTCGCTTTGAAAAGGAGGAGGAGCTGGAATCTTTCAATCCCTTTGGCTGGCGGCAGCCCTTCGTGCAAGGGAGGGAACGCCCGCTCAGTCATGCACTGTTTACCAATTATACACGCAGCGTTACGGGCCTGCGCTCTACCTGGCTAGAGTTTGGCAGCCGCAAACATGGACGGCGCGTGCGCATCCGGCGCGGATCGTTTTCCTATCTTGCCATGTGGACGCCGCATGATCATGAAGCGCCGCTGCTTTGTCTGGAGCCGTGTACCGGCCTGCAGCCCGGTAACCATGGATGTCTCCGGCTGGAAGACCGTGACGGCTGTGTTACGCTCTCACCCGGAGAGGTGTGGGAAGGCAGTTTCTGGCTCTCCTTTTCCTGAGAAAGTGGGGCCGGGGTAACCGTCTTTTTCGGCGCGCCGGCTTTCTGCCAGAGGCAGGCCAGCAATCCGGTACCAAGGGACGCAGGAAAGCGAGGAGATGGTTTTCAGACTGCGGGCTGAAGCGAAAGCCCTTGGAAAGCAGGGGGAGGCGGCTTTGCGCAGCAGCAATGCCGCACATGACAATCCGCTGTGCCAGAAAAGGAGATGAAGTGCGATGTACAGACTGATTGTGGTCGATGACGATGTGGACGCCGTCAACAACATCGCCAAGGACTTTCCATGGGAACAGTCCGGCTTTACGCTGGTGGGTTCCTTTCAGGATGGCGAAAGTGCGTTGGCGTGGCTGAAGACGCATACGGTCGATCTGATCCTTTGCGACATCAAAATGGCCCGCATGAACGGAATCGAGCTGGCGCGGCAGATGCAGCAGGCACACAGAAAGGAAAAACTGGTTTTCATCAGCGGCTTCAAAGACTTTGACTATGCGCAGAAGGCGCTGGAGTACGGCGTTTTTCGCTACTGCATCAAGCCGGTCACATTCCGGGAGATGCAAAAGACCATCGCCGCGATTCGCGAGACGATTGAGCGCGAGCGCGGCGTTCATCTGCCTGCTGATAGCGCGCACTCCGGCGAGGCGAACAGCCACAGCATCGCCGATGTGAAGATTGACCGGATCCGCCGCTATGTGCAGGACCACTACGCCGGTGTGACGCTGCGGCAGCTCGCGGAGTTCATGCAGATGAACACCACCTACCTGTCGTACTATTTCAAGGAAAAGACGGGTCAGAAGCTGTTTGACTATATCACCGAAGTGCGGTTGAACGCCGGACTGGAAATTCTTAAGACAGACAGCTACCTGAATGTAGCGGAGGTGGCGCAAAAGGTGGGATATACGAACGCCATCAGCTTTTCACGCAGCTTCAAAAAACAGTTCGGCGTCTCCCCTTCTCAGGTGCGGCGAAACTTTGACTCCACGGAGGAAAAAAAGTGAGGCGAGGCACGGTTCGCAGGCCAGGAAAGAAAGGCGCTGGCGGCACGCTGAAAAAGCAGATGATCGTCATGGCTGCGATGCTGGCCATATTGGCTTTTGAGGCGGTCTATCTGGCATACCAGAGCTCCAACCGTCTGGCGTCCTCGGTGTCGGACGTATGGCAGGGCATGCTGGAGACACAAAGCGAGCATGTAAGAAACAGCCTGTTCATGAAAAATCCCTATCTCACCCCCGACACGCTGTACCTGGCCAAGCTGAAGGCGGCCTTCTATGACGATCCCGATATGGTCGTAGAAACCAGCCGGGAGGCAGGATGTGATCCGGGACATGTCTCGCTGGCGATTTCAAACCTGTGCAGCAATATTAAAATGGGGATCACCTACAGCAACAGCCTGCGTTCCTGCTACTGGATGCTGGAAGATCCGGACGCGCCGTATGTTCTGATTAACGGCAATCCCACGATCAAGGCAGAGGTCACCGACGCCGAATGGATGGATGTTTGCCGCGAAATGGAGCAGGATGTGAGGGTCGAATGGCGCACCATCCCCCTTTCCTACCTGAACAACACGTCGGTACTGACCGTTTATCGGCGCATTCGCTCGGAAAGCTTCCTCCCGGGCGAGACGATCACGGGCTATTGGGTACTCAATTACGATCTGTCAAACATGCTCAGCGCCTTCACGGCACAAATGTCTGGAGCGGGGTTCGTCTGCCTGTACGATACACGGCGTGAGGACAGCCTGACGGTGGGCAATTTTGAACTGCCCCAGCAGGAGGAGACGGAGATCGTGGAAAAGGTGTTGCAGGCGTGGGAGACGTCCAGCCCCACCGGCGTGGTTCGCAATGGTCAGAACGAGGCGTTCTATTACCGCACCGAGGAGGTCTGTCCCGGGACGCTGAGCATCGTATGCATACAGGACCGGCAGCTCAGTCAGGCGCTGGACGGCGTGGTCAGGTCCATAACGGCCGCGCTGCTGGTCAGTTGCGTGGCGGTGGCGGGCATCAACCTTTATTCCATCCTGCGTTACCGCAAGTACAGCAGGGGTTTGCGCAAGATGTTTGATGCGCTCAGAAGCCGTCAGGGCGAGCAAAGAGCGGCGGAGGACCCCCAAGAAAGCACCGGCAGCGAGATTCTGTTGCAGCGGATTTTGAACAACGACGTGGATTTGGAGGAGCTGCAGGGACTGGTGGAGTCCAAGCGGGAATTGAAGGCCGAGCTGGACGCCCTGTATGGCCATGTGCAGATCAACTCTCATTTTCTCCTCAACACGCTGGATTCCATCTACTGGTCCAGCGTAAGCCGGATGGGTGCGGACAGCAAAGAATCGGCCATGATCGGCGACCTGTGCGAGATCCTGAAATATGCGCTGGATTCCTCGGACTTGTACACCTCCCTTCGCGAGGAGGTGGAATGCACGCTGCGCTATATCGAGATCCAGCAAATGCGCAAGAACATCGTATTCAATGTGGAATGGGACATACCGGACGAGCTGTACAACGCGCGCGTATGCAAGCTGATTTTGCAGCCGGTGATCGAAAACTGCGTGCAGCACGCCTTTCAGACCACAAAGGAGCGTGCGTTCCGCATACGGATCGCGGCCCGGAAAACAGAGGAGGGCTACCTGTGCATCAGCGTGGAGGACAACGGCTATGGCATCAGCCCCAAACGCATCCGTCAGATGAACCTTGAAATGAAAAAGCAGCGATATTTGCGCATCCGCCATATCGGCCTGGCAAACGTCAACCGCCGCCTGCAGGTGCAGTTTGGCGGGCGAAGCGGCGTATCGCTCAGCGCCATTGAGGGAGGCGGGCTGCGCGTGTGCCTTACGATGAAGTACGGCGTCTACGAGCCCGACGTCGCGCTGAACAAAGCATGAGATATCCCGGTGAAATGCCGGCGTTCAGAAAGGAGAGCTAACCGGATGAAACAGTGGTATCAGGACAGGATGTATGCGCGCGTGATTCGCATGGATGGCCGTGTGGACCGCGTGCAGCTGGATTGCATGGAGGATTGCGGCACGCTGATCGCATCCTTCCCGGAGCAGGCGGATTGGACGGATATCCGCACCGTTGAATTTGCTCCGGAGATGGGGCAGAACAAGGCCGGCCAGGACGGCTATTACATCATTCCGCACGGGGAGGGAAGCGTAGGAGACACCATTCTGTGCCGCTTCCGTGAGCGTGAGGACACCGAAATGGTTTTGGACCGCTTTGCCATGCCGATATGGAGCTGCATTCAAAGCCGGGGAAGTTTCGTGGCCATCGTATCTTCGATGACGTACGAATATCGGCTGGCCGTTGGCGTAAAGGACGGCGTATACTCCTGCTACGCCTGCTTCGATCTAAATGGCCACATGCCCTATGAGCCCATCACCATTGAATTCCGGCTGCTGGACGACAAGGCGGACTACAACGAAGCCGCCCTGGCCTATCGAGAATGGCGCGAACAGCGGGGAGAGCTGCGCCGCTATGACGTTCGCGCCAAGGAGCGTCCGCAGGCGCGCTATACGGCGGAGAGCATCTATGTGCGCATCCGTCAGGGATGGAAGCCCGTCCCGCCTCCGGTGCGCGAGCAGACGCCCGAAACCGAGCCGGAAATGCATGTGGCGGCTACGTTTGACGACGTATCCGAGCTTCTGGACGTCTTTGCGGCGCATGGCATCGACAAGGCGGAGATCTGTCTGGTCGGCTGGAACAAGAGCGGGCATGACGGCCGCTGGCCCCAGCCCTTCCCTGTCGAGGAGCGCCTCGGCGGAGAGGAGGCGCTCAAACGGCTGACTGCGAAGGCGCGCGCCATGGGATACGCGATGGTCTGCCACACCAATTCCACCGACGCCTATTCCATCGCCGACTGCTGGGCAGAGACCGACATCCTTTGCGATGAGGCAGGTGCGCCCGTCAAGAACAATCAGCCCTGGAGCGGCGGCGACATGTACCAGGTGTGCCCGCTGTGCGGTCTCCGTCAGGCGATGGAGCTGCTGCCGAAGGTCAGGGCGCTGGGTTTTGAAGGCACCCACTACATCGACGTGATCTCCACGGTCTTCCCCCGCACCTGTCATGCGCCCGGCCATCCTGTCACACGCAGGCAGTGCGCAGCCCTGTGGAATCGTATCTTGCGCTTTGCACGCCAGCAGTTTGGCGGCATCAGCTCGGAGGGCGGCTTCGACTTTACCGCGCCGGAACTGGACTTTGGCCTGTACGTTTCCTTCGGGCTGGGGGACTGCCCCCTGGCGGATGACGTTGTGCCGTTTTGGCAACTTGTCTATCATGGCTACATCCTCAGCAATCCCTATAGCAAAACCGTCAACCCCACCAATGATGACCTGCTGAAGGTTGTGGAGTACGGTGGACGGCCCACGTTCTATTACGATTCCAAATTTGTGACGCCGGATCCCAACAAAGACGTCAACTGGATGGGCGAGAACGATTATCACTGCCACACGCCAGAGGACCGTCAGAGCAGTGCAGAATGGATCGCACGGGTGTACCACTGGTACGAGGGGATTCGCCATCTGCAAACGCTTACGATGGAACGCCATGAGATCCTGCCGGACGGTGTGCGCCGCGTGACCTATGAAAACGGCGATCAGATCGTCGTTGATTACCGCCAAAAGAAAGCCTATCTCAATGGCAAGCAGATCCTGCCCCTGGAGTGAGCCTGAGGCATGCGGGAGGTCCATCCCCCGCATGCCTTTTTCAATCTCCTGGAAGCGCACGGGGAATGCAGGATTCGTCAAAAAACTGTACAAACTGGGCGCTAATATTCCTAAATATATATTTCGATGCCATAAATCAAAAGACAAATCATTGCGGTTCACTTTTGCAATGAATATACTACAAAGTAGCTTCATTCCGAAAACAAAATGAATAAGGAGGTATATCTGAATGAAGAAAATGATTACCTGGATCATGGTGCTGGTGATGGCCCTGTCTCTTACCAGCTTTGCGGCTGCAGAAGAAGCTGTCACCCTGCGTCTGTGGATGTGGGACGACGCGCAGCAGCCCGCCATGCGCGCCATGGCCGATGAATATGAGGCGTCCCATCCTAACGTCACCATCGAAATCAGCTGCCAGGCCGACGTTTCCGGCCTCAACCAGCGGATTCAGGCGACCATCGGCACGTCCGACGCCCCCGAGATCTTCTTCATGAACTACAACCTGGCGGCTGAGTATATCCCGCTGGGCATCGTGGCTGACCTGACCCCCTATGACATCGATCAGTCCGACCTGGCCTCCGGCATCGTTAACGCCTACACGGTGGACGGCAAGGTGTACGCCGTGGCAAAGGACACGGATTCCTACGCCGTGTTCTACAACAAGGCGCTCTTCGATCAGGCCGGCGTGCCCTACCCCGACGATTCCTGGACGATCGCTGACTTCTGCGAGACCGCCAAGAAGATGACCAGCGATGGCGTTGTGGGCTGGACCAGCTCCACCTCCGACCGCGTGTGGTACAACTTCATCTGGAGCAACGGCGGCCAGATCTACAGCGAGGACGGCACCACTGCCGCCATCAACACCCCTGAGAGCGCTGAGGTCATTCAGATGCTGATGGATCTCTCCGCCAACGGCTACGCCTACACGGGTCCCCAGCTTGCCGAAGTGTCTGATACCGCGGCCTTCACCTCCGGCATCGCTGCCATGACCATCAACGGCTCCTGGATGATTTCCCAGTACGCCAGCGCGCTGGGCGACAACCTGGGCATCGTTGAGCTGCCTTCCGGCGCGGCCGGCAAGTTCAGCGCCAACCACGGCATCGGCTACTCCACCACCACCTCCAACGAGCATATGGAGGAGACGGTTGACTTCCTGAAGTACCTGGCCACCTATGATGCTCAGGTGAAGCAGATCGAGGTCGTTATCCCCGCCAACCTGACCTGCGCCTCCGCTTGGGAGAGTGTGTATCCCAACGTGAATGTCGGCGCCTTCATGAATGCGCTGTCCTATGGCCGCAGCTACCTGTCCACCGTCAACGCTACCCTGGCCCGCACCGCGTATCAGGATGTGCTGGCCCGTCTGCGCAACGGCGACTTTGCCAACGCCGAGGAGTTCTGCGCTGCCGCCGAGGAGGCTGTGAACTACGCTCTTTCGGAGTAATCGCTGATTCCTTTCCACTTAGGGCGTAAAGTGTTCCAACCGAGGCTGCCGGGGCAGCGATCGAGTCCCGCCCCGGCAGCCTTTTTCGCAAGGACGACCTTTTGTGCATCCTTGCGTTTGCATATTTCGGCGGCTCGCGGCAGCCTTTGCCTGCGCCGCGGCACCGGTTGTCAGCTCGGCGGGTGCCTGACGCGGCTGCAAAAACATACGCCGCTTGCAGATGCAACAAAAAGGAGGTCCTCCCGATGAATAGCCCCGCAATTTCCGAGCGCGAATTGCGTTACCGCCAGCGCTACAACGGCAAGGAAGTGCTCACGGCGTTTTTGTTCCTGCTGCCGCTGCTGGTGGGCATCATTTTGTTCTTTATCGTGCCGATTGTCGAAACGTTCTACTATTCTTTCACCCGATGGAAGGGAATCGGTAAAGAGCAGTGGATCGGCATAGACAACTACATCAAAATGTTTACCAGGGATGCCAAGTTCGGCATGGAGGTAAGCAACACGTTTGTCTATGTGCTGGGCTCGGTGCCGCTTACCCTGATCGTGGCCGTGATTTTTGCCGCGATGATGAATTCCAAAATCAAAGCGGTCGGCTTCTTTCGAGTCATCTACTTCCTGCCAAACGTGACGATGACCACTGTAGTGGTGATGATCTGGCGCTGGCTGCTGAACTCGCAGTATGGAATTGTCGATATTATCCTGGACGCGCTGTTTGGCATACGTCCCGCATGGATGACGGACCCGAACCTCACCATGCTCAGCATGTGCATGATTTCCGTATGGTCGGGCATGGGCTACTGTATCGTGATTCTGCTGTCCGGGTTGCAGGGCATATCCCAGACGTACTATGAGGCGGCGCGAATTGACGGCGCTTCCGGCCTGCAGCAGTTTTTCAAAATCACGGTGCCGCTGCTTACCCCCACGATATTTTTCCTGCTGGTTACGCGCATCATTGCCGCCTTTAACCAATATGACATGGTGTATATGATGGCCGACAGCGCTACCTCGGGAGCGGTGGGGCCCATTACCGACAGTTTGAGGACGCTGGTATTTGGCGTGTATCAATCTGCCTTCGCGGATATGCAGATGGGCTACGCCTGCGCCAAGGCCGTGTTCCTGTTCTTTGTGATCCTCATCGTGACCGCCATTCAGATGATTGGTGAGAAGCGTTGGGTCAACTACTGATGGAAGGGGGAGAAGTAAAAATGACTGCCGCACAGACCATGGCCAGGCCGCATCGAAGGATACAGCCCGGACGCGTGCTGATGTACATAATCCTTATTCTTGGCGTCATTGTGATGCTGTTTCCCTTCATATGGATGCTTTTGTGCTCCTTTAAATCCAATATTGAGGTGATCCAGATCCCCCCCACCTTTTTCCCCAAGGAATGGGTGGCTGACGGCTATATCCGTGCATGGGAACGCAATATCGTTACGCCCTACATCAACACGGCGATCACCTCGGTTTGCATAACGGTGTTGCAGCTTGTCACGGCTTCAATGGCAGCCTTCGCATTTGCGCGGCTTCGGTTCCCGGGCAGAAATGTGCTGTTTTTGGTGGTGCTGTCCATGATGATGGTGCCACAGAACATGACCATGATTCCCAAATTCCACATTGTGCGTGCGCTTGGCGGCTACGATAAGCTGATCGGCATTATCATGCCCAACTTTATCAGTATCAACGTCACGTTCTTCATCCGGCAAAACTTCCTGAGCTTCCCATCGGAGCTGGAGGAGGCCGCGAAGATCGATGGCTGCTCCATCACGCGTATCTTTTTGCAGATCCTGTTGCCGCTTTCCACCTCCATTTTGACGGCAATGGGCATCATGGTGCTTCTGTGGGCATGGAACGATCTGCTTTGGCCGACGATCATCATCACCCGCGAAACGAATCGGACGCTGAGCATGTTTATTGCGCTGTGCAAGGGGCAGTACATAACGGACTATGGCTTCCTCATGGCGGCCAGCGCACTAGCCGTGGTGCCGATGATTATTGTTTATATCATCTTCCAGAGAGCCTTTGTAGATTCGATCACCATGACGGGTATCAAAGGCTGATGCAGCCGGGAGACCGCCAAAAAGCCAATCATACCGATCAAAAGAAGAACGCCTCCGGCCTATCCCTCGACGGGATGGCCGGAGGCGTTTGCCTGTTGTTTGCGTTACGAAAAAGCTTCAGCTGGACTTGCCATACACTTTTCGGTACGCGGCAGCAGATGGATGCGGGGCGGCGGCTATGGGCAAGGTGGACAAAAAGGCCGGAACAGCCACATCTTCTGCCTTGATTTTTTTCGTGAATTCCATATAATAAGGTAATCGTTGAGAATCGTTCGGGGAAAGGGGCGGAGTCTGATGCGCGAACAGGATGTTCCCGTATTTTATGACGAAAAGTCCTCCACTTCTTCCCAGTACGCCAACACGATCCAGGGCATCCGTATGGCGGCCGCCCGTTACGGCATGCATCTGAATTTGTTTTCAGATGCCGATTTTGACAAAACGGATTTTTCGTCGCTTCCACAAATCGCCATTGTTACGGGAACCAGCCTGCCTTTTATCCAAAAGGCGATCTCCCGGCTGAGGGACAACGATCGCTTTGCCGTACTTGCCGGAATGGATTCGGAACAGTTCGGATATGACGTGTCCTGCGCCACGCCATCGCGGCGCGCAGAGACCCTGCAGCTGATCAACTATCTGTGCAACTGCGGTAAAAGAAGAATAGCCATGGTGGGTTTTGGCATGCGCTCCATCAACGACAGCTTCCGTTATCACGCGGCCATGAGCGCTGTCGCGTCATGGGGCGAGGTTTTTCAAGAAAGGGACGTGTGGCGCTGGGAACAGGATCCGATGGACAGCTTCCGCAGCTTTGCCCGGGTGGCCCGGGAATATGAGGCGGTGGTATGCCCAAATGACGCCATTGCTATTTACCTGGTGAACTATCTCAAACAGCAGGGCATAACCGTCCCCGATGATCTGTTTGTGGCGTCCTTTGGCAACATGGCGATCGGCCGGTACCACCGGCCCTCCATCACCAGCATGACCATGGACATGCAGTATGTCGGCAAACAGGCCTTTTCCGTATGGCGGCATCTGATGAAGAGCGAGCAGTCCATGCAGCGCATCGCCCTGAGAATTACCGTGCCCAGCAAGATCCTCATTCGGGAAAGCACCGCTCACATGCCTTTACAATCCGGTGTTTGCGCCGTTTTCCCGTCACACCAGGACAGTTTTTATCACCAGCCCGCCATTTCCCGGCTGGTCCGCCTGGAAAAATGCATCAGTCAGAGGGATGAGACCGATATGCAGATCCTGCGCCTGCTGATGGCCAAAAAAAGCTATGAGGAGATCTCCGATGCGCTGTTTATCAGCAACAGCACCCTTCGGTATCGCCTCAACAAGATTTATGCCGATGCGGGTACAAAGGGAAGGCGCGGCTTTGAGGCTTTGGTTCAGGAAAGCCTGGGCCCGGGCAATCCCTTCGATAAAACAGAATAAGCCTCAGCCGTGGCAGCGTGCCAGCACGCTTTGAACCGTTTTGTCCAGCAGCTCGCGTTCCTGCGGGGTCAGCGCTTCGCCGCGCCACTGTTTTTCCCGCGCCGAGCGATAGGGCGAAAGGATATCCATATCCAGCTTTTCCACACAGTCGTCGGGCGTGTCCAGATTGCCGATGCGGTAGGTCATGTATTTGAAAAACTGACGGGTAAAGGTATAAAGATCCAGCGCGCCAAGCTCGCTTTTTCGCTCCAGCGTATCACGGTAAAAAAATGCCATCAGGCTGTCCGTCTGCGCCGGGGATAATCGAAGTGAGTGAGTACAGGCTTTCAAGAAGGTTTGGACATCGCAGTAATGCACATAGTCATGCAGCAGGATGACAGGAATATCTCGCGTATCTGCTGCCTGCGCGTTCATGCTGTCGATGATCCGGCTCAGTTCCTCAAAGCGTTCAAACAGGTTCATAAGTGCTTCCTCTCATGTGGCAGATCAGTATCCCTAGTGTAATCCTTCCCGCGCAAAACCGCAAGACGGAATTTTCATGCGATTCCCTGATGAGATTCCTGTCGACAGAAGGCGGCGGAAACGGTATCATAGAATCGTATGCAGAATCAGAGTTGCAATGGGAGGATACCCTCATGACCACATGGGAACAGAAACGGGATTCATCGCCATTGTGTGGGCCCCTGGCCCCGTATGACGGGTTGCTGCGGGTCACCCCCGGATTTCCGGGCACTTGTCAGGGACGTGTTCATTCGGTTTTTCATCGCGTGGTCAATGTGGAGATGCAAAGCGAGGGGGACAGTCGCCTGCTTGTGCTGGCTGCTCCGCAAGTGCCTGCCCTGCCGGACAGCATATGCCTTCCGCCGCAGCTTTTACCGACCTTCCAGGTGGGGCAGGAGGTGACGCTCGACGGTCAGCTGCTCTCATGGCAGAATACCGCTGTCCGTCTCCGGACCGACAGCCACTTCAGCGGAAAGCTTGACAGGCAGGAGGGACAGCCCTGCCTCAAGAAGCTGACAGCCTGTACCACGCAGCTGCACAGCGGCTTTGATCGCCTGCCTGCGCCCCTGCGGTACAGGGCCGAACAAGCCCTGCTGGAGGGGCGCTGGCAGGCGTTTCTGGGGCTTGGCAGCGGATTGACGCCCTCCTTTGACGATGCCTGCGTGGGCATGGCAGCCATCTATACCGCCACAGGGAGGTCCCTTCCGCCGCTGGAAGACTTGTCTGTGACGACCGATGTAAGCGCCCGTTACCTTCGTTTGGCGCAAAGGGGCTATTTTGGGGAACCGCTGCTGGCGCTGATCCATGCGCTCTGGAAGAATCACGCCGGCATTCCGGCAGCGGCGCAGGCCTTGGAGGCTGTAGGCGCGTCATCCGGAAGCGATATGATCTATGGCGTCCGGCTGGCATTGGCGCATGGTTCTCGCTTTTGAGACCCGGTCCCCCGCTCCACGTTATTATGCATCCATCACCGGCCATTGCCCGGAATGGAGACAGGAGCCTTCGACACGGCAAAACAGGGCGCTTCGGCCGCGCAGGATTGGGGTGCCGCCGCGGACAAAACAGGCGGAACCGCAAGGGCCTTCTTCTCGTCGGGAGCTGCTGCGCTCTGGCGCAAGGAAGAAAACCTTCCTGTCATGCCGGTGCACTGTGGCTCCTGATCTTTTTATTCCTGCATTCACTTCTCCTCCCCGAAATGCGTGTTGCGAGTAAAGCTGTTTCGCATAAGGCGGATAAATTCATCGCGGCTCTTGGTCTGCGCTGAATGAAAAATCTTGCGCACCCTGTACTGAAGCGAACTGTCTCCAAGATACAGCTGCTCGGAAATGGCATCATAGTGCTTGCCGTCCAAAAGAAGCCGGATGATCCGCAGGTCCAGCTCATCGCAGTTTTGCAGGCAGCGCTCCAGCGACATCAGCGCCTGAAGCTCCGGATCCGTGTAAAAAGGACCGCCTTCATATTTTCCATCCAGAGTCCCGTCGTTCGCCAGGCTTTGTGCCCCCCCTCCAAGGGCGGTACCCGTGCTCTCACGCTCGATCACATGTCCCTGGATGGCAATGCGCATACGAAAGCGTTCGTTGCCCTCTTCCTGCAAGTATTGCCACACGATAACGGATTGCTCGCCAATAGCAAAAAAATCAACGGCGAGCGATGTCAGCGACGGCTTGCAGTAACGTCCGATAGAGTGATCCTTCATGCAGGCGACCAGCAGGTCGTTTGGCACAACGATTCCCTTTTCCTCGCAAAAGTGCAGGAAAGCGACGGCTACAAAGGCGTTTGGACAAAGCACGGCGTCAAAGCCGTCACGCATGGCATAAAAGGCGTTAAAGCTTTCGTCAATCCGGTTCTGATATTCAAAGCATGCGCCCTCTGCATACGGATATTTCAAAAGATATTGCGCCATCGCGTCCTGGTGGACCATGTCGTTGAAAGAACGCTGCCCCAAGCCTACCATTGCGATGCGGCGACAGCCCTTATCCAGCAGGTGATCCAGCATCTGTTCCGTGATAATTCTGCGGGAAAACGTCGCACAGGAATAATGCGCGTCAATGTGATCCGCGTCGACATTGGTCACGACGATCTGCCACTGTGCCTTTTTCAGGTCTTGCAGAATACGCGGCGTCCTGCTGGATTCGCTGCCGACCACAATGACGGTGGAGGCGGCTGGCGAATCGCTGAGCAGCCCAGCGCAACGTTCGTAAAGATTCACTTTGTATCCCTTTCGGCTGGCCATTTTCTGAATCCCGTTGACCATGGTGATCGCCGTGGGAATCCTGCGAAATTCCTGCTCCCAAAGCACAGGGATCTGCGGCTTTTGTCGAAAGTTTCCGTTTCTGTTTCGCATAGAAAGACTCCCGACCTCCTTTTGCCCTTACGCCTGTTAAGCAGTTTAGCACAGATATTTGCTGTTTGGCAACCATGCGGTCCCCGCAGGCAAAGCAATGGGGAAATAGGGAGTTTCACGACAAGCAAAAAAATCATCCGAACGCAGTTCCTCTCGGAAATACGTTCGGATGATTTCGATTGGTGCAGTTGAGCAATCCAAATCCGAACCTGTTTTCTGATCGGCCAATGCGGTTTTGAGGTCATCAAAAGTGATGGTCGTTGTCCCTTCTTTGTAGTTGAAGGTTATCACCATCTTGTCATCGTACAGGAAAATGGCGTTGATAAAAGTGTCAATCAGCATCTTACGGTGGGACTTTTGCTGTACATCCAGCTTGCGGAAGCGGTGGAGCCAGAAGGTCATAAACTCGGCGCTCACCTTGGGTTTCGCCAGCTTTTCACGGGCAATCTTCGCTTCCAGGTCTTCTTTTGCGGCCTCCAATTCTTCCAGACGCCCTTTCGTGGACTTGGTCAAGATACCCTGCTGGATGGCATTCAGCAGGTTTTGAATGGCTGTGTCCGCCTCTCGTAGCTGTTGTTCATAGAGCGGCAGGTTGACATTCTCCCTGTCCTGCAAGTCCATCAGCATAGACACAATGGCCTCTATCGCCTTATCGTCCATCACCATCTTCATGGTTTCGGTGACCACCAGATCCTCGATCCATTCCTTGCGGACAGACTTCTTGCGGCAATTGGCGCGCTTCTTTTTCACCGATATACACTTGTAATAGCGGTGAATATTCCCCGTATGGCTGGTACCACTTTCTCCATAGAGATAGGCCTCGCAGTAGCCGCAGAACAACTTCGTTGTCAGCAGATATTCGTCCTCAGCCTTGTGGCGGGCCGGGGCTTTCTTGTTCTTTGCCAGCTTCTCCTGCACCCGTTCAAAGAGATCTTGGGGGACAATGGCTGGAATACCATCCGGCACCACAACGTCTCGGTAGGTGTACTCCCCGATATAGCGGCGATTGTTCAAAAGGTGCTGTACGCTGTTGTAGGTCATCTTCTGACCCCGTGTGTTCTTCACGCCCTGCTCGTTGAGCCAGTCACGGATAGCGGTCATGGTGGCTCCCTCGTCATAACGCTGGAATGCCTCCCGGACAAAGGGAGCGGTAAGCGGGTCAATTTGAAAATACTGGTCATTATCAATCAGATAGCCGATAGGACGGGTGCCGCCGTTATACTTGGATTTCAAGGCGTTCTCCGTCATGCCCCGGACTACCTTTTCGGACAGGTCGGCGGAGTAGTATTCGGCATAACCCTCCAGCACGCTTTCCAGAATGATCCCCTCGGCCCCGTCTGAAATGACCTCGGTGGCAGACACCACTTTGACCCCGTTCTTTTTCAGAGCGGTTTTGTAGCGTGCACTGTCATAGCGGTTTCGGGCAAACCTATCCAGCTTCCAGACAATAATCATATCAAACAGACGCTTGCCGCTGTCTTTAATCATGTTCTGAAATTCCGGGCGGTTGTCCGTCTTGGCGGAAAAGGCCCGGTCAATGTAGTGGCGCAGGATGGTAATACCGTTCTTCTCGGCAAAGGCAGTACACTCCCGGATTTGGCCTTCAATACTTTCTTCCCGCTGATTGTCGGAGGAATAGCGGGCGTAGATCACAGCCTTCATTGGTCGCCCTCCATCATACGAAACAGGGTTTCTTTCAGCTTCTCATGCATGAGCGATTGGGGGTCAAAACACATTTCAATGAAACGGCGCATTTCTTCCCGTTCCGGGGCGGCTTTGGGCTTAAATGCGTAGGTAATTCCCTGAGGCTTGTCCGTCCGGGCAAAGATATAATCCAGCGACACATCAAAGTAATCCGCATAACGGCGGAACAGCGCCACGGGCGGGGTAGACTGGCCATTCTCATAGCGATTGATGCTGGATTGTGTGGAGCCTAGGGCCTCGGCCATTTTTACCTGTGAAAGGCCCAGACTCTCCCGAAGGGCTTTCAAACGCTTACCCACTTCTTGCATGAAACAACCTCCTATACGGGTTGATTTTATTGTAACCCATATATCAAAGAAGAACAACCCAAAAACATGATTTTTTATATCCGCTTGCTTTATTCTGGTCCGCAGGTCTGCACCGTTTCTTTGGGTTTTGTAGGGATGGAGAGGGCGCAGAAATGCGCCCCAAGGCCAACACCGGCAAAACCGGGGGTTTCCAAAGGGGGCCTATGCCTCCCTTTTGGCACACGACCTTGCTTGCAAGGTGTAGTGTGTTATACCTGCCGGCGCGGCTGACGGGGGAAGCGGGGCGGGCGATGCGGTTTATGTCCTGCTTGGACCGGCAGAAAAACGGGCGGAGGGATTGCCGCCTGGGATGCGCAAGAATGACGGCCGGTTTTGCAGAACGTGGGCAGGGATATGCTTCGTACCTGTGGGCAAGGTACAGTAGAAACCACTTCATTTGTCGCAAGCACATTGAAATCAAAGATAAACTTCTTTATCCCACATAAACCTTCAAAAATCGTTGATTTCAGACAGACTTCATAGTATGATGTCTGGGAAAGAATGTATTTGCCCGAAAGCGAGGGTTTATCAATGGATGCTTACATCGAACGCTGGTGCTCCATGAAGGAAATTTGCGAATATCTCGGCGTCAGCCGGGATACGGTGCTTGCCTGGATAGATAAAAGGGGCATGCCCGCTGCAAAAATCGGAAGGCTGTGGAAATTTAAAATCAGCGAAGTGGATGCATGGATGAAGTCCGGCGTTGCAGCGGAGCAATAAAGCCGGAGCATGCCTGCCTGCATGAAGGACAAAAGGCCCCCGGGGCTATGTCCTTCCGTTCATAATTACAAACGAAAGCGAGCGTCATTTATGGCAACAAACACCAATGCCAACATCGGCTTTGAAAAACAGATCTGGGATGCGGCCTGCGTGCTGCGTGGCAATATGGATGCCTCGGAATACAAGTCCGTGGTGCTGGGCCTGATCTTCCTCAAATACATTTCCGACCGCTTCGAAGCCAAGTACAATGCGCTGGTGGAAGAAGGCGACGGCTTCGAGGAGGACAAGGACGAATACACCGCCGAGAACATCTTCTTTGTGCCGGAGAACGCCCGCTGGAAGGTGATCGCGGCCGCGGCGCATACCCCGGAAATCGGCGCGGTCATCGACGAGGCCATGCGCAGCATTGAGAAGGAAAACAAGCGTCTCAAGGACATTCTGCCCAAGAACTTTGCCCGGCCCGAGCTGGACAAGCGCCGCCTGGGCGAGGTGGTGGACCTGTTCACCAACATTCAGATGGTGGAGCACGGCGACAGCAAGGACATTCTGGGCCGCACCTATGAATACTGCCTGTCCAAATTTGCCGAGCAGGAGGGCAAGCTCGCCGGAGAATTCTACACCCCCGCCTGTGTGGTGCGCACGCTGGTGGAGATTTTGCAGCCCTATGACGGCCGTGTCTACGAAATAATCATACCGAGTTTGATACAAGGTATGGGTAAAATTAAAAAGTGTGCCCTTGCGGTGTAAAATCTGCTCTTGGGGTGTGTTGACAGACCGGGGCATCCCGGCTATTTTTATATTGCCGTTCAAATAGGAGGAATAACATGAAAACATTGTATTTGGTAGGAAACGGTTTCGACATACAGCATGGTATTAGAACTCCATATTCTGAGTTCAGAAGTTTCTTAGAAACGCATCATGAGTCATTTCTAACGGATTTTGAGGCTATGTATAACATTCAGCCTTTAGATGATACAGAGCCTTGGTACACTGAAGCGGCACAAGAAAGATGGAAAAAATCAGTGCTAAAAGATTTATGGCAAACATTTGAGGAAGAAATGGGTAACCCAGATGTAGAAGGAATGCACGATATGGCAAGTTCCCTTGCAGAGCAAATGCCAGAAGAAGGTATAAAATATACTCTTGATCTTCACTGGAAGGAACAGTATGGGTTTTCTTCAGATTTACAGAAATATGTACTTGAGTGGTTAGAGTCTATAGATACATCAGGTGTGTGCCCCATTAAAAAGAGTTTCATAGGAAATTGTTCTGATATTTTCATTAATTTTAATTATACAGATGTCCTAGAGCGGGTATATGGGGTAAAAACAGTTCTTCACTTGCATGGAGGAGTACCATCATGCTCTGCAATACCACCCATCATGGGGCATGGAAATAAATTTATTATAGATTATTACAAACGAAGAGCACAGTGTGCAAGTGAAGAGTTCGTAGAATGGGAAGAAAGTATATGCTCCGCGATAGCAAAATTTTGCTCGTCATTATATAAAGACACGGATGCAATTATATCGAGAAATGAATCGTTTTTTTCAAGTCTAAAAGATATAGAGCAAGTAGTATCCATAGGTTTGTCGTTTGGGAATGTAGACACTCCTTATCTCTTGCGAATTGCTGAAGAAATAAAGCCAACATCAAAATGGATTATTTATTATTATAGTGAAGACGATAAAAAAAGACTTAAAGATGTATTTGGAATTCTAGGACTTTCCAGGAAATTTGAAACCTATTTTCTTCCCAGCAGAATGTTTTGGGATGACTAATCAATAGCAAAAGACACCTCGCAGCTGGAGAATGATGCTCTCGTTGCGAGGTGTTTTTGCGTAGGTGCTTATGCCTTTATTTCCGCACCGTTTTTGAAGGTGATCCGCACATCGTCTGCGGAGTAGACGGTCATAAAATCCACCAGTCCGCACCAGAGGTTTGTTTGAAAATCGGTGACCAGTCCGTCCTGCTCCCGGAGAACCTTGAGGAACTCCTCAATAGTGCCTCTCCGTGCCTTTTTATCGGCGATCTGCTCGGTGATGGCACCCAGTTTGACTTTAGCTTCATCGTAGCGGTGGACCAGTCCGTCATAGCGTTTCTGGTATTCTGTCTGGTCAAGGGCCACATGAGCATTTTCGTAGATGCACTTTTCAACCGCATCGGCAAGCATCTGTACTTCCTCAATCAGTGCAGTTTCTTGGGCTTGCAGAGGCGTGAGGTCAAAGGCAAGGGCCAAGCCGCCGGTCAAGGATGCGATGATGGTATCCTTCTGGGCAAGAAGCTGGTTGACTGCCGAAATAAAGTAGCGGTGGATATCTTCATTTGTAAGGTGTGGTGTGGTGCATTTGTGGTCGCCATCAAATTTGTGATTGCACTGCCAGATGATCTTTTTGTACTTATCATTGGAGTGCCAGGTTTTGGAGCCGTACCAGCTTCCGCATTCGCCACAGCGAATTTTGCCGGAGAAAAGGTGGACACCGCTTCGTCTACCGCGCTTGCTGCGCCGTTCCATTTCCTGCTGAACCATCTCGAATACCTCTGGGGAAATGATGGCTTCGTGGTTGCCCTCCACATAATACTGCGGAATTTCGCCCTCGTTGACCTTTTTCTTTTTGGTGAGGAAATCAACCGTATAGCTTTTCTGAAGAAGTGCATCACCCTTATATTTTTCGTTAGTGAGGATACTCCGAACCGCTCCGGCGTTCCATTTATCCTTGCCGCCCGGCGATTTAATGCCGTCAGCGGTTAGCCTGGCGGCAATGCCGTGCGGCGTCATGCCTTGCAGGAACATACTGTAAATGCGGCGGATGATAACCGCTTCGTCCTTATTCAAAACCAGATTGCCATCGGGTCCCCGATCATAGCCGAGAAACCGTTTGAATGGCACGGTGACCTTCCCGTCAGCAAACCGTTTTCTCTGTCCCCAGGTACAGTTCTCTGAAATGCTGCGGCTTTCCTCCTGCGCCAGTGAGGACATGATGGTGATGAGCAGTTCGCCCTTGCTGTCCAAGGTCCAGATGTTTTCTTTCTCAAAATAGATCTCCACGCCTTTTTCCTTGAGCTGGCGCACCGTGGTCAGGCTGTCTACCGTATTTCGGGCAAAGCGGCTGACCGATTTGGTGACGATGAGGTCTATCTTGCCAGCCAGTGCATCCGCCACCATGCGTTTGAATCCCTCGCGGTGCTTGGTATTCGTACCCGTTATGCCCTCGTCCGTATACACGGAAACAAACTCCCAATCGTCCCGGCTTTTGATATAGTTGGTGTAATAGTCCACCTGGGCGCTGTAGCTGGTGAGCTGCTCCTCGCTGTCCGTGGAAACACGGGCGTAGGCGGCGGTGCGGCGCTTTTTCTTTTCATTGATCGGCGTTGCCGTGAATCGGCTTATCGTCGCCGGTATTGTCGTTACTTTCGCCACGTTTTTCCCTCCATCTCTGTATCATTACTTCTCGCATATGCTGTTTTCGCTCCTCTGTATGCCGGGGCATCTTCCGCTTGTTTTCCCATGCCGTCTCGAAGGTATGCCCGTCAAAGAAGCGGATGGAAAGCTGATATGGAGCCGTGATGTGAATGCAGACAATCTGCTCACGGAAAACCGTCTCACTAAATTCCTCCAGACCCATAGCGTCCGCACAGAGGTTTTTGAGGGCATCTTCCTTGATGCTGGGGCTTTGGCATTTTCCGCCTGACGCACATCGCCATACGGAATCAAAGCTGCCATCTTTGTGCCGTGAACGCTGCCTGCGGTAGTTCTCGCCGCAGCTGTCGCAGCGAATGCGGCTGGTAAAGCAGGAAGTGTTGGGGCCGAGCTGATGCTCCTGCACATACCGTCCCTTGGCGGCTCTGCGCTCATCCGTCCAGCAGTCCTTCCGCATGGTGGATTCCCAGTGGTGCGGTACAATGTGGCCATCCTTAAAATAGAAAATCATCTCATTCGGAGCAGGGATCTCAATGCGGTCGATCTGCTCTGAAAAGATGATCTCATCAAACGTATCCAGTCCCATGACCACAGCGCAGGCTTCCTTGAGTATCTGTTCTGGGATGTCCTTGTTTTGGCACTTGGCATTCCCGGTTTTTCTTCGAGTCCCGCAGACCCAGATGGTGTAGTTAGCGTCAGGATCTTTTCGTCCCTTGCGGTTGGAGCGCTGATAGCTCTTTCCGCACCGACCGCACTTGATTTTGCTGGTAAAGCAGGAGGTATTGATGCTCCAGTTTGCCAAAGCCCCAAGCTCCCGGCGGCGCGCTTTCTCGGTCTGCACCGCCTGGTAGACCTCCATCGGGATGATGGCTTCGTGGGTGTTCTTCACGAAATACTGCGGCAGCTCCCCACGGTTAATTTTGCTTTTCTTGCTGATGGGGTCCTGCACATATTCCTTCTGGAACAGAAGGTTGCCCGTATAAGTGATGTTGCCGAGGATCTGTCTGATAGAGGTATTGCCGAAGTGCTGGCCCTTATAGGATTTCACACCCATCTCGGCAAGCTGCTTCTCTGTGGTTTCCGCTGATAAACCATTCATGTAATTGTCGTAGATGAGCCGAACGATCTTTGCCTCCTCCTCATGGACAACCAGATGATCGCCCTCCCAGCGGTACCCGTAGATTTGAAAGCGACCATTGGGAATACCTTTTTCAAATCGTTTCCGGGTACCCCATTTGACGTTGTCCGACAGGCTGCGTATCTCCTCCTGGGCAAAGGATGCTAAAAGGGTCAGCATCAACTCACCGTCCTCGGTGAGGGAGTCGATGCGCTCCTTTTCAAATTGCACGGAAACGCCCAGTTCCTTGAGCCTGCGCACTGTATTCAACAGGTCAACGGTGTTGCGCGCGAAACGGGAGATACTCTTTGTCAGAACAATGTCGATTTTTCCGGCTTCGCAGTCGGCAATCATCCGATTGAACTCTTCGCGGGCTTCGGCTTTGGTGCCGGTTATTCCGTTGTCGGCGTATACGCCCACATATTCCCAGGCGGGGTTGCTCTGTATCAAACTGCTGTAAAAGCTGACCTGTGCCGAAAGGGAGTGCTGCAGCCGCTCGGACTCCATTGAGACTCTTGCGTAGGCAGCGACCCTTTTGCGGCGCGGCATCTGCGGTGTTTTCGCTTCGATTTTATTTACAATCCGCATGAAATCACTCCTTTCCGACACTATATATCACTCTGAAAGCCAATTATATCAAGTCGTTTTCCGATAATAATGTACCCAAAGACGGCGAGAACTCGGCCCGCAGATTTGTATCAATTACGGCATATTCCTCCTCGCTCAGAAGCCCCTTTTCCCTGAGATTCTTTGCGATGGAAAGGGCGGCAAGGTAGCTCATTTCAGAGCGGAATTTATCCTCACTCATGCCCGTCACCGCCTTTGTAGCGGTCTGCGATATAGCAGGCGTGAGAGCAGTATTTTCTTTTTGCGTTGCCGTAGGCAGTGAAGGGCTTTCCGCAGTGAGCGCAGGTGAAGTGGTATATGGCTCTGCGGTTGACCTTTTCCGGGTGTGCATTCCACCAGGCGGTACGGCAGTTATCCGAGCAGAACTTGACTCGCTTTCTTCCGGGAGTCTGCGTAAGCAAAGCGCCGCACTGCAGGCAGAATCCGGCGTCCAGTTCAATGCGTCTGTTATCTGCAGCCTTCGTGCCGGTCATTCCCATCTTACGGCAGAACGCGACAACGGTATCTTTCTTCAGTCCCACCGCCTTGGCGATGGTGGCGTATCCATATCCCTGTGAGCGCAGGGCGGTAATCTGTTCTTTTTGCTGATTTGTCATTGTGGTTCCTCCGTTCCGAGGGTTTCCCTCAATGACCCATCTGGACATAGAAGCCTATTTTGGCCGAAAAAAATACGCCCACCGAACCGTTATGGCTCGATGGGCTTTCAGCAGGTTAAGTTATTTGATTTTGGCTGCGTAGTCAAGCGAGATCCATCCCGCGCCGGATTTCAGCCGGCCCCAGCCAGCCGTGGAACCCTGCCCGGATTTGACCTCCATGATGGTAAATACGCCTTTTCCTGTAAACTTACCGGTCTTGGCATAGTCCGTTCCCGGCCCTTTGCGGATATTCAGGTCAGAAATGCTGACCTGGACAAGAAATGGCACATCTTCGGACGGCGCAGAAGCAGGCCCGCCCGGCGAGTAGATATTGACCCCGTTATCGTCAAACACGCTGTAGCCTGGGTTGCTGTCGGCGCACCTCTTGGCGTTAGAGAGAATCTTGTAAGCGCCTTTCTGCGTCTTACTGTCCGCCCATGTCTTGCGGACACGGTAATAGCCCTCTGTCAGCTTTTCGGGATGCTCCGTCTCTGTGTTCCCGGATATCCCGCCGCCAAGCTGCGCCGTGACCTTTTCCGCAAGATCGCCCATCCGGGCATACATCCAGTTTCCCGGACAGGACTTGTTGGCAAACCAGCGGTGGACGGTCAGAACCATCTCATCCGATTTTGGCTCATAAGAGAGCGTCTTGTCCTTGTCTCCCAGCCACAGGAGCTTTTTCTTGCCGTTTCGCTTGCAGATATCCGCGCAGAGCGTGATCAGCTTTTGGTAGACCACATCCTTGAAGGCATACGGCTCGGTCGTATCGGACGCGCACTCAATGGTGACCGCCCTCTGGTCGTTTGCATTGGAAGAGGAACACCAGGAGCGGTTCTTTTCCTCTACATACATTCCGATTCTGCCGTCCTCGCCGATACCATAGTTGCAGCTTGCCTGTTTGGAAACCGGCAGGAAGATATTCCCCAGTGTTTCCACAGAGCATTGTCCTACCACACAGTGGGGCGTGATGCGGTCGATGGAGTGCGTCCTCTCCCCGGAGTGGTTCGGGCTGAGTTTTGTGTAAGATACCAGTGAACTGTTTGTGTAAGCCATAGTTATTTTCCCTCGCTTTCTGTATTTTCCGCCCGGTCATGGAGCTGCGCCAGGATGTCCTTCATCTTTTCCGGCACGGGAAGCCCCAGGTGCGCCGCGTTCTCCAGCAGGCTCACGCCCTCGTTGGAGAGATAAAAGAAAATGACCGCCGTGCGAAGCACCGAGCCTGTGCCGATAACCTGTACATCCACGATGTTGGCGATCCCCACCAGCAGAAAGATCAGCACCTTCCGGCAGATGCCCTTAAAACCCACCTCGCTGGACAACTTCTTGTCCGAGACAGCGCATATCACGCCAGTGAGATAGTCCACCGCCACGAACACCACTAGGGCGATGAGCAGCCCGTCGCAGCCGCCCAGGAAGTAGCCCAGCCATCCTCCGATTGCCGCAAAGATCACCTGCGCCGTGTTCCAAAGTTCTTTCATGTTGATACCTCCGTTTCCTGAAATGATTTTGTGTATGAAAAAAGCGGCCGCCCCGCAGGACAGTCGCCAGTTCCCATGATTTATTCTATTTGTTTCGGCATGACCTCCCACAGCCGCATATCCTCCTGTCCTAAAGACCAGATTGCAATGCCGCGCAGGCCCCACCGGTAAGCAGCCTCGTTGGCCCAATATACCAGCGAATCCACGTCCTGATAGTAAAGAATCGAAAAGCCGTCCGCATCGCCCAAGAACAGCCGGGCAGTCCAGACGTTTATATCCCGTGGGATCACCTTGGCTGTGTAATCATTCCCGCAGGAAATTTCCAGCAGGTGGGAGTGAAAGAAATCATAGTCGAGGGAAATATCCTCGCTGCGGGTGGAACCTTCATCCACGTCGCTGTTCACTGAGAAAATCTGAAATTCCTCGTCCCACGTCACGCCAGAGCGGGCAATCCTCCCGAAGCTGGTGCGCACCCCGTCCGGATACACCACGTCAAAACACTCATAGGGTTCATAAGACCAGGCATCACCGGCCCGCAGCAGGTCGCAGACGATCTCATTGTCCGCCTGTATCCCCGCATAGCCGGAGGTAGCGCTCACCGTTGCGGTAAACCGCAGGGTGTAGCTGGAACCGGAATACACCCGGACTCTATTTCCACGCTTTCGCATCTCAATGGTATAGACGGTCGGATCGCTGTGGAGCTGCGCATCCGGGGTCTTGGAAAAGCTGGTGGAGTAGCTCCCCAAAAGCGTGGAGCCTTGGTATAGCTCCACCCGCTGAGTATCGTAGTTTAAGCAGCAGAACAGGTTTCCAAGGAATACCCCGGCCCGTCCGCCGCCATTCTGTGGAAAACCCACCCGCGCCCGGATATGCAGGTCGGAGAATCCATCATATTTCCATGCCAGCTTGCCGGAGCCTTCCAGCAAGGAATATGGCCGGTTCTCGGTGGTGTAGCTTTCCCTCCACACCGACCATTCCCCGGAGAGCGTCGTCCAGTAGCTGTCCGGCAGAGGGGTATCATCCCGGAAGTCCTCATACCATACCAGCGCCGAATCCGGTTTTCGCCGGAGCATTTCACAGGTGAGCTTAAAGCCCTTGTCCGGTGTGGCCGGATCGCCGTTCACATCCAGAAACTGCCGGGGTGAGAGGGTAAACGCCGCCTCTCCGGCAGACGGTTCCTCAGAAAAGCTGCTGCATACCCGGAAACCGTAAAACTGTACACCGGGAACGCCGCCGCTGATCGTAAGCGTATGGCTGCCTGCGGAGAGGTTCCTGCCGGAAGCAAAGGAAAGCCAGCAGGTGCGCCGCCAGTATGGCCACCACAGGCGGCTCTCCGAAAAGGTCTTTGAGCTTCCGTCCACAGCCACATTCAGCGCGTTTTTATCCCAAAAAGGAAAAGCAAGCCGTACCGCTATGTCATAGGCGCCAGCCTGCTCAATCGTAAAATGAAAGGTTGCTGTCGCGCCCTCACCGAGAACCGTCATGTAATCGGACACAGTGGCAAGCCCGGTGTAGGAATCCGGTGTGCCGCCGCCACGGTCAATGTAGATTGTGCCGAAGGAGGTCTTTTGCTCCTTCCCGTAACAGGTCAGATACCGCCTGCGGTTATAGACTTCCTGCTGCAGGGGCGAAGTTACTGAGGAAGCATCCCATCCTTCCATGTAGTCATATACCTGCGGAAGCGCCCACGGCACCATATCTACATCGTCCCAATAGGCAATAATGGGGATCATGGGCTGGGGCGGCGCATCCCCGGTAAAGTTGTAGCCGCCAGTCATCCAGAGCTTGGCGGCATAGTAGGTGTTGGAAATCCCTCGGTAAGTTTCGCCCAAGTTCTCTGGGGTGTCGTATATCTGCCAGTTCCAGCCGTATCCCGGCAGGCCCATGAAAATCTTTTCCGGGGACATCGCCGTGACCGCGTAATCGTAAATGCCCTCCAACCAGCTCCGGGGAGATACGGGGCCGGGGGCGCTGCCTGCCCACGCCATGCCGTAAGACATAATAGAAGCCGTGTCGCAGTACGGGTTGAGGTCGGCATAGACGCACCAGTTTTCACCGCCCACACTGCCCTGAACGCCGGTCATGCCGGGCAGGCAGATATTGACGAGTTTGGAGGAATCATAGGCTTTGACCGTCTGATAAATAGCCTGAAATAAGGAGTTTGCCGCTTCCCGGTTCTCATATCCGCCGCCGCGCTCCAAATCAATGTCCACTCCGGCACACCACGGGTATTTTTCCATGATGCGCACCAGCTCGGTTAAAAACTTATCTTTTGCTCCGTTTGTGTTATTGCGCAGAGCCGTGAAAATACTGGCTGTCCCGTGGTTCATCACGGTCAGCATCCAGTGAATGTGCGGCCACTTGTTGATGTAGGTCATCATGGAGGAAATGCTTGTGCCAGTTTCCGAGAGCGTCCCGGTGGCATCCACCTCAAAAGTAAAAATCCCCACCGTATCCAGCCGGTCGCCATAGTCCCGCAAAGCCTCGTACATCCGAGCGTTCTGCATGAACGACCAGACCATGCACCGCCTTCCTTTTAGATAGTCCCGGTTCAAAACCGATCACCGCCTTCCTGCATTTCCTGAAATTCAAACAACAGCCGGGCAGATTTATGCTCCTCTACTGTCACCGGATGCTTGCTGTCCCCGGCAGCCGTGTATTGAAAGAAGCCGCGCTTTTCCGTGGGGCTTCCGTTGAGCAGGCATTTCCGGGAAGAAGCCAGAAGGGCCAGCTCATCCCCGGCGCTTACCGCAGCAGGGAAAGCTGCCTTGTGTGCGCCCGCGCCCAAAGCCACGGAAATGCTGCCCGCCGCCATGTCCTGCACCGGGTAGAGATAGCAGTCCAGCCCCGCCGTATCGGAGCCGAGGTTGAATAGCACCACCGTTTCCGCCGAGCGCACCACGCCGTTGTAGAAACGGGGAGGAACAATGGAGCCATCCTCCCGGTATTTTTGCAGAATTGTTTCTGTATTTATCACATAACCTGTGAGCCGGTCGCCTTCCTGTACCATCAGGTCGGTGAAGTAAATCCGGCCTGTACAATCAGAAATCATCGGCTTCACGGTGATGCTTACCACCCGCTGATCCTGTTTTGTCAAAATTGTTTCTGAAAATCGAGTAAATTCCGCCATGCCAGCCTCCTTACCCGTCCAGCGTCCACTGGATTTCGCTGGGATGGCCCACCCAGCCGGTAGCAATGGAGCCACCCTGCACCATAATGTCGGTAAAATACACCCTGCCGGTGCAATCCGTAATACAAAGCCGGATGGTGATGGAACGCAGCCTCCCGTACCCCTTGGGGGACAGGTCGGTGGCAGTTTGCGAAAAAGAAGCCATAGGCCGCTCCCTTCTATATTAAAAGAGGTCGATGAACCGCGTTTCCGTGGAACCGTCCTCATATTCAAAGGTTACTTCGATGCCGACCTGCCCGCTGGGGCCTTTCTGCAAATCCTCCGAGGCAATCTGCGCTGAAAAGGTATAGCTCCGGCGGCTGGCCGGGTAGACCGTCTGTGTCAGGCTTTTTGTCATACCCAAAACGCCCTCTGCCTTGAAGGAAGCCGTACCGGAAACGCCGTTTTCCGCATCCACCTCAAAGCCGGAGTTCGTCCAGTAATTCATGCCGCTGTCGGCGCGGGAATTACGCAGATGGTTAAAAGGCACCAAGTCCTTTACTTCCTGCCGGTCAATCACATCGGTGGATGCCAGCACATCGGCGGCCTTATCCCATTGTGCGGAGGAATCACCCAGTTCCCGAAGGGTAGTGGAAAGTTCCAGCACAGTTTTCCACGGCTCCTGCAAATTGTACTGGCGGCGCACCACGCGGGTTTTTACCGACAGGTTGAGGTCTTTATCATCCACCGTTACAATGTCGCCCAGCGCCCACGCCTCATGCTCATACCCGGTAAGGGCCGACAAATCCATTGCGGAGAGAACATAGGAAACGCGGGGCTGCGCATATTCCGCCAACCGCATCTGCGTGTATTCCAGCATCTGATAGGGATTGGTGAAGTTCGAGCAGTCCAGCGTGGAAATGCGTACTTCGGTGGTATAGGAGAAATCCTCCACATAGTCCTTGCCGCCATTGATCGAGGCGAACGTCATTCCATCCTTGCCATAGGCATAGAGCCTTGTTACCAGGCTGCGGGTATCCACCACCCGCTCAATACTTTTGAGATTTTTGCGATATGCAAACAGAGCGCCGCTGTCATTCCCGCCAAAGGTAAGAAGATGGACGAGCCGGTTCGGGCAATCAAAAATCAGGTCGCCGCCGTGGATATTCTGCGTGGCCCGCAGGATGGAAAGGGCGTTTTTCTCCGTACACTGCCATGTGCGCAGAGTGGTGACGTTGACCGTTCCCACCGACCAGCCGGTGCCTTCCAGCGCGTGGCGCATGGGAGCCTCGGCGGTATCCGCGTTAAAATCCACCGTTTCTTTTTCCTCAGAAAAGGACAGGTCATAAAAAGCAGCTTCGGCATAAATCTGCGTCACAATCCGGCCATCGGTGTCCTTCGTATCGGTGAGGGTTCGTATGCGGTAAATGTCATTGACGATCTGCACCTGCTTTTCATTGTCCAGCATGGCCCGCTTGGGATCATGGAAAGGCAGATAAAATTCCATGGTATCAGCCCCGTTGACTTCGCTGGTGACAACAATATCAAAGGCATTTTCCAGAACCGCTTCCCAAGCGCCGTTTGCGTCCAGCACTACCGGGCGCGCAAAGCCCAGCTTTTCATAGGGGGCCTTCGGTATATCGTGGAGCTGGATTTCCAACAGCTTCGGAGTTCGGCTGGTATCCTCAGTGGCAAGCGTCACACGGAAGCGGATATACTGCCGGTTCGGAGATTGTAGCTCGCCGCTGGTGCCGATAGCCTGCCAGGCAGACCATTCCTCCAAATCATCCGAAGTGGAGGTTTCCACTTGTTCAATGGCAGTCACGCCCGCTGTATATTCGCTGGTCGCAGCCACGCGTCCTGTACCGGAAAGGGAGCAGGCTGCCGCCTTTGTAATAAGCTGCCCGCTGGATGGATAGGCTCCGTCCGAGCTTCTAAGGGTAACGCTCCCCGGCTCGGTGAGCGCATCCACGTCACCGGACATATCTCCGCCGTTGGCAAACAGAGTGACCTTAAAATATTCCGCCAGATCTTCGGCAGTCAAAGAGGAATCCGTATCCAGAAACCAATCATCAAAGCCGCCTGCGTAATAATAGGTGTCAGCGTGCATCCCCATGATAAGGTCGGCGGTACAGGAACGGTTCAGTTCACCCTCAATCGTCAGCTCATTTGAGATCCAGACTGTACCGGTGCTGCGGTCGCCTACCACATAGCAGGCTTTGTATGCGTCCGGCTCGATCACAGCGGCGAGGAAATACCAGCCGTTGTTTGCCAGAGAAAACGGGGGCGTTACCGACTCGTCCAAAATCAGGGAGCCGGAGGAATTATAGAGCATTAGGCGGGGCCGCCCGGAATACAGCGAAAGATACAGGATCGGCTGGCCCGGCCCCTGCCTTGTGTTAAAAATAGGGCAGAAGGTATTGCCTACCGAGTAAATGGTGGGGTTCATCCAGCCGCCCACCACAATCCGTTCCCCCAGCGAGGAGAAAATCGAGCCGTCGTTTACGGCTTGAAGATATGTTTTCTCCGAGGTTGGGTTATTGATGTTGAAGCGGAAATAATGTCCACGCCAGCCTTCCAGCAGGTTTGCCGTGGTGCCGCTCCAGTTGATAATATTGAAATCCCGGCCATTGCCGGAAGAATCCATCAGCCGGTCGTTGCTGTCCGGTTCGGACTCGTTAAAGCGCCAGAGGCCGGAGCCTGCCCATTCAGATGGAAATTCCCCGGTAAAGTCCTCCTGCGCAGTCAAAGTAGTTTTTACTGCCATCGCTTACCTCCATCGGCTCTTTGCCTGTATGTGAAGTTCGGTAAAAACGGCGCTGCCTTCAACCGCGATATCAACCTCATTCACACCCCGGCGCAGTACCGGGAAATTCAGCTCCTCCAAACAGGACAGGCCGTTTCGCAGGGTATTGCCCGCGCTGTCCGTCACTTTGGCTGTGACCATGCCGGTGTCGATTACCAGCACTTCCCCCGCAACCAGCGGGCCAACCACTCGCAGGTTTTCTCCATTGGTCGTGAGTACAATCGCGCCAGAGGAAATTGTTCCTTGCAGAGAATACACCGGCTCGGAGTCTGTGTTTCCGATTTCACGCTCCACCTCATGCTCCCCCGCCTGGGAGAGGGTAAAGGTTTCATCATCCAGTGCGTAACCATAAGGGTCGGGGCAAAGAAAACGGAGGGTAAAGGAACCGGCCGACCGCAGGAGCCGTTCACAATCCACCGTATCGGAAAGCCGGGCCATAAAATACCGGTCCGGCACATCGTCCAGTACAAGCTGTTTTGTCCCCGCCGTAGGGTCGAGCCATGCCGCCGCCTGATCTAAAACCGCCACCAAACCGGCAAAGGTTTTCTGTGGATAGACATTGCAGGAAACATCGATGTACCGCTCACCGCTGTCTGCCCCAAAGTCCGCAAGGCCCGCTTTGCCGGGGACAGTTTCCGTATTGCTCCGAAGAGTGGGAACCATCTGCCAGCCGGTAAGACGGGCCTTGATATCCATGGACTGAGAAGAAATTCCGTTGTATTGAAAGCCCATAAGTTCCACCTCCTCTTAGGCTGTAATGATGCGTCCCTGTGCGCGGGAGCCGACCTGCATGAGATTGTAGAGTTCCTGGGAAATCCTGCGGATGTCATCCTCGCTGCGGACAATCATCTGCTGGATGGTAATGAGGGTTCCAAAGGATGCGCCCCCACTGTTCATGCCGCCGGACGCGGAGCGGATCGTCCCGCCGGCGTCAAAGGCAAAGTTCGAGGGAACAGCGGACTGCATATCCGCCGCCAGCCCGTTCATCACGCCCAGAATGCCGTTGTTCAAATCCTCTGCGGCGCTGACCGCTTCGCCGGCGCTGTCCTCGATGCCGCCGGCAAGACCCCTGCCCAGCATTTCGCCTACCCAGGCCATTTCCCTGGATGGAGAGTTGATGCCAAAGAAACCGCAGATCCCGTCCCAGATGCCGGAAATCCAGCCGGAAACCTTGTCCCAGATCCATCCGGCAAGGCTCTGGATACCCTGCCACAGCCCCTGCACGATGTTCTTACCGATATTGACAATCTGCCCCATAGACGAGGTGAAGGCGTTCACAATTCCCGCGATGATCTGCGGCACTGCCTTTACAATCTCCATGATGATGGTGGGCAGGTTTTGGATCAGCGACACGAATAGCTGAACGCCTGCCTGTATGATCTGGGGGATGCTGTTCAGGATGGCGTTCACCAACGAGGAAATAATCTGCGGGATCGCCCCCACAATGGTGGTAATAATGGTAGGCAGGTTCTGGATCAGGGAGATCAGCAGGTTCACGCCCGCGTCAATGATCTGGGGGATACTGCCGAGGATCGCCGTTACCAGCCCGTCAATAATCTGTGGAATCGACGCCACAATGGCCGTAATGATCTCCGGCAGCGCGGAGACCAGCGAGGTCAACAGCTGTATCCCGGCATTGATGATCTGGGGGATCGCCCCTACGATAAACTCCACAATCGCCGTAATAATAGCGGGCAGGGCCGCAATCAGGACCGGGATGGCATTTAATAGCCCCTGGGCCAGCCCCGTGATAAGCTGCAGTGCCGCGTCCAGAATCATCGGCAGGTTTTCGATTAAGGTCTGCACGATCTGGGTAACCACCAGGACAATCTGCGGGATCAGGGTGGGAACCGCCGCCGCAATGCCCTGGGCCAGCGTGACGATGATCTGCGCCGCGCCTTCCATTACAGCCGGAAGGCTCTGGATGATGCCGGAGAGCAGCGAGGTCAGCATCTGCATCCCGGTATCCACAAACTGCGGCAGCATGGAAACCGCCGTGTTTACCAGCCCGGTAATAGCTCCGGCAAAGGCTTCATCCGCCCCGTCCACGCCGTTTACCATGTCGGTAAACGCGGAGATGACTTCTGAGATTGCCGGGAGGAACTCTGCCCGGAGGTTATTTTTCACATTGGAAATGGTCTCCCCAAGCCCTGCCAGGGTTTCGTCAAGCTGCGCCTGGCCTTCCCGTGATGCCACCAGCGCCTCGTTGTTGCGGTAAAAGGCGCTGCTCGCCTCGTCATAGGCCCCGGAGAGGGTATCCATGATGAGACGGTTCCGTTCACTTTCACTGGAACAGGCCGCCAGCTTTTCATTGAAGGCATCCTCGCTGATACCCACCCAGTTTAAGGCGTCCGCCAGGGAACCGGTGACCTGCCCGACCTTGGCGGTCTCATTGGCGGACTCGATCATGCCCTCGATGGGGAGTGCATCGCCGAAGGTGCCGTAGACGCCGGCCGCGATATTCGTCCACTTGGTAATGTCCTGCTCGTTTTGGGCAAGCTGCGCCAAAAGCTGGGAGGCTTCGGTGGCGGTATCCGTATCGCCCAGGATTTTATAAAATTCTGTATAGGATTTCTGCGCTGCGTCCCCGCTGTATCCCGCCGCTTCAAAGGCGGTGGTGAGCTTGCCCTGGGCCACCCGGTATTCCTCGGTGGCTTCGTCCAGGTTCCAGATGGCGCTGCCAAGCTCCTGGATTCCGCTCAATGCCGCCTGGATGCCGGAAGAGATGAGGTTGCCCATCGCCACCGTAGCGACCGAAAGGCCGGAGCCCAATTTATCCGCCCTGTTGGATGCGTCCTCCAGGGAATCGCCGAAATCCTCCGCCACATCCCCGGCATCCTTCATCCGCTCCCGGTTTTCCCTCAGTTCCCCGGAAAGCTGGGAAATACGCCCTTCCAGCTCCTTTGCCTCGCTGGAACCTTTTCCATACTCCAGCACGGCGTTGGAATAGGCGCGTTTCATCCCGGCAAGTTCATCCTCCTGCCGGGAAATCTCCTGGGAGAGCCGCTCTGTAGCGTCCGCCGCCTCCGTTTCCTGCTGGGAAAGGGATTCCATCGCCCGCTCGTTGGCGGAAAGCTCCCGCTCCATGCCGTTTAAGGCGGCTTCCGCATTGTTAAGCTGGATCTGCCAGTTCTGCGTCCGGCGGTCATTTTCCCCAAAGGACTCGGAAGCGTTCTGGAGGGCAGCCCGCAGCGTTTCAATTTTCTGGCGCTGGGCGTCGATTTCTTTGTTCAGAACGGTATTCCTTGCGGAAAGCGCCTGGATGGATTTATCGTTGGCGTCAAACTGAGAGGAAACCAGCTTCATCTCGGAACCCAGCACCTTGAAGGACTGGTTGATCTCTGAAAGAGCCTTTTTAAATTCCTTCTCGCCCTCAATGCCGATTTTCAGGCCAAAATTATCCGCCACAAGCCGCACCCCCTCTCCTTAAATTCCGTATGGGATCACATCGTCAATGGTCAGTTCCTGCTTTGGCTTTGCAAGCCCTAAAAACTGCCTGTGACATTCCCACAAATCCATCAGCAGACCAAACGGCATGAGCCACACCTCGTCCATGCGCAGGGAGAGGTGCGCCATGCCGTAATACAAAAGCCGGGTAAACAATTCCTCATCGCTTACCCGGCCGCTGTGTTTTTTCCCTCCGGCTCACTTTCAATATTGCGTTTCGTCCCCCGGTACATAGCCTCCATAATGGCGTCCTTATAGTCCGTCAGTTCCATTGGGGAGGTGAGAAGTTCCACCTCCTCGGCGGTCAGCTCCGGCTTTTTGTCCTCCGGGTGTTTTAGGTTGTGAACGAGGATGGGCTGATTGCACAGAAGGGTAATCAGCCACACGATCTCGTCCAGCGCCATCTCAAAGTTCTCCGCCTTCATCAGCTTCTCGCCCAGGTTCTCCAATCCGCCGTAGCGTCCTGCGATGGCCTTGGTCGCCCTGGTGGTCAGGAGCATTTCGTATTCCTGCCCGCCGATATTGACAGTAGCTGTTCTTTCATCCATACCTCAAACCTCCTTATCCTTCGCCGCCCGCGCCCGCTGTCTGATCCGCATAGGACGGCTCATAGACCTCATCGTACCAGCCCGTGATAACCGTGGAAGACACACCGGAGTCATCCTCGGACACCTCCGCTTTCCAGGGGTGCTTGCCCTGACCGTCCACCTTGTTGCGTCGGGTCACGGTTCCCTCGATGGACGGGGTGGAAAACTCGATGCTCTCGCCCTTAGTGGTCAGGTTGGTGGCAGGGATGCCGAAAATCACCCGGTACAGCCAGAAATAGCGGTACTTGCCGTTGGCTTTCTTGGCACGGAAGCCAATAGCGACCGGAGCGCCTCCGTCCTCCGACGCAGAGATCAGGACGCCGTTTTCATCGATTACCGCCCCTGTTAGGTCCTCTGCGACAGATTTGCCGATGTCGTCCACACCCAGCGTCAGCGTCCCGCTCTGGAACTCCTTCACCACCTCCGCCGCGCCATCGTCCGCATACAGCGTAGCTTCCGCCAGTTCCACGGAAAGCTCGGCGGTCATGGCCTTTGCCAAAGGCAGCGGATCTTCGTAAGTTTCATTGCCCGAAGTATCTTCGGTAATCTTGGCGTAATACAGCTTGTCAAGGCCAATCGTAGCCATAGTTCATTCCTCCATTTCACCGGCGAACCGCCGGGGGCAATTCGCGCACCAGTATTTTTGGTAACGCAACCTTTCCGCCCGCGCCGTTCCGCCGTTCATAATTTAAAGTTTGTATAATTTCGCCACGTCAATGGCGTAATGATGGAAGCCGGTATCGTCCTCATGGTCAATATACCGTCTGTCCGTAATGGTAAAATCAGCGGCGAGGAGCGCCTTTGAAAGCTGCTCCTTTCGCTTCAGATAGTTGCCTTTGGTAAACAGGGAGAGCCGCGCCTCCTGGGTTTCATACTCTGGGAGGTTATCCGCATGGAGTTCATAGGTGTCCGCCAAAGGCGTGACCACCACATATTCCACCGGCGGCTCATCGGAGAATACGCCCGTCTCTACAGGCAGGCCGCAGCCGGTAACCGCAGCCTTGATTTCCGATAAAAGGCTCAAATTTTCTCCACCTCCTCGTCCAGCTTTGCTTTCATAGCGTTGATACAGGCGTTCCTGGAAGAGGAACGGGCTGGTTTTAAGAAAGGCTTTGCGGGCTGGCCGCTTTTGCCGTATTCCAGGATGGTGGCGATTTTGGCGTTGCTGTCGCCATCGGAACGAGGCTCGGAAAAGCCCACCTTCACATTGAAGTCCCCGTTTTTATCCTGCAGGGCAGGTGAAGTGCCAAGGGAGCGCAGAAGTTCCCCGGTGCTTCTGGACTCATACTTCGTCCCGCTGCCGATGACCGCCTGCAAATTGGAGCGCACCTTGTCCTCCACAACCTCCGCGCCTGCCTCCAGCACCTTCGGGAGAATCTCATCCGTCTTGTCCGCCAGCCTGGACACCTTCATCAGAAAGTCGTCCGGCATTTTCCATGTCGCTTTAGCCACCGGGTTTCACCTCCTGCGCCATAATCTCCAGATACATCCCCCGGCCTTTGACGTCTTCCACCGAAGTGATCTCAAAGGTATGCCCATCGCAGAGGATGCGCATATCCGTTGTGACTGCTACGCCGGGGATTACCCGGAACCGGAACAAGTCGGTGGCAGTGGAGAAAGACGCCATGTTGGCCCACTTCTCACTGCCGTGCCGGCCTTCCCGGTAAGCGCGCACCTTTGCCACAGTTACATCCATTTCCGTCTTAAAGCCGTCCTCGTCCTGCGTGAACTGCTTTTCCACAATGGAGAGGAAGGTGTTCATCTTGCCAAAGCTCATACTCACACCTTCCAATCTCGGTCGAGCCGAAGGAGAAGGTTGACCGTGTTCCATACCTGCTGTGCCGCGTTGGTGTTGTCCGCAAAGAAGCCGCCCGTGCTGCCGTCCCTGGACTCGTAGAAGTGGGATGCCAGCATGATCACCGCCTGTTCGGTGGTAGCAGGCATGGGATTTTCAGCATAAGTCCCTTCCGGGACGTGCTGGTAGCTTTCCGCATAGGAAACAGCGGCGGTGATGTAGCCCTGCAAAAGCGCATCATCCGCCGAATGCTCCAGAATCAGGTTTGCCTTGACTTTTTCCAGCAGAGTGTCCATCACCGCCGCCCCCTTTCCGTTATGTCGATGCTTTCTGTGCCAGCACCTTGATGGCCTCGGACAGGATCAGCTTGCCGTCCACGCGCTGGGAAGCGAGGAAGCCCACCTGACCGTTTGCCGCGTACAGCTCGTTCAGGCGCTTGAAGGAACGCCCCTGGCGGTCAGCGATCCAGTAGTAGCTGAAATCGCCGAAAGCGATGGTCTTGGCGCTGGCGGCGATGGCGGGCATATAAGCGGAAGTGCGCACAGGACGGCCCAGAATGGTATCCGGCGTGCCTGCGGTCAGGGAAGGCTGCCACAGGTACTGGCCATTGCTGTCCTTCAGCTTGCGGATGGCCTTAATGGTGGAGTCATTCAGCACCCACACGGCGTTGCGGCGGTAGGGCGATTTCAGGGAGTAGAACAGGTCGATCAGCTCATCCGCCGTAATGGCGGTAGCGGACGCGGCGGTGATGCCGGTTTCCGCGCCGCCGCTCGAAGCCAGGATGCCCAGGGGCTTGCCAGAGCCGTCCCCGGTAAAGAAGGCTTCTTCCTCCTTGGCGCCGATGCGTCGGGCAAACTCGCGGGAGATGTAGCTTTCCAGGTCAAAGACGCTGTCGTTCAAGAGTTCCTCGGAAACCTTGATCATTGTCCCCAGCTTGTAGGCCCCGATGGATACCTGGCCGAAGGAATCGTCGCTCTCGGTGTAGGCGCCTTCCTCGTCAATCCAGGATGCGGTGCCCTTCGTTGCCACCACCGGAATCTTGCGGTCGCCGCTGGAGGTCTGGATCACTTTGGCGAGCTGGCGGAACACATTCTCTTCCTCCAGCGCCTCCACCAGGGTGCGCTCGTACTCATCCGGCACCAGGTATCCGCCCTCGGAGTCCGTACCGATCTGCAGGGCGTTTACCACAGAGGGCATGGGCGCTTTGGAGCGCATCATGTTCCAGAAATTCTGCCGGTACTCATCCGTGGCGCGGCCGGTCTTATTCTCCTCCTTGCCGTTCATAGGCTTACCCGTCAGGGGCTTGTTCACCGGGCGGTTCAGTTCCGCGTCCAGCGCCTCCTGGCGTTCCAGGCGGGCGATCTCCTTGCCAAGGTCGGTAATTTCCTGCTCCATGCGGGTGTAGGCGGCGTCGTCCTCGGCAGACAGGACGCCCTTATCATTTCTGTGGGAATCCAGAAAGGCTTTGGCGGCTTCCCAGGCTTTCGCGCGCTTCTCGCGCAGTTCCAAAATCGTCATAGTCGTATCCTCCTTAATGCTTCAAAAGATTGAGCCGCTCGTAGAGACTGTCTACAGAGCGGCCCTGGGGGTTGGGTTTTTCAGTTTTCTTAGGGTTGGTCCTGCATTTGGCTGCGATCTTATCCATAAGGGAATTCACCACAGCGGCTTTGGAATAGAGCATGGACACCGCAGACGGCTCCACATCCTCCGGGATCTCCGCCCGGTGCAGGACGTCATCGGCAAAGCCAAGTTCCACCGCCTTGTTCGCGTCCATCCAGGTCTCGGCATCCATCAGATGGGAGAGTTTAGCGCGGGACAAACCGGTCTTGATTTCGTAGGCGTTGATGATGGAATCCTTGACGCTGCCAAGCATCTCGATGGCTTTCTGCATCTCTGCGGTATCGCCCATGGCAACGGTCATAGGGTTGTGGATCATCATCATGGACACCGGAGATACCAGCACCTTCGTGCCGGCCATGGCAATGACCGAGGCGGCGCTGGCTGCGATGCCATCGATCTTTATGGTCACATCATGGGGGTAATCCATGAGCATATTGTAGATCTGCGCCGCCGCCACACAGTCCCCGCCTGGGGAGTTGATCCAGACGGTGATATCGCCGTCCCCGGACATCAGTTCCTCCTTAAAAAGCTGCGGCGTGACGTCATCGTCAAACCAGCTTTCCTCGGCGATGGTGCCGTTCAGGAACAGCGTCCGTTCCGCCGGAGCTGTCTCCGTTGCTGCCTGGTTCTTCCACTTCCAGAACTTCTTCATCGGGGTTTTCCTCCTTTCCCGTTTGTGTATCTGCAAAAGCACCCGCATTTCCCAGCGGGAGCATATTGCCGTTAATAAGGTACAGATCGCCGCCATCTTCCGTAGGAATACGATCAAGGTTTTCCAGTTCCCGGATATCATTGGCGCTCATCCATCCGTTCTGTCTCGCCGTGGCGTAGCCGGACATTCTGCTGGCATAATCGCCCCGGAGCAGCCCCTCCACGTTGAACTTGGCAAAGTACCGCTTCTTTTCCTCCGGAGAAAAGAGCGTCCGCTGGATAGACTGCTCCCAGCGCACCAGCCAGGGCTCCAGCGTGTATTTCACAAACTCCAAGGACTGCTGCTCAATATTAGAAAAGCTCGACTTTTCCAGGTCGCCCACCATGTGGGGCGGCACCCGGAAAATCCGGGCGATCTCATTGATCTGGAACTTTCTCGTTTCCAAAAACTGCGCCTGCTCCGGTGAGATGCCGATGGGCGTATATTTCATGCCTTCCTCCAGCACGGCGATCTTATTGCTGTTGCCGCTGCCGCCGAAGGTGGACTGCCAGCTCTCCCGTACCCGCTGGGGGTCTTTGATGGTACCCGGATGCTCCAAGACGCCACCAGGGGCGGCGCCGTTGGCAAAGAACTTGGCCCCGTACTCCTCACAGGCAATCGCCATGCCGATGGCGTTCTTGGCCATAGCGATAGGGGAATAGCCCACCAGCCCGTCAAAGCCAAGCCCCGGAATGTGCAGCACATCGGAGGGCGGCAGATTGACCGTCACGCCTTTCATGGTCGGCGCTTCTTCCGTGGAGCGCGTATACTGGTAATAAAGCTGCCCGTGGATATCCCTGTCCACCACCATGCGGTTTGGCATCAGGGGGTAGAGGGCAATGACCTCGCCCTTGCCGTTGCGGATGATCTGGGCGTAGGCGTTGCCCCACAGGAGCAGGTGCGTCATGAGCGTTTCCCGGAACACAAAGGAACTCATCTCCGGGTTCGGCTCATCATGCAGGAGCAGATACAGCGGATGGTCAAGTGCTTTTTCCTTGCCGCCGTCCTCCTTGTAGCGGTAGAGATGCAGCGGCAGACCTGCCACCGCTTCGGCCAGGATGCGGACGCAGGAGTACACGGCGGTCATCTGCATGGCGGAACGTTCCGTCACCGCTTTGCCGGAGGTTGTGCCGCCGAAATAGAACGCATAGCCGCTGCCTGCAGTACGGTTCTGGGGCTTGTCCCTGGAACGGAACAGCCCGGAAAAGATACCCATATCGAATCACCGTCCTTTCAGATAAACAAAAGCCCCCGGCTGTCATAAACCGAAGCGCCTGTATCGTTGCCGCAGCGGATCGCCCGGTCAAGCCCCATGATGGTGGCGATTGCGCCGTCGATCTTCTCTGTGGATTTCTCTTTGTCCGCCTTGATATTGCCCGCCGGATCCGTGCGGATATAGATGTTGTCCATCATCCAGCGCAGCACTGGGTGGCCGCCGTGAGCGATGCGTTCCTCCAGCACCAGCTTCATCAGCTCCTTGGTCGGCGGGGACATATCCTTAAAGCCCTGTCCGAAGGGAACCACCGTAAAGCCCATGCCTTCCAGATTCTGCACCATCTGCACAGCGCCCCAGCGGTCAAAGGCAATCTCCCGGATGTTGAACCGTTCGCCCAACTGCTCGATGAATTTCTCAATGTAGCCGTAATGTACCACGTTGCCTTCTGTAGTCATCAGCGTCCCCTGGCGCTCCCATAGATCATAGGGGACATGGTCGCGTCGGACACGGAGGTCAAGCGTTTCCTCCGGTATCCAGAAGTAGGGCAGGATGTAGTATTTGTCCTCCTCATCCAGCGGCGGGAACACCAGCACAAAGGCCGTGATGTCCGTGGTGGAGGACAAGTCCAGCCCGCCGTAGCAGATGCGGCCTTCCAAATCGTCCTCGGAAACCGGGAACGCGCAGGCGTCCCACTTGTCCATCGGCATCCAACGGACAGACTGTTTCACCCACTGATTGAGCCTTAGCTGCCGGAAAGCGTTCTCCTCGCCAGGATTCTGCCGGGCGGATTCACAGGCTGCCCTGACCTTGTCGATCCCCACCGTGATGCCCAGGGAAGGATTTGCCTTCTTCCAGACCTTGGGGTCTGTCCAGTCCTCATTCTCGGCAGCACCGTAAATGACCGAATAAAAGGTAGGATCAACCTTCCGTCCCTCTGCGATGTCAATGGCTTTCTGGTGTACCTCATAGCAGATGGAGTTGGTATCGTTGCCGGCCGTGGTGATCAGAAAGTAAAGCGGCTGCATCCGGGCGTCCCCGGAGCCCTGGAGCATGACGTCAAAGAGTTTCCGGTTAGGCTGGGTATGCAGCTCATCGAAGATTACGCCGTGGGTGTTGAAACCATGCTTATTCGCCACATCCGCCGAAAGCACCTGGTAGGAGCTGTTAGTGGGAAGGTAGGTGATCTTCTTCTGGGATTCCAGGATCTTTACCCGCTTGGAAAGCGCCGGACAGAACCGCACCATATCCACCGCCACATCAAACACGATCTTTGCCTGGTTGCGGTCAGCGGCGCAGCCATACACCTCAGCCCGTTCCTCGCCGTCCCCACAGAGAAGCAGGAGCGCCACGGCGGCGGCAAGCTCCGATTTGCCCTGTTTCTTGGGGATCTCGATATATGCTGTATTAAACTGACGGTAGCCATTGGGCTTTAACACGCCGAACAGGTCGCGGATGATCTGTTCCTGCCAGTCAATCAGTTCAAAGGGTTTTCCCGCCCAGGTGCCCTTGGTGTGGCAGAGGGACTCGATGAACATGACCGCATAGTCGGCGGCGTCCTTATCATAGTGCGAGGTCTTCGCCATGAACTTGGTAGGCTTGTATTTCTTCAGTTTTCGCATAGACACCACCTCCCAAATGGCATAAAAAATAGCCGCATCGCTGCGACTTCCAAAATGGTTCTGTACGAGAGAAAGAGCCGTGCGGCTCGATCTCAGGTTATTATGTTCTTTTATTTACTGCTGCATCGCCCAAGCGATGGCGTGGCCATCATCCTCAAACTCAACCCCGCTGGCTGCTCTCAGCCCGATCATACCTTCGCAGGTGTGGTCATCGGTAAGGAACTCGTATGCCGCGCCGAAGCAGCAGGGCTTGTTTCTCCCGTTGTAGTAGTATCCGGCAAGGAGAACCTTATCTCCAAAAGTCAACGTCTTGCCGTCCATGCCGGAGAACCGCATCTCCAAATCCTCGGTTGTGGTGGGGTTCGGCAGCCGGTACTTTTTCATCGCTTCGTTGATCATCATGGCTTGTATCCTCCGTTTTCTTTGTTTTCCCTTTCGGTGTGTACATATTCGCTCTAAAACCATATATTATCAAGTTAATTCTGAGCATAATCCGCACAAAGATCGGAGGAATAAATTGTGTATATCACTCCTGTGTATGGCGGTGGATCGTCTCAATGATCTGCTCCTGCTCGGCGCTGTCCACACCGATAGACTGGAGCGCCTGCCTGGTGCCACAGTCCGGGCAGATGAGCGTTTCGTTGTCTTCTCTTGAAAGCGCCGGAGCGCCGTGGTAGGTCCTGCCGCAAAGCGGGCAGACCGCCATCCGGATCACATTATCCTTCATATCCGCATACCTCCCTGCATTTATCATAAGCATCAACCAGAATATTCTTGTCAAAGCGGAAGGCGTCATACCCTTCCAGGCAAGTCCGCATATAGAGATTGCTGGGAATCCCAATCGGCCTGTCCTCGTGCATGATGTAGGCAAAGGCCGTCACCGTCCTGCGTCTGCCTGTCCGGATGCCTTTGTACTGGAGACGGATATCCCGCTTGTAGTAAAAGGTCGGGAATCCTTCATAACGGTCGAGGGCGGCTTCGTCTGCAGCCGTCACCTCCCAGATCACCACGGGAACCGTGCCGTTTTCGCATTCTTCAATGGTCAGGTAAGAGCCGGTCCTGCTTCCCTTAAAAAGCAGTTCCCAATCCTTAAGGTTTGCCGTACCGAGGATCGTGGCGTGAGGGCAGCGCATCCGCATCTGCCGAACATTCAGGTTGCTGCCGTAGGCGATGTAGTATCTTTTTTCGTTCATGTGTATCCATCCTTTCCTGGAGGACTTAGGTTACTTGTCCTTCTACCACCCTAAGACCGCCGAAGCGGTCAGGGGCAGGGCATTTAACCTAAGTCCTTCAAGCGGCGGCTCTGCCATGCCGGAAGGCTGTGTCCCCGGTAAGGTTGCGGGTCAGGAAATCTCTGGCCGTTGCGAACTCCTCGCCGATGAAGCCCAGGCGGAGGAGCCAGGTGCGCATGGCATATTTGGGGTTCTCGTTCTGCTGGGGCTTGGAGCTTGCCGTCCGCACATCCTTTGCCATCTGGCTTAAGGCCAGGCAAAGCTGGATGTAACTCTTAAGCTGGCCTGCATGGATGCCGCCCCGGCGCTCTGCGGTTGGCTCATCAAACTGGAAGAGCCTAAATTCGACCGTGCCTTTGGTAAAAGTGGCGTGGAGGTTGAGCATATGGTAGCGGCTGTCGTTGTAGTGATGGTTTCTGCCGTAATTTGCGCCGTTGCTGTTGTACCAGATATCCGCAAGCTGTGCCATTGTGCGGGGTTTTCTCCGGTTGACCTGCTCTAAGAATCTTGGGTCCACCGTGCGGCAGTAGCGGCTCATGCGGCCCCGGTCCAGTTTCAGTGCCTCGGCAATCAGGCTTTCGTGGCTCGCCATGATGTTGGCAAGGTTGCGAAGGCTCTGCGGGGTGTGCCCGTTTGCCCCGATGTGGATGTGGACCCCGCATCCTCTGGAGGCGTCGCTCTTGGCTCCGTTGTGACGAAGCTGCCTGCAAAGCTCCTGCAGGGTTTCGATGTCATCGTAGGTCAGGATCGGGGTGACCAGTTCGCATTTCTGGTCATCCGGTCCCGCAATGGAAACATCCTTCTGGAACTTCCACTCGCGCCCGTCTGCGTCCCAGGCCGACCAGGTGCTGTATCCGTTGCGGCCGGCGGTATTCTCGTAGCGTCCGGTGCCGAAAAACTCGGCGGCAGCCTTGGCTGCCTTCTGGCGGGTGATGTTATTCATCTCAACCTCGACCCCGATGGTCTGCTTTTTCATCTCTGTAATCTGCCTTGCGGTTTTCTCATTCATGGTGAATCCTCCGTTTTCATTTGGTGTGTTTTCCCTTTCGGTGTACACATATTCGCTCTAAAAGAGGATAATAGCAAGGCCATTTCCGATAATATACTACACAAAGATGACTGCTGGATACTGTGTAATTTACAGCCTTTTTCCACCATCCGTAATTGGCGTGAGAGAGCCGTTTTTTCCTTCATCGAGTATAGCGAGAGCCAGCCGGAATCCCGTGCGCAGCCCATCGATGAAGTACTCCTCAGCGGTCATACCTGTAATGGAGGCTTGCAGGCAAATCATCTTATCAAGGATTGCGGACGTCTCATGATCCAGCATGGAGCGGAGTTTTTCTTCCTCATCGACCAGCCCGGAGGCTGCCTTTCCATACTCTGAATTGCGGTCAAACTGCTTTTCATTCGGATTGATGTTCCCATAGAAGAAGTCTTTCAGGATATCATTCGTCATATCGCCCACCCACCTTTCTCACAATGTCCTCACCATAGATCACGTTCAGGTCGCTGCCGTTGTCCCAGCGCATGAGGAGGGAACCGGTATCATCCACACCGAGTACCGTGCCGAGCGTACCGGCGAGTGGCGCTTGGGCATCATCCATCCGCACCAGTTCCACACGGGTGCCGGCGGGATAGTCCCGGCGGATACGCTCCACGGTATCTTTATTCGGAAACCGCATGGCCGGCACCTCCATTCTTGAAGGCCGAGGACCCAGAGAGGTTCTTCAGCAGGATCTTGCGCTCCGCTTTGTACTCGCTGCCAATAAAGCCCAGCCGCAGGAGAAAGCAGCGGAATGCGTATTTCTCGTTATCCACCGGCTTTTCGGTCGCCGTCACTCGCTTGGCATTTCTGCTCATCTCGCAAAGTGCGGAAATGAAATGGGTGTAGGCGGCTGCAGAATCCGCATCTACCTGGGAGAACCAGGGGAACGCCACCCGATCTTCCAAAACCTCAACGCGAAGGTCGGTGATGCCCAGGGCTTTCCGTATCAGATTTCCTTTGGCTTCCAGCAGCTTCGTGAGGTTGCCCACTGCCACCTTGTGGAGCGGAATCTCCACTGTAAGTCCCACAGGTTCGCCCTGTGGCGCGCTGTCGGCGATTTCTTCCGTTTCTTTGGTTTCTTGCCCAGAGGGTTGCTCAACGCCGTCCTGCGGCTCACATTCAAAGCCAGCGGCGGCGATGGATTCCAGCACCCGCTCGACTTCCTCGCTGTCGGCGCGGTCGTCAAAGAGGAGTGTCCCATCCTTGGTAACCGTAAAGTAGTCGATCTCATAGTTGCAGGTGGGCATGAACTTGTATTCCGCCCTGGCGCCAGTGGTATCAGCGATGACCTTTACAAGTTCCTTGCGCTTGGCACCCGTCACATTGTATCTGATTTCCATGTGCGAAAACCTCCTTTGTTTTGGTAGTACATACATCACTCTAAACCCCTGAAATAGCAAGCGGTTTTCGCACATTTTTCTGTAGAATAAGGGCTGGATTATCCTTCCGGAAACTGTGCATAGTACACGATCCCGGAGAGCACGAAGTAAACATTGGGAAGCGCCACACCGTTGCCCCACATTTTGTATTCTGCGGAATCGGAGTGGGGGCCTTTCAGCCACTTGATGATCTGGTTCCGGCTCTTTGGCTTGGAGGAAGTTCCCAGAACGGTGCGATGTGTCTCAAACACCTCTGTCCAGAACTCGATTTCCTCCTCAGACGGCTCATCGGTCTCAAGCCCGGCGCACCACCAGTCCGGAAACCCCTGCAACCGGGCGCACTCGGTAGGCGTCAGTCTGCGGACGATATACTCCGGCTCAGTCTCATTCACCACAGGCGGGTCTTTATAATCCCTTGCCATCAAGGTTGGAGATTGTTCTTCCAATGTTTGAGTGTAAGAGCCGGTGGTCATGCAGTAAGCCACCGCATGGCGGTCAGCAGCATCCAGCGTAAAAGACACATCCTCATTCACGCCGCTGCCCTGGGGACCATTCTTATCCGCCCTGCCGATCATGGAACCCTGCACCGCCACCACCGCCATACCGCCCTGGTTGCAGGTGGGGTTGCCGCCGCTCCTGTCCAGGCACCGGGAAGTGTCCGCTTCATAAAAACCGCTGTGGGGATTGTCGGACAGCATGGCGTGGCTCTGCTTGGAGCAGATGCCGTACACCCTGACCGCCAGTTCATTGCACCGGGCCTCGCCTACATCGTAGGTGTTCAGTGTATTCGCTACATCGGCGGCTCTCCACTGCTGCCCCTCATCGGGAGAATGGGGGCGGGTGCCCTTCACGAACGGCACGAATACCGTCTGGTCGTTGTTGCAGCCGAGGGTGGCGGACTTGTTCTCCTGGATCAGCGCGCCTTTACCGCCGCCATCGCAGCCGGAGCGGATCTTCAGCGTCTTGGGTGTCTCCACCACAAAGGGCTGGTTGTTGCCGCCCGTGCCGTAGGTAGACATTACTGTAGGCGCTGTCTCCAGTGGACCGGTGTATCTGGTATCCTGGCTATGGTTCTCATAGACCGCCGCCGGCACCGTCCCGGCACGGAGGGTGGGAGAAGTTTCTTCCTCATACCCAATGCCCCTTGCCTGTGCGGAATGCTCGGTACAAAAACCGGCTGCCCCCATCACGCAGGGAGGGTGTCCGTGGTTTTCCGCCCGGAGCGTTGCTGCGACATCCTCCGTCACATCCATACGGCTGCCGCCCTGGTCGTTTAAGCAGACGCAGCCTGACGCTCCAGCGCCTTCCTCAAAAGTTCCGGCAGTTCCTTGCCACGGGCGGAAGCCCTGCGGAGTATACCCAGACACGCCTTCGGACTCAAATAGTATTTTTCCGGCGCCCCCGCCTGCAAAATCTGCGACAAGGTAGATACGTTTTCTGCGTTGGGGGACTCCCCAGTACTGCGCATCAAATACCCGCCATGCGAGACTGAAATCGTCTGCCACGATCTCCCCGGCGGCTGGCCACCTCTCAGGTCGAGCAGTATGAATTTCGTATCCTTTGACCGAGCAGATCTCTTCGAGGACGGACTGGAAGTCCGCGCCCTTGTTGGAGCTGAACGCGCCGGGGACGTTTTCCCAGACGATATACCTTGGATGTTTTCCATCGGTCGCACACCTCATTTCTTTTACGATTCGGACGGCTTCGTAGAACAGGCTGGAGCGGGAGCCGTCCAGACCTTCCCGCCGGCCGGCGATGCTCATATCCTGGCAGGGCGAGCCGAAGGTGATGATGTCCACCGGCTCTACATCTGCGCCGTCCATTTTGGATACATCGCCGTAATGCTTCATAAAGGGCAGCCGCTTTGTGGTCACCCGGATGGGGAATGGTTCGATCTCCGAAGCCCACACAGGGGTAATGCCGGAGAGCAATCCGCCCAGAGGGAATCCGCCAGAGCCGTCAAACAGGCTGCCCAGCGTCAGTTTATTCTGTTCCATCCGTGACCTCCTCGTAGCTGTATGTCCTGCCATTACGGAGGACGCTCACGCCATCCGCAGAACCGGCCTGCTCAATATATCGGTTTACAATCACATCGCAGAACTTCTCGTCCAACTCGATGATGCGGCAGATGCGGTCAGTCTGCTCACAGGCAATGAGCGTAGAACCGGAACCGCCGAATGGGTCAAGCACCACCGAGTTTGCCATAGAACTGTTCTGGATAGGATAAGCCAGCAGAGGGATTGGCTTCATGGTGGGATGGTCGCCGTTCTTCTTGGGTTTATCAAACTCCCAGATGGTGGTTTCCTTCCTGCCGGTGTACCACTGATGCTTGCCGTTTTTCTTCCAGCCGTACAGCACCGGCTCATGCTGCCACTGGTACGGAGAGCGTCCCAGCACAAGGGATTGCTTCTTCCAGATGCAGCAGCCGGATAAATAAAATCCCGCATCGGCAAACGCCCTGCGGAAGTTTAGCCCCTCGGTATCGGCGTGGAACACATAGATGGATGCGTCCGCCGCCATAACCGATTCCATATTCTGAAAAGCGGCAAGGAGGAATTCATAGAATTTCTCGCCTGCCATGTTGTCGTTCTTGATTTTGCCAGCCGAGCCTTCGTAGTTGACGTTGTACGGCGGGTCGGTAATCACCAGGTTTGCCTTAACGCCATCCATGAGTGCGGTGTATGTCTCTGCCTTTGTAGAGTCCCCGCATACCAGACGGTGCCTGCCAAGCGTCCATACGTCGCCCAACCGGGAGAAGGCAGGCTTTTGCAGCTCCGCGTCCACATCGAAGTCATCCTCTTTGGCTTCCATGCCGTCATCGAACAGAGCTGCCAGTTCCTTTTCATCAAAGCCGGTGAGCAGAGGGTCAAAGTCCATGCCCTGCAAAGACTCAATCTCCACCCGCAGAAGTTCCTCATCCCATCCGGCGTCCATCGCCATGCGGTTGTCCGCAATGATATAGGCTTTCTTCTGCGCTTCGGTAAGATGGTCGGCAAACACACAGGGAATCTCTCGGATGCCTTCTTCCTTTGCCGCAAGGATTCTGCCGTGGCCGGCGATCACATTGAACTCCCGGTCGATGATGACGGGATTGATAAAGCCGAACTCCCGGAGGGACGAGCGGAGCTTGGTAATCTGCTCCGGGGAGTGGGTGCGGGCATTGTTCACATAGGGTACCAGCTTGGCGATAGGGACAAGCTGCATCTCGGTTGTCGTTTTCATCGCACCAGCCCCCATTCCGCAAATTTTTCAAAGCCGCCGAGGGACCGGATGTATCTCCGGGCAGTCTCCACGATTTCTCTATAGGGGATGCCGTCCACCGTATCTTCCCCGATGGCGCAGCACAGTTCCACGGGCTTTCCCGTTTCCTGCGCCTTCAGCCATGCGTAGATGTTCACACTCACATCCGCTTTGGAGAGGTCTTTGCCGTGAAGGCCGCCGCCCGTCACCGAATCGGCCATGTCGCTGCCCAGCTTGCGGTTGGTCGCCCCAGAGTCTACATCCGTGCCGCCTGTCCAGTCGCCCAAGGGATTGACCTCGGCGCCCGGATACCGTTTCCGCAGCTCTGCGGCAGGGGCATTGCTCTGGCAGAGGATGAGCCTTGCTTCGTCAATGATGTACTTCCCATCCGAGGGATAAGTGTGATATACACTTTTGGCGATCTCACAGAGTGCTTTCTGCTCCTCCGTGACCGGAACCCCTTTGAAGATGCCGTTGTCCCCGCAGCGGATTCCTTCCGCCTGGTTATTGGCAAGACATCCGTCCTGCGGCATTTCCAGATAGTCCGTGTGCAGATTTCCTGCGATGCGATGGACAATGGATTCCACTTCATCCTGTGGAATGCTCACTGATGTTTCCGCGATGATATGGCAGACGCCGTGGCCGATCAGGACTTCCACGGCGATCCTGGGATTTTCCTCTTTCCGGTACGCCGCATCCACCAGGGCGCCGGCAATGCGGTCCGCCACCTTGTCCGGGTGGCACGGATTTACTTTCTCAAACATAGCTTCACCCCTTCCTTGCGCGGAGCAGCCGCTCCATCAGATCATCCTGGGGAGATACCTCCCCGTAATCGGTGCTGCAGTTTTCCTTCACGATCTGGAAGATCTCGTTCCAGAGCCGCACCGCCTGGTTCATGTAGTTGATGCCGATATTAATAAACGGCGACGGAATCGGCTTCTGCGTGGTGGGATGCTTGGAGAGGAAACCCATGCGGTTGGTCATCTCCTCGCACTGAATCCAGCGGGCGCTGCACATGGCGTACCGCTCCAGAAGCTGAGGTGACACCTTCGCCGCGCAGCCCACCTTTTTTAACCACTCCCAGGTTTCCGTATAAATTTCCTCCGCCTGGAGCGTGCTTCCGTCACGCTGCTCGGCGGATAAAAACTCATGGGGCTTTGGCATATCGACACCCTCGACTTCGGGAATGTCCAGCACTTCCAGTTTCCTGCCGCCAGGATTGCCGTTCTCAGCTTTCTCTTTGACAGCGGATTTCTTCCTTCCCGCACCGGGTCTCGCGCCGCCGCGCCCGCCTGTGTTATTGGATTTTGTCGGCATTTTTCTCACCCCTTTCCTCGAAAAATAAGCAGCCGCAGCCGGCTGCCCTTAATTACCCTTTTGATTTCGCCTTTTTTGCACACGAGGCCCCAGGCCGCTGTCCGCTCATTCAGGTCCCGGAGATTTTGACCGCCCTACGGTCACCGGTCGCCAAGGTCATGGTGGATCTTGGTGTGGCAGGACTGGCACAGACTCATCAGGTTATCGTTCCGATGCGTCCCGCCCTGCGAGAGGGGAACGATGTGATGGACTTCCTCCACAGGAGTCAGCCGTCCCTCCTTCAGACACATCTCGCACAAAGGATGCGCCGCAGCATAGCGGTCGCGGATTCGTTTCCAAGCTCTGCCGTACTTCTTGTTGCTGTCGGCGGGACGTCCGTATCGGTTGTACTGTCTGCGGGCGGCAGCTTCATGCTCCTTGCAGTACTGCCCGTCCGTCAGCTTTGGACAGCCGGGATAGGAACACGGCCGTTTCGGTTTCCTAGGCACTTTGCCACCTCCTTGGGGCATAAGAAAAGCCCTCATAGGATCGCTCCCATGAAGGCCGTTCTGTATTCTACTTTGCTATTGTAATCATACCATAAGTCAAGTGTGCCATGCTGTGCCAAACCGTGCCAACTTTCAATCCGGAACAGAAAAATTTTGAAGAGCCGACCCGTGTATGCGATGCACCGTGCGCAGCGACACATTCAGCATCCGTGATATCTCCTCCCAGGAGCAGTTATCCAGGTAACGGTAACGGAGTACCAGTTGCTCCTCGCGGCTGGCAAGTCTGTCGATTGCCGCGTTGATAGTTTCCTTGAGACACACCAGATACGCCACCTTTTCCGCCACATCCTTTTGGATGGCGTCGATTTTCTCAAGACACCGGACAAAAGGGGCTTCAGTCGGCTTGTTTGGATTGTAGTGCGGTTCGAAATTACTGCCTGAGACGCTGCTCGATAAATCCCTCCAGTAGTCAATCTCACGCAAGCGGCAGTTGATGAGTGCGTCCAGGTGCCGCGCCTGGTTTAGATATTCTTTTGCGGTCATATGTCTGCCTCCTTCTGCAGGGAGAGGATCAGCATCTCGCCATTCACATCTGTGAGTGTCGAGTACCACTGCGAACGGAAGAACCGCTCAATTTCGGCTTTATCAGTCTGCACCGTCCTGTTCCGGGAGTTGACTTTCAGGCTTTTCAGCGCCATGCGGTAATCCTTCACAGCCTGCAGGATGATGGCGTTCGCAAGGTTCTCGTAAATCGTGATATCGCTCATATTCGTACCTCCGAAATTTTGATCCTCGGATTGGCACGGATTTTCTTAGGTTGTCTCAGATTTTCAAGTCCGCTTTTACGGCGTCGATCAGCGCCGTCTGGGTATGCTCCTTTTGGGAGAGGGCTTTCATGATGCGTTCGTCAATGGTGTCCTTTGTGACGATGTGCTGTACCACCACGGTTTCAGAAGTCTGCCCCTGTCGCCAGAGCCGCGCTATGGTCTGCTGATAAAGCTCCAGGCTCCAGGTCAGCCCGAACCACACGATAGCCGAGCCGCCGGATTGAAGGTTGAGACCGTGACCCGCCGATGCTGGGTGAATAAGTGCTACAGGGATTTCTCCATTGTTCCATCTGCGGATACTGGCGGCGCCATCCAGCTGGGAGAACGGGATATGCAGCTTTTGCAGCCTTTCCGAAATACGGCTCAAGTCATGCTTGAACCAGTAAGCCACCAGAAGCGGTTTGCCGTTTGCGGCTTCAATGATATCCTCCAAAGCGTCCAGCTTGCGGTCGTGGATACGGATGGTCTCGCCGCCGTCGTCATAGATTGCGCCGTTCGCCATCTGGGAGAGTTTACCGGAGAGGGAAGCGGCGTTGGCGGCGGTGATCTCCGCATCATCCAGCGACAACACCAGTTCCTGTTTCAGGTCCGTGTATTTTTTCTGTTCTTCCTCGGAAAGCTGGACCGTGTATTCGCTGCTGACCAGATCCGGCATCTGCAGGTGATCGGCGGACTTCATAGAGATGGTAATATCCGAGATCTTCCGGTAGATGGCATCCTCCGCATAGGGCAGGGGCTTGTAGGAGTAGATGATCTGGCCATTACGCTTATCCGGGGTGAAGTAATCGGTGCGGTACTTGGTGATGAACCGTCCAAGCCGCTGACCCATGTCCAGGATGCGGAACTCTGCCCACAGATCCATCAGACCGTTAGAAGCGGGCGTGCCGGTCAGTCCGACGATACGGCTGATTTTAGGTCTGACCTTCAACAGCGACTTGAACCGCTTTGTCTGGTGATTCTTGAAGGAGGACAGCTCATCAATCACCACCATATCGAAGTCAAATGGAATGCCGCTCTCATCGATGAGCCACTGGACGTTTTCTCGGTTGATGATGTAGATATCGGCGTATCTCACCAAAGCCGCCCGGCGCTGGGCTTCCGTTCCGACAGCCACGGAGCAGATGAGGTTCTGTAGGTGATCCCACTTATCCGCTTCAGCCGTCCATGTATCCCGCGCCACTCGCAGGGGTGCGATGACCAGCACTTTATGGATCTCGAAGCTGTCAAACAGCAGATCGGCTATGGCTGTTAGCGTGATGCTGGTTTTTCCAAGCCCGCAGTCTAAGAAGATACTGGCTGCGGGGTGTGTCTTGATGTACTCCACTGCATATTTTTGATATTCATGGGGTTTGTATCTCATCCAGCATTCCTCCAATCTGCTCCGCATCGTCCAGCACATACACCAGGAAGCCCAGCCGCCGCAAAAGCCTGTGGCGGGAAAACTGCAGCGGCCGCGGCTTTTCTCCGGTCGCCTTGACTTCCACAAAGCCTATCTTTCCATTTGGCAGCAGCACCATGCGGTCCGGCATACCGTCAAAACCGGGAGAGACGAGCTTGGGGCAGATGCCGCCAGCCTGTTTGACCGCTTGGATCAGCTTCTTTTCTATCTCTTTTTCTCTCATGGGCGTATCCTTTCTATGGGGTCGGCTAATTCAAAAGCGGCGTAGGCGGCGGAGACAAAATTGTCGAGGGGTTTGCCCTTGTAGCTCCAGGATGTCTTGCCATCAACATAAACACTGTAGCGATTGCCGCCCTTATTGTTGATAAATACCTTTCTGCCCTGATAAGTCAGCTGATAGTTGCCGTACCAGTTCTTCCGCCATTGCCGCCGCGGAAAGTTCCGCTTCCGCTTGGCGCGGTTTTTCATAAGCCGCTCACGCTCTCTGGCGGCGAGGATATCGCCCTCCATAATTCCGGCGCAGATACAGCCGACCGAAACAGTCTCAAAATATTCGTCATGCCGCATCACATGAACAAATCGTACTTGCGTACAATCGCAGAGTTCGCAAGTGAACAATTCGATATGGTCGGAATCTTCCTCTTCATCTGCCACATCGTAAATATAGTCACAGTACCAGCCGGAGAGGGGCGCTCCCCATTCCTGAAGCCGCTTCTGACACCTGCGGACATATGCGCTGTCTATTTCATACATTGACATTTTGATTTACCTCCGCGTTCTTAAAAACCTGAAAATCCTTACGCGCGTGCGTATGCGTGATTTACGGGTTCTGTACAGTCTTTTTGATACATTTTCAATTTATATGCTTTTTTAGGAACACAGGAACAGAGCCTATAAAGTTGCCTTGCGGCGGCACATTCGGTGTGTTCCTGACGGCGTTCCCAGAGTCTCCCCTGGGAACACTGCCGGAAGTCGGGAACTGTTCCTGATTCGCTCCGTTCCCGAAAAGTCAGTCGGGAACATCGCCGGGAACAAAGACAAACTGTGGTCCATAGGGCCTGACGCGCTCCTTTTTCTCCTTGCGCACCCAGCCGAGCTTGGTGAGCATTGCCGTGAGGTTATTGGATTCGGCGCGGCCAAGGCTGCCTTGATCCTTGCCGAAAAGTTCACACCAGATCTCCATATTGCAGACCCGTGTTCTGGCGACCGTACCCACACGGCCGATATTATTCACTCCGGCGAGGAAGGAGCGGCGGTCGAACAGATCCATGCCGTCCCAATCCTCCGGAAGCAGGGTCTCCAGATACTCGCGCACCAGTCCCTCGCGCTCATCGGACTCCAGCGCTTCCCGCTGTTCACTCTTGGCGAGCGTCTCCAGGTCGGGAGCCAGATGTAGCTTTTCGCCGTTCTCTACAAGCACCACCACCTCCGCCCAGATCTGGCTGATATCCTCGTTGGTAAGTTCCCAGGAGTGCTTTACGCCGCCGCCCGGCGTTTTGACCGGCCAGAAACGGCGGTTGCCGGTGGTGTCCCGCAGGTAGCCGGACTCGGCGTTGGTGGTGCCAAAGAAGATGCACTGCCTCGGATGCGGCGTCGCCCGCCTGCCAAAAGCGGCACGGTAGATGTCGTTCTGACGGGAAAGGAAGGAGCGCAGTGTCTCCACCTCGGCTTTGCGAAGTCCCGCCAGCTCACCGATTTCCAGAATCCAATAGCCCTGCAGCTTCTCTGCGGCGGTCTTGTCCTTGGTATCGCTCAGGTTCAGACTGTCGGAGAACCATTCTCCGGCAAGGCGGGAAATGAGGGTGCTTTTTCCGATTCCCTGGGGACCGTTTAAGACCAGCATGGTATCGAACTTCACGCCCGGCTCCTGTACCCGGCGCACGGCGGCGCAGAGAGTCTTTCTTGTCACGGCGCGGACATAGGAATTATCCTCCGCGCCCAGATAGTCGATGAGGAGCGTGTCCACACGGAGAACGCCGTCCCACTCCGGCAAAGCCGCCAGATATTCACGGATGGGGTGGTAGGAGCGGTCGTCCGCCACCTTGGTTACAGCAATCTGATAATTGCGCTGGGAGAATGTTCCGTAGTGGGAATCCACATAGCTGATCAGCTGGGCATCGTCAGCGTCCCTCCAGTATTTAGATGGGTGCTTCCAGGGTACCTCGCCCTTGATCTCCATACCGTCCAGCTGCTGGTTGAACACGATATTCTGGAGCTGCGGGTCGTTCTGGAGGATCAGAGTGATGTTGTGGAGGTTATTCTTCAGCACCGTGGAGCGGGGTTCGTACTGGAAACGCTTCTGCCAGTCGGTATCCTCGCTGCCGGAGAAATCCGTCTCTGCGTCCGCCATTCGTTCGTCTGCCGCCAGCAGCTTTACCTCATCCTGCTGCATGGCGAACTCGCACATCGCCTTGTACGACGCTTTTTCATCCAGATCTCCAAAGCGATGGATGCGGACGATGTCAAAGGCGTTGCACAGCTTGAGGTAAGCCGGGTCTTTGGCGTGGTGGCTATAGACGAATTTGTCTTCCTTGATTTCCACGCCCGCCATGCTGGAGGATTCAATCAGATGCCAGCGGTTTTCGTTGTCGGTCGGCTCATAGACATCGGAGAGGAATGTCTCCAGCGCCTTGCTGATGGGATAATAGGTGCGGTTGAACAGACCCACCACACTTTCTTTGGTCAGAGGGTCCTGCACCTTCTGCTGTGCGGTGGTATTCGCCTTGCTCTCCCTGGAAGAGGTGGGCAGTCTTGTGGGATCCGTCCATTCCGGGTGTTTTGTGAGAATCGCATCGGGATCGAGCCAGCCGCCGTCCGTCTCCTTATACACAAAGGAGCCGTTGGCCGGAATGGACGGCCAGTACATCAGCTGATTGGGCTGGTAGGAGCATTCGTCAAAATAGTCGATGCCCAGCATCTGAGCAAGATAGCGGGATACCGCCACAAATTCCTCCGGGGTCACATCCCTGGTCAGCGGGAACACCAGACGGACGCGGGGATTTTCCTCCGTACTGCTGTGGGTGGTGTACAGTGCGGAGGTATAGGGGCAGAGGGACTCATAGCTTTCCAAAAAAGCGGCGTTGATGCGGTCGCCGTCAAGCGCAACCATTGAGCGGCTCTCCACGGTATCGACCTTGCGCCTGCCGCCCTTCAGCACGCCCGCCACAAAGCCGCCGTGGTCTTTGGCGGCGTCCCGCTGGGCGCGGCTCATCTTTGCATATTCCTCTGCGGACTCGGTGGTGCGGATGGGCACTCTGAGCCGTTCCTTCAAATCGTCAAATTTTATGGTCTTGTTGACCCATCTCTTCGCCTGCCGGTTGTTGCCGTAGGCGATGTTCAGTTCACGCATAGTCGGTTACCTCCTCGCACGCAGCCGTAAAATATCTCAAACGGTAGTTCTTCCACTTGGCTCTGCGGATCTCCGCTTCCATGCCGGAAGAGATGTATTCGCCGAACACCCACACCTCGGAGCATTTGCTCATGAGGGCGTTTCCAAAGAACAGCCCCAGCTGGCGTTCTTTTGGATTGTCGTCACAGAGAAACTGCGGAAACAACAGATGCGGCGCAATAGGGATGTATCCCATGTCCACGGCGAAGCGGCTGTATCTCCGGGCATTCTCTACATTGGCGGTCACATCTCCGGCATAGGGGGAGCAGATATACACGATAGGCCGGAAAGCGCGGAGGGCGCGTTCTTCTTTTTCTATATTGGCGAGGGCTTCATAGGCTGTGGGGTCGTAATAGCCCTCGCAGTTGAATTTATTGATGCTCATAGGCGTTACCTCGTTAATCCTTCTTGTAAAAATCAGTCTCATAGCCATCGGCGCGAAGCCGCAAGCCTTTTGCCCAGGGCGGCGTCCTGCCCATCTGTTCACAGACAGCCTGTAGGGACATCCGGCGGTCAGCTTCAATGACCACCTCGTCGTGGATGTGCATGACAATGGAGCAGCAGCGAAGGGTCCGCATGGCGTAACAGAGGATATCGCGGGAGGTTGCCTGGACGATGTTTTCCACAAACTTGGGGCCGTAGCTGTCCAGCCGTTCCCATTTCTTTGTGCCACCAACGCCTTCATAGGTGATGCAGTCTCCGCCGAACTTATTTGTCCCGATCTTAGGCTTCACATAGGCAAGACTCCTGCCGGACGGCAGGGTGATGAACAGCATCCCATTTCTGGCGGAGAATACGATGCCGTGTGTTTTTGTGGTGGTCTTACGGGTAATAGCGTCCATTACGGCTCGGTCAACCGCCCACCAGAACTGCACGATTTTCGGATTCGACTGCCGCCATGCGGAGACCAGAGCGGGAAGCTCATCCTCAGACAGCCCCATCTCCAAAGCGCCCATAGCCTTGAGTGCGCCCACAGATCCGCCGTAGCCGAGAGCCAATTCGGCGATCTTGCCTTTCTGCCGCAAGTGACCGTTGACGCCGTGTTTTTCCACGGGGACGCCGAACATCTGGGATGCACTGGCGCAGTAGATATCCTTGCCCTCGGCGAATACGTCCTGCCGCCACTTCTCGCCGGCAAGCCACGCTATGACACGGGCTTCGATGGCGGAAAAGTCAGCAACGATAAATTTGCGGTCGCCCTGTGGAACGAATGCCGTGCGGATCAGCTGGGACAATGTATTCGGCACATCCTCATAGAGCATTTCCACGGCATCAAAGTCGCCTGCCCGGACAAGTCCTCTGACTTCGGACAGATCGTCCAGATGGTTCTGGGGCAGATTTTGCATCTGAATGATGCGGCCTGCCCAGCGCCCTGTGCGGTTGGCTCCGTAAAACTGGAACATCCCTCTTGCCCGGCCATCGGAGCAGACGGCGGTCTCCATCGCCTGATACTTTTTCACGCTGGATTTCGCAAGCTGCTGGCGCAGGGTCAGCACCTTTTGCAATTGTGGCGGCGCGGTTTTCAAAAGCTCCGCCACTGCTTTTTTACCCAGGGTATCGGTCTCCATGCCGTTATCCGCAAGCCACTGTTTCATCTGCTGTACCGAGTTGGGATTGTCCAGCGAGGTCAGTTCCTTCATTGCCTGTGTCAGCTCCGAGCGGGAGCGCCCGTCCATCTGAATGGCCTGCCGCACCAGTTCCATATCCAGCCCCACGCCGCGGTCGTTGATCTCCTGGTCGAGATGGTATTCCTCCCACACGCTGTCCGGCACGGGATATTTGGAGAGCCTTGCCTGGATGGACATCTCCGTCTCCACATCGCGGATGTTGTATCGTTTGAACGCCAGCCACTTGTCCGGAGAGTGTTTGGGAAGGTTGCGGGTACGCTGACCATTGGACTTGGTTGGCGCACAGGGCTGGCAGAAATATTTAATGAGGTCTTTGCCCTCAGACAGCTTCTGTTTTTCCAATCCCAGCACAGCGCCGGCTCCCTCCAGGGATAAGGGCAGCCCCATGTACGCAGCCCAGACCATCGAGCATTTCCAGGAATCCGGCTTCAGATAGTCGCCGGTCGGATAGCCCAGAAAGTGAGACAGGCAGATGCGTTCAAAATTGGCGTTGAAGGCCCATTTGGTCACAGTCTCATTCTCCAATGCGGAAAGAATCTCCGAAGGGATTTTCTCCCCACAGGCAAGGTCTATCTGCCGCACGGGACCGCCGTCCACGCTGTAGGCAAAGAGCAGGATTTCAAAATCGGGAGACTCCACATAACGGTACACGCCGGTTTTGGCGAGGGGCTGGTCGCTGTAAGTCTCCAGGTCGATGGATAAGGTTTGCATTTCGTCACTTCCTTCCATACCCCAACAGGGCGGCAGATCGCTCCGCCGCCCTGGGGCTTAGTCGCTTATTTCTCCAGCAGCTTCATGCGGTTTTCGTGATATTCAGCGTCACGAAGCGCCTGTTCCCGCTCACGCTTTTCACGTTTGCGGTCGTAGAGAAAGGACTGGATGCTGCTGATCAGAATGACGGAGCTGATGCACAACCAGATTCCGAGAACTGTAAAGAGAAGAATTGTCTGAATTGTTGTCATAGTGTTTTACCTCCACTGTCTTAACCGAGGAAATCCTCGTCATCATCGGTTGCAAAGTCGGCTTCGGCGCTGGCCTTGCCGCCCAGGGGTTCGCCGGGACGGATGAGTTGCAGATTGTTCAGACCGCAGGCGATGCCCTTATTCCCGTTGCTATTGAAAGCGTACAGGTTGATGGACGCTCTGCCGTACACGCCGGAATACACCTCGGAGCGGGTCAGCACGGGATTGCGGTCCGCGTCCACGATACCAGGAGCGGTGGCGGAGTTGGCGTTGATGAAGTAGGCGTTCGCATAGGCGGGATCATCGGGTCTTTCAATGTCGCCATCTCTCAGCGGGGTCTTGATTGCGGAGAGAGGAGGCACGGAGCGGCCGTTGCCCTTCAGCTTGGCCTGCCCCTCCTGGTAGGCGGCTTCAATGGCTGCCTTGATCTTTGCCACCGTCTTAGTGTCAGACTTCGGGATGATCAGCGACACCGAGTACTTCGGCGTGCCGCCGTTGATGGACTTAGGCTCCCAGACGTTGGCGTAAGACCAACGGGTGTCGGGGCCGGTGATGACCTTCATAGGGTTGTTGACTCTGTTTGTGTTCGTAGACATATTACATTTCCTCCATAAAATCATTTTTTGCGGTATTCCATTCGGGCCGTTTATCGCTCGACCGCACGAGCGCCGGCCGGCCTTGCGGCTTTTCGATGTAGGGAGCAAGAAGTTCCTCGAAGCGGGATTTTCCCAGCAGCTTCTGCATGGCGGTGATGCCGAGCAGTTTCTTTTCGTAGGGGTCAAAGCCTGTGCCCTCAACGGCTGCGGCTACAGCGGATTCGCTGGTGTATTTGCGGTTGGAGCGACCCTCGACCAGCTTCCATCCGGGGAACACCGTGCCGCTGACAGCCTGCTGGAGCGCGTATTCCTTCACGTCCGCAGCCCAGGCGGTAAGAGCGTCCACCTTATCCAGGATGTCGGCGATCTCCTCATCGGTCAGGAGGGGTGGCTCCTCAAAGTCGTACCGGACAAGCGCCAGATTTGCTTCGGCTCGTTCCCGGCATTCGGCCTTTGCCTTGCAGAACCGGCACCACTCGCCGCAGTGGAAATCACCGCCACCTTCGTATGCCAGCTTTGCCTTATAGGTCAGGTCATTCTGCGCCCATTCGAGCAGACTGTCCTTTTCCATGACGCAGACACTGATATTGGATTTCCGGGGCTGGTAGATGGTCATGCGGACGGTATCAATGTCGTAAATGCCGTCAAAGATCTCCAGCGCACCCAGGGCATACAGCATCATCTGCGGATTATCCACGGCGCTGACCTCCACGCCTTTGCCGTGCTTATAGTCCACGATGTTCAGTTCACCGTCAGCGATGACAATGCAGTCGGCGGTGCCGAAGCCGTCCTGTACCCAGCGGGAGAAATCCACTCGCTGCTCGATCAGGATGACCGAGTCGGTGCAGGTCTGCTTTGCGGTCTCCAGAAGCTCTGTCACATAGGCGGCATAGACGGCGGCGCAGTCCTCCATCTCCTCGTTGTACCAGGTGAGGTTTTCGATTGGATCGTTTGCCGGAATCCCCAGAGTCTGCTTTAGCCGAAACTCACAGAGCGCATGGGCGTCCGTCCCCTCGGCGGCGTAGTCGCTGCCCTTGTCCTCGTAGGCTTCGCACAGCCTTGCTGATGGCGGGCAGTTGAGCCACCTTTCAGAAGAAGAAGCGGATAAGACTGCGTGCTTAGTTGCCATCTGCCAATTCCTCCGCTTCGGCGAGTAACGCCTTATAGTGTGCAGGGTCGATCTGTGACAGCTTGGACGCACCGTACTTTTGAAGCAGGGTGCGGATCTCGGCGGTGTGTCCCTGGCGGGATTTGTCCGCAAGCACGGCCCTGACCTGCTCCAGCGTCAGTTCCGGTTCAGGAGGAGAAACGGGAGCATCCTCTGCCGGTTGCTCTCCGCTGAACATCTTCGTCAGCCAGTCAGCGGCATCCGAAATAGCAGCGGCAGCACTGCGGAGATCTTCGATGGTCTGTGCCATATCGCTCATTCTGCTCATGTAATTTTCCTCCTTCCCTGGATTTGCTCTGCTGGCGCGCGGCAGTCAGGTTGCTCGCCAGTCTCCTTGACACCACGCTGATTGCGGTCAGGACATCAACAATGTCCTCATCGGCACGGGCGTCATAATGGTTTGCGTTGTAACTCATATCGGCGTTTTCTCCTTTCCCAAGGCGTCTTGTGTTGCCTTTCACAGACCCATCTGGACGGGAAAGGAGGAGTTGGCCGAAAGATTTTTAGAATTTTTCCTTGAGCCGCTTCAGCAGCTGATTGCGCTTATACACAAAGGTGTTCCGGGGCATCTGCAGCCGCTCTGCGCCGGCGCGTTCGGAAAGCCCGTCCGCAATTGCCATGAGGATCTCGTAGCTTTCCGGGTCGGATGACTGAAGCTCCGTAAGCAGGCCGTTCAGAATCAGGGCGTCGATATCGATCTCCGTGGTCAGTTTGCTGTCCGCAAGAAAGCTGGTACGGGAGACGCCGTTTTCGTAGGCGTTCTCCATCTCAGTGTCGATGGAAAGATGCTGGGGAGCGTCCTTCGGGATACAGCGGAACTCGCAGGTATCGCAGAGGCCGTCGCATTTGTAGCTTTTTTTGTACGGAATGCAGCAGGCTCCGGCTCTCTGCTTCGCCTTGCGGGTAGTCCCTACGAACCGCTCCCAGTCCCGCTTCTGTTCCGGGGTGACCTCGATCCACTGCTTGAGCGGACGGTAGTAGATGGTTGATGTGGTCTGATTTTCATTGGTTTTCATAAAAAAGTCCTCCATTTGTCGATTTCTCGAAACGGAGGACTCTGGGCGCTGCCGCAAAAAGGGTGCAAGACCTAACCGCAGTCCTAACGGAGTTCTCCGTTTCGGATTGCAGCTAACCCGCTCAAAAGGCAGCTGTGATATTGAGTTGTGCCGCCGGATACCGTTGAGCCATCAGTGATCAGCTGATGCGGTGTCAGGCGGGATTGCACCACTCGCAAACGCAAATCAATAGCTTTATTTTGAAAATAAGTTTTGCGTTCACAAATTTATATTGATTATCGCGTTTGCTCGTGGTATAATGTGATATGAGGCGTTTTGGATTTCGCACAGACTGTGCGCTCCTTCTGCCTTATCACGATTTCATTATAGAAAATAGGACTTCCAAAACTCGTAGGTTTGCCTACATCTGCCTACATAAATGCCTACATTGGAAAGGAGGGTGTCAACTTGAAGTTCTGCGACCTTGTACAGTTCATGCATCATAATTACGAAACAAAAATGAACGCCGCAGAATTTGTGAAGATTCTGACGGATGCCATCCTGGATGATGAGGCATTGGAAAAAGCTTCTCCGAATCCCCTCTATGAGCTTGGAAAATCTACACTGGAGGCATATTACAGTGGCAGACTTCCAATTTCACAGAAAAAGGCGTCTGCACTTACGCCTCGACTGGACGAGGCAAAGTTTGCTGATTTCGTAAATACATACTCCTTTGATGCCTTGAACCACATGAAGGACAAGCTGGCTGAGTTTAGCTTTGATGTCGAGCCTTCCGAGGTTGGGCAGGCCTGTGCTAATATCCTTGCTCAGATCATTAGACGCCGTTCCGAGGGACTGTCCGATGATGTAACTGCGTTGAATTACCAGCGCATGGAGACCGGAAGGAGTCTAAAAAATATAGCCCCTGCGACAATTGAGCGCAGAGGCGATAAATTACATATATCCGGTGAGGTCATAACGATTCATCAGACGCTTGTCCCTGATGATGTAGGCAAGCATGAACTGGATTACATTCGCGCCTTGTATGAGGCGTATGCTCAGAAATTAAACAAGGAGACTTTTACTGCTGACGATGTTCCTTCCCTTCCGAAACGATATGCAGAGAACTACAAGGAACAGCGCATGGCATATTACAGTGCGGTAAGTATTGAACGATCTGTCCGGGATATCTTCGATGACGGAGAGGATGAGTTCGGCAGACTGAAGGATGATGCATGGCACGGCATCAATACTACATATTGGAAGGATTACGAGGATGGTTACGCAAGGCTGAATGCTGTCCTTGAAAAAATAACAAGCACCACACTCGACAGTTCCGTACTCAGCCAAATGCGGAATCTGATCGGCAATTTGGAGAAGAAAGGCATTTGCCACATATTGGTGAATGACGGCGTGATTGAGTCGTGGGTGAACATTGATGAATAACAGACTTTTCAATACCCCCTTTGAACTGTCTCTCCACGTGGTACTTCTTCTTGATGTGGCGAATGCCGAAATTACACTCGACAGAATTACCGCTTATGATTTCATAACGATTTACTGTGAGGATTTCGGTGTTGCGGATAAGTCTTTAAATGGGGAGAATGGCTTTGCATTTAGCGAACTATCCGCAAGGCGGAGCCTTACAAAAACTGCAATAAAGAATCTGGTAGTTGATGGACTGGTTATAGCCACGGATGATGAAACAGGTATCCTTTATTCTGTTTCGGAAAGTGGAAGAAACATGAGTGAGGGTTTCCAATCAGAATATGCCAAGCGGTATAAAGAGCTGATGCGGCTTGTGATTGAGAAGTATGGGAACTATAGCGATGTCCAGTTGTTCAACGAAATCAGTCGACAGTCAACGAAATCTTTAAGGAGGTAACGCAATGGCAGGATTTTACATCAAAAAAGTTATAGCGAAAAGCGCCACCAAGGGCGATGCCAGCGTTTCCTTCGGTAAAGGACTGACCATCATACAGGGACGCTCTGACAGTGGAAAGACCTGCGTGGCGAATTGTATTGACTTTATCTTCGGTGGCTCCGTGGACAAGCCGTTTAAGGAAACGGCAAAATATGACGGCGTGACCATGATTGTCGAATCAAATGACCGTGATGGCGAAGTCGCTCTTCATAGAAATGTGGGAAAGAATCAGGTAGAGGTGACCAGCACCATAGACGGTATAGACAGTGGTACCTATGATGTCAATTACCGAAAGGGAGCTAAGAATCCGCCTCTGAACGAAGTATGGCTGAAGCTCATTGGCATTGAACAAGAAACCATGATTATAACGAACGCAAGGTTTGAAAAGAAGCGACTCACCTGGCGCAATTTGCTGCGTGTATTTTATTTGGATGAAAACCGGATTGATGATATCGACTCTATCGTAGAACCAAAACATCGTTACATGGAGAATACGCTGTTTTTGTCGGCACTTTTGTATCTAATTACCGGCAGGACTTTTACAGAGACAGATGCCCAAGAGAAAAAGGAAATAAAGAAAGCGCGCCGAAAGGCTGTAGCCGAGTATGTCAATCGGAAAATCCGGGATGCTGCGGAACGCAAGGAGCAGCTTGAACAAGATTTGCATATTTTTGATGACGCAGATGTCGAAGCGCAGATAGCTCAAGCGACTGCTGCCCTACAGGAAACACAGAGAAAAATCGACTGTGCCCTTGCAGAGAGCCAAAAAATCCTCTCTTCCATTCTGGAAGCAGAGGAACGAGCTGCGGAGTGCGATGTTCTTTTGACGAGATACCACAGACTTGCTGCGCAGTATAAAGCTGATATTCAACGGCTTTCTCTCATTGTCGAGGGCGAAGAAGCCTATCAGGAAGTTCCACAAGCCACCAAATGTCCATACTGCGAAGGAACGATTACTCCTCGTAAGCGGATATCCTATATTGCTGCGTCCAAAGTAGAGATGGAGCGGACGATGGCCCAACTTTCCGGCCTTGAGGATACGGAGAGAGATGTCGAGGATCGTAAGAAAGAAATCAGGGCCGAACTTGTCGAGTTAAAGCGGCAGCGTGATGCTCTCGAATCTAAAATTAAAACAGAACTACGTCCCCAGGAAAGTGAGCAACAAAACACAGTCAATGCTTACAAGGCATATCTCCGAATTGCCAGTGAGATTGCATTGATTGAAGCCTATGCCACGGACTTTGGAAACGATCTGACTGCTTTAGAAAACGAGCAGAAAAATGATAAGACTTTAGAGTATCATCCCAAGGACTACTTTGGGGATGATTTTGCCACCACGATGTCTGAATATGCCAATTCCATTCTTAAGGAATGCAATTATTCCGGTTTACTTCAGGCGCACTTTAATTTTACAACATTTGATATTGAGGTAAATGGTGAGGATAAAGGAACGAGCCACGGTAAAGGTTATCGTTCTTACCTTAATACAGTGATGATTATGATGCTACGGAAATATCTGGCGCTAAACGCTAAATTCGATCCTCACATCTTTATCATTGATACTCCACTTCATGGCTTTGATGATGGAGTGGATGACAGGATGCCGGATAGCATGAGAGCTGGGCTTTACCGCTACTTCATGAATCATCAGGATGAGGGTCAGCTTATTATTATCGAGAACCTTGACCATATCCCTTCCCTTGAATATGAGAAGCATGGTGCGGTCGTTGAAACCTTCGGCAAAGGATTGATTCCGGGAACACGATATGGATTCCTAAATGATGTGAAGTAATTAATGTAGAATATAGAAAGAAATCACGGAGGTAATGCAGATGCGTTTTAGCTACAACAAACTTTTCAAACTTCTTATTGACCGTGGAATAAATAAAAAGACTCTACGGGAGATGAGTGGTATCAGTGCCACTTCTGTTGCCAAACTTGGAAAAGGCGGAAATGTGAATACGGATGTGTTGCTGCGTATATGCGGCGCACTCAAATGTGATGTCGGTGACATCATGGAATTTATTGATGATGATAAGGCGGTTGAAGAGTAACAGCCGTTGGAGGAGGGTGCGCTTGTGGAGATTTTTAATAACACCACTAAAGTAGTCAAGGACGATCTTGAAAAAACTATACGGCAAGGCAGTCGTATCTCTATAGCGGCAGCTTGCTTTTCGATATATGCATACCAGGAATTGAAGAGTCAGCTTGAGGATTGCAAGGAACTGCGATTCATATTCACTTCGCCGACTTTTGTTGCGGAGAAAACGCAGAAGGAACGTCGTGAATTTTATATTCCCCGTCTCAAAAGAGAAAAGAGCCTGTATGGTACAGAATTTGAGGTCCGTCTGCGTAATGAACTTAAGCAGAAGGCCGTTGCAAAGGAATGTGCGGAATGGATGCGCCGTAAGGTACGTTTTAAGACTAACACTACCCGCGAAGGAATGAATAACTTCCTGCTCGTGGACGGAGCGGAGGACGCCTATACCTATATGCCGATGAACACTTTCACGACTGTTGACCTCGGCTGTGAACGCGGGAACAATCTGACAAATATGGTTACCCGCATAGAGAATCCAGCAAGTGCAGAATTCTTACGAATGTTCGATTCCGTTTGGAGTGACGAAGATAAACTGACCGATGTTACGGAAGAAGTCATCGAAATGATCTCCACAGTCTACCAGGAAAATGCGCCGGAATTAGTCTATTTTATGACTATCTACAACATTTTCAGCGAATTTCTGGAGGATATTTCTGATGATGTTCTTCCAAATGAGGCTACAGGCTTTAAGGACAGCGTTATTTGGAACAAGCTGTTCAACTTTCAGAAAGATGCCGCCCTTGCTATTATCAATAAACTGGAACAATATAGCGGTTGTATTCTTGCGGACAGCGTTGGTCTTGGCAAGACCTTCACTGCACTTGCCGTTATCAAATACTACGAGGGTCGCAATAAGAATGTCCTCGTTCTCTGCCCGAAAAAGCTGTCAGAGAACTGGATGACCTATCGCGGAAACCTCATTAACAATCCACTTGCCGCAGACAGGCTTCGGTATGACATTCTGTATCATACCGACCTTTCCAGAGACAGCGGCAATACCGTGATTGGTCTGCCGATTGACCGTATCAATTGGGGAAATTATGATTTGGTCGTTATTGATGAGAGCCACAATTTCCGTAACGGAAACGGAACAGACAGCCGTGGCGGAGAAAAGGAAAATCGCTATATGCGGCTGATGAACCGAGTCATAAAACCAGGTGTAAAGACTAAAGTGCTGATGCTTTCGGCGACACCGGTAAACAATCGTTTTTACGACCTACGTAACCAGCTGGCGCTTGCCTATGAGGGCGATCCATCCGAATTCAATGAGAAGCTGAATACAAAGTCAGATATCGATACCATCTTCCGCCAGGCGCAGAAGGTCTATAATGCATGGTGCAAATTGCCGGAGAGTGAACGGACAACTGCCACGTTACTTTCACAGCTTGATTTTGACTTCTTCGAGGTGCTGGACAGCGTAACGATTGCTCGATCGAGGAAGCATATACAGAATTATTATGATGTTACAGATATCGGTACATTCCCAGCAAGGAACAAGCCAATCTCGCTAAGACCGAAATTGACTGACCGTCCGGGAGCGATAAATTACAAAGAAGTGTTCGAGCTGCTGTCGAAACTGCAGCTGACGATATATACGCCGACTATTTATATTCATGCCAGTAAACTGCACAAGTATCTGGACGAGAAGGAATCGGAGAACTTCCGCAAAGGCCGTGAACTTGGTATCCAGCGTTTAATGAGCATTAATCTCTTAAAGCGCATGGAAAGTTCTGTTCATTCGTTTCTTCTGACCGTGCGCCGCATTTATGATTATCTGTATGACACTTCGCAGGCTATCGAACAGTTCATGATGGACGGCACGGGAGACCTTGATGAGATGCGCGATCTCTCTGCTGTAGCGGATGATTTTGACTATGATGACCAGAACACGGATTTCTTCAGCGTGGGAAAGAAAGTCAAGATTGACCTGCGGGATATGGATTACATCTCGTGGAAGCGCGATATTGACGAGGATATTGAGAATCTCCAGCTTTTGATACTCATGGTGGAAGATATTACGCCGGAGTACGATTTCAAGCTAAACGAACTCATTCGTGTTATCCGTGAAAAGGTGGCTGCCCCGATTAACGAAGGTAATCGGAAAGTGTTGATTTTTACCGCCTTCTCCGATACCGCCGAGTACCTCTTCGACAACATCAGCGGTATGGCAAGGGATGAGTTGGGCTTACATACTGCGCTCGTGACCGGCTCGGTGGATGGCAAGACTACAATTCCGAAGTTTAAAGCAGATATGAACCACGTGCTTTCCTGCTTTTCTCCGATGTCCAAGGATAGAGACGTTCTGTATCCGAATGACAAGACCGAGATTGATATTCTCATTGCCACTGACTGCATTTCGGAAGGACAAAACTTGCAGGACTGCGATTTTTGCATCAACTATGATATCCATTGGAATCCCGTCCGCATTATTCAGCGATTCGGACGTATCGACCGTATCGGCAGCAGAAATGCTGTGATTCAGCTTGTGAACTTTTGGCCTGATTTGGATTTGGACGAATACATCAACCTCAAGTCCAGGGTTGAGACAAGGATGCGTATTTCCGTTATGACTTCAACCGGCGATGATGACCTTATCAATCAGGAAGAAAAAGGCGACCTCGAATATCGCCGCAGCCAGTTAAAGAAGCTCCAGGAGGAAGTGGTTGACTTGGAAGATATGACCAGCGGTGTTTCCATTATGGATTTAGGCTTGAATGAGTTCCGTATGGACCTGCTCGCCTACATGAAGGAGCATGGAAATATCGATCACACACCATTCGGAATTCATGCCGTAGTAAAGGGCGAAAAGCCTGGCGTGATTTTCGTACTGAAGAATATTAACGAACACATCAATATTCAGAATCAGAATAGGCTGCATCCGTTCTATATGGTGTACGTCGGCATGGACGGCGAGGTTATTACAAACCATTTACAGCCGAAGGATACACTCGATGTGATGCGTCACCTCTCTCGTGGAAAGGCTGTGCCGGACAAAGTGTTGTGCAAGCAATTCAATAAAGCCACAAACAATGGCAAAAACATGAGCAAGGTTTCCCAGCTATTGGAGGATGCTATCATGTCGATCATTGATGCAAAGGATGAGGGAGACATTGACAGTTTCTTTAGAGGCGGTCAGACCACATTTCTGTCCGGTGGTTTTTCAGGATTGGATGATTTTGAACTGATATGCTTTATGGTGGTGATTAGAGATGATTGATTTTCCTACTGCAACGGCGGTTCACCGTCGTTTGCCGAAAGAGGCGTTCTACAAGCATCTGCCACTGACAAAAGCGCTGAAGGACAAGTTCGTGTCCGATGTGGAAAGGATTGTTATAGAGAACAGCCTCACAAAAGATAATCTGAACCTGAACACGGATTCGGAGATAAAGGAAATACTGTTGCTGTCGATAACTTTAAAGAAGCAGGAGTTTGATGGCAAAGTAATAGAGGCGATTGCAAAGCAGAATCCTCACAATCTGGTCTTTCTGCTTATGTTCGAGGATAGCCGTCAGCTTGCCCTTTATCATAGCAAACTTTATCGGACACAGTGGATGGACGCTTCAGAAATAAGCCTGAAACCTCAGGGCTTCTCCCTCGATGAGATATGGGAGGCTTTTGTGGAACAGATTGCTCTTTATGATGAGCGGGCTGAAAAATCGGCTTCCCTTTCGGTGGATGAACGCCTTGCTCTACAGGAGCAAATACTGAAACTGGAGAAGCTGATAGCAAAGACTGAGGCTGCTGCCTGGAAGGAGCAACAGCCGAAGAAACAATTTGAACTTTATACACGCCTTCGTGGCTATAAACAGGAACTGGAGGATTTGAAACATGGAGAATCTTAAGATGCATACACCCGATCTGGCGGAGGAGAATTTCAGGAAACTTGCCGCGATGTTCCCAAACGCCGTGACCGAAACAATAAATGAGGACGGTGAGGTTGTCCGTGCAATTGATGCGGACGTGCTGCGCCAGGAAATCTCTGCGGCTGTGGTCGAGGGAGCGCAGGAACGCTACCAGTTCACATGGCCGGATAAAAAGAAATCGGTGGTACTTGCCAACCAACCTATTGCTAAGACCTTGCGCCTTGACAGGGAGAAGTCTGTCGGCAGAGACGGAACACCCGGTAGCATCGATACAGAGAATATCTACATTGAGGGCGATAACATCGATGCGCTGAAGCTTCTTCAAGAGACGTATCTGGGGAAAGTGAAATTGATTTATATTGATCCACCATATAACACGGGTTCGGACGCATTCGTTTACGACGATGACTTTACTGTTACTGGAACTGAGTTTTCGGAGGCAAGCGGACAACGAGATGAAGATGGTAACCTGTTATTTGATATGCGGGTAAATAATGAGACGAATGGTCGCTTTCATACCGATTGGCTTAATATGCTTTATCCACGCTTGCGTTTAGCGAAAGATCTTCTGGCTGATGATGGTGTCATTCTTATCAACATGGATGAAAATGAGATTGACAATCTTCAAAAACTATGCGCAGAGGTATTTGGAAAATCGAATGACCTTGGAACTATTATTTGGGACAAGAGAAATCCCAAAGGAGATGCAAAGGGTATTTCTTATCAGCATGAATATATTTTGGTTTATGCGAAGAATAAGATTATGTTTACTGAAACTTGCAAAATGCAGAGACCTAAAAAGAACGCATCTTTGATCATTAAAAAAGCAAATCAGTTGTTCTCCAAGGTTTCTTTGACATATACGCTCGATGATGCGAATGCTGATTTTGCCGCATGGATGCGCACACAATCAGATTTTAGCGGCGGTGAAAAAGCATACAACAAAATTGATGAAAATGGGGATGTTTACCGTCCTGTTTCTATGGCATGGCCTAACAAGAAAAAGGCACCAGATGATTATTTTATTCCTTTAATACACCCTATAACAGGAAAACCTTGTCCAGTTCCGGAACGAGGATGGAGAAATCCGTCTTCTACTATGAAGAAAATGATGGATGAAGGTCGTATTTTATTTGGTAAAGATGAAACGACCATTCCAAATAGTAAGTATTTACTGAAAGAAAATATGTATGAGAACATTCCTTCACTTCTCTATTTTGGAGGAAGCGATACGGATTTGCTTGCTAAATTGAATATACCGTTCGATACACCGAAGGTGGTCAGTATTTGTCAGGAGCATATTGCGTCATTTATGGGACAGGACGATATTGTTGTTGATTTTTTCTCTGGCTCTGCAACAATTGCACATGCCGTTCTTCAGCAGAATGCAGATGATGGAGGGCATAGAAAGTTTATTTTAGTTCAACTTCAAGAGGAAACCGAAGAAGGAGGAGCAGCTCAAAAAGCTGGATTTAAGACAATATGTGATATAGGCGAAGAACGCATCCGTCGTGCCGGAAAAATGATAAAGCAGGAAACCGGAGCAGATATAGACTATGGTTTCCGTGTGTTCCGCGTGGACACCACAAATATGGAGGACGTTTACTATCGCCCAGCCGATTATAACCAAGGACAGATGCAGTTCTTTGCAAATAACATCAAAGCTGACAGAACACCGGAAGATCTACTCTTCCAGGTGATGCTCGACCTCGGCATCTTGCTTTCCTCCGACATTGAGGAGACAGAGATTGCCGGAAAGAAAGTATTCTCTGTTGCCGGGGGATATCTGATTGCCTGCTTTGATTCGGATGTTACCGAAGAGACGGTCAAGGCAATCGCACTGAGGAAGCCATTCTACGCCGTGTTCCGCGACAGTGGCATGGCGAGTGACAGTGTCGCAACGAACTTCGAACAGATTTTTGAAACCTACAGTCCGAAAACGCAAAGGAAGGTATTGTAATGGCAGATATGAAATTCAAATTTACCATACAGCCTTACCAGACCGAGGCTGTAGAAAGCGTGGTGGGTGTGTTTGCAGGTCAACCATTCAACGATCGCTTCACCTACCGCAGAGATGTGGAGATTAAACGAGACGTAACAAACTGGATGATTCCAGAAGAAGAACTGTATATGGGCTTTGCCAATGCCCGTGTGCAGCTTGATTCCGGACAGCTTCTTAATAATATACGCAGGATTCAGACTCGCAATAATATCAAGCTGTCGGAAAACGTAATGACCGGAGGGCTTGGCGCCTGCTCCCTTGACGTGGAGATGGAGACCGGAACGGGTAAGACCTACGTCTATATAAAGACCATGTTTGAACTGAACAAGCAGTACGGATGGAGCAAGTTTATCGTGGTCGTGCCAAGCATTGCTATTCGTGAGGGTGTCCGCAAGAGCTTTGAGACCATGCAGGATCACTTCATGGAATACTACGGCAAGAAGGCTCGTTTCTTCGTGTACGATTCTAAGAATCTGGCGGAGATTGATAACTTCAGCCAGAGTGCAGATATCAACGTCATGATTATAAACATTCAGGCCTTCAATGCCCGTGGAAAGGATGCAAGGCGTATCCGCACGGAACTGGATGACTTCGGCAGCAGAAAACCAATTGACGTTATCAAGGCGAACCGCCCCATTGTTATCCTTGATGAGCCGCAAAAAATGGGTGGCACTGCCACGCAGGAAAGTCTGAAAGAGTTTAATCCGCTCTTTTGCCTGAACTATTCCGCCACGCACAAACAGCACCATGAACTGGTGTATGTGCTTGATGCGCTGGATGCTTACAACAAGCGGCTGGTTAAGCGAATCGAGGTTAAAGGCTTTGATATTAAGAATCTGCGCGGAACAGACAGCTATCTTTTCCTGGAGGGCATTGTTATCTCTCCGAAGAAACCGCCGATGGCACGCATCGAGTTTGAAATCGGATACAACAAGTCCATCAACCGCGAGACAAGGCTACTGGGCGTGGACGATGACCTTTTCACACTCTCCAAAAATATGAATCAGTATCGAGGATACCGTATCAGTGAAATTGATCCCATTCGTGGAATTGTGACCTTTACCAACGGTGAAACAATCCATGCCGGAGAAGTCGTTGGAGATGTGTCCGAGGCTGACCTGCGCCGTGTACAGATCAGAGAAACCATCCGTTCTCACTTTGAAAAGGAGAAGGATTTGTTTTCCCGCGGCATCAAAACACTGTCCTTGTTTTTCATTGATGAGGTTGCGAAGTACCGAAAATATGATGACGATGGCAATGAGGTGAACTCGCAGTACGGAGAGATTTTTGAGCAGGAATATATGGATATCTTGAGCGAGTATCTTACGCTTTTCAACACGCCGTATGAGCAGTATCTCCGTGGTATTGATGTACATCAAACCCATGCCGGATATTTCAGCATAGATAAAAAAGGTCGTAAGGTAGATAGTTCTACCAAGCGTGGCAGTGATGAAAGTGACGATATCTCGGCTTATGATTTAATTTTGAAGGACAAGGAGCGGCTGCTTTCTTTCAGCAATCCCGTGCGTTTCATTTTCTCGCACTCGGCATTGCGTGAAGGCTGGGATAACCCGAATGTATTTCAGATTTGCACCTTGAAGCATGGTGGCAGTTCCCCTACGCAGAAACGTCAGGAGGTTGGCCGTGGCCTGCGTCTTTGCGTGAATCAGAACGGCGATCGTATGGATGCTGATACACTCGGCAGTCAGGTGCAACAAATCAACCAGCTGACCGTTATTGCTTCTGATGGGTATAAAGACTTCGTTGCCGATTTGCAGAAAGGCATTCGTGACGACCTTTACGAACGTCCTACCAAGGCTACGGCGGAATATTTTATTGGCAAGACGCTCATTATCGGTGGCAACGATGTCACTGTTTCCGATAAGCAGGGACGGGATATCTACCGTTACCTCATCAAGAACGACTATATCGATGAGGACGATCATGTTACCGATAAATACCGCGCTGACCTTGCGAACGGCGTACTCGCTCCCGTTCCGGAAAGCTGCACGGAAATTTCTGAGGGCGTCCATGCGCTTATCCAGAGCATCTTCGATGAACACGCCCTTGACAATATGATCAGTGATGGTCACGAAACGAAGATTCAGGAAAATGCACTGAACGATAACTTCTATAAGAAGGAGTTTCAGACGCTTTGGAATTATATTAACCACAAGTATGCGTATACTGTGGAGTTTGATAGCGAGGAACTTATCCGAAAAGCTATCGCGCATATCGATGATAAAATGTTCGTTGCAAGGTTGCAATACACTGTTACCACCGGCGAACAGGGGCAGGACTGGAATTCCGATAAGTTGAAAAGCGGCGCCGGATTCGTTGCGGAAAAGAGCCAGACCTATACTCTTGATCGAGCAGAAGGAAGCCAGGTTACATATGACCTTGTGGGTAAGATTGCTGAAGGTGCTAAACTGACCAGACGTACAGTTGCGCGAATCCTTGAGGGAATTAAGCCGTACACCTTTGCCATGTTCAAAAATAACCCGGAGGAGTTTATTACAAAGGCTATCCGCCTGATCAACGAGCAGAAAGCTACGATGATCGTGGAGAAGATTACTTATAATCAGACCGAAGGAACCTACGACAGTGCCATCTTTACAGCCGAAAAGAATACGGATTTTTCCAAGGCGTATCGGGCAAAGAAGAATGTACAGGACTATGTATTTGCGGACGGTTATGCAAAAGACGGCCAGAGCGTGGAGAGAAAGTTCGCTGAGGATATGGATTTAGCAGAGGAAGTCTGCGTTTACGCCAAACTTCCGAAGGGATTCTCTATTCCGACTCCGGTCGGCAATTACTCGCCTGACTGGGCGATTGCTTTCAACAAAGGTACGGTAAAGCACATATTCTTTATCGCCGAGACAAAAGGCACGATGGAAACGCTGAATCTGAAGCCGATTGAAAAAGCAAAGATTGACTGTGCAAGGAAATTGTTCGCAGAACTCTCATCGGCGGATGTGGTCTACGACAGCGTTGATAGTTATCAGCATCTGCTGGATATAATGGAAAGCCTGTAAGCAAGATAAAGGCATGAGAATGATTGTAACTTTTTAATTTTTCCCCACCTTTTAATTATTCCAAAATCGCTACACCGCAAGGCTGGTACCCCGCCGCATTACCGAGCGGCAGCAGGATAACTAAACACATAAAACAAGGGCTTCCAAAGTCAGAGTATGACCTTGGAAGCCCTTGTTTCAAGTCTTTTTCGGCAGCTTTTGCTCCGAAGAAGGCTTTTTCTTTTGTATCAAAATCGGTAGGAACATAGACCCCTGTTGCGGCAGCGGCGGCATGTTCGTGCAGTCGGCCAGGTTCGTGGAGAACCACGGCGGCAACATCAACCGGATTTCCATATTCGGTCAGGACTCCAACCCCACCACCTGGAAAATGGCGCAGATGAACCTGGCCATCCGCGGCATTGAGGCCGACCTGGGCAAGTACAACGCCGATACCTTCTTCAATGACTGCCACCCCCAGCTCAAGGCGGACTTCATTCTGGCGAACCCGCCCTTCAACCTTTCGGACTGGGGGCAGGACAAACTTCTGGACGACGTGCGCTGGCAGTACGGCACGCCGCCCGCCGGCAACGCCAACTTTGCCTGGCTCCAGCACATGATCTGGCACCTTGCGCCGAACGGCCGCATCGGCATGGTGCTGGCCAACGGTTCCCTCTCCTCCCAGAGCGGCGGCGAGGGCGACATCCGCAAGAACATCATCAACGCCGATCTGGTGGACTGCATCGTGGCCATGCCGTCCCAGCTGTTCTATACCACGCAGATTCCCGTCTCCCTGTGGTTCCTGGCCAGGAACAAGCGGCAGAAGGGCAAGACCCTGTTCATCGACGCCCGCAAGATGGGCACCATGGTGACCCGCAAACTGCGCGAGCTGACCGACGAGGACATCCGCAAGCTAGCCGACACCTACAACGCCTTTGTGGACGGCACCCTGGAGGATGTGAAGGGTTTCTGCGCCGTGGCCACCACGGAGGAGATCGCCAGGCAGGACTACATCCTCACTCCCGGCCGGTATGTGGGCATCGAGGAGCAGCAGGACGACAGCGAGCCCTTCGAGGAGAAGATGACCCGGCTGACAAAGGAGCTGTCGGAGATGTTCCGGCAGTCCCACGAGCTGGAGGCGCAGATCCGGGAGCGGCTGAGGGGGATTGGGTATGAAGTTTGAATCGTACCGGATTTCTGAACTCATTGAAGAAATCGCGATGGGTCCATTTGGCTCAAACATCAAGGTAGAATGTTTTGTTGACAATGGAATACCTGTTTTAAATGGTAGCAACCTTGATGGAATTACTTTAAAGGATGGCTCTTTTCGGTATATAACGGAAGAAAAGGCAGAATCACTCAAGCGCGCAAATGCACACAGAGGTGATATTGTCATTACACATCGAGGAACACTTGGTCAGATCGTATATATCCCTCGAAATTCAAAATATGATCGGTATGTAATATCCCAATCTCAATTTAGAATTCGATGTAATGAAAAAGTCTTACCAGAATATTTAGTGTACTATTTTCATACGCCAATAGGACAAGCTAAATTGCTAAGCAATGCATCGCAGGTAGGTGTTCCTGCACTAGCCAGACCCTCGACTGTGTTTGTCAATAAAAAAGTCTTGCAAAAGGGCGTCAAAAAGGTGAGCACCTTC
>OHRT01000022.1_pt1 | contig 104956 bp, 91 predicted proteins | sample 1578521 | NCBI WGS metagenome assembly OHRT01 (sample SAMEA3879537, study PRJEB24766) | human gut metagenome | biome: human-associated habitat; feature: feces | place: USA | collected 1985/1987
TTTCTTTGGGGCTCCACCCCGTTTCTTTGGGCAAGACCAAAGAAATGGGGTGGAATAGGCAGCACCAACGTAAAGTCACACAAAACAAAACGGCGAGTTCCTCCAACCCAAAAACCCACACAAAAACCCCCGGCAAGCTCTCGCTCGCCGGGGGCGGTCATTCAGTGCTTCTTCAGCAGACCTTCACTATCCAGCCGCGGGTGTCGGGCACCTTGCCCCACTGGATACCGGTCAGCTCGTCGTACAGGCGCTGCGTCACAGGGCCTATCTTGTTGTCCGCTATGATGTGGTCCTTGTCCTTGTAGCTCAGCAGGCCGATGGGCGAGACGACCGCAGCCGTGCCGCAGCCCCAGGCCTCCTCAAGGCGTCCGCTCTCCGCCGCGTCGATGAGCTCGTCAACCGACAGCTGCCGCTCCTCGACCTCGTAGCCCCAGTCCTTCAGCACCTGGATGCAGCTCTTGCGCGTGATGCCCGGCAGGACCGTGCCGCCCGAGATGTCCGGCGTGACTATCTTGCCGTCTATCTTGAACATGACGTTCATCGCGCCGACCTCTTCTATGTACTTCATCTCCACGCCGTCAAGCCACAGCACCTGGGAGAAGCCCTTCTTCTCGGCCTCCTGGCCCGCGCGCATCGAGGCCGCATAGTTGCCGCCGCACTTGGCAAAGCCCGTGCCGCCGCGCACCGCGCGCACGTCCCGGCTCTCGATCATGATCTTGACCGGGTTGATGCCCTCGGCATAGTAGCTGCCCGAGGGGGAGCATATGATGCAGAAGAGATAGTGGTGCCCGGCGTGCACGCCCAGCACCGCGTCCGTCGCTATGACGAAGGGGCGCAGGTACAGCGAGGTGCCGAACTCGTGCGGGACCCAGTCCGCGTCCACCTCGACGATCTTCTTCAGGCCCTCAAGATAGATGTCCTCGGGGATGTGCGGGATGCACATACGCGCCGCGGAGTTGTTCATGCGCGCGATGTTCTCCGTCGGGCGGAACAGCTGGACGACGCCGTCGGCCGTGCGGTAGGCCTTCAGGCCCTCGAATATCTCCTGCGCGTAGTGCAGGACGTTGGCGCAGGGCATGAGCTCAATGGGGCCGTAGGGGACTATGCGCGGGTCGTGCCAGCCCTGGCCCTCGTCGTAATTCATGAGGAACATGTGGTCCGAGAAAACCTTGCCGAAGCCGAGCTTGTCGGACGGGGTCTTTTCCTTGGGGGCGGTGGTTCTGGTTATTTTAATTTCTTCCATTTTATCGTTCCTTCCCTCAGAGTTTCGGCGGGCCGGCCGCGCCTCTCTCTTGCGCGGAGGCTCCCCCTTTTTAATGTTACCACGTTTTGGAGATATTGCAATAGATAAACTTGCGCTGGGAAACATTTTAGGTTATTATATACAAAAATCCATGGGGGTATCCGTAATGTGCGTTAATGTCTCGATCGTTCCCTGCCCGGATTACGCGCCGGAGACGGCGCGCGCGGCGCTGCTGGCCGCGCTGGAGCCGCTGGGCGGCCTCGGCTGGGTGGAGCCGGGCATGAAGATAGCCGTGAAGGCCAACCTCGTCGCGCGCATGAAGCCGGAGACGGCGGCGGCGACGCACCCCGTACTCGTGACGGAGCTCTGCCGCCTGCTCACGGAGCGCGGGGCGGCCGTGACGGTGGGGGACAGCCCCGGCGGCCCCTTCACGGCGGCCTGGGTGGGCGGCATTTACTCCGGCACGGGCATGCACGCAGTCGAGGCCGCGGGCGCGCGCCTGAACTCCGACTACTCCGTGCGGGAGGTCGCCTTCCCGGAGGGCGGCACGGTGAAGAGCTTCCCCTGCACCGCCTGGCTGCTGGAGGCCGACGCCATAATCGACTTCGCCAAGCTCAAGACCCACGCCATGGCCGGCATGACCTGCGCGGTGAAAAATTTCTTCGGCGTCATCCCCGGCACGCGCAAGCCGGAGTTCCACTACATGCACCCCAGGACCGAGGACTTCTGCGACATGCTCTGCGACCTGGCGGCCTGCATAAAGCCCCGGCTCACGCTGGTGGACGCGGTGCTCTGCATGGAGGGCAACGGCCCGACGCAGGGCAAACCCCGGCACATGGGCGCGCTCCTCGCGGCGGACACGCCCTTCAACGCGGACCTCGTCTGCGCGGGGCTCATAGGCTTCGAGCCGGCCGCCCTGCCCACGGTCGCGGCGGCCATACGCCGCGGGCTCTGCCCGGCGAGCGCCTCGGAGCTCAAAATAAGCGGCGACCCCGCCGCCTTCGCCCTGCCGGACTTCGAGAAGCTGCCCGCCCCGGCGGACATCACCTTCAAAAAAACCTTCCCCTTCGTGAACGCCTTCCTGCGCCGCAACTTCGGCACGGGGCCGAAGGTGGACGCGGGAAAGTGCGTCGGCTGCGGCAAGTGCGCGGAGGTCTGCCCCGCGGGGGCCGCAGCGCTCAGGAAGGGGAAGGCGCATATAAACAGCCGGATCTGCATCCGCTGCTTCTGCTGTCAGGAGTTCTGCCCGAAGGGGGCGGTCAGCGTACACCGGCCGCTGCTGGCGCGGCTGCTCTCGCGCTGAGTCACCTGGCGTGGATGTCGATGAACTCGGCGCGGAGCTTGGAGTACATGATCTTCTGGCTGCTGTAGAGCCCGGTGTAGCCCGAGAGCATGTATGAGATGGCGCAGGCCACGGCGAAGTAGACGACGCCGCCGGAGCCGAAGAGCTCCACGGCCAGGACGATGGAGGCCACGGGGCAGTTCACCGCCCCGCAGAAGAGGGCGACAAGGCCCACCGCGGCGGCAAAGCCCGCAGGTATGCCGAGCAGCGGCCCAAGCACGCAGCCAAGCGTCGCGCCGATGAAGAAGGTCGGCACGACCTCGCCGCCCCGGAAGCCGCAGCCGAGCGTGACCGCGGTGAAGACCAGCTTCAGCGCGAAGGCCGCGGGCTCGGCCTCGCCGCGCTCTATGGCGCGCTCGATGAGCTCCATGCCCGCGCCGTTGTAGTCCGTCGTGCCGCAGAGGTAGGTGAGGCCGATGATGGCGAAGCCGCCCGCCGCGGCGCGGAGATAGGGGTTTTTGAGGGTCTTTGCGATGTAGTGCTCGCCCCTGTGCATGACGACGCAGAAGACGATGCTCATGGCCGCGCAGGCGATGCCGAGGACGGCGACGCGCCACAAAAGCCCCGCCGAGAGCCCGGGCGCCGCGGCGGCGAAGGCCGTGGGCGGGACATCGAAGAGCCGGGTGACCCCGTAGGCGGCCAGCGCCGCCGTGAGGCAGGGTACGAGCCCGGAGTAGTAGACGACGCCGACGCTGATGACCTCCAGCGCGAAGATCGTGGCGGTGAGCGGCGTGCCGAAGAGGGCGGAGAAGAGGGCGCTCATGCCGCAGAGGGTGGCCAGGCGCATGTCCTTGTCGTCGAGGCGGAAGAGCCGGCCGAGGCTCCAGCCGAGGCCGCCGCCTATCTGCAGCGCCGCGCCCTCGCGGCCCGCGGAGCCGCCGCCGAGGTGGGTCAGCACCGTGGAGGCGAAGATGACCGGCACAAGAGCGAGGGGTATGCGCTCGCCCAGGTGGATGGAGTCTATGACGGCGTTGGTGCCCTCGCTCTCAAGGTGGGTATAGCGGTAGATGAGGGCGATGAGCACGCCTATGGCAGGCAGGAGCCAGAGCAGCCAGGGGAAGCTCGCGCGCAGCCCGTTGGCGCCGTCCACGCTCAGGTGGAAGGCCGCGCCTATGAGCCCGCCGACAGCCCCGGTGACAGAGGCTATGACGAGCCATTTTGCAAAAACGCGCAGGAACCTGACCGCAGCGCGCAGTTTGGCGGTAATCTTTTCGGACAAGGCGATACCCTCCCACAAGCGGATAGGCCGAGTATAAACCCCCCGCTCGGAAAAATCCAGCGCCTATTTTCGCGTCTGAGCGCGCACACGCAGGTAATTTGCGGCAAAGCGCCAGAGCTGCGCCGCGACGAAGGCGGCCAGCGCCGTAAAGAGCGCCAGAGCCAACCAGTCATCCCAGCCCGCATACGGGTCCTTAAGTAGTTCCCCGCAGAACAGGGCATAGCCGAGCAGGATGACGAGGACCGGCAGCAGGCGGGCGATGAGCATGCGTTTCATCATGTCGAGCCGGGAGGCCGCGTCGCTGAAGATGCCCTCATCTCCGCGCAGCTCCGAGGCGGGCTTGCGGAAGTAGGAAAAGCCCGCGAAGTACTGCACAAACTCCCAGCCGCAGTCCCGGAAGAGCTGGAAGTACTCGTCGCCGTGCCTGGTCGCGCCGTCCTCGTTGTAGTCGAGCTGGTAGACGACGTCCTCCGGCTCGCAGCTCTCGAAGCGGTAGAAGCAGAGCGGGGTGTAGCGCACGAAGCGCCAGCCCTTCCGGTGCATGGAGCGCAGGTAATCCTGCTCCTTTTCCCATTCCGGGACGGTGAAGAATCTCAAAGTCAGCTTAGAGCTCATCGGGGCAGACCTCCTTCATGTTGCGGTACAATCTCGAAATGCGCCGGGTCTCCAGCTCCAGCACCTGCCGGCCGAGCGCGGTGAGGCGGTAGAGCTTGCGCTTTTCCTCCTCGCGGACGAACTCGATGAGGCCGTCCCTCTCCATCTTGGAGAGGCTGCCGTACATCGTGCCGGGGCTCAGACGTATCTCCCCGCCGGTGAGCTGCTCCACGCGCTGGATGATGCCGTAGCCGTGGTTTTCCTCCCCTAGACAGAGCAGGATATAAAAGCCCGTCTCCGTCATCGGCACATAGACCTTTCTGATATGCGCGTTCACCCGCACCACCCTCTCACCGCGATATATCGCACTGCGATGTTCCGGGCATAGTATAGCACTGCGATATACCCCTGTCAAGCGCAAAAATGAGCCTTGATTTTTCGGGAGGCTGTGTATATAATAAACGGTACTGTGCAGCGGTATCGAAGTGGTCATAACGGGGCTGACTCGAAATCGGCCGCTTCAAAAGGAAGCTTACAGGCAAAAAATCCAGTAAAATCAATGCTTCCGGGGTTTATCGAAGGAGCGGAGGGAACCGCTTCTCTCCTGAATGTCTCTCCAAAAATCGAGGGACGAGAATCAAAGTTAATATACGGAGCGGTATCGAAGTGGTTATAACGGCCCTGACTCGAAATCAGGTGTGCCCCTCAAAGGCACCGTGGGTTCGAATCCCACCCGCTCCGCCAATGGCGCTGTTTTGTGCGATTAATTCGCCAAAACAGCGCTTTTTACGCACTTTTTATTGCTGTTATCCTGGCAACGGCTTTGGCTATGGCGCGAAGTCGAGGCTGGTGACAAGCGTCTCGGCAGAGTTGAGCTTTGCCGTGTAGTCCAGATGCGAGTAAATGTTGGCCGTGGTCGAATAATCGCTGTGACCGAGCCACTCCTGTATATCCTTCATCTGGGCGCCGTGGGCGAGCAGCAAACTGGCGCAGCTGTGACGAAGGTCGTGGAAGCGTATGCGCCGCAAGCCGTGCCTGTCAAGCAGCTTCGGAAACGCCGCTGAGATGTAGTCCGGTTTTATCAGTACTCCCATCTCATCTACGCAGATGTAGCCGCGAAAGTCACGGCAGTAGCTGCCGCCGCACAGTTTCCTCTGCTTATTCTGCTGGTCTTGAAGATAGAGCAGCCGCTCTTTGAAAAGCGGCACGAGCGGCATCGTCCTCATGCTGGACTTGTTCTTCGTCCTGTCAGCAGCCACCATCACCTTTTTGCCGTCGATGCGGCACGTCGTCACGGTGTGGCGAATTGTGATGGTGTTGTTTTCAAAGTCTATCGCATCCCACTTGAGGCCGACAACCTCGCTTCGCCGTAGGCCGTAGAAGGCTCCGAACAGTACAGGGATCTCCAGCTTCGTGCCTTTTGTCGCGGCAAAAAGCTCGTTCAGCTCGTCGCTGTTGTAAAAGCTCCCGACAAATCGGGCTTTCTTTGGCAGCTCGACGTGATTCGAGGGATTGTTCGGAATCAGCTCCAGCTTCACCGCCATGTCCAGTGCCTTGTGTATGTTGGCGTGGTAGTGTATGACGGAGTTTGCGGAGACGGTCTTTATTTTCTCGTCATAAAACGCTTGTATATCGCGCGGCTTCAGGGCTGAGAGCCTTATTCCGGTTTTCCTGAAATAAGGCACGGTAATGCCCTTGACCATTTCCGAGTACGACGAGAAGGTCACCGGCGAAACGGAGCGTTTGATGACGTCCAGCCAGCTCAGCATAAAGTCCGCAAACAGTACATCGCCAGTCAGCGACGTGACCGGGACAGCCATGGCCGGCGCTGTCGGTTTCGGCTCCTCGGCCTCCGGCTTGAACTCGATCCGCGCCTGCTGCAAAAGCTCGTCGGCCTTGCGTTTGTTGCCCTTGACGGGCAGCGATGTTGCGATCCACTTGGATTTTCGCTTTCCGTTTGAATCTTTATAGTTGAGGACGATGTAGAAATATCCTCGCTTTTCTTGCAGGTGTCCGGCCACCATATAGTTACCTCCTTCCGAGTGAGCCGTATTACCCGCCGTTGACACTTTCAGTATAAACGGCGGGTTAAAACTTCGCAATGATACGGCTACGCCCGTTGGATAACTTTAAGGAAGCTGAGAATGTGTATCTTCGGAATCTTGTAGGTTCTGCCTACTTTGAAGTGCTCGATTTTATTGTCCCGCAGGAGGACATAAGCAGTTTTGCAGCTGATGTCGAGCATCCGGCTCATCTGCTCGACGGTCACAACATCAGGATAATCGCGGAACATGACGCGATATGCCTCGCGGCCAGTCATGGCAGCGCACATATCTGACTCCTCCTTCGTAAGCGGCCTTACCCGCTTGTAGTCTCCCGCCGTATTTGCCACGCGCCCCGGCGAGCTGGGGGTTACAGGAGCTGCTTTTGGCAAAGCTGTCTCAACTCTGCTGTGCCGTCCTCACGAACACCGCAGGGCTGCCCCCAAGTCTACGGGGGCGCTTGCGCGAGAATTTATTATCTGCCCGCGCTTTCATTGCGAGACGGCTTGCCAAAGCCGTTTTAGGGACAGCGTTCATCGCTCTGGCTTTCGCCGTCATCGCGCCGCCTCCCATGTCGCTGGGCCTCTCAGCCCACGCGGGCAGTTAACTCCTGCACCGTGTATTCAGTTGTCTCGTGACCGGAAAATGTCCTCCTATATACCATGACATTTTTCGGCGAAATGAGGCAGTCTAATCGGAAAAAATATTTGAACATTTTGTTAATTCTTTCAACCCGTGTTTTATGCTTTTATTTACGCAGCTTTTCTCGACGTTTTCTCTTTGTGCTATCTCAGAGCTTTCCATGTTGAGAAAGAAATGCGCATATACTCGCCGCGCCTGCTTGTCTGGCAGAGAGGCTATCTGAGACAGGAGTTCTTCATGTGTCTCACGCGCTATTATTATTTCTTCCGGTGTTTGCGGAGGTAAAAGCGCATCGTTTTCAATCCCGTCGCCGGCGTCAAGCGAGTAAATGGCCTTGTTCCGATGTTTGCGTCGGTCAAACGCTTCGTCCTTCCGCTCAAACTTGCAGAGCGTCTCGTACACCTCGTCGCTCACATCGACATACTCGTCGTCCTCGTAGGCGTCCGGGTACAGCTCGCGCAGATTGACCTGCTTCATCAGGGTGCCTCTACCGCTTCAGTGATGAACAGCCCGCAATGCTTCTGCAAGATGAAGCAGACAGTTTCAAGCTGTTCATCGTCCAGTGTGCCGACGTAATCGGTCAGTGTGCGCTTGTCCACCGCACCGGCGCGGTTGTACTGCACCAGAGACATGGACGTGAGGTAGACCCGCACATCGTTAGACGGAGCGGGGAAAGGAGACGGCTTCATGGTTATTGGCACAGCAAAGATTGAAGTTGAATAAAACTCGTCCGCGTCGTTTTGCAGTAGGAGCACGGCCCTGATGCAGCTCCTGTTCCCGAATCTCGGGCTGGTCTTGGAGAGATATATGTCGCCGCGGCGGTAGTTTCTTGTGTTGTTCATTTTCGTGACCTCCTGATTATCTGAATGTTCGGATGTTTGTCAGGCAGTCACGGGTATCTTGCCCGGTAGCATTCCCAGAGCATAAAAAACTCCTTTCTGCCGCGAGGGACAGAAAGGAGTAAAACTTAGGGCCGCATGAATGGTATAGTAGTACCACAAGATAGACCACGCCTTAGCGTAATCTTTATCATGCGGCACAGGATGTCTACACCATTCGGTGGCCCCACGGCTCAGCCAATGACTCGTATTATTTAATTAGCATCGGGTTAATAAGCGTATCTTTGCGGTTTCACACGCCTCATACTGAGAGTGTCAAACACCGTAATGCTTCCGCATTTGCTGCACTTGGACTGGATATGTCCCCGGGTGTCTCCGTACACAACGAAGGAGTTGTGGTGACAATACGGACACTTTACATACCTCGGTTTCTGATTGGCGATGGCGTCTCGCGCCCGTCGTATTTTGTCCATCAACTCCTGAGACGGCTCATCAAGTTGAAGTTCATGCCTTATTCTGCTCATGCGCACACCTCCAGTGCATTCTGAGTAATGAATCCAAGCTGCCGTAGCCTTATAGTCATGGCGGCGCGGGACACTGAAAACCGGCTGCACAGGTGCTCAATGATGAGCTGGCTGCGCATTGTCGGGTATCCGTCGTGAAAGGCGAGAGGCAGTTCCCCGTGTAGCTCGCGGATGGCCTGTGCCAGCCGGTCAGCCGGCATGAGCAGCGCCGACCCAAGCGTGTTGGCCTGCCACTCGCGCCAGTCCTCGCGCGTCCTCAGCAAGCGCGGTCGGCGCGCCATGCACAGCGCATAGGGCTTTCTGCAAGCTGCTGTACCCTCCTGGGCCTCAAGCTGGAACAGTATCTGGTGCGCACACTCATGAGCCAGCGTGAAGCGTCTCCTGCGTGTGCCGGCTACGTTATCTGAAAACACGGCGAGGCTCCTGTCCAACAGCACCTGATTACTCTTGAGAGGAATAATTTTCATAACGTCACCCGCGTTGACAGCATACTCCGCATCTCTGTACGCTGTCACTCCGAGGACGCTGCCGTCATCGGAGAGCGTTCGGTAGGAAACTTCTAAACCGAGATATGCCTTGGCGAGTCTATCTATGTTTATTTCGTACTTTTTTTCACCGGCGTGGATGGCACAGCAAAAATCCTTTGCTACCCCCGCCGCTATGTGCTCAATATTTTCATACGAAAGAATCATGCCCTCGCCTCCACGAACCACTTGCTTCCTTCGTTGAACAGGTATTTCTCCTGCCCGTTTATCTGCACGGTGTAGCGTATCCCGCCGCCTCCGACCTTGTTCGAGGACGCCCGGCACTTGTAGAGCACGCGCTCGATGGGGAACGCGCGGCCGCCGCGCCAGCGTATGACGCGCGGCTGCACGGAGCCTTCTTCATCTATGTCCACGTTGACCGAAACATAAGCCTTGCGGCACTGAGCGTCCACGTCAATCCCTCCCAACAAAGTGTTGACACACACAATTTCAAGTGATAATATGTACTCACGAACAAATATTCGCTTGAGTGAGGCAAGTATAGCACGAACTTAATTGCGTGTCAATAGTGAATCCGTAATTTCTGTTCGTGCTAAGATGTAGATAGAAAGAGGTGTCGTATGGCATTCAGTGAGAAGCTAAAAGAAAAGCGCGCGGCGTCAGGGCTGACGCAGACGGAGCTTGCAAAGAGAACGGGCGTGACTGCGCGCACCATACAGAACTACGAGCTGGGGACGCGCAGGCCGGGGAACATGGTTATAGTCCAGCGCATCGCCGAAGCGCTTGGCACGACTACGGAGTACCTTCTCAGCAGCGGTGAGACGCTGGTAGTCGAGGCGCATGAGCGAGGCGGTGCGAGAGCCGCGCGGGACATCAACGAGCTGGTCGGCGAGGTCACGGGTATGTTTGCGGGCGGCAAGCTCAGCGACGACGCGCTCGACGGAGCCATGCGCGCACTCAACGAGGCGTACTGGATAGCCAAGGACAAGAACAAGAAGTACGGCAGAAAAAAGAAAAAGGACGCTGAGGACGCATGACGGCAAAGCAGCTCTCCGAGGTAGGAGAAAAGCTCGTGAAGCGCTGCGGCACGCGCGACCCCTTCGAGATTGCGCGGCAAATAGGCGTTGAAGTGCTGTTTTGCCCGGACTTCGGCAGCATGAAAGGTATGTACCGCGTAGTGCGGCGCAACCGCTTCATATTCATCAACGACAGCCTCACGCCGCAGATGCAGCACATAGTCTGCGCGCACGAGCTGGGACACGATCAGCTCCACCGGGATCTCGCCAAGACCGGCGCGCTCCAGGAGTTCATGCTCTACGACATGACGACGAAGCCGGAGTACGAGGCCAACATCGTCGCCGCCGAGATACTGCTCGACACGGACGAAGTCCTCGACTATGTCTACCACTACGGCTACACCTCCGAGCAGATAGCCAGGGCGATGGGCACGGACATAAACCTCGTCGCGCTCAAGGTGGCGCACCTCGCCGAAACAAACCGCGGATTGCGTCCTGTGGAACACAGGAGCGACTTTTTGAAATGACACCCGGAGGGGACAATGGAGAACATAGTTTTCGAGCGAAACTACGAGCTGCCAAAAGAAGAAGATACCCTCTCGTCTGCAATCTTCGAGCAGGCGTTCGCGCCGGGCGGCTTCTTTGAGGAGTATACGAAGAAAACGGACGCCATACCGAAGGTCATAGTGCCGGAGGACAAGGCCAATTACGAGTATCTGCTGGAGCGCTGTGACGGTTTTGCGAAGAAGCATCACGGCCGCATCCGCGGCGTAGTGGACTACCGGCACTGGGATTCGCACATAGAGCTGTTCCTGCCCATGCTTGAGTTTGATGACGAGGAAGACATGGAGCTGCTCAGGGACATCGGACAAAAGGCGCACTATTTAAGCGTCACGCACGAGAACGGGAAGTACCGCGTCTATATCCTCATAAACTACTTTCAGGAGCTTATGAGCGACGAGTACGGCGACTACATCAAGTACGAGACAATAATGCAGGACAGCGCGCTCGCCGCCATGCTGAATATGGCCGAGCTGTCGGAGGAGGATAAAGCCACAGCGCAGCTCATAAAGGAAATACTCGACCGCTTCGACAATGAGACAAACGTTGACCGTACGACGGCGTTCAGGGCGGTTGTGGACTACCTGGTGAAAGAGGAATCCGCGGAGATAACCGTCGAGCGCATAGCGGCGATGCTGATGATGCTGCTCGAAAAGATATTAGACGAGGAAAAGCACGGAGAGGACGAGTAAGAAAGGAAAGGAGCTGACTGAGACGTGGAGCGGACATACATCGCAATAGACCTCAAGAGCTTTTACGCCTCGGTCGAGTGCCGGGAGCGGGGGCTTGACCCGCTGGACACGAACCTCGTCGTCGCCGATGAGAGCCGAACGGACAAGACAATCTGCCTCGCCGTGACGCCGAGCCTGAAAAGCTACGGCATTGGAGGCCGCTGCCGCCTCTTTGAGGTAAATCAGCGCGTGCGCGAGGCGAACGCGGGCCGCCGCCACGACGCGCCGGGGCATAGGCTGGAGGGCAAGTCGCACTTCTTCTCCGAGCTTCAGGCGAACCCATCTCTTGCCGTGGACTTCCTCATAGCCCCGCCGCGCATGGCGTATTACATGGAGTACAGCACGCGCATTTACCAGGTGTACATGAAATACGTCGCCCCGGAGGACATCATCGTCTACTCGATAGACGAGGTGTTCATGGACGTGACGCGCTATCTCAAGACCTACGGCCTCACGCCGCACGACCTGGCGATGAAGATAATACTCGACGTGCTCAAAACCACCGGCATCACGGCGACGGCGGGGATAGGGACGAACCTCTACCTCTGCAAGGTCGCCATGGACATCGTGGCCAAGCACATCCCCGCCGACGAAAACGGCGTGCGAATTGCGGAGCTGGACGAGCGCAGCTACCGCCGCGAGCTGTGGAGCCACACGCCGCTCACGGACTTCTGGCGTGTCGGCCGCGGCTACGCAAAGAAGCTCGAAGAGCACGGGATGTTCACGATGGGCGACGTGGCGCGCCGCTCGCTCACGGACGAGGAGCTTTTCTTCAAGCTTTTCGGCAAGAACACCGAGCTGCTCATAGACCACGCCTGGGGCTATGAACCATGCACCATAGAGGCCGTCAAAGCGTACAAGCCCAGCACCAACAGCCTCGGCTCCGGGCAGGTGCTGCACGAGCCGTACACCGCAGAGAAAGCCAGAATAGTCCTGCGCGAGATGGCCGACGCACTCTCGATGGACTTGTTCGCCAAGAAGCTCGTCACCGACCAGCTCGTGGTCACGATAGGCTACGACGTGGAGAACATCAAGGACGCGAAGTGCCGCGCGAGCTACAATGGCGAGATTGTCCGAGACGGCTACGGGCGGCTCAAGCCCAAGCACTCGCACGGGACGATAAACCTCGCGCGCTATACTTCCTCGACGCGGCTCATCATGGATGCCGCCGCAGAGCTTTATGACCGCGTGGTGGACGGGAATCTGCTCATACGTCGGCTGAACATCACGGCCTGCCGCGTCATCCCGGAGTCCGAGGCGCCAAAGGAGGCCGCGCCGGAGCAGATGGATATGTTCACGGATTACGCCGCGCTTGACGCCGCGCGTGAGCGCGAAAACGCCGCCCTAGAGCGCGAACGGCGCAAGCAGGCGGCGCTGTTGAAGATAAAGCAAAAGTACGGCAAGAACGCCGTCCTGCGCGGCATGAACTACGAGGACGGCGCAACCATGCGCGACCGCAACGGGCAGATTGGAGGGCACAAGGCGTGAGTGAATACGACGACATAATAGACCTCCCGCGGCCCAAGTCCGCGCACGAGCCGATGCCCATGTCCGACCGGGCGGCGCAGTTTTCACCCTTCGCAGCGCTCACGGGCTATGACGACGCGATAGACGAGACGGCGCGCCTGACCGACGAGCGTATCGAGCTGACCGAAGAACAGCGCGCGGCGCTGGATTACAAACAGCAGTGCCTCGCAGCGCTGGATTCGCCGACCGTGACCGTCACTTACTTCGTCCCCGACGAACGCAAGTCCGGCGGCGCATACGTCACGCACACCGGCACGCTCAAGCGCGTGGACGAGGTTGAGCGGGTGTTGGTGTTTGCAGATGGGGTGGGCGTGGAGATGGACGAGGTAATAGCGATTGAAAGTGACTCGCAATGAGCAAACCAGTTATATGATAGGAGAAACACAAAGTCCTAAATTTCTTTCTGATTCTCTCTTTCTGCAATCACATCCTTTATTTCTGCCAACTTGTTCTCATCATTGCTAAGCCGCTTCCTAAATATGTTCGCGCCACCGCGTAATCCAGCCTGCTCAAAAATATTGATTATGCCGTTACTCATCCTCACACACTCTTCGCGCGCAGCTCGAAGAGTATAAAGGTAGCCCATGGAGACTTCTTCGAGGTTTTCGACCGGACACATAGACGCAAAAACCGACATATGATACGCGTCAATCAACGAACTTATTATCTGTGTGTCGGACATCGAATGTGCTTCGTTTACAACCTGATGCCACATATCAACTGCGGTGTATATCTCCATTGTCTTTTCCATAATCGGAATTTCACATGCAAATTCTGTCCACCCAAGCTTGTTTTCTTCTAAATCCGTTAAATCTATAGAAACGTCCTCAGCATCTGGCGCGTCTTGAAACATCACTGAACTGATGATGGTTGACTGACAGGAGAGTAGCGCCTTTGTAAGAGTGCCATATTTGTCTATTTTATCCGATACCGGCATATCTGCCTCAAGTAATTCAACCTTGGTGGCATATGCAACAATACTCATAAGACAGAATATTAGGTTGTATACAGCGTGTATGGTAACTGTGTCCGCACAATTAATAGCCCTTACCGCATAGGTGGTAGCCTCATTATAAGACTGTAGGTTGCTGTATGTAGTATTCCACAAGCTCAACATTGATTTAAGCATCCAGCCCATTTCGCAGGAATCATCAAAGGAAATCAGCCTGTCGATACATCGGCTAAGTGCAGCCAAGTTAGTATGTTCAAGTGCTCTTATCGCCTCTTCAACCGGCGTTTTCAAATTGGCCGAGCACGTTTGCGAATAATTCCACAGAAAATCTATTGTCAAATTAATAATCTGAGAGTTGATTTTCGCTATCGGATATCCCAGCGGATATACAGCGCCGCAAGCTTGGCAAATATAGCACTTTTCATCCTGCTGCACAGCCTCAGCCCCACAATTATCGCAGATAAATAACAACGGTTTTCTCTCCTTTTCCTATCAGCCCCGATTCAACCTTCGCGCCAGCTTCTCAATATCTCTCTGCGTGAACGACGCGGGGTCCACGCCGCAGCCGCGGCATATACGGCAAAACTCGGCATAATCCACGTTCCCGCCGTTCGGGTGTGCGCGCTGTATTTCGACGGCGACGCGGTTTATGAGGCCGTCGTTTGTGTCGGTGTAGCCGTATTCCTCCATCGCGTTAAGCATCCAAGGGTCGAACGCCATATTGTACCTCCTCAAAGCCTTATCAAGTTGCCGCCGAGGCTGTCCGCATACTCCTCTCGGCAGGTGAGGAATATGACCTGATGCCTCCCGGCGTATTCCTGTATAAGCTCGCACGAGCGGGAGGCGCGCTCGGCGTCCATATCCGTACAGGGGTCGTCGAGCACAATTACCCCGCCGCCGTCCGGGAACAGGTGGTCGAGGACTGCGAGTCTGAACGCAAGCGACACCGTGTCCTTTGTCCCCTCGGACAGCTTGCCGTAGTCCACGAACCTGTCGGCGCTGTACACATTGAAGTCCAGCTTGTTGCCGTCGGGCAGCTCTGCCGCGTCGCGCCCGCCGGAGATAAGCTCGAGGTTCTGAGCAAAGCGCTCGGCGATGTCGCTCATCGGGCTGCTGCTGAGCGCCGCCCGGTGCTCTGCGAAGACGGCGTCTATGTGCTTCCAGTGTGCGAGCAGCTCTTTCTGCTCAGCAAACCGGTGCTCGGCGTCCTCCACGGCCTCAGCCGGGTCTTCGACCATCTCGTCGCGGAAATCTTCCAGACGTGCCTCGGCCGCAGATTTCTCGCTCAACGCCTTGCTCTGGTGCGAACGGGCGTCCCTTTGTGTCTGTTGAAGCCTCTCAAGGTAGGCGGCCGGGTCGGAGATATTCATGTATTCCTCCGGCACATCTTCTGCCGCCGCCGATTCTGCCCTCGCGCGCTCCAGCTCGCTCTCGGCGGCTACGGATTTGACGCGCATGGCGTCCACGCTGCCGTATTCATTAGCGTACTGCCCGAGCGTGGTTTCTTTGGCAGTTATAAACCTGTCCACGTCGGCAAAGCCGCAAAGCGCGAGGATGTCGCCGGATATGTCCTCGGGAGCACGGAGAGTTTCGGGCAGCTCCTTCGCTTTGTCCTCCAGCGCAGATAGCTCTTCGCCGTCCAGCGCAAGGGAGAGCTGCCTCTCCTTGTCTTCGGCGTCGCGCGCGAGCTTGTCCGCGTCTGCCGCCATAGTCTCCATGGCCTCGAGGCTGTCAACACCGTATTCCTCAAAGATTGCCGCAATCTTCTCCCGTTTCTCCGTGAGCTGCCGCTCCACGTCCTCGACGTCCACATCTGCCGGGGTCAGGCGCAGCTCCATAACCCCGGGGACGGTGATGGCGACCGCCTCAGTTATGGCGGCGCTGCCGTCCTCAACGGTGAGCGCCTCGCCGGTGCGCAGCGAGCGCAGCTCGACGCTGTGGCCGTTCAGCATCGTTATTGCGGCGTTCAGGTTCATGCCGCAGAGCTTGTTTTCCAGCCGGGCAACGGCGCGCTGTGCAGCTTTTACCGCCGCCAGCTCCTCCGCTGACGGGCTTTTTGCGGACACGGCACTGGTTTTCAGCGTGTCGAGCTCCGAGACTATCGCCTTTACCTTTTCGTATTTGCTCTTGAGTTCGCTCGCCGCCTTTTCTGCTTTCAGCACACGCGCGGCATCGAGCTGCTTTGCCAGCTTGGGCCACTCCGCGAGAATCACGGCGTATTTCCCAACATCGTCCTCGAGGCGCTTTATTATCTTTGCCCTGTCCCGGCGCGCCGCGAGCGCCCCGGCAAAGGCGTTGAAGCGGTTGTACGCGTCCTCGGCCTCCTCAACAGCGACGCACGCGGCCTCATATTTCTGCATTGCGTCGGTCACGTTCTTCTCGAGCTCATTGAGGGACAAAACGGTCTTCTGCGCGTCCTCGAGGTCGTAGTAGGCCTTGAGTATACTCCCGACGCCGGACTTCCAGCGGTCTGCTTTCCTTTTGGGCGCGTTCCTCTCCGCGTCCCAGTGTGCGCCCTCTATTTCCGCTATTTTGCCCTTTATGGCGTTTTCAATGGCGTCGAGGGAGGCGCCGCCGCTCTCGGCGAACGCCGCAGACACAGCGTCTACAATTTCCTGCCTCGTGGCAGATTTGTCCTTGGCGTTCATGAGAGTTTCGAGCGCGGCGTCTGTGTTGTGCTGCGACGAAAGCAGCAGCTCGTTGTACACGCCCTCGCCGTATTGCAGCAGCTCGCGCAGACGGTCGTTGATGCTTTCCTGCCCGGTTATATTCCCGTCAGGAGTCGTGAGCTTACAGCGCGGGTCTGCGCCCCACTCCTTTGTGAGCTTGTATGTATCCTCGCCGTCGCTTATTGTGACGCTGCCGTCGATGGAGTCTCCCACAGCGGCGCTGCCCTTGCGTTGAGTCGGGAAGTAACTGTCACGGAAGCTCTTGCTGCGCCCGTCTATGCGCGCGTTTTGAAAGAGCGTTCGCGAGATGAGGTTTACAAGCGTGCTCTTGCCCGCCTCGTTTTTGCCGTAAACAATGTTCACGCCGTCTTTGAACTCGACGTTGAAGTCGCGCACTCCGGCGAAAGATTCACTGGTTACCCTGTCTATTCTCATTTCTTCCCCTCCCCAAGCGACTTGAGCAGCTCATAGGCGAGCTGTGCCTCTTTTGGCTCATCCAGCAGGTCTTTCAGGAAACCGGCCGCGAAGCTCGTCTCGGCGAACTCCGCATCTATGATTTCCTCGGATATGAGGCGGCTAAGCTCTGCGTCGCTGTATGTACCCTCGATGAAGCGGCCGAGCAGATCCTCGAGTAGATTGTGCCTCGTGTCATACTCGTCCATCGTAACGGAGCCGCTCAGCCGCAGATCAACGACGCTGTTGTCGCTGAACGCGGACAACTCTCGGCGCAGTGTGTCCTCCATAGTCTCCGGCGAGAGGGCGATACTTTTCCTGTAGAAGCGCAGGTTGCCGGTTTCGACCTGTCTCGCCCTGACGCTCTTGTCATCCGACAGCTCAATAATGAAGCACTGCCCGGCACAGTTGCAGTTGACGTCCGTCTGCACATGGGTTCCGGCGTTGAATATGCGTCCGGACTCCGTGTAGCTGTCCGTGAGCGCCGGGAACGGGACGTGAGTGTGTCCGATGAGCCAGACGTCTAACGGTATTGCCTCAAGCTCCGCGCGCGACATGAGAAAATATAACCCCTCGCTGTCTATCGTCTCGCCTTCGACAGCGCCGTGGGCGATCCCAATATTGAACACCGAGGGGGCTATTTCCGCTTCTTTTATCCAGCCAAGATTGTTCTCACCGGGAGCAGAATGCATGGACGTGCAGAGAGCGGGATACAGAACAACGTCATTATCTCCGGCACTCACGTGGTAAGGCCGGTACTCCTTGAGCAACATGATGTTGTCCGCAGACTGTGCGCAGTCGGAAAAGTCCTGCCACAGCTTTGCGTCAGGACTGTAGTAATCATGGTTTCCGGGCAGGACGGCGACCGTGCCGTTAAAGCGCGAGAGCGCGTCCACAACGGCCTTGACATCGCGCTTGGCGATGCCGCGGAGCCGCTCGAATAGGTCGCCAGCGACGACAAACAGCTCGCAGCCGTTCTCGTTCGCGGCCTCCACCATGCCAGCAAACGCATCAATCCGCGCCGCCGCCAGCTCTGCCGACGCCTCGTGCCCGGCATACCGCAGCCCGATGTGGTTGTCCCCCGTGAGAAAAATTCTTAGCATACGTTGCCTCCAATTAGAGTGTCTTTTTTCCCATATCGCGGCACTAAGAGGTTTTGACCATTTAGCAGCGATGTCAGAAACAAAGAATGGGATTGGGGGGCAGGAGCGCTCGCAGCGCTTAGAAAAATTGTGCGAGCTGCCTCTTGCCGAAACAAATGCAGTTTATGTCTCATCAGGATACAACGAAGAAATCAATTCGCAGTATTCAGTACCGATTTCCTCTATTTCGTTTTCTCGATGTGTCTCCGTTTCTGACTCGACCATTGGATTTCCTATAAGATAAAGCTCTAGTTCCTCGCGCTCGCGTCCTGATATTACCTTTACCTGCTCCCCGGCTAGCTCGTCTGAATATGATTCTCTGTACTTCTCTTTGTCTTCATTAACGATTGTGCCGGCACCGGTGAAGTCTAGCCCACGGACAAAGTCTTTTGGTATTTTGGGGTATAAAGTAATGATAAACTCTTTTGCATTATCCTTGTTCTGGCATATGAAGACACACTTGTATTCATTGAGATATTCAAAATTGTGGGGGAGATTTGTTAGACTTGCGCTCCAGTAATAGTGACATGGGCTATAACGGTTCCACTTTGGGTTCTCTGTAAGCTCAGGAATAAGCCATTCCCGTCCGTATTTAATGGCGTTACGAATTTTGGCTCGACGAAGCCACTGCCTTACTGTTACAGGTTCTACTCCATTAATTCTAGCAAATTCTGAGACTGTCATCATCCTTGCTGGAACTTCAAACAGAACTAGCTTCTCATTCCTAAAGCAGTCGTAGCTACTTCCATAGCTGTGACTCCAATTAAAATGGTTTAACAGCAGTTTAACTCCACTATTCTCAATGACGTATGAATAGTCCCACCATTCGTTCAGCGGATCCGGCAAATACCTTAACTCTACCTCATTATAAAATGACGCCAGCAGGGAATCGAGTGCCCTATAAAAAGATGCTGTATGCTTTGCATCTGCTAAAAGTGCCTCCTCGTTGTATTTGCGTCGAGTTTCCTTCACACTTTCCAGGATTTCTTTTTTAGTTTGCAGCGTTTCATTTCGAAATATATCGATTTCTTCATTCAGAAAATCTTCAAGCTCAAAATACCCGGCACTTTCTTCGAGCTCATCTTCTGTTAATGTGGGATTCTGTTCCGCAAGTTCCTGTAAATCTATCATATCGTGTCCTCTCCCTAATAAAGTAATCTTAGAACACGTACATAATAACACGTCAGTTGTATTGAGTCAATACATTTTCGCTTTTACGTTTCGCTTAGATTACCATTACACAACTACTGAAACGTCTTGATTCATCCAGCGCCAACTTCTCATGATGAGTTACCAGATTAGCTACAATTACCTCGCTTTCCAGTGTGAGAGCAATCTATCCTTGAGTCCAAATGCATTGCTTTGCGTGTGTAACATCACTCTTAAATGTTGTCAAGTATTTTTTGCACAGCATAAGGTTTGGCATATTTGATATATGCATCGCTCACAAAAATGGTATCGAAGGCTCGCGGTTCCACCCACATTGCCGGATAGACAACAACTTTCTTTGAGTTTTTTTGCCCAGTTGCAATGATGTCATTGCCAATAGTTATCTTGCAACCGGACTGCTCAAGAATGTTTATCAATGGCGATATCATCATCATTGAGTATTTCATCGAGAATGAAAACTACAATGTCTTTGAAATAAACGAGGCTCTGTTCGCCTTCGATCAGAGTTTGCTCGGAGCGTGAGAGTTCGATAAATAAGAATTTGACGAGGTGAGAATATGGCTATGTGGAATCCATGGCGAGGTTGCAGAAAATACAGTGAAGGTTGTCTGCATTGCTATATACATAAAGGCGATGCAAAACGAGGTGTTAATACAAACGACATTGTAAAAACAAAAGATTTTTGCAAACCTATTGAGAAGTTGAAAAACGGAAACTACAAAATGAAAGCAGGGATAGTTTATCTTTGCTTTTCAACAGATTTTCTGATAGAAGAAGCAGACGCATGGCGCAAAGAATGCTGGGATATGATAAAAGAGCGACAAGATTGTACTTTTCTTTTTCTGACTAAACGGATAGACAGATTTGCAGATTGTGTTCCTGCCGATTGGGGCAACGGATATGAAAATGTTGTTGTGTGCTGTACTGTTGAAAACCAAAAAAATGCAGATAAAAGATTGTCGTTATTTGAATCACTTCCTATAAAGCACAAATGCATTACTGCACAACCGTTGCTTGAAAAAATACATATTGAACCGTATCTTGATGATGTTGAACTTGTAGTTGTGGGTGGAGAATCAGATAAATTTGCAAGACCTTTTGATTAACTATCTCACTGAGAATAATCTGCTGCAATACGCTGACCTTGAGAAAAAGGTGGAGGACATTCACAGCTCGTATGCCCGTACCGGCGAAGAACTAAAGAGCGTCGAAGCTCGTCTCCGAGAAGTCCAGCCTCTCATCAAGAACATCTCTAATTACCAGAAGCTCAAGCCGGTCTATGTAGCCTACATGAAGGCGAAGGACAAGCCAGCATTCAAAGCAAAACACGAAGCCGAGCTTGTGATTTTTGAAGCTGCAAAGAGTACCCTTCTGGCAATGCAAGGTGAAAAAACTGCCGAGCTTGAAGTCTCTCTAAGCCGAGCAGCAGCGTCTTCTTGAAGGTCAACAGAGGCTCTACGACGAACGAGCCAAGCTCAAAAAAGAGGCTCGTGTGATCGACACGATGAAGTCAAATGTCGATGACTTCCTCAGTCCGACAGACGCGCAGGATCGTGATAATAAGAAGCGAAACAGTGAACTCGAATAAGAATGAAGAGTCTATGTGTAAACCAACACATAGGCTCTTTTCTTGTCTTGGTAATCAGTCTGTGCCGCTAATCCATAGAAAATCGTGCAAAACGGTTAAAAAAGTCCGAAGTTCTTGAAACCCTCTTGAAAATCGGAGTATATTGTGATATAATAAAGAATGACATTCTATGCAGAGGTGAAGATCATGAAAGCAAGCTACAAAAAGCTCTGGAAACTGCTCGTAGATAAAGACATGAGTAAAGGTGATTTGCATAAAGCAAGTGGCTTATCATCCAGCACCATGACCAAACTCAGAAAAGGTGAAGATGTCTCTATGGAGGCTCTTCGCAAAATCTGTGTTGCTTTAAACTGCAATATTGCTGACATTGTGGAGTTTGTCCCTGATGCAGAGTCCTAAATATTGGACAGCATACATTGTATGATAGAATAGGCAAATTGGATTGGAGAAAGTGCGATGGATCAAACTCATTCATACAACGGCAGCTTAACGGCTGAACAATTCCTTTTCTATGAGATAAGGATAGCCTCAAAGTTATATCTTGAGGGAAAAACGATTGAAGAAGCAATCGACATAATAAAAAAAGATAATCTGTTTCAGTACCCGACTGAACGACAAATCTCTCGTCTTGCAAGGGCTTGTTATAAGCGTTTGGATGCGTTGGATAACGAGCAGCTTGTTCGGGAAATTGCATTTGCTCCAAACGAAATTGCAAAGCAAATCAATCTCTATGCGATGATGAGATATAATCGTTTGGTCTGGGAATTTATGATTCAGGTCATTGGAGAAAAATATCGTAATCAGGATTTCAGTTTTACAAAGAAAGACCTGAGTGCGTTCTTCACCAGACTGCAAGCTCAGGATGATTCTGTCTCTTCGTGGAGCGAGGCAACAATAAATAAAATCAAAAGTGTTCTTGTCAGAGTTCTTATTGAAACTGAGTATCTTGACGGACTTAAAGATACAACTCTAAATCCGGTTTTTCTCTGTGAAGAACTTGAACAAGGCATCAAGTCAAACGGAGATTATGATGCTTTACCGGCATTCAATTACTTGAGATAGGAGGACGGTCATGACTATGATCAAGCAAGAGTTAGATAGAATAAAAGACCGGATTTCCGATCCGAGTTTTCTTGCCAACAAGGGCTTGAGCAACGAGGTTGGCATTCATGTCTTCTGCTACGATCCCAAACATGAGATCATTGTGCAAGACTATATCCGAAGATTAAAGGGCGAAGTCAACACACCTTATCGCATAATCGAATGTGATCTCTATGAGATTTTTCTTTCGTTATTAGAGGAAAAACGAGTTCTCAAATCGGTTGATGGTTTGGAAAGTAAACGAGGTAAAGAGTATCTGCTAAATCAGTTACAGAAGATCGCTACAGCGGATGCTTTGTTAGCTAAGATGGACTACTCCCCTCATATCAAGGGGCAAGATGTACTCTTTATGACCGGCATTGGAAAAATCCATCCGTTCATGCGTTCTCACAAGATGCTTGACAGTATGCAACATCTCTTTGAGGACATTCCCATCGTGATGTTTTATCCGGGAACTTTCAATGGACAGTCGCTAAGTTTGTTTGACGAGTTCTTAGATGGTCACTACTATCGAGCATTCAATCTGCTGTAACGGAGGTAGCAAAATGAAATTACAGAATATGTTCCAAAAGGACATAAACCGAGATATTAACGGTGTTATCAAGGTTGCACAGAATGATGAGAGCAGCCTTCAACAAGAACTAAGCGAATACATAATTACAAGGGAGCTGCGTAAGCACTTCCGCACTTTCTTCGACAATTATTCAAAAGGAATCGACTATCCCACTGACAAGATCGGTGTGTGGATTTCAGGTTTCTTCGGAAGTGGTAAATCTCACTTTCTGAAAATGCTGTCTTATCTACTTGCCAATCAGGAAGTCTGCGGCAAGAAGGCGATGGACTATTTTGCTAACAAGTTCGATGATCCCATGATGTATGCGACTGCGGTAAAATGTGTCTCTGTACCGACTGAGTCAATCCTTTTCAATATCGACATCGAAGGTCCTCTCACAAAAGATAAAACTGCTGTACTGCGCGTCTTTGCAAAGATGTTCTACAACCATTGCGGCTTCTATGGAGATGATTTGAAGATCGCAAAGTTGGAACGCTTCATCGAAAGGCAAGGCAAGACCGCGCAGTTCCACGCTGCCTTTGATGAAGTAAACGGCGCACCTTGGGTAGAAACTCGTGACTCCTTTGCTTTCTTCGAGGATGACATTGTTGAGGTCATGCAGTCTGTTCTCGGAATGAGTGAGCAAGCTGCACGAAATTGGTTTAACGGCGAAGAAACTAACGAACTGAGCATTGCACAGCTCGTTGCAGATATTCAAGAGTATGTTGACGGTAAAGGCAAGGACTTCCGTCTTCTGTTCATGGTGGACGAGGTTGGTCAGTACATCGGTGACGATGGCGATTTGATGATCAATCTGCAATCTCTCGTAGAAGAGATCGGTACTCGCTGCCGTGGTAAAGTCTGGGTCATGGTCACAAGCCAAGAAGCGATTGACAGTGTTGTCCATATCACCGGCGATGACTTCTCCAAGATTCAGGGACGCTTTAACACTCGTCTCAGTCTTTCTTCATCTTCTGTTGATGAAGTCATCAAGAAGAGGGTCCTTGCAAAGACCGAAGCAGCAGATCAACTTCTCCGAATGGTCTATGACAAGGAACACGCAGTCCTTAAAAACCTCTACACCTTTAACAATCCGGTGCTGGACATCAAGGGCTTCTCTGACAGCGCAGAGTTCGCATCTACCTTCCCGTTCGTACCGTATCAGTTTATCATCATCCAGAAGGTACTCGCTGAGATCCGCAAACACGGAAACTCCGGTAAGCACCTTTCCGGTGGTGAGCGTTCCATGCTGTCCGGTTTCCAAGAGGCAGCTCAGAAGGTGCAGGATAAGGATGAAAACGCACTCGTGCCTTTCCATCTTTTCTATGATACTGTTCACACCTTCCTTGAGAGCGCAATTCGTCGCGTGATTGATCGCTGCCAGACTGCCGCAGATAATCACGACGGACTTGAGCAGCAGGATGTAAGCGTTCTGAAACTGCTGTACCTGGTCCGCTATATCGAGGACATTAAGGCTAATATCGACAACATTGCAATTCTCATGATTGAGGACATCCGTACTGATAAGATCGCCCTTAGAGCTTCTGTCACTGAGTCCCTTGAGAGACTGTTGTCTCAGAATTATATCTCTCGTAATGGCGATACCTATGCCTTCCTGACCGACGAAGAGCAGGACATCGCTATTGACATCCGCAATACCGTAGTGGACAGTGCGCAAGTCATCACAAGCATTGCTCAGACTGTGTTCGGTGAAATCTATCCTTCCAAGAAGTTTAAGTATGGCAAATACGACTTTGCCTACGATCAGTATATTGATGAAACCCTGAATGGCTCTGCCTCCGGTGGTATGCGTATGAGAGTTGTTACCGTAGCAAGTGATTACTACGGCGCACCGGATCAACGTCTCATTATGGATTCTCAGGTAAATAATGAAGCTATCGTTGTTCTCTCCAATGAGACACCTTATTTTGAGGAACTTGAGCAAGCTATGAAGATCCGCAAGTATGTAAAGCAGCGGAATGTTTCTCAGCTCCCCGAAAGCATTCAGGACATCATCCGCAAGCGTCAGCAGCAAGCTCGTATGCTTGAGGAAAGAGCGCGTGGCTATATTGAGAAAGCCATTGTCAGCGCAAAGGTTGTTGTTCATGGTGAGATCATGGACATTAAGACCGGCAACGCAAAGGACAAGCTGGATGCAGCTCTGAACGGTCTGGTTGAGAGCGTATATTCTAAGCTCAATATGGTCAACAAGTTCGTTGAGAGCGACGCAGACATCCTTGCTATACTGAATGGCACAGACGGAGAAACTATCGCTTTTGCCGGTCTGGGTGCCAATAACGAGGATGCTCTGAACGAGATCAGTCAGTGGCTCGAATTGCAGAACGCCAAGATGCTGAGTACATCTATGGGCGATGTGCAGCGCAGATACGGTGCAATTCCGTATGGCTGGCGCGAGATCGACATTGCAGCTCTGGTTGCCCGTCTCATTTCTCAGCAGAAAATCTCCATCAAATACGGTGGAGCTATTGTTGGAAAGGACGAGCGCAGACTTGTAGACTATCTGCGCAAAAAGTCTGAGATCGACAAGGCTGTTGTCACTCGCAGAATTGCCCCTGACGAACAGCTCATGCGTAAGAGCATCAATTTCCTGCGCGATTATCTTGGTGCAATGGACATCCCCTCTGATGAGGATGGTCTGATCCGCTTCGTGCTGGACACCTTCACTCGCAAGCAGGAGCATTATCAGAAACTCCTTGATGATGCCTACGCTCAGTTTAGATACCCTGAGAAGGAAGTTGTGACCAAAGCTCGTGTTCTCATGACCGATGTTCTGAGCCAGCGCAAGGATAATGTTGCTCTGCTCAAGCGTATGGTACAGAGACAAGATGACCTTCTGGATTCCGTGGAGGATTTGGAAGGCGTAGAACTCTTCTTCAAGTCTCAGCGTCCCGTTTACGATGACGCTCGGCGTCAGATGGATCGCGTGAACAAGGAACGCGACTACTTTGCCACGGATGCAGAAGCTCTGGATGTGTTCCATACCATTGCAACAATCCTCTCCATGCCGAAGCCTTATGACCGCATTGGAGAGCTGCCTGAGCTGGTCAGTAAGGTGAAAGCAGCTTATACCGGTCTGCTGGACATCAAAAAGGATGAGGTTGCAGAGAATATCCGTCAGTGTATGCAGGATGTTCACCAGCTTGCAACTGAGGCTCGTGGTGATGCTACCTCTCTTCTGCATCAGGCTGATGACTACTTCGTTGGCAAGCGTGAAACTGCAAAAGAAGCATCCTCTCTCACTGAGCTGGACGCTATGATCACGCAGCTTCTCAACTATAAGGACAACATTTGCCGCCGCATGGAGCTGATGGCTGCATCGCACCAGACACCCGATCCCGTGAAACCGGGACAGTCCGGCGGTGTTGCACCTAAGCCTCAGAAAATCACTACCGTCCGTCGTTATGACCTCTGCTCTGTGAAGCGTTTACAGTCTGCGGAGGACATTGACAAGTACCTCGAAGTCATCCGCGAGAAGCTGATGAAGACGCTGGAAAACTGTGACGGTATTCAGATCAACTAAAGGAGACTGAGCAATGAACAAAGGCGCAATACAGCGTTTTGCGTTATGGGCGCGTACTGAGCTGATCGCTCAGGTATCGCAAAGAGCTTATCAATATGGAATTACCAAAGATGGTTACGGCGAACAAAACGCCGTGACCGTAGGTGGACGCGCTTTGACAACGGATGAGCAGCGGCAGCGCAAGGAGCTTGTCGAGCAGATCCGTTCTAAGGGATATACGCAAGTGATGGAAGAGGTTGCCTATACATGGTTTAACCGTTTTATTGCCCTGCGTTTTATGGAGGTCAACAACTATCTGCCCAGCCATATCCGTGTCTTCTCGGACAGCACCGGCGCATTCAAGCCGGAAATCCTTAGCGACGCGCTGCATCTGGATTTGCCGGGGCTGGACAAGGACAAGGTTGCCGCGTATATCGAGAGCAACCAGACCGAAGACCTCTACCGCTATCTGCTGCTGACCCAGTGTAACGCCCTGAACGAGGCTTTGCCCCAGATGTTTGAGAAAATGGGCGGCTATACCGAGCTGCTGTTTCCCAACAATATCCTGAAAGCCGACAGCGTTCTAGGGCGCATGGTCACGGACATTCCCGAAGAGGACTGGACGGATCAGGTGCAGATCATCGGCTGGCTGTATCAGTATTACAACTCCGAACTCAAGGATGAAACCTTTGCCCTGCTCAAGAAGAATGTGAAGATCACCAAGGAGCGTATTCCCTCTGCGACGCAGCTCTTCACGCCGGACTGGATTGTGCGGTACATGGTGGAGAACTCCCTTGGACGGCTCTGGATTGAGGGGCATCCCGACGACGAGCTGAAATCTGGCTGGAAATATTTTCTGGATGAAGCCGAGCAGGAGCCGGAGGTACAGGCACAGCTCAACAAAATCCACGCCGAGTGTGCAAATCTCAAACCGCAGGACATTAAGGTGATTGACCCCTGCATGGGCAGTGGGCATATCCTTGTCTATGCTTTTGATGTGTTGATTCAGATTTATAAGAAGTACGGTGTCAGTGAGCGGGACTCAGCCCAGAGCATTTTGCAGAACAACCTCTATGGTCTGGACATTGATGACCGGGCGGCTCAACTTGCCTATTTTGCCGTGATGATGAAGGCGCGGCAGTATGACCGACGCATCTTCTCACGCGGCATCCAGCCCCATGTATATGCCATTGTGGAGAGCAATGGACTGGACAACGTAACGATTGACTACTTCACAAACAACGACCCGAAGCTCAAAAAGGATTTCGGGACGCTGGTAGACGAACTACGGGACGCAAAGGAATATGGCTCGATCCTGAACATTACGCCGGTGGACTTTGCTGCCCTCTATGCCAGAGTGGAGGAAGTACGGGAGGAGATCAGCCTGTATCGGGAAAATGTGCTGAGTACAGTTTTGCCACTGATTCAGGTGGCGGAGGTCATGGCGCGGAAGTATGACGTAGTTGTGACCAATCCGCCGTATATGGGCAGTTCTAATATGGACGCAAAGCTCAGTGAATTTGCGAAGAAACACTACCCGAACAGCAAGAGCGATCTGTTTGCCTGTTTTATTGAAAAAGGCAACAGAATGGTAGGCAATGCACGTTTTAATTGCATGGTAACAATGCAAAGCTGGATGTTCCTGTCGAGCTTTGAAAAAATGCGCACACAAACCTTAATGAGCCATGATATTGTTACTCTAATGCACATGGAAAATATGGTTTTAGGCATCGCCTTCGGTACGGCTGTCACAGTGTTTAGAAATCATTATACTCCCGGCTATAAAGGCACTTATAACCAAATCAAGTTGTGCGATATTGAGAACGGCAAGCCGGTGGAATTTCCCGTTGCAGGTAACCGTTTTGCGCAGGTCAGCACAGACAACTTCTCCAAAATTCCTGGCTCGCCGGTGGCATATTGGGTGAGTGATCAGCTTCTCTCTGCTTTTGATAATGTAACATTATACGAACATTCTATATCTCCAAGCCAAAATGTAACAGGAAATAATGCAAAATATGTAAGAAAACATTGGGAAATTGCAGCTTTGAAAATTGACCATAAAGATAGTTGGATATTTTATGCCAAGGGCGGCGGTTATAGAAAGTGGTGGGGAAACCTCGAGGATGTAGTAGATTGGACACCAGCAGCGAGAAATATATATCAATACGGAGATGGTGTTCATGCATCACAAATTATCAATCCAGATTATTGGTATAAGCGTGGAATAACATGGGGGTTAATCACAAGCGCAACACCAAGCTTTCGCATTATGCCAGAAGGAGCCACTTATGATAAGGGCGGTTCAACTATTATTGTAGATAATGAAGTGTTTGATTTTTCGCTCGCATTATTAAACTCAAAATTATATGTTGAGATCGCAAGAGTTCTTAATCCAACACTCAATTTCCAGGTCAAAGATGTAAGATCGGTTCCTTTGATTTTACAAGGAAAAGAAACTGCCTCAGAATTGTCAATCAAATGTGTAGAGCTTTCAAAAAACGATTGGGACTCCTATGAAACCTCATGGGATTTCCAGCGCCATCCGCTCATCCGCTTCGTTTCCCGTCTCGCCGATACCTACACTGCATGGAAAGCCGAGTGCGAGCAACGCTTTTTGCAGTTGAAAGCCAACGAGGAAGAACTAAACCGCATTTTCATCGACATCTACGGCTTGCAGGACGAGCTGACCCCCAATGTGGCGGACAAGGATGTCACCGTCCACCGCATCTTTGACACCAAGGACGATGTTCCGGAATCCATGCAGGGCAGCAACTATGTCCGCGCCAAGCGGGACGAGATCGTCTCCCTGCTCTCCTACGCCGTGGGCTGTATGTTTGGGCGCTACTCATTGGATGTTGATGGTCTTGCCTATGCAGGCGGAGACTGGGATGCCGTCTTCAAACATGATCCTAGTGTAATTGATCCCGATGGAAAAAACGCTGTCCTCGCTGGCGATTATATTGTGGGAAAAGATGGTCAGTATCATCTTTGCACGATTGTCCCGGACAAGGACAACATCATCCCCATCTGCGATGACGACTACTTTGACGACGACATGACCGGGCGTTTTGTGAAGTGGGTGGAGACAGTTTACGGCAGCGATACGCTGGAAGAAAACCTCAAGTTCATTGCTGACGCCATCGGCGGCAAGGGAACGCCCCGCGAGGTCATCCGCAGCTACTTCCTGAACGACTTCTATGCCGACCACTGCAAGACCTACCAGAAACGGCCTATCTACTGGCTCTTTGACAGCGGCAAGAAGAACGGCTTCAAGGCGCTCATCTATATGCACCGGTATCAGAGCGACCTTCTTGCCCGGATGCGCACCGACTATGTCCACGAGCAGCAGGAGCGTTACCGCACTCAGCTCACGCACCTTGCAGACGCTATTGACCACGCAAGCGCATCTGAGCGCGTGAAGCTGACCAAGCAGCAGAAGAAGATTCAGGAGCAGTCTCTTGAAATCCAGAAATACGAAGAAAAAGTCCATCATCTTGCCGACCAGAATATCCAGATCGACCTTGATGATGGCGTGAAGCACAACTACGAGCTGTTTGCAGATGTGCTGGCAAAGATAAAGTAAAGGAGAAGTGAATATGAAGGACGATCTCATTTACCTTATAGATCAAATTGATGCCATAGAGTCAAAGTTTCACCGTTCTCCTTCTTCGCCGGGCCTTTGTGTCCCATCAGTGGATGAGATTTACGATATTCCTGAGTTTGCACAGTGGATTCAGCGTGTACAGATGGAACTCCAAGACATTGTTGATCGTACCGGAGACAAATTCGTAGTCGGAGCTTTGGAAGTAGCTCAGGAAAACTATGATGGGTGGAATGACCGGCGATACTTCGATACATTGAAGGGCAAACTGCTTGCTATTAGGGATAATCTTGATAAATACTATGCTGACGCTGGGAAACAAACTACGCAAGAAGAAAAAGTACCTAAAATCTTTATCAGCCATTCAAGTAGAGACAAAGCGTATGTTTCAAAACTTGTCGAACTGCTTGACGGAATGGGGCTTGATCAGACTCAGGTCTTTTGCAGCTCGCTACCCGGATATGACATCCCGATTGACACCAATATTTTTGATTACCTAAGAAATCAATTTCTCTCGTATGATCTTCATGTTTTTTTCATACACTCCAAGAATTATTACCAGAGCGCAGTCAGTCTCAACGAGATGGGTGCGGCGTGGGCGTTGAAGACTGAATATTCATCATTGCTCCTTCCGGGTTTTGGCTTTGGAGAGATGGCTGGTGTAGTAAACAGTCAAGCCATTGCAATTAAGCTTGATAACGATGAGGTTGAGGTTAAAGACAAGCTCAATCAGTTGTATGCAAAATTGATTGAAGAGTTCGGCTTGACTCGAAAGGCAGATATTATTTGGGAGCAAAAGCGAGATCGCTTTATCCGAGAGGTTAAAGAAATAGTTGTTCCCACCGATGAAACTCCCGAATCACACGGTGATGATGTTGAAATGTTGGAAAGCGGCTTACTAATTCGCAAGTCAGAAGCAGACGCAGGGAAGACAATTTATTATTGTCCAGCGTGTTACCAGAAAGAAGGTAAACTGTTTCCGATTGTAAAAGGGGCTATGGCAAGAGACCGATTCTGCTCTAATTGTAGAATGCACTATAATTTGCGTTAAGGAGGCGAAACTCCATGTCCACTGAATCTATACAATTTTCACTCCGAGAACGATTTGCCGCCCCATTGCCGGAGTTTTACAAGCGCCGCATTGTGTTCTGGCAGGATGAGGATCGTGAGTTTGAGGCAATGCTGGACGAGCTTGTGATCCCCGATGTTAAGGTCATCAAACTCACCGGCACAAATAATTTTGCCGTGAAGAAGCTGCTGCTGCATGATGACCTCACGAGCAACTATCTTATCTACAATCCGTTTTCATACTCTCAGCCGCAGGACGATTGGCTGAGAGATATTGAGCTGTTTAGTGAAGAATATAGGGCTGACTTTATCTCCATGCAGATGAGTGAGCTTAACATAGCTGCAAGTCCAGCTATGCGTAAGACCGTGAAGCTCTACGGTAAGTTTCTCGAAAGCAAGGAACGCCGTCAGAAACTTCGCAAAATCGGACGTGAATACCAGACTCCTTTGCAGCTCCATATTGACATCATGGCTGTCCTTGCCGGTTTGAATGGTGGCTCTGCACAAGATGTCTTCATCGCTGTTCTTGCTTCAGGTCTGGACGAGGAAAATAATGCGGCTCTGAACAACATTAAAAAGTTCGGCAACATTGATGCTTTCTGGCAGCTTGTTCGCAAGTACACCGGCTATATTTACGAGGAAGAAAAACCGCTGGGCTTGTTTGCCTCTCATGTTTTGCTTACTGCCCTTGCTCAGACGATGAATACAAGCGTTCTCAAGGGACTTGAACGCTTTATTTCCGATTCCAATAAGGCGTACTGTTACAGCATCGTTCATGAGTGGAGAAATCATGAGGACAACTCTTCGCTATGGGAGATTTGCCGGAGTGTTGAGCAAGAATTACAGTTAGCATCTCGCTTTGAAAAGCAGGATATTGAGACACTGCTGACTGCCGACATCTTCCCGTCCATCCATGAAACTATTCTGAAACGCTTCTTCTCCGAAGCAGCAGATCATGTGGTCAAGACCGATCTCATGCTCAAGACGGCTGAAAATCGCCGTACATCCGGCTGGATCGAGCAATTCCGGTATTACTATGACTGCCTCTACTATATTGCCAAGATGCAGGAGTTCTATCAGGATAATGCTGCCGGATTCCACATCGTTGAGCCAAAGACCATTTGGAAACTCTATACCGAGAAGGCTTATGAGATGGATAGCTTCTACCGCCATTTCCATTATGCCTTCGGCTGCTCTCTCAAGGATAGCAATACTTTGTTGGAGGATAAACTGAAACACGCAGCAGATTATGTGGAGGCTCTGTATCAGAATTGGTATCTCAAGGAATTGACCGGCTGCTGGACAAATGCAATCGCAGATAACCTTGCCTCACTGGGCTATGTTTCAGAGATTGCCAAGCAGCGAGACTTCCACTCTCACTATGTCAGACATCTTGCTGGAAAGAACTCTCGTGCTTTCGTCATCATATCCGATGCGCTCAGATATGAGGTAGCAGCCGAGTTGTGCGATACCATTATCCGCACGACCAAAGGCACAGCAAAGCTCGACGCTGTTCAGGCGGTATTCCCGTCAATCACGAAGTTTGGTATGGCTTCCCTTCTGCCGGGTAGAAAACTCTCTGTAAATGAGAACATGGATGTTCTGGTTGAGGGTATGCCCACAAGATCCACCGAAGAGAGAGAAAAGGTTTTGTGTGCAAGCAATCCAAGCAGCGTAGCTGTTCAATATTCAGATGTACTGAATATGAAACGCACTGAGCGTAGAGAGCTTGTAAGTGGCAAAGAAGTAGTTTACATCTACCACAACACGATAGACGCTATCGGTGATAAAGCACCCACTGAGAAGAAAGTCTTCGAGGCTTGTGAAGATGCGATGCAGGAGCTTTCGAACATTCTTCGTATCGTTATAAACGATATGCAAGGTACTGACATATTCATCACTTCCGATCATGGTTTCCTCTATACATATAGTCCCCTCTCGGAGGGTGAAAAGGTTGCGAAAAGCGCGTTCTCCGGTGAGGTCTATGAAGTAGGGAGACGATACGCTATCACCGAGCCGGATGCCTCGGCAGATTATCTTATTCCGGTGCAGTTTGACGGTGAGATCAACGGAACACCGATCAAGGGCTTCACGCCGCAGGATTCCACCCGTATCAAGATTTCCGGTGGTGGCGAAAACTATGTTCACGGTGGCGTAAGCTTGCAGGAAATAGTTGTCCCCGTTATCACATTCAAAAACCTCCGTACTACAAGCAAGAAGTATGTTGAGGTTTCTAATGCAGAGTTGAAACTGCTGAGTGAAAGCCGCAAGGTATCTAATTTGCTGTTCTCTTTGGATTTCTTCCAAAGACAGCCTATTGGAGACAAAGTACAGCCTTGCGCATACTCAGTCTATATGACAGACGATGAAGGCGTGGTCATCAGTGACCGTCAGACTATCATCGCAGATCGCACCAGCACCAATGCTTCTGAGCGCGTGTTCCGAGTACGCTTCAATCTCAAAGCCGGTGCATACGACAAGAACAAGATTTATCGCCTGATCATTGCTAACGATACCGATGTACCGGAAGAAATTGAGTTCCACATCGACATTGCTTTTGCTGATGATTTCGGCTTTGATCTGTAAAGGAGGTTTTCAGGATGAATGACTATATCGAAGCAAACGCCACAGAAGACGCGAATGCAACGATCAACAGCAAGTTGCGTCAGGTGTTTGATGGCAGAATTGTCCGTAAAGACCTCACAAAGAAAATCAAGGAAGGCGCAAATGTTCCGGTTTATGTCCTTGAGTTCTTGCTTGGTCAATATTGTGGCTCTGATGATCCTGACATTATCGAAGCTGGTGTAAACAATGTAAAGCGTATTTTGGCTGAGAACTATGTTCGTCCAGACGAGGCGCAGAAGATCCTCTCTGTGCTTCGGCAGCGCGGTAGTTACACCGTCATCGACAAGATTACGGTTAATCTCAACATAAAAACTGACAGCTATGAGGCTGAGTTTTCCAACCTCGGTATTAAAGCTATCCCCATTTCAGAAGAATATCCGACCAAGTTTGATCGTCTGCTCTGCGGAGGTATCTGGTGCATTGTCCAACTTGAATATGAGTATGTGGAAGAAGATAAGCGTCGTTCTCCCATCCTAATTCATAAATTGACTCCGATTCAAATGCCTCATGTGGATATTGATGAGCTTAAACAAGGACGCAAAGCCTTCACGCGGGAAGAGTGGATCAAGGTATTACTTCGTTCCATCGGCATGGAACCGGATAAGCTAAACAATCGTGAAAGATGGCTACTTCTTGCTCGTATGCTGCCTCTTGTCGAGAACAACTTCAACCTCTGTGAATTGGGTCCGAGAAGTACCGGTAAATCTCATATTTTCAAAGAGATTTCTCCGAACAGTATTCTTGTTTCCGGTGGACAAACAACGGTTGCAAACCTGTTCTACAACATGGGAAGAAAGACGGTTGGTCTTGTAGGACTTTGGGACTGTGTTGCTTTTGATGAAGTTGCCGGTATCAACTTCAAGGATAAAGATGGCATCCAGATCATGAAGGATTATATGGCATCCGGCTCTTTTGCTCGTGGCAAGGAGGAAAAAGCGGCAAGTGCATCTATGGTGTTTGTCGGTAACATCAACCAGAGCGTTGATGTTCTGCTGAAAACATCCAGTCTGTTTGATCCCTTCCCCCCTGAAATGGGAACTGACACAGCTTTTCTTGATCGTATGCACTGCTATATCCCCGGATGGGAGATTCCGAAGTTCAGACCGGATCACTTTACAAATGACTATGGCTTCATCACCGATTATCTGGCAGAGTTTATTCGTGAACTTCGCAAAGAGCAGTATGGGGATGCCTTAGACAAATATTTCCGTCTTGGCAAAAACCTCAATCAGCGCGATACGATTGCCGTCAGAAAGATGATCGGCGGCTTTATCAAGCTCTTGTACCCTGATGGAGAGTTTACAAAGGAACAGCTTGAAGAGATTGTTAAGTTTGCTCTTGAAATGAGACGACGCGTGAAAGAACAGCTAAAAAAGCTGGGTGGCATGGAGTTCTACGATGTCAACTTCTCCTATATTGATGTCGAAACCTTCGAGGAATACTATGTCAGCGTACCGGAGCAAGGCGGTGGTAAACTTATTCCAGAGGGTATGTGCAATCCGGGTCAGGTATATACCATCTCTCAGGGCAAGTCCGGTATGATTGGTGTATTTCGCCTTGAGTCTCAAATGCTGCCCGGTAATGGCAAGTTCGAGCGTACCGGTATCGGCTCAGAGACAAAGAGCAAAGAGGCTACAAATACAGCATTCAATTATTTGAAAGCCAACTCTAACCGGATCAGCGGCTCTATCAGCACTACAACGAAGGACTATATTGTCAACTATCAGGATTTACAAGGCATTGGCATGACCGATAAACTTGCTCTGCCTACCTTAATTGCTCTTGCGTCTATTGCACTCGGCAAACCGACGATTAGCAGTCTCGCTGTTTTGGGTGAGATCAGCATTGCCGGAACGATGATAAAGGTTGACGAACTTGCAAACGCTCTTCAAGTCTGCCTCGATAGTGGAGCAAAGAAAGTTCTGCTACCTATTACATCCGCAGCAGACCTCGGAAGTGTTCCGTCTGAACTGATTGGTTGCTTCAACCTAATCTTCTATCAGAGTGCGGAGGATGCAGTCTACAAAGCTCTGGGTGTAGAATAAAAGGAAAACCTAATTGGAAGGAGGCTAACTCGTGGCAAAACGCAGGAAAAAGAAAAGCAGCAAATGTCCTGAGCCTTTTAATACTCTTATTGATATTGCAGCCGGTCTAACTATGGGCGCGATTGCAGATCACATGGAGAAAAAGTATCATTACACCAAAAAAGGCAAAATCAATCCGTATGCTGTTTCAGCTTTTGGGTTAGCTTCTGGACGGATGAAATCAACAGAAGATATTTTGAGAACGGGCGTGTTTCTCGGAGCGATGGGATCATTTGATGTTGATACAAGTGATCCCGACGCGCCGCATTCTTACATTTTAGATGATCCCATTTTCTACGACATTCCAGAAGCCAAAGTTAATGACAACCGTTATGCTTGGCGTCTGAATTGCGAGGACGGCAGCGAATACGGTATATATGCCGAAGACTACGAGACACGCGAAGAATAGCGCAAGGCGTAATCTGTTGAGGGAAAGGAGCTGACCGAGCCGTGGAGCGGACATACATTGCAATCGACCTAAAGAGCTTCTACGCCTCGGTCGAGTGCAGGGAACGGGGACTTGACCCGCTGGACACAAACCTCGTCGTCGCCGACGAGAGCCGCACGGACAAGACCATTTGTGTGCAAACTCGTGGACATTTTACCAAATAGCGATATTTGAGGTTCGGGAAACAGCAAGCAGGGCAACCGTATATACGTTTGCAAAAAACGCTTGTTGGGGCAGCAGCCCCAAACCCCATAAAACTCAAAAACTCCCGGCCTCGTGGTCGGGAGTTTTTTCGGCGGCGCACCCTCGCGGGTGCTTATCTTTCGCCGCGGTCGCGGCGGGCGTCGGAAGATTTTTCTTCGCCGAGGAACACATCGACGTTGTGCCTATGCATCAACAACTCACGCTGTTCGTCGCGGATTGCACGGTACTCGGCGTAGGCCTCGCGCTTCTCTGCAACGAGCTTGTCAAATTCGGCGTTGAGGTCTATCATATTGGGCAGCTTCTCAATGCCGTGTGCGTTGATGTAGCGCTTTGCCGCGCGGTGCTGCTCGATCTCGCTCTCGTGAGCGTCGAAGAATTTGCGAGAATAACGCGACGCCTTATACTCGTCGAAGATTTTGCGCGTTTTGGCGTAGGCAACAATCTGCCCGCGCAGTTCGGAGATCTCCTTAACCTGTGCGTCAATCGCCTTGATACGCTCGTTCAAAGCAGAGAGCCTTTCACTCGCGGTGGCAGCCCGTGTACTGAGCTCCTCGCGGCTTTTGATGCCGTGCTCCTGCAAATACAGAAGCGTCTTAGCCATCTGTTTTACGTTGAAAACCTTAGCCCATTGTGCGTAGCCGCCGCCTTTGCCTGCCGCGAGCTTGGCCTCAATGTCTATGAGCAAACTAACGTCCTCTCGCTTCCCGCGCGGAACGTGCGCCGCTTTGCCCGCTATGACATCACGCAATTCGGCCTCGGAGTAGCCAGCGCCGAGTGTGTGAAGCCGTATTGCTCGCTGGCCATCACGGTAAAACGTTATGTTCTTACCGGCGCTCACCCGGTAGCCACTTTCGCAGATAAGCTGTAGCAACTCGTCAAACGTTTCTGGCTTTCGTGCAAGCGCATCGTCGATGGCAGCACGCAGCACATCGCGGTGTGAAAGCGGCTTTTTCTCGCCCAGCCACTTGTCATAGGTTGGATGCGTGTAGCGTCGCGGGTTCTGAATGACGGACAGCCCATGCTCGATACAGATGAGGTCGGAGAGCCGCCCCACGGTGCGTCCGGAGCCGAGGAAGTCACGGAACTTCGCCGTACCGTCGATGGTGGTGGAGTTGAAAACGATGTGCGAATGAATGTGTCTCTTGTCAACATGGGTACAGACGATGTAAGCGTGCCGCCCCTTTAAAAAACGCTCAGCCAGCTCGCGGCCAACGAGATTCGCTTCCTCGGACGTTATCTCGCCGGGCTTGAACGATTGGCGTATGTGGTACGCAATCACGCCCGGAGCCTTGCGCCCCGTGCGCAGCGCATATTGCCGTTTTGAGAGTGCGAACTCAGCCGCGACGAGCTGTGGTGTACAGCCGTAGGCGTAGACGAGCGAGCCGTTTTCAGTTTTCTCCGGGTTCTTGACATAGTCTGTCCGCTCGGTGAGCGAGCGTATAACGCTCTGACCTTTTGAGCCGCGGATAGGGATGATGCGAGTGACGGCCATTAATCAATGACTGCCAGTTTCCGCAGCACGCCGTCCAGCGCAGCCCACACCTCGCCAAGACGGTTTTGAATCTCCGCGAGGTCGTTCTCGTACACACGACTCGTTGCGTTGACGCGCTTTGCAATCTGGTTAACATTCGCGCTGGTGCGCCGCAGGAGGCTCACCAGCGTTTTTATCTCATCCATGTCGAGCAGAATGATGTGCCCGTCTATTGCCATTTTGCGAATAAAGGCGCTCATATTTTTCGTTCCGGCGAGCTCCATCCGTGCCTGAATCTGCTCGCGCTCCTCGTCGTTTATGCGGATGAGCAGGAACATATTGCGCTTGCTTTTCATCGCTCCACGCCCCTCTCGCGTTTGCGCTCGCTCTCGCGCAGACGTGTAGCGAAAATGTCCAGCAGGCCGGAATGTGTGCGGTCGGTAAAGACTTTTTTCGTCGCGGCGTACTTCTCAGCCCACTTCATATTCTCCGGACTGATGCGCCCATCAGACTGCCTGTTGGCAATGAGGGAGGCCGTGACACGCACCATGCGCTTGTCACCAAACTGCTCGCGTACCTCTCGTATGGCGGCGCTGGTGTTGAGCCGGGAGCCGTCATAGTTGCGGGCGATGGCGTTCTCTATGGCAACACGGCAGGCGTCATCGGCCTCGGCAGACGCCTTAAACTTGTCCAGCTCTCCGCGCTCTTTCGCCTCCCGCGCCGTGCCATTGTAGATGGGTATGGCGCGCTGCTTCTCCATCTCCATGTCGGCGCGCTGGTCAATGAGGACTTTGAGCGTGTAGTTGTAGTCCGACTGGTCAATGTGGACGCAGTCCTTAAAGACATCCTCCAGCGGACAGGGCGAACGCAGCATCGTTTCAATCTGCTGCGGCTTGAGGTCTGTGTCCCCCAGCACGTTTAGCAGGTTCTCTTTAGTCGTGTACTCATAAGCGTGATTCAGTATTTCCTCTGGTGGCTGCTTGAGCAGCCAGTCCCGGTATGTATTGAACTCATCGGTCATTTTCTCTGCAAGCTGTTCAAGCTGGTTCATAAACACGCCTCCTTTGCTTGATGTTGAGATTGCTCTGACTGGTTAAGCGGTATGGGCTCTTTGAGCTTCGCCAATAGCGACGGTCGCTCGTCCTCGTTTTCCTCGGCAACCGGCTCAGGCGGTGCGTTATTCTCCATATCTAATTCTGCGTTCAATTGTATAAGCCGCGCACTCTTTTCAGCGAGCTCGGCCTCCTGCGGGAACGGTTTTTCAAGCTCGGCGCGGGCGTTTTCCGTTTGGCGCTCCAAGTCCTCAAGCCGGGCGCGGCTTTTTCCAAGCTGCTTGTCCATGACGGTGAACGCGTTCTCCACTCGCATGACGTTGCCTAAAGCGTCAGAGCCAAGCTCGACATGGTGCTCAGCCAAGCCTTTAAGCGTGAGGACGTACTTGCCGAATTGTTCAAGCGAGACTTCCACGTCGAAGCCGCGGAAGCTGCCAACGTGGACATTCCTCGTGTCCTGCACCGTGGGCAATAGATTTAAAAGCGCCTCGCCTGCGGCGACGCGCTCCGTGTAACGGACGCCGTCGAGCTCGATTCCTACGAAACCGTCCACCGGCGCGAGATGTGCGTCTCTGGTCTGTATGTCCGACTCGAGCGCGGCAATGCGCGCTTTCGTCTCCGCAATCTCGCGCGGGAAGTACCGTGCGAGGTTGTCCTCAAGCATATACCTCTGGCTCTGGAAGCTGGACTTGAGCAGCCGTAGCTTCGAAACTTCGACGTCTAAATTCATTTTTTCTTTTATCCTCGGGTCGCCCGCACACAGAGCTTTAATCTCCGCGAATGAGAGCGTTGTCTCGTCCACATCCTCGCATGAGCGCGCCGGGCTTTTAGAGGTCATAATCTGCGAGATAAACTTTTGCTTGTTCTCCAAAGTCTGCCAGAGGTACGAATCGAAGGAATTTTCTGTAACGTACCTGTACACATGGACAGTCTCATTCATATTGCCTTGGCGCTCTATTCTGCCCTTGCGCTGTTCGAGGTCGCCGGGACGCCAGGGAGCGTCGAGGTCGTGCAGGGCTATGAGCCTGTCCTGAACGTTTGTCCCCGCGCCCATCTTAGCGGTGCTGCCCATGAGGACACGCACCTGACCGCTGCGAACCTTCGCAAACAAGGCCTTCTTTTTCTCATCGGTGTTTGAGTCGTGGATAAAGGCTATCTCATTCTCAGGCACTCCGCGAGCGACAAGCTTGGAACGTATATCCTCGTAGACGCTGAAACCTTTACCCGGTGTAGAGAGGTCGCAAAAAATGAGCTGTGTCAGCTTCTTATCTGCGCCGTTCTCCCAAATCTTGAACACGTTGTCCACACAGCGGTTGACCTTCGTCCCTGGCTCGTCAGGCAGAAGCGGGTTAATTACGCGTTGGTCGAGTCCGAGCTTGCGGCCATCGTTGGTGATAGCGAGCATATTGTCCACGCTTGGGTCAACTTGCCGGGAATGGACTTTCGTAGCGCGCTCGGAAAGTTCTTTTACGAGCGCCTTCTGTATCTCCGTGGGTTGAGACACCTCGTTGTGGTACACAACCTCGGGTTTCGGTAAATTCAGCTCATCGGAAGTTTTAATGTCTGCGACCTCCTTGAATATGCTCATAAGCTCCGGGAGGTTGAAAAACTTAGAAAATCGTGTACGCGCGCGATACCCTGAGCCTTCCGGAGCTAACTCCATCGCCGTGACCGTCTCACCGAAGTTCGCCGCCCATGCGTCGAAGTGGCTCATGCCAAGGTTTTCGAGTGTGTCATGCTGTAAGTATCGCTGCATCGTATACAACTCTACCATAGTGTTCGAGACAGGCGTCCCTGTGGCGAACACGACGCCCTTGCTGCCGGTTTTCTCGTCAAGGTAGCGGCACTTCATGTACATATCTGAGGACTTTTGGGCTTCCGAGCTGGACAAGCCCGCTACATTCTGCATTTTTGTTTGGTAGTAGAGGTTTTTATGCGAATGTGCCTCGTCCACGAACAGGCGGTCAACTCCCAATTCTTCAAACGTGACCACATCGTCGCGCGGTGAATCCAATAGCTTCTTGAGCTTGGCCTCAAGCCCCTTTTTCGTGCGTTCCATGGCCTTGATGCTGAAGCGCTCACCGTTGGAGCTTTTCAGCTCGCGTATGCCCTCAGTTATCTCGTCAATCTGGTCCTGCAAAAGCTGCTCTTGCCGCTCTTGGGACACGGGGATCTTCTCAAACTGGCTGTGACCGATGATTACAGCGTCGTAGTTGCCGGTGGCTATGCGGGCGCAGAATTTCTGACGGTTGGCCTTCTCGAAGTCTTTCTTCGTCGTGACGAGGATATTCGCGGAGGGATAAAGCCTCAAAAACTCGCTTGCCCACTGGCCTGTCAGGTGGTTAGGCGTCACAAACATGGGCTTGCTGCACAATCCCAGCCGTTTGGCCTCCATCGCCGCCGCGGCCATTGTAAACGTCTTGCCCGCGCCCACTTCGTGGGCGAGCAGCGTGTTGCCGCCGTAGAGGATGCGCGCAATCGCATCGCGCTGGTGCTTGCGCAGGGTAATTTCCGGGTTCATACCGGGGAACGTCAGGTGTGAGCCATCATATTCACGCGGCTTTACGCTGTTAAAAAGCTCGTTATACCTTGCAACCAGCGTCTGACGGCGGTCAGCGTCTTTCCAGAGCCAATCCTTGAAGGCATCCTTAATGACCTGCTGTTTCTGCTGGGCGAGAGTAGTCTCCTTGCTGTTCAGCACACGGCGCTCGGTGCCGTCAGCGTCCTCAACCCTGTCATATATGCGCACGTCACGGAGGTTGAGGGTGTTTTCAAGAATCTTGTATGCGTTCATGCGCTGTGTGCCGTAGGTGTTGTAGGCATTGACGTCGTTAGCGCCCACGGCGCTCTTGCCCTCGACACGCCACTCTCCGGTGACAGGCGAATAGTGAACCTTAATGCTCTGCGACGCCCAAAACGATGGCTTGAACGTCTCGGTTATAAACTGCTTTATGTACTGCGGTTCTATCCACGTTGCGCCAAGGCGCACGTCAATCTCACTGGCGGTGAGCTCACGAGGCTGTGCGGCTCGGAGGGCATCGACGTTGACGCTGTACGATTGGTCGCTCTCGGCGGCGGCTTCGGCTTCACGCAATTTCTCGCGCACGTTGCCCGAGAGGTATTCATCCGCTGTAATATAGTGGTCTGTGCCTGGTACGCGGAAGATAACGCCTTGCAGTTCTGCGGCAATCGCAGCTTCGTCCTTGCCGCAGAGCTGGGACATGTATGGCAAGTCCACGCGGGCGCGCTCGTTCATAGAAACGGCTAGGGCTTCAACTGCGGTATCCGTGTGCTCGACCGGTCGGTGCGGCTGGATAGTGCGCTTGGTGAACATATCTGACTTCCTCTCCAGCCTGCCGTCGTCGTCAAGAATCTCCAGTGAGCACAAGAGGTAGTAGCTCGAATCGTCCTCAAACGCCCGCTTGTTCTCGCGGCTAGAAATGAGGCCATGCTTGGCGGTGAAAGCGTCGTACAGCTCGTTCAGCCGCTTCTGTTCGGCGGCAATAACACCGTCGCCCGCGTCTATGGTTTGCAGCTCTATGAGCCGCCGTGTGCAGTCGCGCAGCTCTATCATGCCCTTAATGCGCTCGGCTGCTGCGGCGCTCACGTCCTGCCGCACCATGATGCCGCCCTCGCGGTAGAACACGTCGCCGTCCACAAGCGTAAAGCTGTAGTTGCGCACATCAGGCTCGGCTGGAATTATGTCCGGGACTTCGGCCTGCTCTATTTCACGCTCCGTGTACTCGCCGTGTATGTGCTGGATGGCCTCGTGTAGCTGTGCCGCCAAGTCCGCGCCCTCGATGGGCGCGACAGTGTAGTCCTGCCGCCCGTACTGCGTGCTCTCCGTGGTCGGGACTCCGAGCACCATCTCCAGATGGTCAAGGAAGTACCTGTTGACGGTAAAGCCGTCCTCGTTCTCGCCAACGTGCACCCACTCCGAAAGCTCGGTCAAAGGCAACTCACTCCGTTGGAGGAAGATAATGTCCGTCACGACGTCGGTTCCCGCATTGGCGCGGAAAGCGTTGTTCGGGAGCCGGATCGCGCCCAGCAGCTCGCCACGCGCAGAGAGATAGCGGCGCACACTTTCGTCTCTAGAATCCATCGTGTAGCGGCTCGTGACGAACGCGACGATACCGCCCGGACGCACCTGGTCGAGCATCTTGGCGGCGAAGTAGTTGTGGATGGAAAAGCCTAAGTGGTTGTACTCAGGGTCAAAGACCTGGTAATTCCCGAACGGAACGTTGCCCACGGCGAGGTCATAGAAGCCGGGCCGGTTTGTAGTCTCGAAGCCTGCGACGGTGATCTCGGCCTCAGGGTATAGCTGCTTGGCTATGCGCCCAGTGATGCTGTCCAGCTCCACGCCGTGAAGTTCACTGTGCGCCATGCTCTCCGGTAGAAGTCCGAAGAAGTTACCCACACCCATAGACGGTTCAAGTATGCGCCCGCCCTTGAAGCCCATGTTGCCGAGTGCGTCATAGATGGCTCGGATAACCGTAGGCGAGGTGTAGTGCGCGTTAAGCGTAGAGCCGCGCGCGGCCTCGTGCTCGTCAGAGGTGAGGGCTGCTTTGAGCTCAGCATATTCCTTCGCCCAATCGCCCTTACTCTCATCAAAGGCGTCAGGTATAGCGCCCCAGCCGGTGTAACGGGACAAAACCGCCTGCTCATCGGCAGTTGCCGAACGTCCATCGGCCTCGATGCGCTTGAGCGTGGTAATGGCGTCCATGTTGGTGCGGAACCGCGCCTTAGCCCCGCCCTCACCGAGGTGGTCGTCGGTTATGCGGAAGTTATGCGGAGCGTTCGGCGTAGGCGGTTCTGGCTCATGCTCAGGCGGTGCAGTGCGTATTGTCCGTATTTCCACGTCAAATGGCAAGCGGTTGGCCTCAGCGTCGTAGTACGCGACAGTGTGCTCACGGATTTCTGGCTCAACGCCTACCGCATCGTTAGACAAAGGCACTTCTACTGCGGTCATATCTTGCTCATACTCAAACGCATGGGGGTCGTCACGGTAAATCCCGCGCACCGCGCCAGCAAGCTGTTCCCACGGCACGAAGCCAGCAACAACGTTGTTCCCGTTATCTCCCGGTATGCTGTAGTGCAGGCCGTCACACCCCTCCAGCAACGCTTCAAGGTGTTCTGCAATCTGCGTGTTGCCCTCGCCCGCGCGCAGCCAGTCCGAGATTTGCGCCTTGTCCTCTGGAGTTAGCAAGTCCGAGATATACGCCCGTGCATCGTCGCTTAGCTCAGTGGTGAGGTAGTCCGTGATATACCTGTTGTGCTCATCATTCCGAAGCCCGCGTTCAAAATCCCTGCGGCTCTCAGTGCGATAAACCGGGATGGGCAACTCTGGCGGCAGCAGTTCGACGTAGCCGCGCTGGAGGTCTGTTATCTTGTACTCGCGCCCCTCGTACCACACGAAGTCTCCCACTCCGTAGGCCGACGCCATAGGCTCGCGCGGCTGTATGTTGACCGGCGTATCATCAAGCTCCGGCTCATCTTCCACGGGCGGCTCGCTCAGGTCGTGGTATGCGGCATCCAGAGCCACGCGGTTGAGCGCCTCGCGCAGGCGTGGGTTGTCGTAGTAGGCACGCTGGAAGTCCCGGTCGTCAGAGTCCGCGGCGAATTCCCTGAGCACACGCTCACCGGTCAGTGCAGCGCTTTCTGCGTCGGAGTTCATCACGGCATTGATATAGGATTCGTTCGCCATGAGAGTATCGTAGAGCTGCTGCTCGTATTGAGCGCGCATATCTCCTGGGAGGTGAAAGTCCACGGTGAGTTCCGTACCGTTCTCATAACTGAACGTCACGGGCTTGTATGTGCGGAGAGCATCCAGTGCCGGCTCTATCTGTTCTTCCATAATCTCGACATAATCCAGGCCGCCGGCCTGACGGGTGCGCTGACCGAGCGCGTGGGCGGTAGTTTCGGCGTCGGCGCCGTAGGTATAGAACGCACCGCCATATTGGACGAGCACAATGTCATTGTCATGATGCGGCTTAGCGCGGTTGTAGCTCGCATAAGCTGCCGTGTGCGTGTCATACATGGCAAGCTCGACATCGGCCATAAAGCGGTCAGCAGCTATGAGCTCGTCTATGCGCCTGGCTATCTGCCGCCATGTCAGGCTGACGTTTTCGCAGCCACCTTTGCTCAGCTCCATGCCCTTGGCATCGTGGTTCTCGTTGCTTCCGGGAGCATCGGACAGCGCGTGGGACCGCCCGCCTATGCCGTATTCACGCTTGAGGAAGTCTGCCTTGTCCTCAACGGAATGCGCCTCGGTAAAGTAGCGGAAAATGCGCCACTTGCCGCCAGAGGTACTGCCGCCGTCGCGGAGAATTCTGTCTATCTCGTCCTGGGTTATGAACTGATGAGGCGAGGGGATAAGCTCTGTGTCTGCGTGGAACTGCACCCTAAGCAGAAGCTGGCTTTCGAGCGAGTTGAGTATCTTATTTGTGTTGTGGTAGTTGAAGCGCAGGATGCTGCGGTCGGCTCTATATGCTGCGAGGAAGTCCCGATATTCGCCAAGCAGCGTTTCGCACTGCTTATGGTCGGACAGCATCGCTGCGACTCGCTCAGTAACATCGGGAAACAGGCCGCTTTTTATGCCGTCAAGGCTGGGAAAAAAGTTGTTGTCCTGACCATCCGCGAGGTCGCGGTAGAGGTAAACTATTTGCTGCGCCAGCAGTTCATGCTCCGTCGAGGCAGCGCGTTCCAACTCCCACTCACCAGCGTACTGTCCTGCATTCAGCAGCTCAGAAATGCGCCGCGCGGCGTCATTCCAGGTCACAAGGTGCACGTCGCGCTCATAGCGAGCCGCATTGCCTTGGGCTATGCGTATCCCATCCGTGTTCATCCACGCCGAGTAGTGCTCTCCGTCCACGCTGACGCCAACGCCACCGCGATAAACCGTCGGCAGGAACGCGGCTATCTCGTCAAGTGAACGCTGCTTCTCAAACTCCGCGGCCACGCGCTCGCGCAGATAACTCGTGTTCTCACCCACGCGGAGTACGGCGTCAATGACCTCCTGCGGGCAAGAGAAAGCGGAGGGCGCGTCTGCGTCCTCCGCTTCGTCAAACAGGTTCAGTTGTAGATTAACTCGCTCAGAACTACTTCTTCGGCCTGGGCTTTGCAGTTGTTCATGAGACCCGTCCACTTCAGCGGATCGGCGGCTTTCAGTGCCTCTGTCGCGCCCGCCGATGCTGCCAGCTTCGGCAGCATCAGGTCTATGCGGCTCTGAGCCGCCGTCTCTATCTCGTGTAGATGCTCGTACAGTGCCCCCGTCAGCACGAGCCGGTTCCACAGCACCGGTCGGTTCTCCTTGAGGTAGCGTTGGCGTATCCTCCCGTACCGACCGAACGGCTCCGTCTCGGGCAGGCTCAGGTCGGGGATTTGCACGTCGTTCACGGTCTTGTAGGTTATTTCGGTCATTGTAACGGCTCCTTTCATAGCTTCGTATGGTACGTTCAATCTCGCGCAGGACGAGCTGCGTGTTTTCGCTGACGGCTGAGCCGAGGGCGGTCGCGGCCGATGGGGTGTTCCATTCGTTTAAAAACGCGAAGTCCTCTGGAGCAAAGTATGCCTCCGGGTCATAGCCGCAGCGGGAAACGAGGGTGTAGGCGGCGCTAGTCGAGGCGGCGCGGATAAAACTGTCCCTCAGCTCACCCTCATCATAGCCAGTCATGAACGTGCCGTCAACGATAGCGCTAATGTCATGCCTGTGCGCATCAAAGTACATCTCCGCGAGATCTCGCGCGGCGTCCTGGAGCTGGCCGGGCAACCATTCGCCATCTGCGCCGAAGTCCTGCTTCAAACCAAGCTGGACTTCTGCGAGGTTTTCGTCATTGACCGTCCACGGTCGAAATGGCCGCGAGCTGCGCCGCGCGCCCGTGTCCGACACGTCGAAAACATAGCGCAACCGGGGCGCGTCGCCGCTGTAATCTACAAGCGCAATACCTCTAGCTCCGCGCCTAACGTATCTGCCCATGCGCCCCGTCCACACGTCGTACTCGGCACACGCGCTCGCGTCAGGCCGCTGCGCGTGGATGAGCACCTGGTCTACGAAGCTGTACTTGTAGTTGCGTGACATCGTGGCAAGCAGCCCCGTCCACTCGGCGTAGTTGTCTGTCGCACGGGACAGCGCGTCATTACCAAGCGTGGCAATGCTGTTTAGCTTGTCTGGCGTAGGTTATACCTCCCTTCGTGCAAAAATAATGGAGCAGCCCGAAGGCTGCTCCTTAACGTGTGAGCTTAAAACAGGTCACTGTGTGACCCTGTTCTTATAAGATAAAGAATAAGCTCGTCATTATTCACTTCGTACACAAGCAGCCAATCGGGCAGGATGTGGCATTCACGACAGCCCTTGTAGTTCCCGGTCAGGTCGTGGTCGCGGAATTTCTCCGGCAACGGCTTCTGCTCGGCAAGCATCTCGATGACCTCTTCGAGCAGTCGCGTGTCGTATCCGCGCTTGACTATCCGCTTATAGTCCCTCTTGAATGCGGTTTGATACTTAATCGTCAGCATTCAAGTCCTCCATCAAGTCCTTAACGGAGGTGAAACCGCGGCTTAGCCCTACGCCGTTTCTGGCGTCCTCTATGGCCTTGCGGGTCTCCGCATTAGGAACCTCGGCGCCAATCTCGAAAGGTATGCGGTACTCGCGCACAGCCTTTTTCGCAAAGATGTTGAAAGCCGTGGACATCGACATACCCATGTCCGAGCAAAACACCTCAAACTGCCGCTTCAGGTCGGAGTCCATGCGGATGTTTACATTGGTTGTAGCCATAACGCTCCTCCTTTCGTTTCTTAGTATATTCATTGTAAACATTATTATTTACAATGTCAATACTTTGCGCATTAGCTTTTCCCGCCCTTGAAGCTCAAATAATACGTCGCCCTCTCACCGTTGTCGTGCAGTATGAGGTCGCCGGGGTAGTATTTGTCCGTGCGCTGTGAGTAGATTTCGTCGAGGTGCGCACGGCCTTTAGAGAGCAACTCAGCGGCAAGGGCGCGTGTAAGACTTATGCGCTTGGCGGAGAGGAATTTGTTATCCCGCCACAGGCCGAACTTGCAGTCAAGCGATTCACAGAAGTAACCGTTTTTCGCTTCGCTCACCACGCCGCCGCAGCGAGGGCATTGGCCAACTACGGCGCGGCCGGTCGGGAAAAGCACGCTCGCTTCAGCGATGGGTACATAGTCCGATACAAGGCCGCTGACCATGTGCTCGATGTCCGCGATGAAAGCGTCTGCATCCAGCTCGCCGCGCTCTATCTGCTTGAGACGGCTCTCCCACTCGGCAGTGAGTAGAGGCGAACGCAGAGCGTCGGGCAGCACGGTCACAAGCGATTTGCCAACGTCAGTCGGCACGAGCTTGCCCTTGACGCGCTCGGCAAAGCCTCCGTTGACGAGCTTCTCAATAGTCGCCGCGCGCGTGGCGGGTGTGCCAAGGCCACTACGCTCTGCGTCCTCCGGTGCATCCTTTGCGCCGGCGCGCTCCATAGCGGCGAGCAGCGTGTCCTCCGTGTACGCGGCGGGTGGGGTCGTTTTGCCCTCCTTGACGGTCGCAGCGTCTATTCTTATGGAAGCACCCTCGGCAAGTTCGGGCAGCGGTGTCCAGTCTGGCGCGCTCTTGTATTCGCGCCAGCCGAGGTCGATGATGGTCTTGCCACGTGCCTTGAACGTATGGCCGCCACACTCGGCCTCGACAGTGGTTTCGGCGTAGGTAAACGGTTCGGACACAGCGCAGAGCAGTTGGCGGCAGACAAGCCGCAGCACCGACGCCTCGCCCTCGGGGAGTGTGGCAAGGTTGGCGCTCGCGGCGCTCGCCGTCGGCACAACTGCGTGGTGGTCTGTCACCTTGGAGCTGTCGCAGACCTGTTCGGCGTTCACTCTCGCGGGCGTGTCTACGTCCAGCAGCTTTGCCGCGACGCTTACCAGCTCAGGCACCGTTGCCGCCATTCCGTCGGTGAGATAGCGGCTGTCCGTGCGTGGATAGGTCACAAAGCGCTTTTCGTATAGCGACTGGAGGTAGTCCAAAGTCTGCTGTGCCGTAAATCCCAGCTCACGATTGGCCTCTCGCTGGAGGGTGGTCAGGTCATAGAGCGAGGGCGGGTTCTCACGCTTCTCTCGACGCTCGACCCTTGTTATGCGCACCTCGCCGTTGCAAGCGCTGGCCAGCGCGTCAGCCTCATCGTGCGCGTTAATTCGTTCCGAAGAAAGCGAAACACCGCCGCAATTTACAGCGACGGTGTAGAAAGTTTCGGGCTGGAATTCTTCGATCTCGCGCTTTCGCTCGACGAGCAGCGCGAGCGTCGGCGACACCACGCGGCCCACGTTGAGCGTCCGGTGGTACACCAACGACATAAGCCGCGTGGCGTTCATGCCGACGAGCCAATCTGCTTTTGCACGGCACAGCGCGGCGGCGTAGAGGTTGTCATATTCAGCACCCGGGCGCAGATTTGCATACGCTTTGCGTATCTCGTCAGGTTCCATGGAGCTGAGCCACAGGCGCTTCATAGGCTTGTCGCAGCCACCTTTCTCGTAGACCAGACGGAAAATTAGCTCGCCCTCGCGCCCAGCGTCGCAGGCGTTGACGACCTCGCCAACATCAGAGCGCTGCATCAGGCCACGCAGAATCTCAAACTGCTGCCGCTTGTCCCGCATGACGGTTGTTTTCCACTGTTCCGGCAGGATAGGCAGATCTTCGCGCCGCCACTTGGCGAGCTTTTCGTCGTAGGCTGCGGGCGTTGCCAGCTCTATGAGGTGACCGTAGCACCACGAGACTATGAGGTTATTCCCGTGTATGCAGCCGTCGCCACGCACGTTCGCCCCCAGCGCTGCGGCAATCGCGCGGGCAACGGAGGGCTTCTCGGTTATGATTAGGGTTTGTGTGTTCAATAGTCATTGCTCCTTTGTTAACAGAATTTCCTTGAATTATTTGTGCCTCTCGCATATAATACAAGTAGGGTAATCCCTACTTTCTATACCGAGGTGATACAGATGGATGTGTTCATGGACAATGCCAAAGTGATGTCCAAGGGTCAGATAACGATTCCCAAGGACGTGCGCGATGCGCTGGGTGTATCCAGCGGTGACCGCGTGACCTTCATAGTCGAGGGACAGAGCGTCCGCATGGTCAACTCGGCTGTCTACGCAATGCAGATGCTCCAGCGAGAAATGATGGGCGAGGCCGAACGCAGCGGACTTACAAGCGAGGATGATGTGAACGCGCTCATTGCCGAAATGCGCAGCGAGGGCGCAAACGAATGAAGGTGCTCATAGATGCCGAGTTCCTGGCTATGAAGTGAATAGAAGTGCCGCCCGAGAGGGCGGCACTTTTCTCATCTTTTCATCGCATCCCTGTAACACGGTCTGACACATCCCAGCCCGTACCTCGCGCAGCCATGGCAGAAGTGACCCTCAGACGGCTTTGGAGGCGGGTCTGGTTTTGGCGCGGTTGGGATGCGAGTCATGAGCTTCTCAAACGGGCTGTTTGTGAATCTGTATCTCACTTGACCTCATCCTCGTCATCATCAGGGAAGGCATAGTCGTCGAGGTCGGTTGCACCGGACGTGTCAGGCTTGCGCTTGCGTACCTTGAGGAAGTAGTACGCGCCGCCCGCGCCGAGAACGACGATGAGTGCGATGGGCAGCAGCGCGGCGGCGTTGAAACCATTGCTTTCTTCGGCTTCATGCTCAATATTGGGCGCTTCAGTCGGCTCTGGCGTAGGTTCTGGTTCCTCGCCAACGCACTCGTTGAGGTCAGTGCGGCAGATGGGGCAGCTCGTGTCCACCTCGCCCGGCTGGCAGTGCGTGGCGCAGTCGCACTCGACCTCGTAGCCCTCGTCCTCGAGCAGAGCGAGAAGGTCGGCCTCGTCCACAAGGTTGAGGAAATAGACGTCGCCTGTGCTGTGGTCAATGACGAGGTAGAACGTGTTGCCGTTCTTGCTCTCAACCGTGACGAACTGCATCTGGCTGTCGTCCACTTCCTCGCTGGAGTAGTACGCGCCGCCGAGGATGTCATCAATCAAGGCAAGGTTGCCGTCGGGCGTAAGACCGCCGAGCGAGGGCAACGTCGGTTCAGCTACAGGCTCGGTGGTCACGCTGACGCTGGTGATGGGGTCGCCCGGCTCGTTTGCGCCGTCCTCATTGGATGCGTAATACGCACTCGCAGGCATGGCAAGACTCAGAGTAAGGGCGGCGGCGCACAGCGTTGGTGCGAGCTTACGCATCGGCGTCACCGCCTTTTATGAGCGCTGCAAGCTGCTCGATGCTTATGTGTTCCGCGCGAACAAGGCCAATGATTTCAAGATTTTCAAGCTCGGTAATCTTGTCCACCATCGCCGTGTAGCGCGCGGTCAGGTTGTCTATGCGCGCCTTGAGCCGTGCGGCTTCGGTGCGCATCTTGGGTATTCTTGCGTCCAAAAGTATCTCCTTTCCGGCCTCAGACGGCAGGAAGCCGCCCGAAGCCCACAAAATTATCGCTGTAGTACGAGTCCATAAATTTCAGATATCCGATCGGCGACCCGGCATGAATCATGTACCCTTCACCGACATAGATACCGACGTGGGTTATCCACGGCCCCTCGTAGGTGTACTCAAAAAACACGAGGTCGCCGGGCTTGGCCTCGGCCTCGCTGACCGGCGTGCAAATGTTGTACAAGCCCTGCGCGGTCAAGCGTCCAACGCTCCAGCCGACGCCGCAGTTGTTCACTACCCAGCTCACGAAGCCGGAGCAGTCGAACGAGGTCGCGGGCGAACTGCCGCCCCAGACATACGGGAAGCCGATGTATTTCTCGGCCTCGGCCATCATCGCGGCGAACTGCTCGTCCTCCAACGCTTCTGGCGGTATCTCGTAATCCGTCCCGGCGTCGGTCGAGGGCGTATAGCCGGGAAACAGGTCAGGCCGGTTGCCCAACGTCGCCATGTACAGCGAGTACATCGAGAGCTTATCCTCGGTCAAGATGTAGACCGGCAGATGCGAGAGGTCGAAGTTTTCAAGGGTAATGGTCACGGTGGTGTGCTCGTAAGCCGCGCCGTTTTCGTCGTAGCGCGTCTCGGTCGTCACGTCCTCGGTCAAGATATACTGGCGCTCAAACAGCATTTCGAGGTCAGATTGCACGTCGTCCAGCGTCCATTCGCTGCCCTTTAGAGCCGTGAGCAGGGATAGCAGCACATACGGGTCGTGCGAGATCTCGTCGAGGTCGAAGATGTACTCGTCGTAGTCGTGCGTGGCTTCGTAATTGTCCAAATACTCCTGCAACTCTGCCTCCTTCGCGGCATATGCAGCCTCCGCGCCGAGCAAATCTTCATCCGCGCTTGGGTAGGTGGTTAGTCCGACGCCAGACAAGCCGCCCTCGACGAGCACCGAGCACGATGTGAGCGCGTTGAGGAAGAACGCCAACACGAGAAAAAGGGCAACGGCTATGCCTATGCCCTTTCTGTGCCGCACGATGAAACGCTCCGTCTTACGCTCTTTCTCAGCGGCTTTCTTCGCGCTTTTGGCTGCCGCCGTGGTCGTAGACTTCCCACGCCGCGCCTTGGCGTATGCGTCCTTGATGCCGCGTTTCTGCTGTTGCTTAACACCATGCGGCTCGGTTTTTAGCTCTCGCCTAGGGCGGGCGCTCAGCTTTGAAGCGTAGCGCACACCATCCTCTGCGGCCTCGGTCACGCGGTTTGCGGCCTCGACGCCGACGTTGTCCTCCTCGTACTGCGCAGTCTCACGATGCGCGGCGGCGCTCGGCAGCTCGGTGAGCTTTGCCGACGGGCGCGGCTTGGCTGGCTCAGACCGCAGCTTTTTCGTCACTGGTCAGCATCCCGATGAAATCGTGCAGCACCTGTTTGCCCAGCGGCGTCACCATCGTGCGGCGCTCCTTGACCGCGAACAGCCCGCGGAAACGTTTGTCCGCATACGGCACCAGCCGCCCGTTGCAGCGGTAGAGCATACGGCACCCGACGAGCAGCCGCACGAGCCAGTGTTCAGACACGCCGAGCTGTTTCGCCGCGATGCGGATGGGAACGGCGTCGCCGGGGTCTACGAAAGCGTCAAAGTAGTCCGCTTTTGGCAAAAGCCTGTTCACGCGCTCCGTTTGCTCATAGAGGGCGTCCACAACGGCGTGGGCGAAGTCCGGTTCGCGCGCGAACTGCTGGAGCAGCGGGTCGGTTATGTAGAAACCGTTCTTGCGTATGGTAGGCAGAACTTCGGAGGTTATCCAGCGCTTGAAGCGCTTTCCCGAAGCCAGACGGCAGGAAAGCATGAGAGAATAAAGGCCGGATTCATTTATAATGGTCAGTCCTCGCACCGGAATCTCAAAGGTCGCGCCAGACGACCTTTGAATTATTCGCTTATCTTCGGCGTCAACGTGCTTGCCAAGTGCGTCTTTCGTGTTCGCGTAGCCGAGCGCCGAGGCCACGTCGCGACCCACAAACCAAGGCTCGCCCGAGAGCGTGAGTACCCGGACGCTTCCGAACTCGGCATTATTGAAAATCTCAATATTTGTGTTTGTCATGCTGCATTTTGTCCTTTCTGTAGGTCTGAAAATTTTGTAGTCATCATGCGGTACATCTCGGTATCCTTCGGGAACCTGTCCACGAAAGGCACGATTACATTGCCGTAGAACAACAGCCCCTCGCCCTCGTTGGCCTGCGTGACGTAGCTGAGCTGATGCGGTGAGATGTTGAGCTTCTGCGCGAGAATTTGCCGGTCGCCAGGAGCCTGGTTGAGCATACAGATGTAGTCGCTGTTTTCGAGGATGTTCTCTACCTCGGAACTCGCCAAAAGGTCTTTTACATTCTGCGTGATTCCCGTGGGCACGCCACCCCATTTTCTGAAACGCTTCCAGATTTCCACGCTCCACGCGGCAAGCTCGCCCCTGAGAAGCAGGTGGAACTCATCGACGTAGTAGCGCGTGGTTTTGCCTGCTTCGCGGTTGCGCGTCACGCGGTTCCAGACCTGGTCTTGCACGACCAGCATACCTAGCTGCTTTAACTGCTTGCCCAGCTCCTTGATGTCGTAGCAAACAACACGGTTGTTAATGTCCACATTCGTGCGGTGGTTGAATACGTTTAAGCTGCCGGTGACGTAAATCTCCAGCGCCGTGGCGAGGAACTGCGCCTCTTTCTCGTCCTGTGCGCGGAGACAGTCATACAGGTCTTGGAGAATCGGCATATTCTCGGGGCGCGGGTCGGCGAGGTAGTCCCGGTAGACCATGCGGACGCAACGGTCTATGATGGTCTTTTCGACCGGCTTCAAGCCCTCTTTTGAGCCGACTACGATGTCGCAGAAGGAGAGGATAAAGTCCACCTTGAGGCTTAGCGGGTTATCTTCGTCGGAGTAGTCCAGGCTCAAATCCATGGGATTGACGTATTGCTTGCTTGTAGGCGAAATCTTTATGACCTGCCCATGCAATCTTTTGACGAGTGGCCAATACTCGGCTTCGGGATCGCAGACGATGATGTCATTGTCCGTGAGCAGGTATACGGCAATCATCTCGCGCTTCGCGGTGAAGCTCTTGCCGCTGCCGGGGGTGCCGAGTATGAGGCCGTTTGGATTCTTTTGCATCAGGCGGTCAACCATGATGAGGTTGCCGCTGAGGGCATTCGTGCCGCAATAGAGCGCGCCGCTTTCACGTTGGAACAGCTCCTGAGTGGTGAAGGGGACGAAAATAGCGAGACTCGACGTGGTCAAGCCTCGCTGTATCTCTATGCGGTTCATTCCAAGTGGCAGCGCGGACATCAGGCCGTCCTCTTGCTGGAAGTCCAGTGACACAAGCTGGCAGTTGTGCTTCTGCGCGATGCCTTTCGCTTGCAGCACCGTGTTGTTAAGAGCCTTGAGTGAGTCGGCGGTGTTCACGACCACGAAGGTCAGTAAGAACATCCTCTCGTTGCGGCTTTGCAGCTCCTGCAAGAGCTTCTGCGCCTCGGTGCCGTATGTGGCAAGGTCGCTTGGGAGTATGTCCATGTCGTATCCGCTTCTCACAGCCTTTTTCTGCTCCTGTATCTTCGTCGCGTTCAACTCGGTCAGCTTGCGCTTCACCGTCTTGATGGCGTTGAGCTGGTCGAGTGCCTTGACGTGCATCGACACAACGAGCGAGCTGTCCATGTCCAGAAAGTCCGCTAGCAGACGGTCGTTCAGCTCGGGTGCGAGGATGTTCAGGAACGACACCGCGCCAAACTTCGCGCCCATCTTGAAATACTTGCTCGACGCGAACTCGAACGAGCTTGGCGAAATGAAGTCCTTGACGCTCAAGCCACTGGGCGCGAGCAGTTTCCAGTCAAACTTGAACTGCTCCTGCCCGTCAATGTGAAATATCCCGTGCATGAGGGCGAGGCGGGCGCGCCCGTCCAATGGCTCGGCCTTGACGCCGAGCTTCCTAAAGTTGTTGAGGATGTCCGTTTCAAGACGCTCCAAACGCGGTTTAGCGGTTTTGTACCCGTCTGCCTCAATGCCGAACGTGAGGTACTTGTTCTTGATGAGGCCATTGTTACCGCGCTCAAGCTGGTCTTGCAGCATGGCGCTGTACTCTGCGCGCAGGCTGTCGTCCTCGTCGCCGTGCAGGGGGATGGCAATGCGATCACGGTAGGTTTCCTTGTTGGCGGCTGAGTTCACGAAAGAGAACTGAAAGCGTACAGAAGCATCAAAATAGTTGAGAAAGTCGCACCAACCGTCGAAGATGGCATCCTTGTCCTCGTTTTGGCTCAGTTGGTAGTTGATGTCCTGAAATTGTATTGTCTTGCTGTAGAACTTGCCCTCCACGCGGCAGATGCCGTCCAGGAACATCCTCTCGAACGGTATGCTGTCCTGCGCGGAGAGCACGTTTGCCGGGCGCTTGGCGGCGGCGATGGCCGCGCGCACCTCGCGCCGCTTGCGGCGGTTAAGTTTTGCGAACGATTCTATGCACCTCCCGATCTAACCTGTCCTGCTTCTCAAGGGCTGCATATAGGTTGTTCGTCATGTACGGTCGTCGCTTCGGACGCAAAAAACACGTCTGAATGAGGTACAGTAGGTACTTCTCCAACGGCAGGCCGTTCTTTTCGTAGAGCGCAAACAAAAAGAAGGGCATCATGGCTACAATCATGCAGATAGCCGCAGAGCTATTCCCCAGCGGCCCTTTGAGCAGGAAAAATAACGGAACCCCCACGATCGCCCCGCCTCCGAAACAGACAAGCTGGCGCTTCGTGAGGTTGAATAGCACTTTGGACTTGACCTTGGTCAAATCCTTTGGGACTGGTATGTATGGCATCACCGCACCTCCATGTCCCGGCTCTTTGCACCATCGTGAGCCTTGCCTGGCTGCGGCGTCTTTTCCCGCAGCGCGCCGAGCACGGAATCACGCTTTTCCGTCTGTTCTGCGCGGCTATGGCTCTTTTGGGCCGTGCGCTCGTACTCACCGAGTACGGCGGCGTTGATGGCCTGGCGCATCTCGGCGGTGGTTGGGAAGCAGATGTCGCGGTATTCGCCCTTTGCGTCCTTGCGCTGCGGCATCGACACGAACACGCCGTTCTTGCCGTCCCTAACCTGAATCCCACGGACGGCAAAGCAGCCGCCGATGGTCACGCTGGCTGTTGCCAGCAGGCTTTTGTTGTCGCGCACCGGATGAACTTTAACGGTCATGTCCAGCGCGCCGGTTTTGCTTTCATTCAAGGTTATTCCCTCCGTTTCTTAGTGCGCAGCGAAGATGCTCTTTGCCATGCTCGACGTCTTGAACAGCGTGAAGCAAAGTAGCACCGTGTAACCCATGCACGTCCAGATGGCTTTTGACACGTCCTCGTCGAGAGCTATGTTCTGGACGAGAACGGCGTAAATTGCCACGCAGACAATGATGAGAAACGCTTGGAACGCGAGCGCCAAGAGACTGCGCAGATAATTTTGCCCCATGCCGCCGAACTCTTTGCCCATCATCGTCGCCATGGGGATGGGAGCGATGGACGCGGTCAAATACACCTCCAGCATCCTGCCGTAGATAACGATGAAAATGCAGATGGCAACCGCCCAGGCGGTGACGTTTACGAACAACGACTGGAACCACAGGCCAAACAGCGGACCGATGTCCATTTCCATCAGCCGTTCCTCGAGGCCATCCATCATAGTAGAGATGTCCACGGTGGCATCGGAAATGACTACTCCAGCCGCCTGCGCAACCACGCTCTGCGCTGCATCGAAAATGCCCATGACAATAGTCCAGGTGTTGGTCACGATGAGGATTGCGCACGCGCTCTTGAACATCCACTTGAAAAAGACTGCCGTCTCAATCTCGTGGAAGTTGTTGTGGTCGGTGATGATCTGTATAAGCTCCAGCGTCATAACGATGGCAAGGATTACGCCCGCGATGGGCAAAATGACCGTCTCAGAAAGTGTCTGAATCATGCTGAAAATGTCCGCGTTCCAGCCCTGCGGCGTCTGGCCTATCTGGCCGGAGATACCCGCGACGTTTTCGTTGACGTTGTCAAAGAGGCCGGTCAGGTTGGACACGATTCCACCCGCGAGTATCTCTTTGATCCACTCCGTCAGCGCGTTTTTGAGAAATTCTATGCGCCGTCACCTCCAGCCCCGCGCCGCTTGGCGCGGGGCGAGTTTTTAGCTTTCATCAGCCGAACAAGCCCGAGAGCAGCGGTACAAGCGTCATGCCAATGAGCGCTACGCCGCCGCCCGCAACCAGTTGTTTCATGCCCTGGCTGCGAGCGCCGGGGTTGTCCTGACCGTATCCTTCCAGCAGGTTTATAACGCCCCAGATGCCGAGGCCGGCACCGAGCGCTATAACCAGCGTCTGCAATACTTCTATCGCACTGTTGAAAAACTCCATCTTAAAACCCGGAGCCACGCCGCACCGTAGTGCAGGCCGCAGGCCCAGCCCCGGCCTCCTTCCATTGTTTTTAATGAAAGCAGCCGTTACGTCTTGGGCTTCCTGGGTTTCGTCAGGTGTCGTCGGTTATATCTTCTTCGTCTAAGCCGTCTATCTCGTAGACATCGTACTCCTCCTCAGCCTTGAGCGCCAGGCGGCGGGACATATATTTTTCCACGTCGAAGGTGCTGCGCTTGTCGGCGTCGGAGAGGTACTTGTAGTTGGGGTGCTTCGTGATGTCGTACTTGTCCGAGTAGAACGGCCTCAAACCGCGTATCTGTAAGATACACTTGTTGCCGTCCATCGTGGCAAGGTCGTCCACACTCATAAGCTCTCGCCCGAGCTTCTGGTAATTCAGGCTGTGCGACTGCTCCCGGCCGCGACTCTCACCCGTGTTATATGTGTCGATGGTTTCGCGGCCGAGACTTTGGCTCAGCTCCTTGAGCGTGGACATTTCCTTGCCGCCGAGAAAGAGGTAGCTGTCACAGTTGCCGATGACGGTATCCGCGTTGTCCTTATACAGTGCCTTTAGCTGAGATTGCGCCTGAAGTACAAGGCAAGCGGAGATCTCGCGTGAGCGAATCGTCGCCATGAGCTTCTCAAGGTTGGGAATTTGGCCAATGTTCGCGCACTCATCTATGAGGCAGCGAACGTGGACAGGCAATCTGCCGCCGTACACATCGTCGGCTTTCTCGCAGAGCAGGTTGAAAAGCTGGCTGTATACCATAGATATTAAGAAGTTGAACGTGCTGTCGGTGTCGGACATGATGAGGAACAGCGCTGTTTTCCTGTCGCCAATGGTGTCCAGCGAAAGCTCGTCGTAGGCGGTCACGTCGCGCAGCTCGGCTATGTCGAAGGGGGAGAGCCGCGCGCCGCAGCTCACGAGTATGCTTTTGGCGGTTTTGCCCGCCGCCAACTTAAACTTGGCATATTGACGGGTGGCGAAGTGGCCTGGCTTGCGGCGCTCCAAGTCCTCCATCAGCAGGTCAACTCGGTTCTTGAACTCCTCATCGTCCTCGCGTACCTCCATGCTGTTGAGCATCTCCAGCATCGTGCCGAAGTTCTGCTCGGCAGGTGGGGCTTCATAGTGGATGTAGCCAATCAGGGCGGTGTACAAGAGCTTCTCGGCGTTCACCCAGAACTCGTCGCCGGACTTGCCCTGCCCAGTCGTGTTGGTGATGAGGCACGTCACGAGCTTCAAAATGTCCTTTTCCGAATGGATGTACGCGAACGGATTATATCTCATGGACTTCTTAAAGTTGATGGTATTCAGCACCCGAATCTCGTACCCGGCACGCTCTAAGAGCCGCCCCGTCTCTAGTACCAACTGTCCCTTTGGGTCGGTCACGACGTAGCTCGAATGGCACTGCATCAGCGATGGCTTGATGAAAAACCTCGTCTTGCCGCTTCCCGAGCCGCCGACGATGAGCACGTTTTTGTTCCGCGCTGTCTTAGGGTCTTTCGGGCGGCTGTTCATTGTGAGCCTTTCCGTCTGCGTGAGGATGATGTTGTTTTTGAACACTGGATCGACGTAAGGCCGTATATCTTCGGCTGTGCCCCAACGCGCGGCCCCGTACTCAAACCCGTGGCGGTATTTCTTCGCGTTCTTGCCGCGCAGATAGACGGCAAGGCGCAGCAGTAGACCGCACACTATACCGACGAATAGGTCAAGCGCTTTCATACTCGGCAGCGGGTTTCCGAACGCTGCGGGGATGGCTCCGAACAGGCTCAGTATCTTCTCCGAGGCGTCGGCTCCGTCAGCCATGCGCCACGCCTCACCTAAGTTGGTACAGACGAGGCCAAGCACGACATAGGGCAAGTTGGTAATAATGAGCTTCTTAACGTTCATCGCTCAAACTCTTTGGGGCGCTCTTTTGGTGCGCCCACTACCGGCACAATCTCTCGCAGCTTTTGCAGCAGCGACGGGCGCTCGGATTTGAGTTCTTTTGTGCTTGAGAACTCCTTTAGCGCTGCCATGATCGCATCGGCGTCGCGCCCCTTGAAGAACACCAGGAAACGAGGAGTTTCAGTCGTCACATCTTTTCTGACGGCATAGTCCACGCCGTACTTGCGCGCGATGCGCTCGAACTGGCGCAGATTGGCGTCGTCAATCTCCATCGTGTTCACGCCCTGACCTTGCCTGGTGAGCTGTTTCACAGACTGCTTACCCTTGGGGTGAACATTGACCTTTTTAGCCTTCTGGTTGCGGCAAAAGGCCACGAACTTGGAGACTGCGCTCTTGAGCACCCGCCCGGAAAACTTCGTGCCGTTAATGACCAGTGTCAGTGTCCGCTGCTCAACCTCCTCCTGCATTTTGCCACCTCCATGTCAGCGCTCCTGAGTTGGCTGCTTGTGCGTACTCTCGCGAGGTCTGTCCTGCACAGCGACAAGGCTGCAACCAACGGTGAGGAACTTCTCCGGCCAGCGGAATTTTTCAAGGTACTTACCTTGAAGCTCTTTCGGCAGCGAACAGAAATCGTCCTCACCGAGTCCGCAGATAAAGAACGAGCCAGCGATGGCGTCGTAGATTCTGCCGTCCTCACCGCGCAGCGCGCGGTTAAGCGGCATCTGCATAATTTTGCCCTCGTCGTTGCAGACGAGGGCGACGGGGTCGTCAAAAGGGTAAGTGGCTTCAATATAGCCGCCGACTGCGGACTGCAAGGACTTGAGGTCGCCGCCAATCTCAGCAATCCGTGCCTCCTTGCCCGGTTCGACCAGCAGCACTTCCATCAGGCTTCCTCCACCACGAACACCACCGTAAGCACCTGCTCGTCGATGCCGACGGAGGTCGCCGAGACGTTCGCATCGTAATCCAGCGGCAGCGTGCTGCCCGCGTCTATGTTCCAGTCGCCGGTGAGCGTAAGCGCCTCGCTATCGCCGTTATCCACGGACTGCGCGCCGCCAATTGCGAAGCCAATGAGCTTGCTGTCCACCTTTGCCGCCGCCATGTTGTACTCGAACGGCACGAGCGTCCAGCCGTTCTCGGTTTTGAGCGAGATTCCGGTCACGCGCACGTCACAGGTGGAGTTGTTGGCGATTGCCGCGTCAGTGCTGGACGTGACCACGCCGTCCTCCGTGACGGCGAGGGGTAGACTCGCAGGAACCGTGACCGAGAACACCTTAGCGAGCGTCCAGTGAGCATAGAGGGTGTGCGCGGTCTTGTCGCTGACCTCAGTGCCGGAAGTGACGAGCTCGCCACCGGTCTCAGCCGTATACCATCCGTCGAAGGTGTAGCCCTCGCGCGTAGGCTCGGGCAGCTCGCCGTAAGTGTTGCCGAAGATAACGGTAACGCTGTCATCGTCCAGCACGCCGCCGCAGGCGTCGAGGGTTACATCGACGTAGATGGTCAGCTCCTTGGAGCAGCCGTCGCATTTGCCGTCGCCGTTCGTGTCGGCGTGATCAGCGTACTCGTAGGTCGAGTAACCGCAGGAGCAGGACTTGGTGCGGCGGTGCTGCGTGTCGGAGCTGTTTGTCCAGCTTCCGTAGCTGTACGAGTGGTTTGCGTAATCATAGCCGCTGTATCCGCAGTCCCGGCAGGTTTTTGTCCTGCGATGCTGAGTGCCGTTGTAGTTCTGCCAGGAGCCGTAAGTGAAGCTGTGGCTTTCGTAGGTGGCACTGCCTACATTGCTGTCACAAGTGGAGCAGTAGTCTACAACACGGTGCTGGGTAGAGGTGTACTGCTCGTATTCCTCGCGCGTGTCGTGCCAGTCGTACTCATATTCACCCTCGCCGCAGTCGCGGCAGTAGGCGTAGCGGCGGTGCTCACTGCGGTTGTAATACTCCCAATCGTCGTAGACGGTCACACCGTGGCTGACGCCCATGTCCACCAGGTCGCCGCAGTCCTCGCAGAACTCATACCAGTAGCAGCCGTCCCATTCGCGGTACGTCCAGTCGTGGTAGCAGTAATCCGGCTCCCAGCCGCCACCACCGCCACTCTTAGTGTAGCCGCAGAGCGTGCAGGTGTTGCCGGAGAAGGTGTGCGAGCCCTCAAGGACTACGCCACCGCCAATGCCGCAGCCGGTGCAGTAGACGCCGTAAAAGTGGGTATCTTCGTCATTGGGGCGGTAATTGTAATATGCGTAAGAGCAGTACCCGGAACAGGTGCAGCCCGCCAGGCCGCAGTCCGAAGTGTCCGCAAACGCGCTCGGCACGAGCGTGAGCGCGAGCACAAAGACGAGCAGCAGGGATACTAAACGTTTTTTCATATGATTCTTCCTCCTAATTAGACGATGGAGATGGTGAACACGACATTGAGCGCGTTCACGTTTTCGCTGTTCGGGGCATCGGCGCTTATCTTGGCGAAGTATTCAAGCGCCATGTCGGTCTGCGGCTGGATGACCGGGAAACCCGTGCTGTTGATAGCGAGCTTGCCCGCGCCGGTAGTGGCGCAGCCGTTTATCTTGAGCGCCACACGGTGCGCGCCCGAGAAGTTGTTGTAGTCGCCGACCTTGTACGCGCCGTCCGTGACCTCAACGCCGGTCACGCGCACCGCGCCGTTGGTTGAGTTGTTCGTGATCTTCGCATTGTCCGCGGTCACGACCGTGCCGTTTATGACGTGGATGGGCAGCGACGCCGGGACGGTGACGTTCACCGCGCGGTACTCATTGTCCACCGTGAGCGTGACCGGCACCGTTGCGGTTGTTGAGGTGTCCGCAAACGCGCCGAGCGAGAGGCAGAGCGCGAGGGCAAGCGCCAGCGCGCTTATGCGTTTAGCTTTCAAGTTTTAACCTCCCTCCTAAGAGTTTGGGGCGGCTTGCGCCGCCCCAGTCTGGTATGGATCACTCGGTGATGTCGTCCCACTCAATGACAAACACGACGTTGGCAACATTCGCATTCTCAACAACGTTGGAAAGCGGCGTGACAATCGCGCTGTAGGCAACGGACACGCTGTTGCGGGTGCTGTCTCCGACACCGGTCATGTAGCAGCCGTCAATCGGCGCGGTGATGAGGCTCTGAGTGGCCTCGTTGGAAGCGGTGGCGACCTGAGCGCCGCCGCCGATGCTCATCGCAAAGCCGAGCTTGTTGGAGTCCACCTTCTCGCCGGCGAGGCTGGACTTGTCGCCGAAGACGGTAAGGTTCCAGCCCTCGGCAGCGCTGATGCTCACGCTGCGGACGCGGACCGCGCCGTAGGAGTTGTTGGTTATCTTGCAGTCGCTGGCAGTCACAACAGTGCCGTCATCGCTCATCGCCATGGGCAGCGCGGTCGGCACGGTGACGCTCATGCGGGTAGGCGTAGTCTCGCCGCCGCCATCACCGCCGCCGATGCCCTCGTTGGTCGTGGTCAGGTTGACGGGACTGGTGGCGCTGCCGCCGCTGGACGTGATGTCATCGGCGCAGGCGCCGACGGCGAGGGTGAACACCATGCACAGCGCAAGCAGCATGGTCACGGGTTTACGCAGAGTTTTGGTCATATTAGTACCTCCAAAAATTTTAGATTCCGTCACTCAAGGACGGTGAGTTCAATTACGACGCCCGCACTTCCGAGCTTGTCGCCAGTGTCGGGGTCGAGATTGTAAAACATGGCGGTGCACTCGTATGTACTGGCGTCGAGGTCAACGTCGAGCCTGTCGCTCTCAATCTTCGAGCCGACCGGCACCGCCTTCGAGGTGTAAATTACCTCGCCCGTGTCGTTGCGGGTTATCTCGACGCTGATGGGGTAGCGGTTTATGTCCTCGTTCACAATCATGAGGCTGCCCTCGGATTCACCGTCCGAAAACACAGGCGAGGTGTTCATGCTGATGTTAATCATGCCCTCCTCGACCTTCTCGTTGAGGCTGTCGCGGATGGCGTCGAGGTCTGCCTCGTCCCAGCCGCCAGCGGTCGCAGAGGGGTCAAACTCAATGCCGCCGGGCTCGTCAACCGGCCCGCCGCAGCTCCTGAGAAGCAGCAGGATAATGATTGCAAGCACAACGACGATAGCCGCGCCGATGCCTATCTTTTTGTACGTTTCAGACTTCTTCGTGTTTTTGTTTTTCAAGAATTTTGCCTCCTAAAAGTTTTGTGTTCGTGGTGTGGGTTGCCCTCTACGGTGGAACCACCAGTTGGCGCAGATGGATTCTTACGTCGCATCACCTCCTTTGCCGTACAGGTCATGTTGGACTTGCGCCATCGTGCCGCTATTTGCCGAGAAGTACGAATTGTATAGCGTGGTCAACAGGTAGGCACGGATGTTGCGCACCTCCGTCGTGTTTCTGCGGAAACACCAGAGGACATATTCAAGGTGCTTCCTCTCGAGCTTGAGCAGCCGCGACTTGACCACGGCGGCGGGTCTGTCCTCCTTGCCGACGCGGATGTACTCACGCGTGGAACAGACGGTTTCAACCATCAGCTCAACGATGTCGTCAATGATTCCCGCGTCAACAACGCTCTGCTCGCGGACGTAGTCCGATTCGAGATTCTCAGTAATAATCTCACGCCAAATCTCTTCATCTTCGATTCGCTTGGGCGGCTCGGAATGAATGGAATCGATACTTGCTTGAGTGGTTTCTTGATTATTTCTTTTCTTGTTTATATCTTTATTTAATTCCGTCGGGTTTTCCGAAAGCGGCTCATCCGTTTCCGGGTTTTCCGGTTCTGGATAAGCCGTAACAGGCTCAGCCGAATCTGGCTCTGACGTTACCGGGTACTCATAGATGATGTACTCCACGTCGGTAAAGCGCCCAAACCTGTCGCGGGTCTTGCGCCGCACGAGATATCCGTGTCGCTCCAGCTCAGTAAGCCCGGAGGCAATGGCGTCCCGACCCTCGAGCAGGATGGTCTGGAGCCCGTTGAGGGTGTAGTCCCACCCATCGGGCTTTGAGAGCATCGTTATAAGCAGCCCCTTGGCCTTGAGGCTCATGGTCTTGTCTCGCAGCAGGCCGTTGCGGACTATGGTGAAGTCGCTGCGCTTTTCTATCCTGAAAATCTCAGACATTTATCTTCGTCTCCTTCGCCGCCCGCGCGGACGGCGCGAGCCTCAGTATGTAATTTCGGTGCCGCCGAGCTTCAGCACGTCGGGGCCGTAGTTGGCTATGAGCAAGGCGTGGATGATGAGCCGAAACTCCTCATCGTCAACAATCTCAGCATCGGCAAGGTCGTAGAGCGTCAGACCCAGCCCGCCGCACATGAGTGCCTTTGCCGCCTGGATGAGCGCATAGTCGTGCGCTGAAACACCGCGCATGACCATATAGAGAGGCTCAAAACCCTGAGGCATACAGGCGTTCCACGCCCGTTTGAGCAGCGCACGGTTGGAGCCGAACAGGTACAGCACAGCAAAAAAGCGCGGATTTCTCCACGCTTGGTAGCCCACACTTCGCAGCAGCAGGCGGGTATTGTATTCGTGCTCGGCGTTGAGCCAGAACGAGCCGTCGTAGCCCTTAATGAGCCATTCCAGCCTCCAGCGCAGCTCCGGCACATGGAGAGCCCCAAACAACTCACGCACGGCGGCAGCATAGCTGACCACGCCCGCCTCAATGCGCTCGGCGAGCCACGGACAAGCGATTGCCTGACACCGCCGATGCTGCCACTCGACGCAGTATTCGCACTCTACGTCCTTGGGTTTGTAGTGGTACGATGTTTTCACCTCCAATGAAAAAAGCCGGGCAGAAATCTGTCCGGCTTAGTAGTTTGCTATTCAATTAGCGTTCAGCCTCCCGCCGGCGCTTCTGCTGCTTCTGCCACTGTTCCAGCAGACGGATAATAGTTTCTTCCATACGCTTCGGCGTGTACGAGGCAGGGAAATACTTGCGTAACGTTTCGCTTTTGAGCGTGACGCGCTCAACCTCTTTTTTCTCCTCAGACATGATAGCGCGCATCACGGCGGCGTTCAGCTCACCGCGCTGGCTGAACTGTTTCAGCCGTTGAGCCTGTGACAGCGACGGCGTAGCCTGCTCGCTGTCCATCGCGTCGAGTAGCATAGTCTGCTCGTCCTTGGTGAGAAACGACAGCTCGTAGGCCGGGTTGAACGCAATCTTGCGCTCGTCTACCTTGTCCAGCAGAGGCGGGATTAGCTCGGTGAGACGTATATAGCGTTTGATTTGAGACTTGCTATCCGGGCTTTCCTCTGCAACTTTTTCTGCTGCTGTCAACTTCGGCCCAACTTGGGCCGAAGTTAAGTCGGTGCGTTCTCCCTGATGTCTGATGGCCTCCAACTTGAGTTTATACGCAAACGCCCTCTCACTCGTCAACAAGTCCTCGCGCTGCAAATTGCTGTCCACGACGAGGATCGCAGCCGCGTCATCATCCAGCTCGCGCACGATAACCGGCATCGTCTCCAGCCCAGCGAGCTCGCAAGCCCGCTTACGCCGGTGACCTGAAACAAGCTCGTAGCCACCGTCTGGCATAGGTCGAGCGATTGCGGGAGAAAGCACGCCGTACTGCTTCACGCTCTCAACCATGTCCCGCATCGCCTCATCGTCTCGTACCTTGTACGGGTGCCTGCTGAACGGCTGCAAGACGGAAAGCTGCAAGTCGCTTATCTGCCCGGAGGCAGAAGTGTTTTCAACGACGGCAACCGCCTCCTTTTCCCCAATGTTCTGAAATTCCTCCCACCGCGAAAAGAGAAAATCCGCAAGCGAGGCTTTCGGGATATGGTTTTTACCACCCGCATAGATGTTCTCAATGTAATTCAGGCGGCACCACTTGGTTACGGTCGAAGACCGCCGCCCCGTAAGCTCGCTGACCTGAGCGACACTCAGCACGTCGGGATATAATGCGAGCGCAGCGCGAATTTTCTCGACTGCCGTTTCATCCGCAGCGGGCCTCGGAGCGCTGTCGCGGCATTGCAGGTAATCCACCACGTCGGCTGTAGCTATGAGGAAACGATGCGTCTTTCTGCCGCTGTCTATGCAGGGGATTTCCCCGCTTTCAAGGAGGTTCTGCGCAGACTTCTTGCTTATGTGGCATATCTGGTAGAGCTGCTCCTTGGTGATGTATTCGGGGTATTCGTCGAGTATCTGCTGATAAGAATTAGAACTGGCCATGTCAGAACCTCCGTATTATTCTGCCGTCAACGGCGGGTAATACGAACTCTAAGCAGAGCCAGTTCTCTCCTAACTCTCTCCGATGTCTCTCCAAACAGAAAAATCGGCTGCATTTTATTTACATCCCGATTGCCCAGCAATGACGCCGAAAAACGGTTGCAATGCCTGAAAAATCAGGAGTTTTTACCTGTTGTAGTTTCCTCTGCATTCTGGTAAATTCCAGCACGTTCCAATAGAGCTGAATGACTCGAAATCAGTTTGATGGAGACATCACGTGGGTTCGAATCCCACCCGCTGCGCCAGAGCGCCGGGAGCGTTTGCTCCCGGCGCTTTTCGTTGCGGCGGCAGCGCGAGCATACCGCTTGAAGCCCTCCTCCGCCCCGAGCCGGGCGCGACCGGGTGGTTTGAGTGAGACGCGCCCCGAAGCGGACAAACAAGCAGCCCCGGCACGGAGCGACGCTCTGTGCCGGTCTCTTTTTGCCTTAGCTCGTTTATCATATGCATTTTTCGATGCAAAAAATCTATGCTTCCAAAGCCAACATTTATATTGTCAAAAACTTGGCTTGCCATTTGTAGGTATTCACCAATTTATGCCGTTGAGGACAAATTGGCGGAAACTGCTCACGGCGGGGGGAGTATAGGCTCGGTCGTCGCTGACCATGTAGAAGTTCCGCTCCCACACCGGGCTTGCGATTTGGATGATCTTCACGTTCAGGCGCAGCAGCATGTCCATGTACGGCACCACAGCGATGCCGAAGCCCCGCGCCACAAAGCCCGCGATGACCTGGTCCTCGTCTATTTCATACGCTATCCGAGGCTGCCCGCCCGCACGGGAGAACAGCTCGTCCACCACCCCGCGCAGGCCCGAGCCCCGTGAAAAATACACCTGCGGATATGGCAGCGTCTCCCCCAGGTCCACCGAGTGCCTCGCCGCCAGCGGGTGGTCCCGCGGCACGATGAGCACCAGGTCCTGCCGCTCCACCGCCACGGCCGTGAAGCCCAGCTCCGCCGGGGGCTTCGACGCGAACACCAAATCGTATCTCCGCTCCGCCAGGCCCTCCAGCAGCCGGTCCGTCATCCCCGTCTCAAAGGTAAAATGTATCTTCTTCCCCGGATTCGCCGCCAGGAAGCGCGAGACCACCTCCGGCACGTAGTCCACGCCCAGGGTCCGCAGCAGCCCCAGCCGCACCAGGCCCTCGCCCCGCGCGACGCGCCCCAGCTCCTCCACGCCCTCGTCCAGCGTCGAGAGCGTCCGCTCCGCGCAGCCCAGAAACTGCTCCCCGAAGCGCGTCAGCTCCGTGTTCCGCCCCGACTTCTCAAACAGCGGCACCCCCAGCTCCCGCTCCAGCTGCGCTATGGCATGGCTCAGGCTCGGCTGGGTTATGCACAGGCGCTCCGCCGCGCGCGTGTAGTGCCGCGTATGCGCCAGCTCCACAAAATATCGCAGATGGTACAGATTCATGCCCTCCGCGCCCCCTTCCTTCGGGTTTATTCTACCATATTCGATAGATAAAATCTATAATATTTTAGATTTAATTTATTTGTTAATTTTGCGTCAGAATGTTATGCTCGCGACAGAACAAAGGGCCGCGCGGCGGCGAGAAAGAAAGGATGCGGACACATGAACATTGACGGCAAGACCAAGCTCTACGGCCTCATCGGCACGCCGGTGGAACATTCCAAGTCCCCCGCGATGTACAACTACTGCTTTGAGAAATACGGCCTCAACTGCGCCTACCTCGCCTTTGACGTGGACATGGAGCACGTGGCGGAGGGCGTCGCGGCGCTGAGGACCTTCGGCGTCCAGGGCTGCAACGTGACCATGCCGCTCAAAAACGCGGTCATCCCGTATCTGGACGAGGTCAGCCCGGCCTCCCGTGCCATCGGCAGCGTGAACACCATTGTAAATAAGGACGGCCGGCTCTGCGGCTACGTGACGGACGGCATGGGCTATACCGGCCAGCTGCGCCGCGGCGGCGTGGAGATAGCCGGCAAGACCGTGACCCTCCTGGGCGCGGGCGGCGCGGCGAGCGCCATCGCCATCGAGGCCGCGCTGGAGGGCGCGAAGGAGATCCGCGTCTTCAACAAGCGCGACGCCTTCTGGGAGCGCGCGCTGGCGAACCTGGGGACCATAGGCGACGCCGCCCCGGCCTGCAAGATAAGCCTCAGTGACCTCGACGACGCCGCGGCCCTGCGCGCGAGCATCGAGACGAGCGACATCCTGACGAACGCCACCCGCGTCGGCATGGCCCCCATGGACGACGCCAGCCTCATCACCGACCTTTCGATGCTCAGGCCCGGCCTCATAGTCACCGACGTCGTCTACAACCCCGAGGAGACGAAGCTCCTGCGCGAGGCGAAGGCCGCCGGCTGCACCACCTTCGACGGCCTGGGCATGCTCATCGGCCAGGGCGCGGCGAGCTTCAAGCTCTACACCGGCCTCGACATGCCGATAGACGAGGTCTGCGGCGCCATCTACAGATAAGAGAAGGAGGACGCGAGAGATGAGCATGAAAAAGTACTACCCCACGGCCTTCGCGCTGTACATGACCTACTTCGTCCTCGGCGTGGCCGGCTCCATCATGGGCCAGTACAAGCAGGAGCTGGCGGCCCTCTGGGGCAGCGGCCTGCTCTCCGACGGCACTTACGACGTCTCCGGCGTGCTCGCGGTCATCGCGGCGCTGGGCCTCGGCCGCCTCATCAGCTACCCCTTCGCCGGCCCCATCTCCGACCGCTTCGGACGCCGGGTCCCCGCCCTCGTGGGCTGCGCGCTCTACTTCATCTTCTTCGCCGCGGTCTGCTACACGCGCAGCTACGTGCTGGCCTACATACTCGGCATCGTCTCCGGCGCGGCCAACGGCTTCCTCGACGTCAGCATCACCCCCTCCTGCATGGAGATATTCAAGGAAAAGGGCACCATCGCGAACATCTTCACCAAGCTCTCCATCTCCATCGCCCAGTTCCTGCTGCCCTTCGCCATCGGCTTTGTCGCGGCGCGCGCTCTGCCCTACTCCACCATCTTCCTCTTCTGCGCGGCCCTCATCGCCGTCACCGGCATAGCCCTCATCTTCCTGCCCTTCCCGCCCTATGAGCGCAGCGTCAAGGTCAAGGGCGAGAAGAAGGAGCGCATGAAGTTCTCCCCCAGCGCCGTCATCCTCATCATCCTCGGCTTCACCACCTCCACCACCTTCATGATCTGGCTCAACTGCTATCAGGAGCTGGCGAAGTCCTACGGCATCGCCGACCCGAGCCTCGTGCAGAGCTTCTACTCCGTCGGCATCGTCCTCGCGCTCTTCGTGAACGCGGCGCTCCTGGCCAAGGGCCTCAAGCCCTCGAAGATCCTCGTCATCTACCCCTCGGCAGCCGTCGTCACCATGGTTGCCGTGCTCATGATCGCCCAGCCCTGGATATGCTACCCGGCGGGCTTCCTGATGGGCTTCTTTGCCGCGGGCGGCGTACTGCAGCTCGTGACCAGCGTGGCCGTCACCATGTTCCCCAAAAACCGCGCGGTCATGACCTCCATCGTCATGATATCCTCCTCCATCGCCAACTACGCCGTCCTGTCCATCGCCGGCCTGCTCACCAGCGTCGGCGGCGCGAACGGGCCCAAGCTCATCATGCTCTTCAACATAGCCGTGACCGTCATCGGCATCGTGCTTGCCGTCATCCTGAACGCCCGCTTCGACAAGGACTTCCAGAAGCCCGAGGCCGAGGCAAAGGCCTGAAACGAAAACAATTAGGGAGGAAATAAAAATGTCCAAGAATCATCCGCTGACCATCAGCTCCTGGACCCTGGGCGACCAGTGCAAGTTTGAAGAGCGCGTCGCCGCCGCCAAGGCCGCCGGCTTCGAGGGCATCGGCCTGCGCGCCGAGACCTACGTGGACGCCCTGGCCGAGGGCCTGCACGACGAGGACATCCTCGCCATCCTGAAGAAGTACGACATCGCCGTCACCGAGGTCGAGTACATCACCCTCTGGGCCGAGGACCGCCGCAGCTACGAGCAGATGTACAAGGAGCAGATCTGCTTCCACATGTGCGGGCTCTTCGGCGTGGAGCACATAAACTGCGGCCTCATGGAGACCTACTCCGTTGAGCACACCGCCCAGAAGCTCCGCGAGCTCTGCGGCAGGGCCGGCAAGTACACCATCGGCGTCGAGCCCATGCCCTACAGCGGCATCCCGGACATCAAGAAGGCCTGGGCCGTCGTCAAGGGCTCCGGCTGCGAGAACGCCAAGCTCATCCTCGATTCCTGGCACTGGGCCCGCGCGAACCAGCCCTTTGACCTTGAGCTGCTCGCCGACATCCCGGCCGAGAGGATAGTCTCCATCCAGCTCAACGACGTGCTGCCCCGCGCCTACGCCAAGGCCATCCTCCGCGACGAGAGCATGCACGACCGCTGCCTGTCCGGAGACGGCATCGGCATCACGAAGGACTTTGTCGAGATGATCAAGGCCAAGGGCGTCTCCCCGAAGGTCGTGGGCGTCGAGGTCATAAACGACGAGGTCCTCTCCAAGGGCGTAGCCGAGGCCGCGAAGCTGAACTTCGAGACCACCCAGAACGTGCTGAAAGCCGTCTGGCCCGAAATAGCCGCAGAGTGAAGATAAAGGAGGAAAAAACGATGAATATAGACGGACTCACCAAAATGTACTGCCTCATCGGCAGCCCCGTGGGCCACAGCGGCTCCCCCGCGATGTACAACTACAGCTTTGACCGCCTGGGCATCAACAGCGCCTACCTCGCCTACGACGTGCCGCTGGAGAAGACCGGCGAGGCCGTGGCGGCCCTGAGGCTCCTCGGCTGCGGCGGCTTCAACGTCACCATGCCCTGCAAGACCGAGGTCACGAAGTACCTCGACCGCCTGAGCCCCGCCTGCGAGCTCATAGGCGCGAGCAACTGCGTCGTCGTCGAGGCCGACGGCACGCTGACCGGCCACAACACGGACGGTCTGGGCTTCGTCGCGAACCTGCGCGTCCACGGCGTGGACGTGAAGGGCAAGCGCATGGTCATCCTCGGCGCGGGCGGCGCCGGCACCGCCGTCACCATGCAGTCCGCCGTGGACGGCGCGAGCGAGATCCACATCTTCAACCGCAAGGGCTATACCTTCTACCCCAACGCCGAGCTCACCGTCAAGAAGATAACCGAGCGCATCCCCGCCTGCAAGGCCAGCGTCACCGACCTCGCGGATAAGGAGGCCCTCGCCGAGGCCGTAAGAAACTGCGACATCCTCGTGAACGCCACCAAGGTGGGCATGGCCCCCCTGGACGGCGAGACGCTCATAGACCCCTCGCTCTTCCGCGCCGACCTCGTCGTGGCCGACACGGTGTACAACCCCAAGGAGACGCGCATGATACTCGAAGCCAAGGCCGCGGGCGTCAAGGCCGCCATCGGCGGCATAGGCATGCTGCTGCGCCAGGGCGTGGAGGGCTTCCGCCTCTACACGGGCCGGGAGATGCCCGCCGACGAGGTCATGGACAAGTTCTTCGCCTGAGAGAGAGAAAGGAGAGAGAGCAGAGATGAACCACAACTTTCCGAACATGTTCAGCCCCATCAACATCGGCACCGTGACGGTCCCCAACCGCTTTGTCGTCCCGCCCATGGGCAACAACTTCGCCAACACCGACGGCTCCATGAGCGAGCGCTCCGCCGCCTATTACGAGGCCCGCGCCAAGGGCGGCTTCGGCCTCATCACCATCGAGAGCACCGTCGTCTACAAGCAGGCCAAGGGCGGCCCGCGCAAGCCCTGCCTCTTCTCCGACGAGGTCGTCCCGAGCTTCAAGCGCGTGGCCGACGCCTGCCACGCCTACGGTGCGAAGGTCAGCATCCAGCTCCAGCACGCCGGCCCCGAGGGCAACAGCAAGCTCACCGGCTACCCCCTGAAGGCCGCCTCCGCCATCGCCCCCAGCGCCGGGCGCGAGATCCCCGAGGCCATGCCCACGGAGGAGGTCTACAGGCTCATCGAGTGCTACGGCGACGCGGCGCGCCGCGCGCAGCTGGCGGGCATCGACATGGTCGAGGTCCACTGCGCCCACGGCTACCTCGTGAGCACCTTCATCTCCGCGCGCACGAATAAGCGCACGGACGAGTTCGGCGGCTGCTTTGAGAACCGCATGCGCCTGCCCAGGCTCATAATCGAGAACATCCGCAAGAAGACCGGCGGCAACATGCCCATCCTCTGCCGCATCAACGCCCGCGACGAGGGCGACGGCGGCGTGGACGTCCACGACGCGGCGGCCATCGCGGCCTATCTCGAACAGGTCTGCGGCGTGGACGCCATCCACGTCACCCGCTCCATCCACATCCACGACGAGTTCATGTGGGCCCCGAACATCACCCACGGCGGCTTCAACGCCGAGCTCGGCGCCGAGATAAAAAGGGCCGTGTCAGTCCCCGTCATCCTTGTGGGCCGCTTCACGGAGCCGCAGTACGCGGAGCTGCTGGTGAAGCAGGGCCGCGCGGACCTCATCGCCTTCGGCCGCCAGAGCATAGCCGACCCCGAGCTGCCGAACAAGGCGAGGAACGGCCAGCTTGAGAAGCTCACCCCCTGCATAGCCTGCCTGCTGGGCTGCGTGCCGAACATGCTGCAGGGCCGCCCCATCACCTGCGCCACGAACCCCTGCGTAGGCCGCGAGGCCGAGCTGAAGCCGGCCGAGGTCAGGAAAAACGTCGTCGTCATCGGCGGCGGCCCCGGCGGCATGTACGCGGCCAGGCTCTGCGCCCTGCGCGGCCACAGCGTGACCCTGCTGGAGAAGGACGCCGAGCTCGGCGGCCACTTCCTCGTCGCCTCCTATCCTCCCGGAAAGGGCGAGATCTCCGGCGCCATCCGCAGCTTCATCGTCAACTGCCGCGAGGCCGGCGTGGACATCCGCACAGGCACCGAGGCCACCCCGGAGCTTGTGGCGTCCCTGAAGCCCGACGCCATCATCATCGCCACCGGCAGCGTGCCGCTGCGCCTGCCCATCCCGGGCCTCGACAGCTGCGGCTGCTCCACCGCCGAGGACGTCCTCACCGGCAAGGCCGACACCGGCAAGCGCGTGCTGGTCGTCGGCGGCGGCATGGTCGGCTGCGAGTGCGTCGAGTTCCTCACCGAGCGCGAGCACATCGTGGACATGGTGGAGATGAAGCCGGTCATCGGCGAGGACATCGTCCCCGAGGCCCGCAAGTACATCATGGCCAACCTTGATAAGCACAAGGTCACCCAGCGCGTCAACGCCCGCGTCAAGCAGTTCTACGCCGACGGCGTGGACTTCACCGACACCGTCACCGGCGAGGACGCGGCCATGCGCGGCTACGACAGCGTAGTGCTGGCCATGGGCTACCGGTCCAACAACACCCTTGAGGAGCAGCTCAAGGACCTCGCGCCTCAGGTCATAGTGATCGGCGAAGCCCGCCAGGCCCCCGGCAACTCCATGGAGGCCACCGGCGACGCCCTCAACGCCGCCCTGGCCATCTGAGCCGGCTGAAACATAAAAATGCCGCCCCTCCGGGCGGCATTTTTCATTCAAACATATTTCGGGCGTATGCGCATATTTTTCTGCAAAGCCCTTGACTGTGAACCCGCTTTATACTTTAAAATGGGCCTATGGAGGGATGTGCCATGACCATAGCGGAGCTGGAGCGGCGCAGCGGGCTGACGCGCGCCAACATACGCTTTTACGAGGCCGAGGGCCTTCTGCGCCCCGCGCGCAGGGAAAACGGCTACCGCGACTACTCGGAGGAGGACCTGGCCCTGCTCCTGCGCGTGCGCCTGCTGCGGGAGCTGGGGCTGCCGCTGGCGGAGATACGGCAGCTGCGCGGCGGGGACCTGGCTCTGGGCGCGGCGCTGGACGCGCACCTGGCGCGCCTGGGCGTGGAGCTGGAGCGGGCGGAGCGCTCCCAGGCGGTCTGCCGGGACATACTCGGCTCGGGCGAGAGCTTCGAGGCCCTGGACGCCCCGCGCTGGCTGGCGGAGCTGTCCGCGCGCGGCCCGAAGCCCGCCGAGGGCTTTGACAGCGTCCCGCCCCTCATCTGCCCCTGGCGGCGCTTCTTTGCGCGGAACCTGGACCTCATGCTCTGCACCATCCTGCCCCTTGCCGCCGCGGCCCTGCTCTTCCGCCCCAACTACCAGCCCCAGGGCTTTGGCTTCACCGTTATACGCACGCTAGTCACCCTCGCGGCCCTTTTTGTCGCGGAGCCGCTGCTGCTGCACTTCTGGGGCACGACGCCGGGCAAGTGGCTGCTGGGCCTCTCTGTCGAGAGCGAGAGCGGCGGCCGCCTCAGCCTCGGGGAGGCCTGGGGCCGCACGACGGAGGGCTGGATAGACATAAACCACAGCCTCACCATTGGCAACCTTTCCGACTCGGAGCCGGAGTATGTCTTCACGGAGGAGGGCGGGGTCCTCACTCGGCTGGAGCTGCGCATTGAGACGGGGGAGGACGCCATCTACATCTCCCCGCCGGCGAGCGAGCTTCAGCTGGCCGCGATGAGCCTGGTCTGGGGCCGGGAGGGCATGGGCGCGCTGGACCTGGCCGAGCGGCAGGAGCTTTTGCGGCGGATAAAAGCCGCGGGTTTCGGCGGCTTTGACTTCGAGGCGGCCGGCCTGCGCCTTTTCTGCGAGGCCGAATACTCCGGCGCCCTCTCCGCCCTCGGCCTCACCGCCGCCGAGGACGGCTCCCCGCCCCATATGAAGCTCCTCTTCAGCGTGACGGAAGCGTGAAAAAGAGCCGCCTGAGGCGGCTCTTTTTTCATACGGTCCCCTCGGCGTGGAGGCGGCGGATCTCCTCCTCGCCGCGCCCGAGGACTACGCGCAGGATCTCGTCCGTGTCCTGGCCGAGCCTGGGGGCCCCGCGCCAGACGCGGCCCGGCGTCCCGCTCAGCTTCGGGAACACGCCGAAGGCGCGCAGGCTGCTGCCCAGGGTCTCGTCCGTGTAGCTGACGAAGTCCCCGCGAGAGAGGAAGTGCGGGTGCTCCATGCACTCCTCCACGCTGTTTATGCGGGAGCAGGGCACCTTGGCCCGGCGCATGATCTCCTCTATCTCCTGCGCGTCGTGCAGGGAGAACCAGCGGCGTATCTCCGCATCCAGCTCGCGCCCCGGCTCAGAGTTCAGCGCCTCCGGCGAGGCCGCGGCCGTATCATAGGGAAAGCGCGCCTCGTCAAAGCCCAGGGCGCGCACGAAGCGGGCGTACACCGCCCGGCCCACGGCTCCGAGGCAGATATACCTGCCGTCCCGGCTCTCGAACACGTCCCAGGGCTGGGAGGAGGTGGACCTGCTGCCGCTGCGGCGGATGTCGCCCAGGCCCAGGGAGCGCTTAGTGAAGGCCTCGCGCATTATCTTGGCCTGCGCCTCGTACTGGGCGACGTCCACGACCTGGCCCTCGCCCGTCTCCCGGGCGTGCATATAGGCCGCCAGCAGGCCGAAGAGCGCGAAAAGCGCCGTGACGTAGTCGCTCACGGCCGGGGACACGACGAGCGGCGGCCGGTCGGGCCAGCCGTTGAAGAGGGCGTAGCCCGAAAAGGCCTGGCCTATCATGTCGTAGGAGGCCTGGTCGCAGATCTCGGGCACGCCCCCGAACTCGCGATGTCCGTAGCCGGAGATGTGGACGATGACGAGGGCCGGGTTCGCCTCGAGGAGCTCCGCGTCGCGGATGCCGAGCTTTTCGGTCCAGACCATGTTCTCGATGAAGATGTCGCTCCTGCGTATGAGCTCCAGGAGCAGCTCGTGCGAATCGGCGCGCCCGGGCCCCAGCTCCAGGGTCATAGACAGGCGGTTGCGCGCCTCCTGAGCCCAGGCCGCGCCTATGGTCTGCCCGTCCCGGCCCCGGGCCAGCGGGCCGAAGCTGCGGTAGGTGTCGCCCACGCGGGGCCGCTCTATCTGTATGACCTCCGCGCCGAACTCGGCCAGCATGCTGGCGGCGAAGGGCATCGCGATGAGCGAGCCCGCGCCCACCACGCGCATGCCCTCAAACGGCCCGAAGCGCGGCGATATGAATTTCCTTTCCGACATTTGTCCCTCCGTGCGAAAGAGCCCCGTTCCGGGAAATATTCAATGCGCCCGGCGGACAGCGCAGTCACGGCCCACCGGGCACATCTCAAGGAGTGAAAAAAAGCGGATGTCTCACAGCCCCCGCACGGGACGGAACAGCCTGTCCGAATTCTCGCGCAGCACGCTTTTCTGGATCTTGCCCGTGACGTTGTGGGGCAGGTCGTCCACGAAGGCGACATAGCGGGGCTTTTTGTAGCTCGGCAGGTTCTGCCGGCAGTAGGCGATGAGCTCCTCGTCGGAGAGCTCGCAGCCCTCGTTGAGCACGATGGCCGCGGCCACGGCCTCGCCGAAGCGGTCGTCCTCCACGCCTATGAGGGCGCAGTCGAAGACGGCGGGGTGGTTCCTGAGCACGTCCTCCACCTCCTGGGCGTAGACGTTCTCGCCGCCGGTCTTTATCATGTCCTTCTTGCGGTCCACGAGGTAGTAGAAGCCCTCCTCGTCGCGGCGGAGCAGGTCCTCGGTGTGGAACCAGCCGTCGCGCAGGACGCGGGCGTTCAGCTCCTCGTTCTTTATGTAGCCCCTGAAGAGGCTGGGCGAGCGGACCAGACCCTCGCCGACCTCGCCGACGGGGACCTCGTTGCCGTCGTTGTCCACGAGCTTCATCTCGCAGTTGGCGTTTATGCGGCCGACGGTCTTGCACAGCTCGGGCCTGCGCTCGAATTCGGCCTGGGAGAGCACGGCGCTGCAGGAGGCGCAGACCTCGGTGGAGCCGTAGGAGGGCCGCAGCTTGCAGTTGGGGAACATGGTGAAGATCTTGTGCACATAGTCCATGCTGCACTTGCCGCCGGTGAACTGGGCCTCGCGCAGGGAGCTGAGGTCGTGCTGCTTCCAGAGGCCGGAGTCGTAGAGCCGCATGTAGAGCAGCGGGGGCACCATGAGCATCATGGTGACGCGGTACTTCTCTATCTGGCTGAGGATGAACGCGGGGTCCACCTTGTCCACCAGCACGAAGGTGCCGCACAGGGCGAGCATCTTGACGAGGATGCTCAGGCAGGCGGTGTGGAAGAAGGGGCAGTGCGTGAGCGCGACCTCGGGCCTGTGGCTGTTGTCGTTCTCGATGGCCAGCATGAGGCCGTATTCGCGCATCATGCTCTGGGTCCTGAGCACGGCCTTGGAGGTGCCGGTGGTGCCGCTGGTGAGGATGATGACGGACTCGTCGTCGGCGGAGAGGTCCACCTGGGCCTCATGGTCGTCGGGGCCGTCTATGAGCGGGGCGAGGCTCAGCTCGTCCTCGCGCGGCTCGCCCAGGACTATCATGTGCCGCAGCCTGCCGTAGGCGGCCTGCGCGGCGTGGATGGTGTCGGAAAAGCGCGCCTCGTACACAACGGCCTTGCAGTCCACCACGTCCATGATGCGGGATATCTCGCCGTAGAGGAAGTGGGTGTTTATGGGCATGGCCGTGGCGCCTATCTTCTGGGTCGCCAGGAAGACGAGGATGACCTCGGCGCAGTTGCCGAACATATAGGCGACGCGGTCGCCCTTGCCGAGGCCGATGGAGGTGAAGGAATTGGCCAGGCGGTTCACTGCCCGGTTGAGCTCGGCCCAGGTGTAGGCCTTGTCCTTGTAAACGAACGCGAGCCTGTCGGGATACATCTGCGCGTTTCGGATAAGGAAGTGATCAAATTGAAACATTTTGTATACCCCTTGTCATAAGTCCGCAGGCTGACCGGGCTCGGCCCGGTCAGCCGGACTTTGTTTCAATGTGCTTAAAGCTCGTTCGCGGGCACGGCGTCCATGAGCGCCTTGTAGCGCGCATAGTCGTCGGAGACCTTCTTGCCGTTGAGCGCGGTCATGATGATGAGGATGACGAGGCCGACGCCGCAGCCGGGCCAGAAGGGCACGATGCCGAAGGGCTGGCCGGCGAAGTGCCACACCGCGGCGATGACGCCGCCGATGAGCATGGACCAGAACGCGGAGTTCTTGTCGACCTTCTTCCAGTAGGCGGCGATGACCAGCACCATGCCGGCGACGGCGCGGATCTGGAAGGCGCCGTTTACCTGGGTGAGGATGGAGTTGGCGTAGATGCCGAGGAAGGTGGCCACGACGCCTATGCCGACGATGGCCCACTTGGAGAAGCGCAGCTGCTGCTTGTCGGTGGCGTTCTTGTTGAGGACGGCGAGGTAGAAGTCGCGGGTGAGCGTGGTCGAGAGCGTCAGCAGGAAGGCCGGGGCCGTGGAGAACACGGCGGCGATGATGGCCATGCTGGCGAGGGCGCCGATGGCGGGGCCGAAGGTGTCGGCCACGGTGTAGAAGATGGTGCCGGCCTCGGCCTCGGGGTACATGATCTTGCCGAAGATGCCGATGAGCGCGGGGAAGAAGGCGAAGACGATGACGAGGATGGCCGCGGCGAGCACGCCGGCGTTGGCGGCCCTCTTGCTCTTCGCGCTGTAAATGTTGGCGACGAGCGAGGTGGAGAGGATGAAGGCGAACAGGCCGCCGGCGGCGTTGCCGATGACGGCGCTGACGCTGGGCTGGGTCACGCTGAGGTAGGAGCCGCCCAGGGTCTCGCGCACGAGGTCCAGGCTGCCGACGTGGTTCCAGGCGAGGATGCCGACGACGACGCAGCCGATGTAGAGGATGGAGGAGTGCACGACGTTCATGGCGGCGATGCCCTTGAGGCCGACGAGGGCCTGGATGACGAAGATGATGCCCATGACCCAGGTCATGACGGTGACATCGACGTTTATCATGGGCGCGAGGATGTTGGCCGCGGCCTTCGGCTGCATGGCGAAGAGGATGCCGTAGACGACGAGGACGATGACCATGACGACCATGCGGCAGCGGCGGGAATCGAAGCGGAACTCAAAGGCCTCGGGCACGGAGTAGGCGCCGTGATAGCCCGCGACGCGGTAAAGTTTGCTGACGGTGAGCACGAACACGAAGACGCCGAGGGACTGGCCCCAGTTCGTCCAGGCGGAGGACATGCCTATGCCGAAGGCGGTCTGGGCGCTGCCGACGGTGCTCGAGCCCGCTATCATCTCGCCGAACATGATGAAGCAGACGAGGACGGCGCCGAGCTCTTTTTTGCCCACGAAGAAGGAGTTTATGTCGTTGCGCGCCTTGGCGCGGGTGCTGAGTATCCAGCCTATGGCCGTGGTCACGACTATGTATCCGATGACCAGAATAAGCTCTACCATTACTCTTTTCCCCCAATTTGAATTTGTTTTTCGGATTTTCGGAGAGCGCTATGAACAATTGGCATTTTCTTAACTATCCCAGGCAAACGATAACGGCCCGAAAGCAGGGGCCGTTATCGCATTCAGGGGCAGGCTCACATGAGGCCGAAGGCCTTCCACATGGGCACGCAGCAGATGCAGCCCACGATGCAGGCGAGGGTGTAGACCCAGGACATCTTGCTGGTGGGGTTGTACTGCACCATGCCGTCCGCGGCGGCCATGGCGGTGATGTAGGTGCCGTTGTTGTAGGAGGCGTTGTAGACGTTCACGGTGACGAGCGCGATGAAGCCGGGGATGAAGGGGTGCATGCCCGCCGCTATGGCGAAGGGCGCGCAGGCCACGGTGAAGATGGTCATGAGCGCGGTCTGGGACACGAAGGCGAAGCGGACCACGGTGATGACGAGGACGCAGACGACGATCATGAGGAAGACGTTGGAGAACAGGGGCTCCAGGTAGGCGGCGAAGGTCGTGCCGACCCAGTCGGTGATGCCGGCGCCGGAGAAGACGCTGCCGAGGCCGGTGGAGCAGCCGATGAAGATGACGCTCTCCCAGGCGATGCTGCTGCGGAAGTCCTTGCGGTCGAGCACACCGGTGCTCAGCAGGATGCACATGCCGAACAGGGCGACGACGGCGCTGGAGATGCCGTGCCAGCTCTCGGTGACCCAGAGGACCAGGCAGATGATGAGGACGAAGGCGGCGATCTTCTCATTGCGCTTCATCTTGCCGAGGGCCTCGCGCTGGGCGTGGATGACCTCGGCGGAGACGACGACGTCGTTCTTCGGCGTGTAGAAGATGCGCACGCCGATGTAGGAGAGGATGAGCAGCGCAAGGCCCCAGGGCCAGGCGACGCCCAGCCAGGTGAGAAAGTCGAAGCCGTCCTGATAGCCCTCGGGCAGCAGGCCGATCATGGTGAAGCACATGGTGGAGCCGGTCAGGAAGAAGGGGCCGTTGGCGCCGAAGCCCATCCACATGGAGGAGAAGAGGCCGGCGGCGGGCTTGCTGTTCGGCTCGTAGCCCATGGTCTCGCTGTAGGTCTTGGCGAGGGGCGCCGCGATGGCGACCTTGGCCGTGGCGCTGGGGATGAGGGCGTCGACGATGTTGCCGGCGATGATGAAGCCCAGGGACTGGCTCTTGAAGGAGGCCTTGAACTTGCTGAGGATGAAGAGGACTATGCGCTTGAGCAGGCCGGTCTTGCTCAGGGCCGCGCCGACGGCGAGCACCGGGATGACGATCCAGATGACGCTGCCGGAGAAGGCGGAGAAGACGGTGCCGAGCGAGGTGGCCTTGGTGGCTATCATGAGCGCCATCATCCAGAAGGCGGTGACGTAGTCCGGGAAGACCGAGCCCATCCACCAGAAGATCGCCAGCAGGAAGAGGCCGAGCACCTTCATGCCCTCGGCGGGCAGGCCCTCAAAGGGGGTCATGACGAAGAAGACGACCGCGGCTATGATGCCGAGGATGAAGAAGATGAACTGTTTGACGCTGAAGAGCGTAAATATCTTTTTGTTTCCCATGTTTACCCCTACTCTTTGCGAGAATTATTTGATGCCCAGGCCGCCGGCGACGACGCCCATCTGAGTTTCGGTGGTGCCGCCCATGAAGCGCATGATGCGGCTGTCGCAGAACTGCCTGGAGATGGGCACCTCGGAGCTGATGCCGTAGCCGCCGAACATCTGCACGCAGACGTCGGCCACGCGGAAGGCGAGCTCGGAGGTGTAGTACTTGATCATGGAGCAGTCGGTGTTTATGTCCTTCTTGCCGGCCATGTAGTCAAGCAGCACCATGTCGAGGAAGTTGAGCGCGAGGTTGTACTCCGTGTAGAGCTGGGCCAGCTTGAACTGGGTGTTCTGGAAGGAGGAAAGGGGCTTGCCGAAAAGCACGCGCTGCTTCACATACTCCTTCGTGAGGGCGAGGCTGTGCTCGACCGTGCCGATGGAGCCGTAGGCGGCCATGATGCGCTCGGCCTCGAGGTGCTGCATGAGCACGTAGAAGCCGCGGTTCTCCTCGCCGATGAGGTTTTCCTTGGGCACCTTGACGTTCTCGAAGCTGACCTCGGCGGTGTCCTGGGCCTGCAGGCCGATCTTGGGGATGAGGTGCCTCGAGAGGCCCTCGGAGCCGGCCTCGATGAGCAGCAGGCTTATGCCCTTGTAGGCCTTCTCGGCGTTGGGGTTCGTGCGGACGGCGACGACGAAGAGGTCGGCCACCATGCCGTTGGAGATGAAGGTCTTGGTGCCGTTCACGAGGTAGTGGTCGCCCATGTCCACGGCGCTGCACTGGATGTGGGCGAGGTCGGAGCCGTACTCGGGCTCGGTCATGCACACGGCCATGACGGTCTCGCCGCGGACGATCTTCGGCAGCCACTTCCGGCGCTGCTCCTCGGTGCCGTTCTCCGCGATGTAGGGGGCGACGACGTCGCCGGAGAGGCGGGAGAAGATGCAGTTGAGGCCGCGCTTGGAGTACTCCTCAGCCTTGATGACGGTGTAGAGGAAGTCGCCGGTGCAGCCGGCGCCGCCGTATTTCTTGTCCACCCACATGGCCATGAAGCCGGCCTGGCCCATCTTCTCGAAGTACTCGTGGGGGACCTGATGATTCGCGCACCACTCGTCATAGTAAGGAACGGCCTCTTTGTCCAGGAAGGCGCCGAAGGCCTCGCGGAACTCGTTGTGCTGCCACTGGAAGGGGAGCTTTCTTTCCATATCTGTTCCTCCTTGAATCAATTTGCGGGGCGTTTACAGCTCAGACCTTGTCGGCCTTCGGCTTCCAGTCGGCCATCATGCTGGCGATCTCATCCTCGCTGTAGCCGAGGTCGGCGAGCACCTCGTGGGTGTGCTGGCCGAGGGCCGCGGCCTTGTGGATGTAGCCGGGCGCGTCGGAGAAGAAGGCGTTGGGGCCGCGGGTGAGGAAGGTGTCGTGGCTCGTTACGTCGTCGGGGGTGGGAGCCTGGACTATGTAGCCCATGTGCTTGACCTGGGGATCGTTCACGACGTCCTCGGTGGTGTTTATCTTGCAGCAGGGCACGTCGCAGGCCATCATGTGCTCGATGGCGGCGTCCATGTTCGGGAAGGTGTCGAGCCACTCCTCGATCTCGGCGATTATCTCCTCCTGGTACTTGGCGCGGACGTTGACGGTGGCGTACTTGGGGTCGGTCAGGAAGTCGGGCCTGTCCATGGCCTTGGCGACGGCGGCCCAGGCCTTGGGGTTGGGGGCGCAGATGATGACGCCCTCGCCCTTCTTGTTCCAGAAGCCGCCGAAGGGGCACAGCGCGCTGTGGTGGCCGCCGTTGGGGCCGATGACGACGCCGTCGTTCAGGCGGTCGATGGGGCTGTTGAGGTAGATCATGCCCTGCAGCAGGGAGACGTCGATGTGCTGGCCCTTGCCGGTGCGGCGCTGGTAGTGCAGCGCGGTCATGATGGCGGCGTAGGCGTTGGGGCCGGCGAAGTAGTCGGCGAGGGTGACGCCGTGCTTGATGGGGTGGCCGCCCTTCTCGCCGTTGACGCTGATCATGCCGGAGAGGGCCTGGCCCAGCAGGTCGAAGCCGGGGCGCTGGGAGTAGGGGCCGGTCTGGCCGAAGGCGCTGACGGAGCAGTAGATGAGCTTCGGGTTGAGCTCCTTCATGGCCTCATAGCCGAGGCCCAGCCTGTCCATGACGCCGGGGCGGAAGCCCTCGACGAGGACGTCGGCGTCCTTTATGAGCTTCTTGCAGACCTCGATGGCGCGCGGGTCCTTGAGGTTCATGACGACGGATTTCTTGCCGCGGTTGACCCAGGCGTGGGTCATGCCCTTGCCGTCCATGAAGGGGGCGTAGGTGCGGGCCGAGTCGCCGCTCTGGGACTCGATCTTGATGACGTTGGCGCCGAAGTCGGAGGCCATCGCGCTGGCGCCGGGGCCGGCAACGTTCGTGGTGAAGTCAATGATCTTTACATCGTCGAGCATCATTTCCATATTGGTTCTGTTCCTCCTTATATAAAATGCCTTGGCAATACTGCGCTGTGTTAGATGTCCTTCGCAAGGTTGTAGGCGGAGGCGACGGCGTTGTGGATGCGGCCGACGCTGACGGCGTCGCCTATGACGTCCACCTTGGGGAGCTTGTCCTTCAGGGCCTCGTAGAGGTCGTTGTTGGGCCTCGCGCCGGCGGCGATGACGATGGTGTCCGCGGGGAGGGTCTTCCTGCCCTCGGCGTTCTCGACCTCGACGCCGTCGCGGCCGAGCTTCAGCACCTTCGTCTCCTTGAGCAGGTCCACGCCGAGCTGCTTCGTGCGGTACATGATGGACCAGCGGCTGCCGGGGTTGATGTCGGGGGCGAACTTCTTGCCCATCTCGACGACGGCGACCTTGTGCACGCCGTGGTTGAGCAGCTCCTTGAGCTTGGCCTCGGGCTCGGTCTTGTAGATCATCATGAAGCGCAGCTGCTCGGCCGTGATGGTGCCTATCTCTGCGATGGTCATGGCGACCTCGATGCCGACGTCGCCGCCGCCGACGACCACGACGTTTTTGCCGAGCCTGGCCTTGCCCTCGAAGACGTCCCAGGCGTGGACGATGTCGGCGCCCTCCTCGGTGGGGATGGGGGGCATGACGGCCTTGGAGCCGGCGGCGATGACCACGCGGTCGAAGTCCTTCGCCGCGGCGAGGATGTCCTCGGCCGTGGCGGCCTTGTTGAGCACTATCTCAACGCCGAGGGCGCGGCACTCGCGCTCGAGCCACTGGCCGAGGTAGCGGATGTCGTAGCGCCTCGGGGGCGTGGCGGCGTAGAGGGACAGGCCCAGGGTGCGGCCGCGCTTCTCCCAGATGGTGACCTTGTGGCCGCGCAGGGCGCTGACGCGGGCGAACTCCATGCCGGAGGGGCCGGCGCCGATGACGAGGATGCGCTCCGGGTGCTCGCTCTTCACCTCGGTGGGGAGCTTGCCCTCGGCGTTGCGCAGCTCATGCTCGCGGTTGCACTCGTAGTTGCCTATGCAGCCGACCTGCTTGCCCGCCTGGGCCGCGTCGAGACACAGGGCGTTGCAGCCGACGCAGGGGCGGATGCGGTCGTACTCGCCGCGCATGGCCTTGTTGACGAGCTGGGGATCGGCCAGCCACTGGCGGCCGATGACGACGCCGTCAAAGTCGCCGCGCTCGACGACCTCCTCGGCGAGGGTGATGTACTGGCGCATGCCCATGATGACGGGGGCCTTCACGCGGGCCTTGATGTTGCGGCCGAGGTAGTTCCAGTTGCCGAAGGGCACCTCCATGGTGATGAGGGGCACGGTGGAGTCGTGCCAGCCGGCGGTGATGGAGAAGCAGTCCACAAGGCCGGTCTTGTCGAGGTATTCGCAGATGTCCGCGATGTCGTCACCGGTGCAGCCGCCCTCGAGCAGGTCGCTGCCGCTCACGCGCAGCTGCAGGGGGTAGTCGGGGCCGACGGCCTCGCGGATGGCGGTCAGGGTCTCGACCATGAAGCGGTTGCGGTTCTCCATGCTCTGGCAGCCGTACTCGTCCTCGCGCTTGTTGGTCAGCGGGGACCAGAACTGGCCGTAGAGGTAGCCGGAATTGGTCTCGAGCTCGATGCCGTCGAAGCCGGCCTTCTTGGCGATGACGGCGGCCTCGGCCTGCCAGACGACGAACTCCTTTATCTCCTCCACGGTGAGGGCGCGGGGCATCTCGAAGTGGGTGAACTTGCGGGGCACGGCGGAGGGGCCGACGGCCTCCTGGCCGTCTATCGTGGCGCGCGGCGCGGAGGTGCCGCGGTGCATGATCTGGGCGAAGACCTTGGCGCCGCCCTCGTGGATGGCGTCCGTGATGGTCCGCAGGGTGGGAACGTACTTCTCATCGGTCAGCAGGGGGACGTTGTGGGCGTGGCGCACCTTGTCCCACTGCATGTTGGCGAAGACGATGAGGCCCACGCCGCCCTCGGCCCTGGTGCGGTAGAAGTCCGCGGCCGCCTCGTCGAAGATGCCGTCCACGCAGTGGCCGACGCTCATGGGGGACATGACCACGCGGTTCTTGAGCTCGAGGCCGTTGATCTTCATCGGTGTGTAAAGCTTTTTCATAGGACTCTCTCTCCCTTTACTTAGAATTGGCGTCCCTGCGCCTTTCGATCTCCTCCGTGATGGCGGGCACAACGTCCCGGAAGTTTGCCGTGATGCCGTAATGGGAGATGCCGAAGATCGGCGCCGCCCGGTTGAGGTTGATGCTGGCTATCCTCTTGGCGCCCTGCATGCCGACCCGGTACTGCACGGAGCCGGAGACGGCGACGTTCACGATGAGCTCAGGCTTCACAGTGCTGCCGGACTGGCCCAGCTGCCGCTCGCGGGGGAGCAGGCCGCTCTCCACCAGCGGGCGGGAGCCCGCGACCTGGCCGCCGAGCGCGGCCGCCAGCCACCGGAGCAGGTCCAGATCAGACTCGGTCTTTACACCGCGGCCTCCAGCAATTATAATGGAGGCCTTGTCGAGCTGCGCCCCGCCCGCAGGCTTCGGCGTCTTCTCGAGCAGCTCCCAGTCGGGGTCGGCCTCGACCTCGACGCGCTCCCTTATGAGGCGGCCGCTGCGGCCGGCCTCCGGCTCCAGGGCCTCGAACACCTTCGGCCGCACCGTTACCATCTGCGGGCGGCGCTCGGGGATAGCGATGTTGGCAAACACGCTGCCGCCGTAGGCGGGCGTGGTCTGCACGAAGCAGCCGTCCTCGTCGAAGCCGAGGTCAACGGCGTCCGCGGTGAGGCCCGTGTTGAGGCTCACCATCATCCTGGGCGCGAGGTCGCGCCCCAGGCCCGTCGCCGCGTAGAGCAGGATGGAGGGCCTGTACTTCTCCGCCAGCTGGGTCAGCGCCCGCTGGCAGGGCCTGGCGCTGTACGAGGCCAGGGCCCCGTGCTCGGCAAGGATGACGGCGTCCGCGCCGCGGGCGAAGAGCTCGGCCGCGAGCGGCTCCACCTTGTCCCCCAGCAGCACGGCGGTCACTTCCTCGCCGCTGTGCGCGCTCAGCTGCCTGGCCTTGGCCAGTATCTCGAAAACGGCGGGCTCCAGACGCCCCTCCTGCTGCTCGGCATATACCCATATGCCCCTGTAATTCTCTCCTGCCATGTCAAAACTCCTTGTGCTCAGATGAGGCCTTCTTTTTCAAGCATGTCCGCGAAGCCCGCAGCGATCTCGGCGGGGCTGCCGGAGAGGAACTCGGTCCCTCCGGAGCTCTTGGGCGGGGCGAAGACGCGCTTCGTCTCGGAGGGGGAGCCTGCGGTGCCGGTCCTGGCGGGGTCGGCGCCGAGCGCGGCGGCGTCCCAGACGGCCAGCGGCTTTTCCAGCGCGGCGAGGATGCCGCGGGGCAAGGCGTAGGGCGGCTCGTTTATCCCGTCGCAGACCATGACGGCGGCGGGCAGCTTCACGCGGACCTTCTGGCCGCAGTCCCTGAGCGCCCTGTCGCAGAAGGCCCAGCCGTCCCGGCACTCCAGGGAGACGGCCTGCGTCACCTGGGGTATGTCGAGGAAGGCGGCCACGGCCGCGCCCACCTGGGCGGTGTCGCCGTCTGCCGAGTGCTGGCCGAAGAGCAGCAGGTCGAACTGCCCCAGCTTCTTCGCCGCCTCGGAGAGCGTGTAGGCCGTGGCGAGCGTGTCCGCCCCGCCGAAGGCCCGGTCCGAGAGCAGCACCGCGTCGTCGCAGCCGAGGGCCATCGCCTTGAGCAGCACCTCCCGCGCCTGCGGCGGACCCATCGTGACGGCCGTGACCCGGCCGCCGTGCGCCGCCTTGAGCTGCATCGCCGCCTCAATGGCGTTCAGGTCCAGGGGGTTTATCACGCTGGCCACGCCGTCGCGGCAGAGGTTGCCTGTCTTGGGGTCGAGCTTCACTTCGGTCGTGTCGGGTATCTGCTTCACAAAAACCAGGATGTTCATTTCTTCGCGTCTCCGTACCTTTCCTGCGTATTCCCGCCGGGGCTCATATGACTCCCCGGGCGGAGAGGTCCTCTATCTGCTCCTGCGTGTATCCGAGCTTCGAGAGCGTCTCTGCCGTGTGCTCGCCCTGGCGCGGCGGGAAAAGTTCCGCCTGAGCGGGCGTTTCTGAGAGCTTTATCGGGTTGCCGAGCATCTTCACCGTGCCGTACTCCCCGCGGGGGTCCGTCATCTCGATGACCATGCCCCTGCTCTTTACCTGGGGGTCCTCCAGCGCCTCGCCGACAGTCGCCACGGGCGACCAGCAGCAGTCCACGTCCGCAAGGGCCTCCTTCCACTCGGCAAGCGTCTTGCCGGCAAAGATGCGGGCGAGCTCCGCCTTCATCTCAGCCTGGCAGGAGGGCTCCCTCTGCAGCCGGGCATACTCCGGGCGGCCCACCGCGTCGCAGAACTTGGCCCAGAGGTGCGCCTCCACGGCGCCGAGGCTGATGCAGCGGCCGTCCGCCGTCTCGTAGATGTTGTAGCAGGCGAGCTGGCCGGTGAGTATGCCGCCCTCGGGCTCCGCGTCGCGGCCCTCGGCAAAGCAGCCGCAGACGTTCCACGCGCCGAGGGACAGCGCCCCGTCGAACATTGCCGTGTCCACGTACTGGCCCTTGCCGCTCTGCCTCGCGCCCATGAGGGCTATCAGTATGCCCATGGCCGCGTAGAGCGCGCCGCCGGCCACGTCGCCTATCTGCACGCCGGGGATGACGGGCTTCTCGCCCTTGCGGGCCGTGAGGCTCAGGATGCCGGCATAGCTGATATAGTTGATGTCGTGCCCGGCGCGCAGCCTGTAGGGCCCGTCCTGGCCGAAGCCGGAGATGGAGCAGTAGACAAGGCGCGGGTTTATGCGGCTCAGCGTGTCCCAGCCTATGCCCAGCCTCTCGGCCACGCCGGGGCGGTACTGCTCGACCACGACGTCCGCGTCCTGCGCCAATTTGTAAAAAATCTCCTTCGCCTCGGTCTCCTTGAGGTTGAGGCAGATGCTTTTTTTGTTTCGGTTCACCTGGAGATACGGCATGCCGAGGCCGTTCACCCTGGGCAGCGACAGGCGCCAGAGATCGCCGCCCTTGGGCGGTTCGACCCTGATCACCTCCGCGCCGAAGTCGGCAAGCAGCATCGTGCACAACGGCCCTGGATACATGGTGCTGAGGTCAAGTATCCGGACGCCCTTCAGCGGAAGTTCCATTCAAATACCCCCTTTGACCTGCCTGTTTGCCGCCGCTTTTGTGCTGCGGCCATGTGCGGAATGTAAATACAAGATTTGTTCAAAAAATATCATAGAAATACTTTTTAGACAATAAACGCCTTCTTTTATGTTATAAATATTCAGTTTCCGCTTCAACATTAGTTTGTTAAATCAAAAACGCAACAATTGCTGGTTGCACCATCAACAAATGGTGGCTGGATTTTTTACGATAAATTGATTAAACTTATCACATGCTGTCGGTCTGTCGAACGCTTCAGCTTCCATTATTTAGGAGAGGAGTCTGCTTATGGATATAAATCAGCTTAGATATTTCATTGAAATATGCAAACTCGGCAGCATGTCTAAAGCTGCAAAAGCCCTCAACATAAGTCCTCAGGGCATAAGCGCCGCCATACGCAGGCTCGAAGACGAACTCATGGCCGACCTCTTCTACCGCTCTGCCAACGGCCTTGAGCTTACAGAGTTTGGTAAAGGCGTTTACGCCGAGGTCCTTGCCGTCATCGAGCACGTGGATAAGATATATACATTGGGCAAGCTGGAGGCGATGGGCAAGACCAGCATCACCGTCGCCATCACCATCGGCCGCTTCATGAAGCTGCCGGCCTCTCTTCAAAAGCTGCTGCTCACGCCGCCGGACGAGTTCAGCGTCAGTCTCGTGAATGAATACTCCTCCACTTGCATGAACATGGTGCTGAATGACGAGGCCGTGTTCGGGATGGTGTACGGGGTCTGCAGCGAGAAGCGCTTCAACGTGACCGAGCTGGAGAACGTGCAGCAGGTGTTCATAGTCAACAAGCACCACCCCCTGGCAAAGAAGGGGAGCATCTACGTCCGGGACCTGGACAACGTCCCCATGCTCATGCCCGAGAAGCGCACGGTCCCCGGCAAGGCCATAGTGGACCTCTTTGCGAAGAACAACATAAAGCTGAACCTGGCCTACGTCTGCATGGTCCCGCACCAGGCGATAGACATCGTCACGAAAAACGAGAACCTGGTCGCGCGGACGCTGCGCACCGACATTAGGGAGGAGGACCTGGAGAACATCTGCGTGCTGGACCTGCTGGACTACGACTTCACCATGCCCTTCTCGCTAATAACCAAGAAGGGCCGCAAGCTGAGCGTGCACGAGCAGCTTTTCAAGCACCTGATGCTGGACTGCTACCGCGTGCCGTGAGCGCCTGAGGGCGCGGAAAGGCCCCCGCCGAAATCGGCGGGGGCCTTTCTGTTTGTTCGGTTTTCTCACTTTTTCGGGAAGCTCACGCTTATCTCGGTGCCGCGCTCGTCGGATTCGAGGCTGATGCGGCCCTTGTGGTACTGGGCGGCATGCTTTACTATGGACAGGCCGAGGCCCGTGCCGCCGGTGGCTTTGGAGTGGCTCTTGTCCACGCGGTAGAAGCGCTCGAACACCCGGCCCTGGTGCTCCGGGGCAATGCCGGGGCCGTCGTCGCGCACGCGCAGGAGGATATCGTCCTCCCGCTCGGCGGTGTAGATCTCCGCCTTGCCGCCCTCGCGGCCGTATTTGACGGCGTTGTCCGCGAGGTTCCAGACTATCTCCCAGAGCAGGCGGCGAACGCCGCAGAGCTTTGCCGCCCCGCCCGAGACGATGAGCGTGATGCCGCGCCGCCCGGCCTCCGGGGCCAGCTGGGACGCGACTTCCTCCGCCAGCTCGTGCAGGTCCGTCTCCTCCGTCGGGAAGCTCTCGCCCTCGTCCATGCGGGAGAGGTCGATGACGTCCTCGATGAGGGCCAGCAGCCGCGCGGCCTCGGAGCGGATGCGGGAATAAAACCCCGCCTCGTCCCCCGGCTTCACAAGGCCGGTCTCAAGCAGCTCCGCCGCCCCCATGATGGAGTGCAGCGGGGTCTTGAGCTCGTGGGAGACGTTCGCGGTGAACTCGCGCCGGAGCTGCTCGGCCCGGCGGCTCTCCGTGACGTCGAAGGCCAGCAGCACGGCCCCGCCGCCCGGGACGGGGCTGGCGGTGAGCTGGTATTCCAGGCCCATGCGTTCTATGCCGGTCTCCGCACGGCCTCCGGAGCGCACACGCTCCAGCAGCGCGCGCAGCTCCGGGCTGCGGTCCACGGTCAGGATGTCCTGGTCCACGCAGTCCTCCCCCGCGCCGAAGAGCTTTCGCGCGGCCGGGTTTATGCTCAGGACCCGGCCCTCCGCGTCCAGGAGGATGAGGCCCTCCGACATGCTGCCCGTCACGGCCTCGAACTCGCGCCTGCGTCGGCCCAGCTCCTCAAGCTGGCCGGATATCTGCCGCCGCTGCCGCTCCACGCGCGTGAGCAGGGGCGAGAGCTCGTCGTAGGTCTCGTTCTCCAGCGGGTGGTCCAGGTCTATGGCGTTGAGCGGCCCCACGATGCGCTTTGAAAGCCGCGAGGCCAGGAAGGCCGAGAGCGCCACGGCCAGGACGATGATGAGTATGAGCGGCTGCAAAATGCCGAAAAGCAGCGTCGGGACCGTGTAGTGCGAGGCCGCCGCGCGCAGGACCGTGCCGTCCGAGAGCCGGAGCGCGATGTACACCGTCTTCTCGCTCAGGGTGGCGGAAACGCGCCTGCCCTCGCCGCTGCCGGTCTCAAGCGCCTCGGCGAATTCCTCGCGGTCGGCGTGGTTCTCCATCGCGGCCGCGTCGGCGTTGGAGTCGTAAAGCACCGCGCCGTCGGCCGCTATCCAGGTGAGGCGCAGGCCGTCGCGGCGGCCCAGGGCTTCGAGATAGTCCAGGCCGTCGGCCTCGACGCCCGCGGCGGCGAGGCGCGCCTCCGTGGCGAGCTGGGCCTCCTGCCGGGCGGAAAAATAGCTGTACAGCGCGCCCACGATGAGCGCGATGCAGGCCAGCATCACGGCGAAGGCCGTGAGGAATACGGAGCGAAAAATGCGTTTTGTCATGTCACGCCTCCGTCCTGTAGCCCACGCCGCGCACGGTGCAGATGACGGAGCCCGCCTCGCCCAGCTTCTGGCGCAGGGTGCGGACGTGGACGTCCACGGTGCGGGTCTCGCCGTCGTAGTCCGTGCCCCAGATCTCGCTGAGCAGCCGGTCGCGCGTGAACACCACGCCGGGGCTGGACATGAGGGTGTAGAGCAGCTCGAACTCTTTGAGCGTCAGCGCTGCCTCCTGCCCGTTCGCCGTCACGCGGCGGCTCTCCGGGTCTATGGTGACGCCGCCGAGTGAGAGGGCGCTGCGGCTCCGCTCCGGCCTTGCGCGGCGCAGGACGGCGCGCACGCGGCTTACCATCTCCATCATGCCGAAGGGCTTCACGAGATAGTCGTCCGCGCCGGAGTCGAGGCCCGTTATCTTGTCGTATTCCTCGCCCCGGGCCGTCGCCATGATGACGGGCAGGTTCCGGGTCGCGGCGCCGAGGCGGAGCTTCTTCAGGATCTCCAGCCCGTCCTCGCCGGGGAGCATGACGTCGAGGATGACGAGCTCCGCCGGGGCCTTTTTGAGCGCGGCAAAGAGCGCGGCCCCGCTCTCGCAGCCCTCGGCCTCAAAGCCGGTGGAGCGCAGGGCGTAGACCTCTATGTCCCTTATCGCCGCGTCGTCCTCTACGCAGTATATCATCACAAGACCTCCCGGCCCTTGTAGCAGCCCGTGGCCGCGAACTCGACCCACTCGGCGATGTTCGTGGCGTGGTCGCCTATGCGTTCAAGGTATTTGGCTATCATGAGCAGGTCGAGCGCGTATTCCCCGTCGCCCGGGCGGCGGGAGAGGCGCTCTATCATGGCGCTCTTTATGGTCTTGAAGACCTCGTCGGCCTCGTCGTCGCGCCTGGCGACGGCGCGGGCGGCGGCGCTGTCGCGGCGGACAAAGGCGTCCACGCTGTCCGTCACCATGGCGACGACCGTCTGGGCCAGGCGCTTGAAGAGCTCCGCGTCCGCCTCGTCGAGCGGGCCCATGAAGCCCGCGGTCTCCGCGATGTCGAGCGCCTGGTCGCCGATGCGCTCCATGTCCGTTATCATCTTCAGCGCCGCGGAGATCTGCCGCAGGTCGCCGGCCACCGGCTGCTGCTGCAGCAGCAGGCGCAGGCACACGCGCTCTATCTCGCGCTCTTTCTGGTCGATCTCCTCCTCCAGCGCGCTTATGCGCCCGGCAAGGGCGCGGTCCGCGTCCAGCACCGAGCGCGCGGTGACGGCGATGGCCTCCTCGCAGAGCGCGCCCATGCTTATGAGCTCGCGGTTCAGGGCCGCGAGCTGCCCGTCGAATCTCTGTCGCATATCAGCCGAACCTCCCCGTTATATAGTCCTCGGTCCGCTTGTCCTGCGGATGCGAGAACAGCCGCTCGGTCTCCCCGAACTCGACGAGCTCGCCGAGCAGGAAAAACGCGGTCTCATCCGAAACACGCACCGCCTGCTGCATGTTGTGCGTCACCATGACCACAGTATAGCGGTTTTTAAGTTCCATCGCAAGCTCCTCGATCTTCGAGGTGGAGATGGGGTCGAGGGCGCTGGTGCTCTCGTCCATGAGCAGTATATCGGGCTCTACGGCGAGGGCGCGGGCGATGCACAGGCGCTGCTGCTGGCCGCCGGAGAGGCCCAGCGCGCTCTTTCCCAGGCGGTCCTTGACCTCGTCCCAGATGGCGGCGTCGCGCAGGCTGCGCTCCACGATGTCGTCGAGCTTGGCCTTGCCGCGCACGCCGTGGGTGCGCGGGCCGTAGGCGATGTTGTCGTATATGCTCATGGGGAAGGGGTTGGCCTTCTGGAACACCATGCCTATCTGGCGGCGCAGGCGCGTGACGTCCACGTCCTTGCCGTAGATGTTCTCGCCGTTATAAAACACCTCGCCGTCTATGCGCACGCCGGGCACCAGGTCGTTCATGCGGTTGAGCGTCTTGAGGAAGGTGCTCTTGCCGCAGCCGGAGGGGCCTATGAGGGCGGTTATCTTGTTTGCGGGTATCTGTATGGAAATATCCTTCAGGGCGTGATTGTCGCCGTAATAGAGGTTCAGCGCCCTGCTTTCTATTATGGTTTTGTCGCTCATTTCGATCCTCCCTGCTCTCAGCGGTTTTTGAGCTTTTTGCCCGCGAGCTTCGCGGCGATGTTGATGACGAAGGCGATGACCAGGAGCACAACGGCCACCGCAAAGGCGCTGTCGAAGTCCGCGCGTTCCTTGGCGTAGTTGTAGAGTGCGACGGTGAGGGTCGCGCCCGAGCTGTCGAAGAGGTTCGTGAAGAATTCGCCCACGGTGTCGCCGTACTTGGCGAGGCGCATGCCCATGCCGGCCGTGAACATGAGGACCGCGCTCTCGCCGACGATGCGGCCGACGGCGAGGATGCAGCCCGTGACGATGCCGTCCACGGAGGAGGGCAGGACCACGGTGCGGATCATGTGCCACTTGCCGCTGCCGAGGGCGAGAGACCCCTCGCGGTAGCTCTGCGGCACGGTCTTGAGCGACTCCTGCGTCGTGCGGATGACGGTGGGCAGGGTCATCATGACGAGCGAGAAGGCGCCCGCGATGAGGCTGATGCCCAGGCCGAAGAGCTCGCAGAACACGATGACGCCGACGAGGGCGAAGATGATGCTCGGCATGCCCGAGAGCGTCTCCGTGGCGAACTCGATAACGGCGACAAGCCGCTTGTTCGTGGCGTACTCCGTCAGGTAGATGGCGCTGCCGACGCCCAGGGGCAGGATGAAGATGAGCGTAGCTATGATGACATATACCGTGTTCAGTATGGCGGGAAGTATGCCCTCTATGTCCTTTATGACGCTCTCCTCGCTGGTGAGGAACTGCCAGCTCAGGCTGGGGATGCCGCGGTAAAGTATGTAGCCGATGAGGAATACGAGCAGCGCGCAGATGATGGCGGCGGAGACGTAGAGCAGCGTGCGCATCGTTATGTCGTAGGCCTTTCTGCGGGGGCTGAGGCCCTGGGTTATGGAGCCGTGTTCGTTCATTTTCCGCCCTCCTTGCCGCGCTTGAGGAAGAGGTTGAGCGCCGCGTTTATGAGCATGATGAAGAGGAAGAGCACAAGGCCGATGGAGAAGAGCGCCTGACGGTGCAGGCCGTCGGCATAGCTCATCTCGCCGGCGATGGCGGTGGTGAGGAACTTGACGCTGGAGAGCAGGCTGGGCATATTCGCTACGTTGCCGGCGACCATGAGTATGGCCATGGCCTCGCCTATGGCGCGTCCGACGCCCAGCACGACGGCGGCCGCGATGCCGCTCTTGGCCGCGGGGGCGGAGACGCGGAAATAGGTCTCGATCTCCGTGGCGCCCAGGGCGAGCGAGGCCTCCTCGTACTCGCGGGGCACGGCGTCCAGCGCGGTCTCGGAGACGGAGATGATGCTGGGCAGTATCATGATGGCCAGGACGACCATGGCGGCCAGCAGGCTGTCGCCCGCGGGGAGGTCAAAAAACTCGCGTATGGCGGGCAGCAGGACCATCATGCCCACCAGGCCGTAGACGACGCTGGGGATGCCGGCCAGCAGGTCCACCACCTCGCGGATGACCGCCGCGGCCTTGCGGTTGGCCACCTTGGAGAGGAACACGGCCATGAGGAAGCCTATCGGCACGCCTATGACGATGGCGCCGGCGGTGCCGTAGACGCTCGTGAGGATCATGGGCAGTATGCCGTAGGCGGGGTTGCCGCTCTTGTTGGCGGGGTCCCAGTTCGTTCCGCCGAGGAATTCGAAGAAGCCCACCTCGCGTATGGCCGGGATGCCGGAGATGATGAGATATACCGATATCACAAGGACAAAGGCGACGGCTACGAGCCCACAGAAGAGAAACAGCGCGCGCATGACGAATTCCATCGCGTCCTTGACGCCCCGCTTTGCCTCTATGCGCTCCGCGGCCTGTCCGCCGGCGGGCGCGGCCGTGCTCGTACCGGCCTTCTTGCTCCTGGACGCAGTTTTCACGCTGCCGCTCTCTCCCTTCGGTGTTATGACTTGATTCAAAGCACTTACCTCTTTCTTTCGGGGTGGATCTGACAGAAGTTCACCCGCCGGGGCTGAGCGCCTGTCAGATGCACCCCTCACGACAGGGCAATAGGCCCCCGGGTGTGGGGGCCTTTGCCTTCCTTACATTCGACTCAGGCGTTCGCGGCGACGGCGCCCGCGGCGGCGATGATGTCCGCGACCTCGGCGCTCATGGCGTAGTCCAGGAAAGCCTGGGCGGCGGGGCTGAGCTCAGTGCCCTCGACGGTGACGACCACGAAGGGGCGCTGGATGGGGAAGCTGCCGTCAGCGACGGTCTCCTCGGTGGGGATGACGCCGTCCACGCTCACAGCGGCGACGCTCTCATCGACAGCGGAGAGGGAGGCATAGCCGATGGCGTTGGGGTTCGAGGCGACATTGCCGATGACGTCGCCGGTGGAGGAGTACTCGTTGAGGTAGGCGCACTGGTCCTCGATGCCGAGGATCTCCTCGAAGGCGCTGCGGGTGCCGGAGGCGGAGTCACGGCCGAACACGGCGATCTCGGCGTCCTCGCCGCCCAGCTCGGACCAGTTGGTGATCTCGCCGGTGAAGATCTTGGCGATCTGCTCGCTGGTGAGCTCGGTCACGGGGTTTTCCGGGTTCACGACGACGGCGACGCCGTCCTTGGCGATGACGTTGGCGACAGCGCCCTGGGAGAGCTCGTCGTCGGAAAGCTCACGGCTGGAGAGGCCCAGGTCGCAGCTGCCGGCGAGGGCGGCCTCGATGCCGGCGCTGGAGCCGGAGCCGGTGTAGCTTATCTGCACGTCGGGGTGCAGCTCGTTGAAGCCCTCGGTCAGGGCGTTGATGACGTCGCCCATGGAGGTGGAGCCGTTCACGACGATGGTGCCGGAAAGCTCGATGGGCTCGCTGGAGGGAGCTTCGCTTGCGGGGGCCTCGCTGGCAGGGGCCTCGCTGGCAGGGGCCTCGGAGGCGGGGGCTTCGGAGGGGTCGGAGGCGGGCTCGCCGCAGGCGGCCAGCAGGCCGAGGCAGCAGACCAGCGCCAGAGCTATCGCGAGAGTCTTTTTCATCTTTTCAAATTCTCCTTATATGTATTGTCGCGCGGGCGTTTCCGCCCTGCATCATGGAGAATAATGAGCCCGTGTAAAATGAAAAAGCCCCGGTGTGTTAAATCGGGGTAAAGTTAAAAATTTAATTTTGCTCTAATGCTTTTGCGTTAAGCTGTACTTTACAAGATGTGCGCGTTGACGCCGGGGCGCCCGGGTGTTAGAATACTATATGTTGGATGACGCGGCAAAACGCGCTTTACAAGGGGTCTGAGTATGGAAAAAGGGAGCGGCGGCTCGTTCATGCAGAAGGTCGCGGCGGTGATAGTGGACAGGAAGACCTTTTTCTTCCTGCTCTTCGCCGTCCTTGCAGTCTTCTGCGTTTTTTCGCGCAACTGGGTGAATGTAAACGACGACATCACGAGCTACCTCGCCAAGGACACTGAGACCCGGCGGGGTCTGGACATCATGGAATCGGAGCTCACCACCTTCGCCACGGCGGAAGTTATGGTCTCCAGCATCACCTACGAGACGGCCGAGCGCCTGCTGCCTCAGATTGAGGTCATAGACGGCGTCCACTCCGTGGAGTTTGACGCGACGCAGGAGCACTACAAAAACGCCTCCGCCCTCTTCACCGTCACCTTCGACGGGGACACGACCTCCCCCGTCAGCGAGGGGGCCATGGACGAGATCAAGGCCCTCCTGGCGGATTACGACACCTATGTGAGCTCCGACGTGGGCAGCCCCCTGGAGCAGACGATAAAATCCGAGATGGTGGTCGTCCTGGGCATCGCCATCTTCATCATCGTGGCGGTGCTGCTTTTCACCTCGAACACGTATATGGAGATACCGGTGCTGCTTGTGACCTTCGGGGCGGCGGCGCTCCTGAACATGGGCACGAACTACTGGTTCGGGACCATCTCCTACGTGACGGACTCCATCGCCGTCGTCCTGCAGCTGGCCCTCGCCATAGACTACGCCATCATCCTCTGCCACCGCTACACCGAGGAGCGGGAGCACGCACAGGCGCGGGACGCCGCCGTCGCCGCGCTCTCGAAGGCCATACCCGAGATAAGCGCTTCCAGCCTCACGACCATCTCCGGCCTCGCGGCCCTGGCGCTCATGCACTTCCGCCTGGGCTACGACATGGGCATCGTGCTCATAAAGGCCATCATCATGAGCATGCTCTCGGTGTTCCTGCTGATGCCGGGGCTTTTGGTGCTCTTCTCGAAGGCCATAGACAAGACGCACCACCGCAGCTTCGTGCCGAAGATCTCGCTCTGGGGCAAGCTGACGGTGAAGACCCGCTACGTGATCCCCCCGCTCTTCCTCATCGTCGCGGCGGCGGCCTTCTTCTTCTCGAACCGCTGCCCCTACGTCTTCGGCTACAGCACGCTCGACACCGTGAAGCAGAACGAGAGCAAGATAGCCGACAAGATGGTCGCCTCCACCTTCGGCACGGACAACCTCGTGGCCATGCTGGTCCCCTCGGGCGACTACGAGCGGGAGGCCAAGCTCCTGCGGGACATCGCCGCCATGCCCGAGGTCAAGAGCTGCATGGGCCTTGCGAACATCGAGGCCATGGACGGCTACACCGTGACGAGCGCGCTCAAGCCCCGGCAGTTCGCGGAGCTCACGGACCAGGACATCGAGGCCGCAAGGCTGCTCTACGCCGCCTACGCCGTCAACGAGAAGGACTACGGCCAGATCGTCTCCTCCATAGACGACTACGCCGTGCCCCTGCTCGACATGATAACCTATCTGAAGCAGCAGAAGGACGAGGGTTACGTCTCGCTTGAGCGGGACATGAGCGAGATGCTCGACGAGATGTGCGCGGAGCTGGACTTCGGCAGGGCGCAGCTTGAGGGCGAGAACTGGTCCCGCTTCGTGCTCTATCTCGACCTGCCCGAGGAGGCGGACGAGACCTTCGACTTCCTGGAGACGCTGCGAGCCCAGGCGAAGCTCTACTACGACGACTGCGTCCTCGTGGGCGAGAGCGTGAACGCCCGCGACCTGCGCTCCTCCTTCTCCACGGACAACCTGCTCATCAGCATACTCTCGGCGCTCTTCGTCGTCATCGTGCTGCTGTTCACCTTCAAGTCCGTGGGCCTGTCCATTTTGCTCATCATCGTCATCCAGAGCAGCATCTGGATAAACTTCTCGGTGCCCTATCTCACGAGCTCGAACCTGTTTTTCATCTCCTACCTCATCGTCAGCGCCATACAGATGGGCGCGAACATAGACTACGCCATCGTCATCTCCAGCCGCTATTTCGAGCTCAAGAAGAGCCTTCCGATCAAGGAGGCCATGGTCGAGACGCTCAACCAGGCCTTCCCCACCATCATCACCTCCGGCGCGATGCTGGCCTCGGCGGGGCTCATAATCGGGCGCATGACCTCGGACAACACGATATCCTCCATAGGCACCTGCCTGGGGCGCGGCACGATAATCTCCATCTTCCTCGTCATGGGCGTGCTGCCGCAGATCCTGCTCCTGGGGGACCTGCTCATTGAAAAGACGGCCTTTGTGATAAAAGGCCCGGAGATAACGCACGTGGAGGGCAGCACCATACGCCTGCACGGCCGCGTGCGCGGACAGATATCCGGCTTTGTGGACGCCGACGTACACGGCGTCTTCCAGGGCAGCCTGCATGCCATGGTCGAGTCCGGCGCCTTAGAGGCGGACGAGACGCGGCCCGAGCTCACCGCCGGGGCCGAGCCCCCCGCGGAGGACAAAGGGGAGGAAAATGTCAATGAGGACTAGAAAGGCGGCCTCGCTCCTGCTGAGCCTGCTGCTCGTGCTGGGGCTTCTGTCCGGCGCTGCCGGGGCCCTGGCCGACGGGGCGGCGGAAACCGGGACGGCTCCCGAGGCCGGGGCCGAAACGGCCCCCGGCGTCAGCTACTACATAACGAGCCTGGAGGACCTTCTTGCCCTCGCGGACGCCTGCGCCGTGGACAGCTACAGCCAGAACGTCACGGTCTACCTCCAGACGGACCTCGACCTTGCGGGCTCGGACTTTGCCTCCATCCCCACCTTCGGCGGCGTGTTCGAGGGCGGGGGCCACACGATATCGGGCCTCAGCCTCACGGCGAACCGCTCGCACACGGGCTTCTTCCGCTATATACAGCCCGGCGCGGCGGTAAAGGAGCTGAACCTCTCCGGCGAGGTGAAGCCGGGCGGCTCCGCGCAGTACGCCGGGGGCCTGGCGGGGAACAACGCGGGCAGCATCAGGGACTGCTCCTTCACCGGCACGGTCGAGGCCCTCACCTCCACGGGCGGCCTCGTCGGCGCAAACGAGGAGAGCGGCTCCATAGAAAACTGCCGCGTCTCCGGCTCCGTCACGGGCCAGCACTACACCGGCGGCATCGCGGGCCAGAACCTCGGCTCCATAGTCCGCTGCGTCAGCTCGGCCAGCGTCAACACCACGAGCCAGGAGGTCGCGGCGGACGTATCGAACCTCAGCCTCACCGAGCTGGACTCCACAACGGAGCTAATTAACGACTACACCGACACCGGCGGCATCGCCGGCTTCTCCTCCGGCGTCGTCAGCGCCTGCATGAACACCGGCGCCGTGGGCTATGAGCACATGGGCTACAACATCGGCGGCATCGTCGGACGCCAGTCCGGCTATGTCGAGAGCTGCACGAACAGCGGCAGCATCCTGGGCCGCAAGGAGGTCGGCGGCATCATAGGCCAGATGGAGCCCTACCTCACGCTGGACCTCTCCGCCTCCTCGGCGGAAAACCTCTCCAAGGAGCTGACGAAGCTCCACGACCTGCTGGACGCCGCGCTCCTGAACGCAGGGGACGGCTCCTCCAACATAACGGCGCGCCTGAACACGGTCTCCGGCTACATGGGCAGCGCCTCGGACGACCTGGCCTATATCGCGGGCGAAACCGTCGATTTTGTTGACAATACCGTCGCCTCGGTGAACGACATCCTCAGCCGCATCGACTACGTCTCCGACAGCGCGCCCGCCATCCTGGGCGACGTGGAGGCCGCGGGCGGCCACATCTCCGAGGCCATGGGCTGGCTGGGCGAGGTGAACCGCGACCTGGACATCATCGGCCAGATGCAGGGCAGCAGCTACAACGAGACGAACAGCCGCCTGCTCTCCATCACCACCGGCTCCGGCGGCACGGCCTCGGCGAGCACGACGAACCCCGCCGCGGGCAGCGAGGTGCTCATATACTTCGAGCCCGATTTGGGCTACGGCGTCGGCCAGGTGGAGGTAGTGGACGCGGACGGCGCGGCCGTGCCCTACTCCTTCCTCGACGCGAACACCCTCTCCTTCACCATGCCCACCCTCTCGGGCGACCCCGCAAACGACCCCGTGAACGCCCGGGCCAAGGCCGTCGTCGTGCGCGCGGCCTTCAGCCCCGCGGCGGACTACTTCGAGCAGACCGGCAGCCCCGTCTGCGTCTCCACGACGGCGGGCGGCAGCGTCACGGCGGCCCCCGGCTCCGGCGGCATCTACGTCCTCACGGTCAGCCCCGACAAGGGCTACGAGCTGGCCGCCCTCAGCGTCATGGACGAGACCGGCGCGCCCGTACAGTGCCAGCGCCTGGACGACCTCGGCACGCAGTACGCCTTCACCCTGCCCGCCTCCAATCGTGCGCGGGTCGAGGCCCGCTTCCAGCGCGTCAGCGACTGGGACGTCGTGACCGGCGCGGCAGGCACCATAGACGCGGCGGGCGCCGTGCTCGGCTCCACGATGGACCGCGTCCAGGCCGACGCGGACCAGGTCATGGCGGAGCTGGACAAGCTCATAAACGGCGGCGGCACGGACCCGGCGGCCCTGCTCGCCGCGCTCGAAAAGCTCTCCGGCGACCTCACCGCCGCGGGCGGCGCGGCGGCGGACATCATCGGCGCGGGCAGCTCCATCGCCGGGGCGATGGCCCCCTACATAGCCGAGGCCGCCGTGAACCTGAACGCGCACCTGGGTTACGCCATGCAGAGCCTCCAGGCCGCCTCGAACAGCCTGACGAGCGCCGTGGCCGGCGTGCGCGGCGTGCTGAACTACCTCAACGGCCTGCCCGACGTCCAGTTCCAGGGCCTGGGCAGCGAATACAGCCAGCGCGTGGACTCGCTCTGCGGCAACATGCGGAACATCTCCGACGCGCTGACCGCCCTGAACACCGAGGTAGGCAGCTCCGCGACTGTGCTCGTGAGCGATCTCAGGAAGGTGAACGACCAGTTCTCGGTCGTCATGCTCATGCTGGTGGACGCCATCAAGGCCGCGGCCAGCCCGGCGATAGGCGACGTGTTCACGGACGTCTCGGAGGAGGAGGGCTCGGCCACGGACGGCAACGTCGCCGGCTGCGGGAACACCGGCGCGGTGTACGGCGACGTGAACGTCGGCGGCATCACGGGCGCGATGGCCATAGAGTTCGACTTCGACCCGGAGAGCGACCTCACGGGCTCGACCAGCATCTCCCGGGCCTTCAACAGCCGCTGCATCCTGCGCGGCTGCAAGAACAGCGGCTCGGTCAGGGCCAAGAACAACTGCGCGGGCGGCGTCGTGGGCCTCATGGACCTCGGCGTGACGCAGGGCTGCCAGAACTACGGCTCCGTGACGAGCGAGAGCGGGGACTATGTAGGCGGCATCGTCGGCAGCAGCGCCTCGACGGTGCGCGAGTGCTGGGCGATGTGCGCGCTCTCGGGCGACGACTGGATAGGCGGCGTGGCGGGCCTGGGCATGAAGCTCTACGACTGCCGCAGCCTCATCGAGATAGAGGCAGGGGACGAGTGCCTCGGCGGCGTGGCGGGCGCGCTCTCGGAGGAGGGCGAGGCCACGGGCAACGTATTCGTCAGCGACGCGCTGCACGGCATAGACGGCATCAGCTACACCGGCGGGGCCGAGCGGGTCCCCTTTGCCTCCCTGAAGGCGCTGGAGGGCGTGCCCTCGGAGTTTCTGGATTTGAAGCTCGTGTTTTCTGCAGACGGGCAGGTCATAAAGACCATCCGCTTCGAGTATGGCGACAGCATAGACGTCTCCGAGATCCCGGCGGTGCCGGAGAAGGAGGGCTATACGGGCGCGTGGCCGGAGCTGGACTATGAGCGCGTGACCTTCAGCCGGACGCTGGAGGCGGTGTATACGCCGCTGGACACCTCGGTGGCGAGCGCGGAAGTGCGCGGCGACGGGGTGCAGGCCCTGGTGCTGGTGGAGGGCAGCTTCAAGCCGGGCGCGAGCGTGGAGGCGGCGCTGCTCTCCAGCGGCGAGACGCCGGCGGACGCGCCCGCCCTCAGCCGCGGCACAAAGTCGCTGGAGGAGCTGAGCGTGAGCGTCAGCGGCAGCGCCGACGAGAGCGCGGGCTACCGCGTGCGCTATCTGGCCCCGGCGACGGACCGCGTGACCTCCGACATCGCGCTCTACGTAAAGGAGGGCGGGCAGTGGAAGGAGACGGACTACGTCGTGCTGGGCAACTACCTCTGCTTCGACGTGGGGGCCGGCGATTTTGAACTCCTGGCCGTGGAGCGCCCGGCGGACATCACCCGCGTGGTGATAATCTGCGCCGCGGCGGTCATCCTGGTGCTGATAATAGTTATCGGCACCCTCCTGCGCCACAAGAAGCGCACGAAGGCGAAGAAGGCGTAAAGCGCCGCAGACAGAATAAAGACAAAACGCCGCCCGACGGGCGGCGTTTTTATTTCATATCGCATGGCATCGGCGCCGGGCATATTGCGCGGCACAAACAGCTGCGGCGCGCGGTCGGGGGCGCTGCCCCTGGAGCCCGCCAGCTTTTAAATGCGGGGCAAAAAGCTTTTACGCCTTGGGCGCGGGCTCGACAGGGCCGGGACCGTCCATGTCCTCCAGCGCCGAGACCGGCGCGGGCTTCTTCGGCCCCGGCATGGCGAGGTTCACGACCAGCGCCACGACTATGCCCAGCGCCGTGTCCAGCATGCGGTTGAGCGCATAGGTGTAGGGCGAGGCGTCGCCTACGTGATATATCGTGGTGCTCAAAAACACCACGCAGGCAAAGCCCGCGACGGAGGGCTTCTTTATCGCTATCGTACTCATGATGACCGGGATGAGCATCAGCGAAACGATGAGATAGTACACCGGCATGACGCGCTGGACGTGCAGCTCCGTCTCCAGAAACAGCACGACCACGCCGAACACGCCGCCTACCGCCGTGCCCATGATGCGGTTGAAGGAGGTCGTGAAGGTCTTCTCCGCCGACTTCTGCATGCACAGCACAGCCGCTATCATCGAGAAGAACGAGGTCTCATCCCTCAGCCAGCCGAGCAGGCCGCAGATGAAGACGGCGATGACCGTCTTGATTATGCGCATCCCGATGTGGAAATGGTGAGGCGGCTCGACCTCCTCAAAAAACAGCTCCCGCCAGGGCTTCACTCCTCAACCTCCCAACCCGATTTTATATGTACTTTACATTATACCCTCGCGCCCGCCCTTTGTAAAGCGACGGGGGCGCGCCTGCCCGGCCAGCGCGCCCGCCAGGACGAGCACGGCCCCGGCCAGCTGCACCGCCGTGAGCCTCTCGTCGAGGAACACCGCAGAGAACACCAGCGCCGACACGGGGTCGAAATACCCCAAAAGCGCCACCGCCTTCGCAGGCAGACGGTTCATCGAGGAGAAATACATCCAGCAGGCGAGTCCGGTGTTCACCGTACACAAAAACAGCAGCGCGAAGATGCCGCGCGCGTCGCGGGGCAGGGGCACGCCGCCCTCGGTGAGGAAAACATAGGGCAGGAGGATGACGGCGGCTATGATGATCTCTATAAAGGTGAGGTTCAGGCCCGAGACGCCCTCTATTTTGCGGTTTACCAGCATCAGCGCTGCGTAAAACACCGCCGAGCCCAGCCCCACGACGAGGCCGGAGGCGGTGACCTCCCCGCCGAAGTCCGTGCCGACCGCCAGCAGCATCCCCAGCGCGACGACGGCCATGCCCACATAGGCCATGGCGTTCTGCCTCTCGCGCAGCACGAAGGGGGCGAGCACCAGCACCATGACCGGCGCCGTGTAATACGTCAGCGTGGCAAGGGAGACGTTCATGAGGTCGTAGGCCTCGAAGAGCAGCACCCAGTTGACGCCCAGACACACGCCCGAGAGCAGCAGCCGCCATTTCTCCCGCAGCAGCACCTGTCTCGGCGTCCTGCTCCGGCTTATGAGGATGATGAGCAGCAGCACCGCCCCACCGATGAGCGTCCGCATGAGCACCAGCTGTGCGCCCGACATATCCAGCATGGACGCAAACACGCCGTTGGAGCCGAAAATCAGCATAGCGGCTATGAACAGGATATAATCCTTCATCCTCCCGTACTCCTTTCATATAGCAAAAGAGACACAGCAGACGCTGTGTCTCTTTCGTGTTGGCACTGACCTATCTTCCCGGTCCGTCTCCAGACAAGTATTTTCGGCACTGGTGAGCTTAACTTCCGTGTTCGGAATGGGAACGGGTGGACCCTCACCGTTAAAAGCACCAACTGTGGTACACCATCAGGGACTCGAACCCTGGACACCCTGATTAAGAGTCAGGTGCTC
>OHRT01000028.1_pt1 | contig 85997 bp, 84 predicted proteins | sample 1578521 | NCBI WGS metagenome assembly OHRT01 (sample SAMEA3879537, study PRJEB24766) | human gut metagenome | biome: human-associated habitat; feature: feces | place: USA | collected 1985/1987
TCTTTGGGGCTCCACCCCGTTTCTTTGGGCAAGACCAAAGAAATGGGGTGGAATATGCAGCACCAACGTAAAGTCCAGCAGGACAAAACGGCGAGTTCCCGAAACCCACCACCAACCCCTGCGTCACCTGCACATCTTGACGATGCTCTCCTTCACAAGGCGCTTGAACAGGGGAGCGGCGGCGTCGGCGGCGGCCTGGACTTCCTCGTGGGTCAGCGGCGTCGGGGAAAGCCCCGCGCCCTTGTTGCACACGCAGCTGATGCCGCACACGCGCATGCCGCAGTGCCGCGCCGCGACGGCTTCCACCGCCGTGGACATGCCCACCGCATCCGCGCCGAGCACGCCCAGCATCCGCACCTCCGCCGGGGTCTCAAAGCAGGGGCCGGTCAGCTGGCAGTAGACGCCCTCCTGCATTTCTATGCCCGCGTCCTTCGCCACGCCGAGGATGATGTCGCACAGCTCGGGGTCGTAGACATGCGACATGTCCGGGAAGCGCGTGCCAAGCTCCTCGATGTTAGCGCCGACAAGCGGGTTGGGGAAGAACAGCATGATGTGGTCCGTTATGAGCATGAAATCGCCGGCGTCAAACTTCGGGTTCACACCGCCGGAGGCGTTCGTGAGGAAGAGCAGCTCCGCGCCCAGCAGGTGCATCAGCCGCGCGGGCAGCACGACGTCGGAGAGCTCGTAACCCTCGTAATAGTGTACGCGGCCCTGCATGCACACAACAGGTGCGCCGTCGAGATAGCCGAAGATGAACTTGCCAGCGTGGCCCGGCACCGTGGAGACGGGAAAGCCCGGGATGTCCGAGTACGGCACCTCGCAGACCACGTCCAGCGCCTCGGCAAAGCCGCCCAGGCCGCTGCCCAGCACCAGCGCGGCCTTCGGCACGAAATCGGTGACGGAGCGGACGTAGTCGCGGCACTTGAGCAGTTTTTCGTAGCGTTTGTCCATTTTTAACCCTCCATTACATGCAGGCCCCGTATCTCGGGGTCCTCGATTTTTGACATTATCGAATAGGCGTGGGGTTCAAGATAGTCCCCAGCTGCGTCCGTCAGGCCCTGGAGCTTCAGCTCCGAGATGGCCAGGGCGGAGGCGGCCTCTATGTCCCGGGCAATGGCGCCGGCGTCGCGCCGGGTCGAGGAGGCGGCGATGTCCTTCAAATACGGCAGAGCCTCCGACATCGCGACCAGACCCTCTGCTCCCGCGAACTGCCACTTGTAAAAGGGCTCGTAGCGGAAATTGAGCAGGTACAGCATTGAGAGCGCCGCGTTCAGGAATTCCGCCAGCGCCAGCCTCGCGCCGAAAACGTCCCCGCGCCGCATGAGCCGCGGGAAGTTATACTGCCCGGACTGCGCCATCGTCGCCGCGCGGGCGGCGAGCTTTTTGAGGCGCACGTCCTCGGGATAGCAGGGCAGCAGACCATTCCGAACGGCGGAGAACTCGCCCAGGCCGTCCTCAAAGACCTCGCCAGAGGTACAGGTGGCCAGGAAGTGCTCCTGGATGCGCACCCAGCGCATGAGGGAATCCGGCACGCCGGGGCAGCCTATGTAATAGCGGTAGAAGTCCGACGTGCGCATAACACCGACGCGCTGCGCGCCGGTATGCGTGGGGCGGCGCTCGAAGCCCAGGTACTGCTTCGGCAGCTCATCGTAGGCGGCCTGGAGCGCCGCGCCGAATTTTTCATAGTCCGCGTCCGTGAGCCAGAGGATAAAGCCTGGGCCGAAGTCGTGGTCGCGGGAGAACTCGTCGTCGAGGCCGAGGCAGTCCGAGCCCTGCCCTGAAAGCCCCGCCGCCGCGCGGCCCATGACCTCGGGGAAAATGCGGAAAAGCTCCGGTTTTCCTATGTTTTCGTAATAGCTCTTGCAGAGCTCAAGTCCTTTCATATCATCACCTGACTATATTTTTACCTATCTGCCCGAAAATTGCAAGCCCAAACGCAAAATATTGTGGTATGATAGTCCTTGCCGACCCCAAGCCTCCTACGTCCCCAAACTTTTATCCATTTGGTGGTGCTGAAATGGACCCTTTGAAGATCGATACTGTCAAACTCTCCGACGCGGGGGACGCCCTCGTCATCATTGACCAGACGCTGCTGCCGAACGAGGTGAGATATCTCTCGCTCACAGCCATCGAGGATATCTGGGAGGCCATACGCGCGCTGCGCGTACGCGGGGCGCCCGCCATCGGCGTGGCGGCGGCGTTCGGGGCCTACCTCGCGGCCCATTATGCCCCCGACGCCGAGCTTGAGGGACGCTTCCTCGCCGCCTGCGACTACCTCGCTACCTCCCGGCCCACGGCGGTGAACCTCTTTTGGGCACTCGACAGGATGCGCGCGGCCTACGGGCGCGTCAAGGCCCTGCCGCCCTCCGATATCCGCGCCGCTCTGCGCGCCGAGGCCCAGGCCGTCATGGACGAGGACATCGAGATAAGCCGCTCCATCGGCCGATACGGCCTTTCCCTGCTCCGCCCAGGCATGGGCATCCTCACCCACTGCAACGCCGGCACCCTCGCCACCGCCAAGTACGGTACCGCCCTCGCCCCCGTCTACGCCGCTATCGAGCGCGGCCTTCCCGGCCTGCGCGTCTACTGCGACGAGACGCGCCCCCTCCTCCAGGGCGCGCGCCTCTCGGCCTTCGAGATGGTCTCCGCCGGCGTGGACACCACCCTCCTGTGCGACAACATGGCCTCCTCCCTCATGAAGAGCGGTAAGGTTGACATAATATTCGTCGGCTGCGACCGCGTGGCCCGCAACGGCGACGCGGCGAACAAAATAGGCACCTCCGGCGTCGCCATACTCGCGGCGCACTACGGCATCCCCTTCTACGTCTGCGCGCCCAGCTCCACCATCGACGGCGCCATCGCCTCCGGCGCGGACATCCCCATCGAGTTCCGCCCGCCCGAGGAGGTCACGGAGCTCTGGTACGAAAAGCGCATGGCCCCCGAGGGCGTCGGCGTCTACAACCCCGCCTTTGACGTCACCGACGCGGGCCTCATCACCGGCATCATCACCGAGCGCGGCCTCGTCCGCGCACCCTTTGAGGAGGGCTTTCGCGCGCTTGGACTGGTTTGACCTGCGGTGACGATCCCGTTGCTTTTTTGTCGGAGCGTATCGAAAAGGTGAAGTCTCCGTTACAAAGAGGTTACGGCAGTTTACAATATGGCTTTTTTGCCCAAAGCCCTTGACAAGCGAGAGATAACACTATATATTGTGATACGGACGCTCCTGGGACCGCAATATGTGCGAATCCGGTGAGCGCCCGTTTATCGCTGGAAATGGAGATTATACGCGGAAATGGACGTTTCAGGGCTGCAAAAGCTCACATTATTGGACTATCCGGGCCGCGTGGCCTGCACCGTCTTCACCGGCGGCTGCAATCTGCGCTGCCCCTTCTGCCACAACGCCTCGCTGGCTCTGCCCGGGCGGGAGCGGGATGTAATAGGCCACGAGGAGCTCATGGCCTTCCTCAAAAAGCGCGTCGGTATCCTGGACGGCGTGGCCGTCACCGGCGGAGAGCCGCTGCTGCACGCAGGGCTTGAGGGCCTTCTCTCGGAGATAAAGGCTCTGGGCTACGCCGTGAAGCTCGACACGAACGGCACCTTCCCCGCCAGGCTGCGCGCGATAGTCGAGGCCGGGCTGGCTGACAGGGTCGCGATGGACATCAAGGCATCGCCCGAGCGCTACGCCGCCGTCACGGGCGTGCCGGGGCTGGACCTCGGGCCGATAAAGGAGTCTGTCGCCTATCTCATGGCCTGCGGCGTGGACTACGAATTCCGCACCACAGCTGTCAAGGGCCTGCACCTGCCCGAAGATTTTGAGGGCATCGGACGCTGGATAGCCGGCGCGATGGAGTATTACATCCAGGGCTTCAAGGACTCCGGCGACCTAATTGCCGCGCAGGGGCTCTCGGAGTTTTCCGAGGCCGAGATGCAGAGGCTGGCCGACATTGTGCGGCCCTATGTGCCCGCCGTAAAGCTCCGCGGCGTCTGAGCCGCCGGACGCGGTGTTTCCAAGGTTTATTATTTTTGATGGAATATACAGGAGGATAAAAGATGTACAGGGTCAGGAAAAGAGAGGGCGAGCTTGTTGATTTCAATATCTCCAAGATAAGCAGCGCCATCACCAAGGCTTTCGACGCCACCGGCACGGAGTACAACGAGAGCGTCATAGACTTCCTCTCGCTCAAGGTCACGGCCGATTTCCAGAGCAAGATCGAAAACGGCTCCGTCTCCGTCGAGGACATCCAGGACAGCGTCGAGGCCGTGCTCTCCCGCGGGGGCTATGAGCATGTCGCCAAGGCCTACATACTCTACCGCCGTCAGCGCGAGAAGCTGCGCAACATGCGCTCCACCTACCTCGACTACAAGAACGTCGTGGACTCCTACCTCGACGCCTCCGACTGGCGCGTCAAGGAGAACAGCACGGTGAACTACTCCGTCGGCGGCCTCATCCTCTCGAACTCCGGCGCCATCACCGCCAACTACTGGCTCTCCGAGATATACGACGACGAGATCGCCAACGCCCACAAGAACGCCGACCTCCACCTGCACGATCTCTCCATGCTCACCGGCTACTGCGCGGGCTGGAGCCTCAAGCAGCTCATCCAGGAGGGCCTCGGCGGCATCCCCGGCAAGATCACCTCCTCCCCCGCGAGCCACCTGTCCACCCTCTGCAACCAGATGGTCAACTTCCTCGGCATCATGCAGAACGAGTGGGCCGGCGCGCAGGCTTTCTCCAGCTTCGACACCTACCTCGCCCCCTTTGTCAAGGCCGATAACCTCAACTACAAAGAGGTCAAGCAGTGCATCCAGAGCTTTGTCTACGGCGTGAACACCCCCTCCCGCTGGGGTACGCAGGCGCCCTTCTCCAACATCACCCTCGACTGGACCGTCCCCGCTGACCTGAAGGACCAGAAGGCCATCGTAGGCGGCAAGGAGCAGGACTTCACCTACGGTGACTGCAAGGCCGAAATGGACATGGTCAACAAGGCCTTCATCGACATCATGATAGAGGGCGACGCCAACGGCCGCGGCTTCCAGTACCCCATCCCCACCTATTCCATCACCCGCGATTTTGACTGGAGCCCCACCGAGAACAACAAGCTGCTCTTCGAGATGACCGCGAAGTACGGCACGCCGTATTTCTCTAACTACATAAACTCCGACATGGAGCCCTCCGACGTGCGCAGCATGTGCTGCCGCCTGAGGCTCGACCTGCGCGAGCTGCGCAAGAAGTCCGGCGGCTACTTCGGCTCCGGCGAGAGCACCGGCTCCATCGGCGTCGTCACGCTGAACATGCCCAGGCTCGCCTACCTTGCGAAGGACGAGGCCGACTTCTTCCGCCGCCTCGACAAGCTCATGGACATCGCCGCCCGCAGCCTCAAGATAAAGCGCGACGTCGTCACGAAGCTCATGAACGAGGGCCTCTACCCCTACACGAAGCGTTACCTCGGCACCTTCGACAACCACTTCTCCACCATCGGCCTCGTCGGCATGAACGAAGCCGGCCTCAACGCCAAGTGGGTCCGCGCCGACATGACGCACGAGAGCTGCCAGGAGTTCACCAAAAAGACCCTGAGCCACATGCTGAACCGCCTCTCCGACTACCAGGAGAAATACGGCGACCTCTACAACCTCGAAGCCACCCCGGCCGAGAGCACGAGCTATCGCCTCGCCAAGCACGACGTGGAGCGCTATCCCGACATCATCACCGCCGCTGAGGCGGGCGGCACCCCGTATTACACCAACAGCTCCCACCTGCCTGTCGGCTACACCGAGGACATCTTCGCGGCGCTGGACATTCAGGACGAGCTCCAGACCCTCTACACCTCCGGCACCGTCTTCCACGCCTTCCTGGGCGAGAAGCTGCCCGACTGGCAGGCCGCCGCGAGCCTCGTGCGCAAGATCGCCGAGAACTACAAGCTGCCCTACTACACCCTCAGCCCCACCTACTCCGTCTGCAAAAACGACGGCTACCTCGCCGGCGAGCAGTTCACCTGCCCGCACTGCGGCGAGAGCGCCGAGGTCTACAGCCGCATCACCGGCTACTACCGCCCGGTGCAAAACTGGAACGCGGGCAAGACGCAGGAGTACAAGGAGCGCAAGACCTACGACGTCGCGCACAGCCACCTCGACCCCGTGAAGCACCCGAAGGCCGCCTGCGGCTGCGGCGAGGAGCCGGACCTCGACAGGCACATCTCCCCCGCCGCGGAGCAGCCCGCCCAGCACATCGACAAGCTCGGCGCGGCCCTGCTCTTCACGACGCCGACCTGCCCTAACTGCCGACTCGCGGTGACGATGCTGGACAAGCAGGGCTTCGCCTATGAGAAGCTCAACGCCGAGGACAACGCCGAGCTCGCGATGAAGTACGGCGTGAAGCAGGCGCCGACGCTGGTCGTGACGGACGGCGAGCACTTCGAGAAGTACGCCGGAGCTGGCGCGATAAAGCAGTACGCCTCCGCGCACATGGCACAATGACGGATTTCACGCGCCGCATTTACGAGGTCGTGAAGTCCATCCCGGCGGGCCGGGTGATGTCCTATGGCCGCGTGGCCGCCCTGGCGGGCAACACCCGCGGCGCACGGGGCGTGGGCTTCGCGCTCCACCGCAACCCGGAACCGGGCGTAATCCCATGCCACCGCGTGGTCTTCCGAGACGGCAGCGTCTGCACCGGCTACGCCTTCGGCGGACCTGAGGTCCAGCGCCGCCTGCTGGCCGAGGAGGGCGTGAGCTTTCTCCCCGACGGGCGGGTGGATATGGATACGTGCGGAATATAAAATAACTTTGCCGCTGAAGTATACGTATAATATACTTCAGCGGCATGCTTTAAAAGGGGATGTTTAGTATGGGAAACTGGTTCACCATAGACAGGCTTGACAGCGGCACCCACATTATAAGCGAATACAGGCACTGGGAGGAAACGCACTGCTATCTCCTCCACGGCGAGGAACGCAGCCTGCTCATAGACAGCGGTCTCGGCATATGCAGGATAAGCGGCGAGGTTTCGAGACTGGTATCCGGACCGGTCATACCTGTTGCCACGCATATACACTGGGACCACATCGGCGGGCACGCCGAGTTTCCAGAGTTCTGCGCTCACGAGGCAGAGCTGGACTGGCTCAGCGGGCAATTTCCGCTGGATGCGGAGACGATACGGGCCATGGTAGTTGACCGCTGTGAGCTTCCGGAGGGTTTTGATGTCTCCGGGTACGAGATGTTCCAGGGCCAGCCCTCCCGCGTGCTGCATGACGGCGACAAAATAGAGCTCGGCGGACGCAGCGTCGAGGTGCTGCACACTCCCGGGCACTCGCCCGGGCACATGTGCTTCTGGGAGCCCGACAGGCGCTGGCTATATACCGGCGACCTCGTTTATGCGGACATACTGCTCGCCTACTATCCCTCGACCGACCCCGAAGCCTGCCTGGACTCGCTTGAGCGCATAGCGGCGCTGCAGGCCGAGCGCATCTTCCCCGCGCACCACTCGCTTGATGTAAAGCCCGAGCTTGTGCTCAGAATGCGTGACGCCCTGCGTGAGCTGAAAGCCAGGGGCGAGCTCCACCACGGCAGCGGCGTCCACAACTACGGTGACTGGGGCATCTGGCTCTGACAACGGTCAAGGAGGGAAGCTATGGACTACATTGTTGACGACAAACTGAGCGCGCCGGTGTTTTTGGCGCTGGCGAAAAACGTCTGGCCAGGGAATTACGACGCAGCAAAGACGCAGGAGGCGCTGTACAGGACTCTGAATATCACCGCCTATGACGGCGGCCTGCTAGTCGGCTGCCTGCGTATTTTGACCGACGGATACTATTTCGGCACGATAACAGAGCTGCTCGTGCTGCCAGAATATCAGAAACGCGGCATCGGCAGCAGGCTGCTCGAACTTGCCAGAAAAAACTCGCCTACTATGCTTTACTTCGGGGCGCAGCCGGGGGTAGAGGGTTTCTACGAAAAGAATGGATGTAATAGGGGCTTGACTGCCTACATTATTGAAAAGCAGGGGGAAACACCATGATTGGGTTTCCCCCTGTACTCTCTTCCTGAACTTTCGGGAGACAACAGGGATTCCAGGCCCCCTGGTTCTCGCCAGTTTTTGTAAGAGTTGAACAAATAACTCTGCGCTTTGCGCGTGAATCTGATTCAGCTGCGCGCCAGCTCTGCGCGCAGCTCGGCGAGCGTCTTGCCTGTCTCACGGGCGATCCTCGCCAAATCCTCGTACTCGGGCTTCACCTTGCCGCCGGCGCGCTTTATTCGCACGGCGCCGTAGGGCGTCTCTATGCGCTCCTCTCGGCGCGGCAGAGTCACGCGCTGCGGGTGATACACGCGCAGGCCCAGGCTCGGAGTGTGGCGCAGGATAAGCTGCGCAAACTCCTCCTCGCGCTCACGCGCGCAGAGGCAGCTGAGCATGACGCCTGAGCGGCCCTTCTTCATGCCTATAGCCTGGGTATACACGTCCAGCGCCCCGCGCTCGAACAGCAGCTCCTGCGTGAAGGCCAGATCTTCCGCCGTCACGTCGTCCAGATTGCAGCGCAGCTCGCTCACGGCGCGCTCAGGTGCCCTGCTCTCGCCCAGGAAGGCACGCAGGCAGTTCGCCGCGCCGGGATATTCCCGGCTGCCCAGGCCGCATCCAACGGCCTCCAGCGTCATCTCCGGCATATGGCCGAACTCCGTGGCAAAATGCCTTATGAGCGCCGCGCCTGTGGGCGTACACATCTCGCCCTCGATGTCCCCGGCATAGGCCGGGACGCCGCGGATGAGCGCCGCCGTCGCGGGCGCAGGCACGGGCAGCTGCCCATGCGCACACCTGACCGTGCCGTAGCCCAGTCTCACGGGCGAGACGACGACCCGCTCCGGCCCGAGCTCGCGCAGGAGCAGGCTCGCCCCCGCTATGTCCGCCACAGCGTCCAGAGAACCCACCTCGTGGAAGTGTACCTCCCCCGGCTCGCAGCCGTGGGCCTCGCCCTCTGCGCGCGCTATGAGGCCGTAGACAGCCCTCACGTCCTCCCTGACGGCCTCCGGCAGCTCCAGTGCGTCTATAAGCTCCAACATGTCTGCAAGGCTCCTGTGCGAGTGACGGGCGTGGTGGGCGTCAGGCTCCGCCTCGTCCTCCCCGTGGACGGTCACTGAGATGTGCCGCCCGCTTATGCCGCCGCGCGCGGCCTGCTCCAGCCGGACGCGCAGGCCGGGCAGGCCCAGGGCCTCCAGCCGCTCGCCTATCCGCCCGCCCTCGGGCGTGAGCGCGGAGAGCGCGGCCATCAGCATATCGCCCGAGGCGCCCATGCCGCAGTCCAGATACAAGGTCCTCATTTCTCCGCCCCCAGGTGGTTTATCATACTGGCAAGGTAGCCCGCGCCGAAGCCGTTGTCGATGTTCACGACCGAGAGCCCGCTGGCGCAGGAGTTGAGCATCGAGAGCAGGGCCGCCACGCCGCCGAAGGCCGCGCCGTAGCCCACGCTGGTCGGCACGGCGATGACAGGGCAGTCCGCAAGGCCGCCTATGACGCTCGGCAGCGCGCCCTCCATGCCCGCGACGGCGACGATGCAGCGCGCCGTCATGATGTCCTCCGCGTGGTCGAGCAGGCGGTGTATGCCCGAGACGCCTACGTCGTAGAGCCGCTTCACGCGGTTGCCAAGCGCCTCGGCGGTGAGCGCCGCCTCCTCTGCGACGGGGATATCCGTCGTCCCGCCTGTGGCGACGAGCACCACCCCGACGCCGTCTGGCTCCGGGTTTTCGCCTATTCTCCCCACTTTGGAGAGACTGTCGTATACAAGTGGGAATCTCTCCCCCACATACTCCGCCGCTTCCGGCGCCATGCGGGTTATGAGCACCACCCGGTCGCCGCCCGCCATAAGCGCGGCGCTGATCTTGGCTATCTGCTCCGGCGTCTTGCCCGCGCCGTAGATCACCTCGGCCACGCCCTGGCGCATTTCGCGGTGGTGATCCACCTTGGCAAAGCCTATGTCCTCAAAGGGCGCGAGTTTGAGCTTAGTAAAAGCCTCCTCAGCACCCAGCCTGCCGCTCTCCACGGCCCGGAGTATCTCCAGCACGTCCTGCTTTTTCACACTTTCCTCCCCCTCAAATCCAGCGACACGCGGCCGAAACCGCCGAGCGCTTCCAGCAGCCGCTCCCGCTCGCGCACCGCGCGCTCCAGCTGCCCTTCCGGCAGCTCCAGCCTCGCGCCGCCCTCCTCCAGCCTTACGCGCAGGTCGGCATAGCCCAGGGCGCGCAGGCGCGCCTCGGCCTCGTCGATGCGGCGCAGGGCTTCCGGCTCAATCCTCCGGCCCGCGGGTATGCGCGTGGCAAGGCAGGCGTAGGAGGGCTTGTCGTGCGTGAAAAGCCCCGCTTCGCGCGAGAGGCGGCGCACCTCCGCCTTCGTCACGCCGCAGTCGCGCAAAGGCGAGAGGACGCCGAGCTCCGCAAGCGCGCGCGTCCCGGGCCTGTCACCCGGGTCGTCGGAGGCGTTGGTGCCGTCCAGCAGCTCTGTATAGCCGTCGGACGCCGCCCGCTCCGCGAGAAGCGAGAACAGCGTCCGTTTGCAGTAATAACAGCGTTCCGGCGGGTTTTCCGCCACGGTGTCTGCGGCGAGGATGTCCGCCTCTATGACGACGAGCTCCACGCCGAGCTCCCGCGCCAGCCGGCTCGCGTCCGCAAGCTCAAATTCCGGCTGGAACTGCGTTTTTATGTAGTACGGCCTCACATCCGCGCCCAGGCTCAGGCCCGCGTACAGCAAATAGGCCGAGTCCGTGCCGCCGGAGAAGCCGAGCGCGGTTCTTGGATGCCGCGCGAAAAAATCCTCAAGCGTCATATTCAGCACCTGCAAAAGCAGAACCTCAGCAAAAACTGCGCCGCGCACAGGCCGAGGCAGAGCTTGTTCGGCGTCATCCAGTCCCCGGCGGGGAAGCCGGAGCTGAAGTTCGTATACACCGTGCCGCCGTGCTGCAGCTCGTCCAGGAAGCGGCGGTATTCCTCGTTGTCGGGCTCCAGCTGGACGGCGCGCTGGGCAAATTCCATGGCGGTTATCTTGTTGCCCAGGCCGGAATTGGCGATTCCCGCGAGGAAGTACCAGCGCGCGTCGCGCTCCGCGGCGGGAACGGAGGAGAGCACGGTCATGGCCTCCTGAAAATGCCGCGCGCGGATGTAGTTTTCGGCGGCGCGGTACTCGTTGCGCTCCTGATACTGCGACCCTCCGCCGGAATATCCCCAGTCGCTCTGCTGCTGCCAGCCGCCCCAGGCGCCCCAGGGGTCCCACTGCTGCTGGCCGCCGTAGCTCTGCTGCTGGCCGCCGTAGCCATAGCCGTAGCCTCCGCCGGTGCTGTACCTGTCGGCCTGGCCGCTCTTTATCGCGTCGTAGGCCGCGTTTATCTCGTTCATCTTTTCCGCAGCGGCCTTGTTGCCCGGGTTGCGGTCCGGGTGGTACTTCTTGGCCAGGGTACGGTATGCGGTTTTTATCTCCTCGTCGCTGGCGTCCCTTGAGACGCCCAGGACCTCGTACGGGTCACGATTCAAGCGGGTCCTCCCCCTTCTTCTCCATGCCTGCGGGCCATCTCGGCGTTGTAGCGCAGCCACACGCCGGAATAGAGTATGTTTCTCATAATGTCCGCGTCCCTTACGACGGGCAGCCGCTCAAACACGGCGGCGCACTCGCCTATCAGCATGGTGAGGGTATAGCGCAGGTCGTCCTCGGTTTTCCCCTCGGCAAAGGCGGCAACGGGATTATATCGTCCCTGCGCCCTGTCTTCCTCGAGGTCGAGGACCGCGTCCATTATATATATGAATTCTCCAAGCTCCTGTCCGAAGAGGCGCAGCCGCTCGCTCCAATGCGCATCCGGCCCCTCGGCAAATATCTCGCCCATCAGCCGCCCGAAGCAGCGCGCACCGGCATCCGGGTCGGGGTCGCGCCTCGCCTCGATGGTGGAGAGCTCCTCAAGGCAGTCAGTTATAAACTTGCACTTTTCAGGGTATTTCTGCGTGACGTAAAAGTATTCCTCGCTCAGCACCCCGGCCTCGGCTCGCCGCATTAAGCGGCGCTCGTCCTTCCAGTCGTCCATGCAGTTCAGGTAGGCAAGGGCGAGGTTCATGTCCGCAGCATAATCCGTCACCCAGCTGGAGACCCAGTCGTGAGAGCGGATGGGGTGCATGACGCAGCGGGAAGTACCCTCCTGCTCCTCCGGCTCGTACATGGAGGCGAGCAGCAGGATGAGGAAGGTCATGTCATAGGTGAGGGTCAGGCGCGAGAGCGAACCGTGCCTGCGCCGCAGGGCGTGGCAGAGCCCGCAGTAGCAGGCGCGGTACCGCGCCTCCTGCGCCTCGGTCATTATGTCTTTGTTAGCGATGACGTAGCCGAACATTTTACCTCAGGTCTTTTTGATGAAGGAGTTTCCGCACTTGCGGCAGACTACTTTCAGCTTGCCCTTGCCCTTCGGCACGCGCAGCAGCGTGCGGCAGGAGGGGCAGCGGAAAAATTTATAATCCCGCCGCTGGGACCAGCGCTCGCGCAGGCCGCGGAAGTAGAGGCGCAGCCCCGCCGTCGCGCGCAGGTATTTCTCGTTCTCGGCCCGGCGCTTATACACCTTGCGCGAGAACATACGGAAGTACACATAGATCAGGCCCGCGATGGCAAGCACCCAGAGCACGCGCGCCGCGTCGCCGTGGACAAACATGCCCACGACAAGCAACACTAATACCACAAGGGATACCGCCCTCGAAAGATTGTCGGCGCCGTTGCGCCCAGCCATGAATCTAATGAGTCTTTCCCGCATTGCGTTTCACCTTTTCATTATCATGCTTCAAATAATAATGATAGCACCAGAGGCCCTGGGATTTATCAATAATCTGTTAATTTCCCTCGGTTTTTGTCTCGTTCTCGCAGCAATCGAGGTCGCCCACCAGCAGCTCCAGCAGGTCGCTTAGAGTGACGATACCGGTGACGCCGCCGTATTCGTCGAGCACGACGGCTATACGCAGCCTGCCTTCGCGCATGCGCCTGAACAGGACATCGGCCTTGATGCTCTCGGGGACAAAATAGGGCTCCTTCACCGCACCGGCCATAGCTGCCTGCGCGCTGCGCTCCGGCAGGGCGAAATAGTCCTTGATGTCCAGTATGCCCACGACCTTGTCTGTAGTATCCCTGCACACGGGATATAGCGAGTGCCGGGAGCTGAAAATCTCCCTCTCCCAGTCCTCGGTCGTGCCGTCGGCCCAGAGGACGCTCATCTTCGTCCGGTGGGTGGCAAACTCCTCCGCGCGCAGGTCGTCGAATTCAAAAAGGTTCTGGATAAATTCATTCTCCTGCTCGCCGATGGTGCCCTGCTGGCTGCCCGCGGTGGCCATCATGCGTATCTCCTCCTCGGAGTAGACGTCTTCCTCCTCGTCAGGGTCTACGCGCAGGAGGCGGAGCATGCCGTTCGTCGAGGCCGTCAGCAGAGAGACGATGGGCTTGAACACTATGGAAATAAACGTCACGAGCCCGGAGAGCGCCAGGGCAAGGCCTTCCGCGTTTTTCATGGCCAGGCGCTTCGGCACGAGCTCTCCAAAAATCAGCGTGAGATACGAGAGCACCAGCGTTATCACCACAACTGAAATACTGTCCAGGACCTTGATATTGACCGTGACGCCGAGGCTGATGATCCAGTCCACGAGCGGCTCAGAGAAGTTATCGGCGGCAAACGCGCTGCCCAGGAAGCCGGAGAGCGTGATGGCGACCTGGATGGTGGCGAGAAAGCGGGCCGGCTGGTTGGTCAGGCGGGCCAGCCGGACGGCGCGGCGGTCGCCCTCCTGGGCGAGGGCGGCGATACGGGCGTCCTTTGCCGAGATAACGGCTATCTCGGCGCAGGCAAAGACGGCGTTGAGTGCAATGAGCACTACCTGGAGTACAAGCTGCCATGCGATTGTCGTCAAGGATCAAACCTCCCGAATAAAATGCGTCCGCGCCCTCCGCCGGCGGCGGAAGGCGTGAACGCTCGATTACGAATATTGAGCTGTACAGCCGGCCTCAGCGCCGGCGGCGCTTTCATCAACCATAGTCAAGGTCAAATACTCCTTTTGAGATATTACACCACAATTTCGGCCCCCCGTCAATACGCAAGTCCCAAATCCCCGCACTCGCTGGGTACGGAGGTCTGCGGCTGTGCAAAAAGCCCCCGAGCCATGCTCGGGGGCTTTCACTGTTCATTTCTCGCTCACACGAGCTCGATGACGGCCATCTCGGCGGCGTCGCCGCGGCGGGGGCCGATGCGGGTGACGCGGGTGTAGCCGCCGTTGCGGTCGGCATACTTCGCCGCGGTCTCGTTGAAGACCTTGTGCGCCACGTCCTCGCGGGTGATGAAGCTCAGGGCCTGACGGTAGGCCGCCATGTCCTTCTGCTTGCCGAGGCTTATCATTTTCTCGGCCAGCGGCTGGATCTCCTTGGCGCGGGTGAAGGTCGTCTCCATCCGGCCCTTGTCGAGGAGATCAGTCACCTGCTGACGCAGCATGGCCATGCGCGCCGCAGTCGGCTTGCCGAGTTTCCTTGTACCGGGCATTGTGGTTTCCTCCTTACTGGTTGTCGTCGCTGGCCAGGCTCAGTCCCATCATGGCGAGCTTGTGCTCGACCTCTTCCAGGGACTTCCGGCCCAGATTGCGAACCTTTATCATCTCGTCCTGAGTCTTGCTGATAAGGTCCTCGACAGTGTTGATGTTGGCGCGCTTGAGGCAGTTGAAGCTGCGGACCGAGAGGTCCAGCTCTTCAATGGTCATTTCGAGCACCTTGTCCCGCTGGGTCTCGACCTTCTCGACGACCGTGGAGCGGCTGCCGATGCTGTCAGAGAGGTCGGTGAACAGCGTGAAGTGGTCCACCAGGATCTTCGCGCCCAGCGACACGGCGTCGCGCGGGGATATGGTCCTGTCTGTCCAGACCTCAAGAGTCAGCTTGTCAAAGTCCGTCTGGTTGCCGACACGGGTGTTCTCCACGGCGTAGTTGACCTTCAGAACGGGCGTATAGATAGAGTCCACGGGAATGGTGCCTATTATCTGCTGCGGATTCTTGTTCTTGTCCGCCGGGACGTAGCCTCTGCCGTGGTCAAGGGTCAGCTCCATGGACAGCGAAGCGTCGGGGCCCAGAGTCGCGATGTGCAGCTCAGGGTTCAGGATCTCGACCTCGCCGTCAGCCTTGATGTCGCCCGCCGTGACTTCGCCCTCGCCCGAGGCCTCGATGTACACCGTCTTCGGCTCATCGCTGTGCAGCCGGGCAATTATGCGCTTGATGTTGAGGACGATCTCGGTGACGTCCTCCTTCACGCCGGGTATTGCGGAAAACTCATGCTGGATGCCGGATATCCTGATAGACGTCACTGCCGTGCCGGGCAGCGAGGACAGGAGCACCCGACGGAGAGAGTTGCCCAAAGTCGTGCCGTAGCCGCGCTCCAAAGGCTCGATAACATACTTGCCGTAAGAATCGTCCGTCGGAGTTTCGATGCACTCGATACGCGGCTTTTCTATTTCAATCATTTGCGAACTAACCCTCCTTTAAAATTTGCGCCATTGGGGGGCGCGCGCGTTGTTCAGCTTTCCAATCGAGGGTTTTTTTATCACTTGGAATAGAGCTCGACGATGAGGTGCTCCTCTATCGGCAGGTCTATGTCCTCACGGGCGGGGACAGCAGTCACCTTGGCGATCATGTTGGCGGCATCATACTCAAGCCACTTCGGGGGCTGACGGAAGGCGTTGGCCTCCACGTTGGCCTTTATCTTTTCGAGGCTGCGGCTGCGCTCACGCAGGGAGACGACCATGCCCGGCTTCACCTGGAAGCTGGGGATGTTGACCTTGCGGCCGTTCACGGTGAAGTGACCGTGATTGACCAGCTGGCGGGCCTCCGCGCGGCTCATCGCAAAGCCGAGACGGTAGACCACGTTGTCCAGACGGCTCTCGCAGATGGCGAGCAGATTCTCGCCGGTCTGGCCGGGACGGCGCTCGGCCATGTCGAAGTAGCTCCTGAACTGGCTCTCCAGCAGGCCGTAGTACCTCTTGGCCTTCTGCTTCTCACGCATCTGCTGGCCGTACTCGGAGGTCTTGCTCCTGCCCTGGCCGTGCTGTCCGGGAGGATAGGGGCGGTTCTCCATTGCGCACTTCTGAGTGTAGCACCTGTCGCCCTTGAGGAAGAGCTTCTGGCCCTCCCTGCGGCACTGGCGGCAGACTGCGTCGGTATATCTAGCCATTTCTTCTTACCTCCCCTGATTACACGCGGCGGCGCTTCGGCGGACGGCAGCCGTTGTGCGGGATGGGCGTGACGTCCTTTATCATCGTGACCTCAAGACCGGCGGTCTGGAGGGCGCGGATAGCCGCCTCACGGCCCGAGCCGGGGCCCTTGACGAAAACCTCGACGGTCTTGAGGCCGTGCTCCATGGCAGCCTTCGCAGCAGTCTCGGCCGCGGTCTGGGCCGCGAACGGGGTGCTCTTCTTGCTGCCGCGGAAGCCCATGCCGCCCGCGGAGGCCCAGGAAATGGCGTTGCCGTTGGTGTCGGTTATCGTGACCATGGTGTTGTTGAAAGAAGAGCTGATATGCACGGCTCCACGTTCAATGTTCTTCCGCTCTCTGCGGCGAGTGCGGACCTTCTTCTTGGGTGCTGCCATTACATATCCCTCCCTTACTTCTTCTTATTGGCTATCGTGCGCTTCGGGCCCTTGCGGGTACGAGCGTTGGTCTTGCTGCGCTGGCCGCGGACGGGCAGGCCCTTCCTGTGGCGCAGGCCGCGGTAGCTGCCTATCTCGGTAAGACGCTTTATATCGAGCGCCACACTGCGGCGGAGGTCGCCCTCCACGACGTAGTGGTGGTCTATGCACTCACGTATCTTGGCCTCTTCCTCATCGGTGAGATCCTTTACGCGGGTGTCGGGGTTGATACCAGTCTGCTCAAGAATTTTCTTCGCGCTAGTCCTGCCGATACCGTAGACGTAGGTGAGGCCGATCTCTATCCTCTTGTCCTTGGGCAGGTCAACGCCGGCTATACGTGCCATCTTTCGCAATCATTCCTTTCGATGATTTCCCCGCGCCATCAGGCGGAGGCTTGGTCCCGCCGGAGGGAACCTCCGTCCCGCGGGGGATGTGGTTGTCGCTGGTTATTGTGTTTTGGGGTCTCAGCCCTGACGCTGCTTGTGCTTCGGGTTCTCGCAGATAACCATGACCTTGCCGTGGCGCTTGATTATCTTGCACTTCTCGCACATGGGCTTAACCGAAGGTCTGACTTTCATTTAAAGTTCCTCCTATTCGGCTTCCGGGGGGCGCTGCCGCGCTCCCTTACTTCGATCTCCAGGTTATCCTGCCGCGAGTCAGGTCGTACGGGCTCATCTGCACCGTTACCTTGTCGCCGGGCAGGATACGTATAAAGTTCATCCGCAGTTTTCCGGATATGTGGGCCAGTATCGTATGGCCGCCTCCGATGTCCACGCTGAACATCGTGTTGGGCAGGGATTCGACGACCGTACCCTCAAGCTCGATCATATCGTCTTTCGCCAAGTTCAATTAACCTCCCTTGCGGTTCCTCGTCACATGTCCTCTGCCATTGTCAGGATCTCAGGCTCGCCGTCCGTTATCAGGACGGTGTTCTCGTAGTGCGCAGACAGCTTCCTGTCCGACGTCACCGCCGTCCAGTCGTTGTCCAGCACATACACTTCCCAAGTCCCGGCATTCACCATCGGCTCAATGGCGAGGGTCATACCCTTCACGAGCCTCGGGCCGTGGCCCGGCTCGCCGAAGTTGGGTATCTCGGGCTCCTCGTGCAGCTTTGCGCCTACGCCGTGGCCCTCGTACGCCCGAACCACTGAAAAACCGTGGCTCTCAACGTATTCCTGGATGGCGTGTCCTATGTCCGACACGCGGCAGCCCGGCTTCGCGTACTTTATGCCCTCGAAAAAGCTCTGCCTCGTCACTTCAATGAGACGCAGGGCCTCTTCGCTGACCTCGCCGCAGGGGTAGGTCCCCGCGCAGTCGCCTGTGAAGCCGTGTATCCTTGCTCCAACGTCCACGCTCACGATGTCGCCTCTTCTGACTATCCTGCGCCCGGGTATGCCGTGCACGACTTCCTCGTTCACAGAAATGCAGGCGCTGGCCGGAAAACCGTTATAGTTGAGAAAAGTAGGCGTCGCTCCGGAGCGCAGTATGAACTTGTGGACTTCCCTGTCGATCTCCCGTGTGGTGACGCCGGCCGCAATGGCCTGGCGCGCCACGGTGCGCGCGCCTGCCGTTATCCGGCAGGCCTCGCGCATGTGCTCAATCTCTCGCGGGGACTTGACTATTATCATAGTGTGATCCCCAGGGTCTTTGCTATCTCGGCCGTGGTGGCCTCGATGGTGGGCTGGTTTTCCACCGACTTCAGCTTGCCGCGCTCGGCATAGAAAGCCTTCAGCGGTTCTGTCTCGCGGTGGTAGACCTCCAGGCGCGCCTTTACGGTCTCTGGAGAGTCATCCTTGCGGATGGTGAGCTCCGAACTGCAGTTGTCGCAGCGGCCCTCGGTCTTGGGGGGTGCGGAAACGACATGGTAGGTGGCGCCGCAGCCCGGGCAGGTACGCCTGCCGGACATGCGCTCGACTATCGTCTCATCGGCTATCTCTATGGACAGCGCACAGTCGATGTCGATGCCCCTGGCCTCAAGGGCCTCCGCCTGGGGGATGGTCCTCGGCATGCCGTCAAGAATGTAGCCCTCCGCACAGTCGGGCTCGGCGAGCCGCTCCTCGACGATGCCGATTATGACATCGTCGGGAACGAGCCTGCCGCTTTCAACGTATTCCTTCGCCTTCAGGCCCACGGGCGTGCCATTCTTCATGGCGGCCCGGAGGATGTTGCCGGTGGATATCGTCGGGATGCCCAGTTTGTGGCTCAATATCTCCGCCTGGGTGCCCTTCCCGGCGCCCGGCGCGCCCAAAAGTATCAGTTTCATACGTTTTGCCTCCGATCAGTCAAGGAAACCCTTGTAGTTGCGCATGAGCATCTGCGCCTCAACGGCACGGACGGTCTCAATGGCAACGCCCACAACTATGATTATGGAGGTTCCGCCGAGGGATATGCCGGAAAGGCTGGTAGCCGTGGTGAAGCAGCCGATGAGTATAGGCACGACCGCCACAACGCTCAGGTACAGGGCGCCCATAAGGGTGATCTTGTTGAGCACCTTGCGGATATACTCGCTGGTCGGCTTGCCGGCGCGGAAGCCGGGGATGAAGCCGCCGTTCTTCTTGAGGTTGTTGGCTATCTCGACGGGGTCGAACTGGATGGTGGCGTAGAAATAGCTGAACGCTATGATGAGCAGGAAGTAGATGATGGCGTAGGGCACAGTGTCCGTATTGAACACGTTCTCCATGAGCCAGGAATCCTGCCAGCTGGGGACAAAGGCACAGATGGTGCCGGGGATACTTGCAATGGACTGGGCGAAGATGATGGGCATAACGCCGGACATATTCACCTTCATCGGCAGATGCGTGCTCTGGCCGCCGTAGAGCTTGCGGCCCACGACGCGCTTGGAGTACTGCACCGGTATCCTGCGCTCGGCATCGTTCACGATGACTATGAGCACGATTATCGCCAGGGCGCCGATTATGACGAGCGCGAGGGCCCACCAGGCCAGGCTGCCGCTGGAGACGTTCGTGATCATCGTGCCGATGGAGCTGGGGAAACGGGCGATGATGCTCGCGAACAGGATGATGGAGATGCCGTTGCCCACGCCGAACTCCGTGACCTGCTCGCCCATCCACATGATGAGAGCGGAGCCGGCCATGAAGGTCATGATGATGACGATGGCGGGCCAGATGCCGACGCCGTCGGAGGTGAGCATGCTCTGACCGTTCACGCCGTTCTTGATGAGCATGTAGTAGGCAAAGCCCATGATGAGGCCGATGCCCACGGTGGTGTAGCGGGTGATGGAGGCGATTTTCTTGCGGCCTTCCTCGCCGCCTTCCTTCTGCAGCCGCTCAAGAGCCGGGATGGCTATCGTGAGCAGCTGGATGATGATGGAGGCGTTGATGTACGGCTGGATGGACAGCGCAAATATCGTGGCCATCGAGAAGCTGCCGCCGGACATGGTGTTCCAAAGTCCGAGTATCGTGTTGTTGACCGTGTTGAAGTAGCTCTCCAGCATGGCCGTGTTGACGTAAGGCACGGGGACGGCGTTGCCAAGACGGTATACGAGAATGATGAACAGCGTGAAGAGTATTTTCTTGCGAAGCTCCTCGATGCCCCACGCATTCTTGAGAGTCTTAAGCACCTTATACCACCTCGGCCTTTCCGCCCACCGCCTCTATCTTTTGCTTTGCAGATTCGGAGAAGGCGGAAGCCTTGACAGTGAGTTTCTTGGTGAGGCTGCCGTTGCCGAGCACCTTCACGCCGTAAACGCACTTGGAGAGCACGCCGGCCTCAAGCAGCGCGGCGGCATCGACCTCGGCGCCGTCCTCAAAGCGGTTGAGGGCGGAGACGTTGACGGCCTCCAGCGGCTCGGCGAAGATGTTGTGGAAGCCCCGCTTGGGGATACGCCTCGCAAGCGGCATCTGGCCGCCTTCGAAGCCGACGCGGACGCCGCCGCCGCTCCTGGCCTTCTGGCCCTTATGGCCGCGGCCAGCGGTCTTGCCGTTGCCCGTGCCGTGGCCCCTGCCCTTGCGCTTGGCGACCTGGGTGCTGCCGGCGGCGGGTGAAAGTTCACTGAGTTTCATTGCGTACCCTCCTTATTCTTCCGTGACCTGGAGGAGATAGCCGATCTGGGCTATCTTGCCCCTCGTCTGGGGATTGTCGGGCTGTACGGTCTCGTTGCCGATCTTGTGCAGTCCGAGGGAGTGGGCGGTGGCAATGTGTTTGTCGTGACGCCCGTTCAGGCTCTTGACGAGCTTAACCTTGATGTTCTTAGCCATGTCGAAGCCCTCCTTAACCGACTATCTCGTCGGCGGACTTGCCCCTGTACGCGGCGACCTGCTGCGCATTCCTCAGGGACTGGAGCCCGACCATGGTGGCCGCAACGACGTTCTGCGGGTTGTTGGAGCGCAGGCACTTCGTACGGATGTTCTTGATGCCGGCAGCCTCGACCACCGCACGGACAGCGCCGCCGGCGATGACGCCGGTGCCTTCCGGGGCGGGCTTAAGGAGCACGCGGCCCGCGCCGAACTCGCCGATGACCTCGTGGGGTATCGTCGTGCCCTGCAGCGTGATGGTGACGATGTGCTTCTTCGCGTCCTCAAGGCCCTTGCGGATAGCCTCAGAGACCTCGTTGGCCTTGCCGAGACCGTAGCCCACGCGGCCCTTGCCGTCGCCCACGACGCACAGCGCCGAGAACTTCATGACACGGCCGCCCTTGACGGTCTTGGATACGCGGTTGAGGGAAACGACCTTTTCGGTGAACTCGGAGGGTTCCTCCCCGCGTCCCCTGCGGTCGTTACGCCTGTCGTTATTGTAAGCCATAATTCGTTTCCTCCTCCCGCTTAGAACTTCAGGCCGCCCTCGCGGGCGCCGTCAGCCAGGGCCTGAACGCGGCCGTGATAGATGTAGCCGCCGCGGTCAAAGACGACTTCCTCGATGCCCTTCGCGATGGCGCGCTCGGCAACTGCCTTGCCGACCTGCTTCGCGGACTCGATGTTGCCGCCGCCCTCAAAGCCCTTCTCGACGGAGGAGGCGGAGCACAGCGTGTGGCCGGCCACGTCGTCGATTATCTGGGCGTAGATGTTGTTCTCGCTCCTGTACACGCTCAGGCGGGGACGCTCGGGCGTGCCGCTTATCTTGGAGCGCACACGCTTATGGCGCTTAATGCGCTGAGCCTTGGTGTTGGGTCTTTTAATCATTTAAGCGCACCTCCCCTTATTTAGCACCGGTCTTGCCTTCTTTGCGGCGGATGTGCTCGTAGTCGTACTTGATGCCCTTGCCCTTGTACGGCTCAGGCGGACGCTTGTTGCGCACATCGGCGGCAAACTGGCCGACCTTCTGCTTATCGACGCCCTTGATGATGAGATGGTTGGCATCCGGCACGTCGATCTTGATGTCAGCCGTCTCTTTGATGGTGACATCATGGCTGTAGCCGAGCTTCATGACGACTTCCTCGCCCTTCTTCTCGGCGCGGTAGCCGACGCCGTTGATCTCCAGCTTCTTCTCGAAGCCGTGAGTCACGCCGACGACCATGTTGTTGAGGAGGCTGCGGGTCAGGCCATGCAGGCTGCGGTTGGCCTTGGTATCATCCGGGCGGGCGACGTGCAGCACGCCGTTATCCAGGGTGATTATCATCGCTGGGCACAGCGCCTCGGTGATGCTGCCCTTGGGACCAGTCACGGTGATTACGTTGCCCTCGGCAATGGTGACTTCCACGCCAGCGGGCACAGTGATGGGCTCTCTACCTATTCTCGACATCTTTCCGCCCTCCTTACCACACGAACGCGAGGACTTCGCCGCCAACGTGCTCTTTGCGAGCGCGCTTGTCGGTCATGACGCCCTTCGAGGTGGAGATTATGGCAATACCGAGGCCCTTCAGAACGCGGGGCAGCTCGTCAGCGCCGGCGTACACACGCAGGCCGGGCTTCGAGACGCGGCGCAGGCCCTGGATGGCCCTCTCCTTGCCGGGGAGATACTTAAGGGTGATGCGGATGATGCCCTGGGTGCCGTCGTCGATAAGCTGGAAGTTGCGGATATAGCCCTCGTCGAGCAGGATCTGGGCTATGGCCTTCTTCATCTTCGAGGCGGGGACATCCACGGTCTCATGCTTCGCGCTTCCGGCGTTGCGGATGCGGGTCAGCATATCGGCGATGGGGTCTGTGATCTGCATTGTTTTTCCTCCTAATTCAGAGTTACCGCGGTTTGCGGTGAACGGCGGCGAGGTTCCGGAGCAATAGGCGGCCCCTTGCGAAACCCCGATTGGCCTCGGCCTTTCGCCACCGTGCCGGGGAATTTATGCCCAAGCGATATATCGCTCAAACAACAGTTTTGCGTCTGCCAGCTTCGCAGGGAATTTTTCGTCAGACGAAGCGCGCGGAGGGAAGCTGTATTGCTATACAGCGACCGACGCTCGCGATGTATGGCGGAAAATTACCAAGAAGCCTTCTTCACGCCGGGGATCTGGCCCTTGTAGGCGAGCTCCCTGAAGCAGATACGGCAGATGCCGTAGTCGCGCAGGTAGGCGTGGGGGCGGCCGCAGATCTTGCAGCGGTTGTAGCGGCGGGTGGAGAACTTGGCCTCACGCTGCTGCTTAAGGATCATAGATTTCTTTGCCATTTCTTTTCCTCCTCCCTCAAGCGGTGACGAACGGGGCGCCCATGAGCCTCAAGAGCTCGCGAGCTTCCTCGTCGGTCTGGGCGGTGGTGCAGATGGCAATGTTCATGCCGCGCAGCTTCTCGATCTTGTCGTACTCGATCTCGGGGAAGATGATCTGCTCGCGGATGCCGAGGCTGTAGTTGCCGCGGCCGTCGAAAGCGTCGGCGGAGATGCCGCGGAAGTCGCGGACACGGGGCAGGGCCACGTTGAAGAGCCTGTCGAGGAACTCCCACATACGGTCGTGACGGAGAGTGACCTTCACGCCGACGTGCATGCCCTCGCGGAGCTTGAAGTTCGCGACGGACTTCTTGGCGACGGTGGCGACGGCCTTCTGGCCGGTGATGGCAGTGATGTCCTTGATGACGGCGTCCAGGGCCTTGGCGTTGTCCTTGCAGTCGCCGCAGCCGACGGAGACGACGATCTTGTCGAGCTTCGGGATCTGCATGACGCTCTTGTACTGGAACTTCTGCATGAGGGCGGGGGCGACCTCGTTATTGTACATTTCCTTCATTCTGTTCATAACCTGTCACCCTCCTCACAGCTCGGCGCCGCAGTGCTTGCAGACGCGGACCTTCTTGCCGTCCGCAGTCACCTTGTGGGCGACGCGGGTGGGCTTGGAGCACTTCGGGCAGACCACCATGACCTTGCAGGCGTAGATGGGGGTCTCAACCTTGATGATGCTGCTCTCTTCGCCCTGCTTGCGGGCCTTCTGATGCTTCGTCGCGACGGACACACCCTGGACGACGACCTTGCCCTCCTTGGGCATGGCGCGGAGCACCTCGCCCTGCTTGCCCTTGTCCCTGCCGGACAGGACAACGACCTTATCGTTCTTTCTGATGTTCATTCTGCGCGCCCTCCTCAAATGACTTCGGGAGCGAGCGACAGGATCTTCATGTAGTCCCTGTCACGGAGCTCACGGGCGACGGGCCCAAATATACGGGTGCCGGTGGGGTTCCTGTCGTCCTTGATGAGGACGGCGGCGTTGTCGTCAAAGCGGACGTAGGTGCCGTCCGCGCGGCGCACGGCCTTGCTCGTCCTGACGACGACGGCCTTGACGACGTCGCCCTTCTTGACCTGCCCGCCGGGGGCGGCCTTACGGACGGAGGCGACTATGACGTCGCCTATGCTGGCGTACTTGCGCTTGGAGCCGCCGAGGACCCGGATGCACTTTATTTCCTTGGCGCCGGTATTGTCGGCGACCTTGAGATAACTTTCCTGCTGTATCATGTAGGCGCCTCCTTACTTGGCCTTCTCGATGATCTCGACCACGCGCCAGCGCTTGTCGCGGCTGAGGGGGCGGGTCTCCATCACGCGGACCCTGTCGCCGACGCCGCACTCGTTGAGTTCGTCGTGCGCCTTGAGGCGGTAGGTACGGCCGATGATCTTCTTATATCTCTTGTGGGCGACGCGGTCCTCGACGATGACGACCACGGTCTTGTCCATCTTGTCGGACACGACCTTGCCGACGCGAGTCTTGCGGGAAGTCGTTCTTACTTCAGTCATTGTCTTCTACCTCCTCAGCGCCCAAGCTGCTTCTCGCGGATGACGGTCAGAACCCGGGCGATGTCACGCCGCGTCGCGGAGATGCGGGTGGGGTTGTCAAGATGATTCGTGGCATGCTGCATACGGAGCATGAACAGGTCCTTCTTGAGCTCGTCCAGCTTCGCGTTCAGCTCGGTCTCGGACATGGAGCGTATTTCGTTTGCCTTCATCTCATTCACCGCCTGTCTCTGAATCGGCCTTGCTGACGACCTTGGTCTTGCAGGGCAGCTTGTGGCTGGCAAGGCGCAGAGCCTCGCGCGCGGTCTCCTCGGAGACGCCCGCGATCTCGAACATGACCCTGCCCGGCTTGACTACCGCGACCCAGTACTCGGGAGAACCCTTACCGGAACCCATACGGGTCTCGGCGGGCTTCGCAGTGACCGGCTTGTCGGGGAATATCTTTATCCAGACCTGGCCGCCGCGCTTGGTATAGCGCGTCATGGCGATACGGGCGGCCTCTATCTGATTGGAGGTTATCCAGCAGGGCTCCTGAGCCTGGAGCCCGTATTCACCGTAGGTAACGACGTTGCCGCGAGTGGCCTTGCCCTTCATGCGGCCGCGCTGCACCCTGCGGTACTTGACTCTCTTGGGCATCAGCATCAGTTGCTGCCTCCTTCCTTGGTCTCGGTACGGGGCGCGCCCTGCGTCCCGGCGGGCCTGGGCCCGCGGTTGTAGCCGCCCTGGCGATTGTCACGGTTGAAGCCGCCGCCCTGACGGTTGTCGCGGTTATACCCGCCCTGGCGATTGTCGCGGTTGTAGCCGCCCTGACGGTCGCGGTTGTAGCCGCCCCTGCGGTCGTCGCGGCGATCGCGGCGGCGCTCCTGCGGCTTGGAGAGGTCCATGGTGCGCGGGGTGGTGCGCAGAGTCTGGCTGAGGACCTCGCCCTTGTATATCCAGACCTTCACGCCGATGCGGCCGTAGGTGGTCGCAGCCTCGGCAAAGCCGTAGTCGATGTCGGCGCGGAGGGTCTGCAGGGGGATGGTGCCCTCGTGATAGCACTCGCTGCGGGCGATTTCGGCGCCGCCGAGACGGCCGCCGCACATGACCTTGATGCCCTTTGCGCCCATGCGCATCGCGCGGCCGATGGAGTTCTTCATCGCGCGGCGGAAGCCGATGCGGCGCTCCAGCTGGCTGGCGATGTTCTCGGCCACGAGCTGGGCGTTGGTGTCCGGAGTGCGGACCTCGACGATGGAGAGGGCCACGGGCTTGCCGATCATCTTGCTGACCTGAGCCTGGAGCTTCTCTATCTCAGCGCCGCCCTTGCCGATGACCACGCCCGGACGGGAGCAGTGGATATAGATGCGGACCTTGTTGCTGTCGCGCTCTATCTCGATGGTGGGGACGCCGGCGGAGTAGAGGGTCTTCTTCAGGAACTTGCGGATCTTGTAGTCCTCGACTATAAGGTCGCCGACCTTGTCGTTCCTCGCGTACCAGCGGGAATCCCAGTCCTTGATGACGCCGACGCGGAGGCCGTGCGGATTAACTTTCTGTCCCATATTTCTCCGCCTCCCTTATTCCTTCTCAGCCACGACGACGGTGATGTGGCTGGTGCGCTTGTTGATGCGGAACATGCGTCCGTGCGCCCTCGGCTGGCCGCGCTTCAGGATGGGGCCGGCATCGACATAGGCCTGCTCGACGTAGAGCTTGGCCGGGTCCATCTCGAAGTTGTTCTCAGCGTTGGCAACGGCGCTCTTGAGCACCTTGACGACGTACTCGCAGCCGGCCTTCGGGGTGTTCTCCATGAGGGCCTGCGCGTAAGCGGCTTCCTTGCCGCGGATCATGTCGCAGATTATCTGCACCTTGCGGGGAGCGATGCGGACGTACTTCGCCTGCGCCCGCGCAGTTTTCAGTTCTTCCATGTCTTCTCCCCCTTACTTACCGGTCTTGCCGCCGGAGTGGCCGCGGAAGGTGCGGGTGGGCGCAAACTCGCCCAGCTTGTGGCCGACCATGTCCTCGGTGACGTAGACGGGAACGTGGCGGCGCCCGTCGTGAACGGCTATCGTATGCCCGACGAAGGACGGGAATATCGTCGAGGCGCGGCTCCAGGTCTTCAGGACCTTCTTCTCGCCGGCCTTGTTGAGCTCATCGACGCGCTTCAGCAGCTCGGGAGCGGCGAAGGGGCCTTTCTTTATGCTTCTGCTCATTTGCTGTTTCCCTCCTTACTTCGCGTTGCGGCGCTTGACGATGAACTTATCGGTCGGGTTCTTCGTCTTGCGGGTCTTGTAGCCCAGCGCCGGCTTGCCCCAAGGAGTGACGGGGCCGGGACGGCCGACAGGCGCCTTGCCCTCGCCGCCGCCGTGGGGGTGGTCACAGGGGTTCATGACGGAGCCGCGCACCGTCGGGCGGATGCCCATGTGGCGCTTGCGGCCAGCCTTGCCGATGGAGACGTTGGCGTGGTCGATGTTGCCGACCTGGCCGATGGTGGCCTTGCAGTTCATGCGGACCTTGCGCATCTCGCCGCTGGGCATACGGATGGTTGCCATGCCGCCTTCCTTCGCCATCAGCTGAGCGGCGACGCCGGCGGCGCGGACGAGCTGGGCGCCGCGGCCGGGGTAGAGCTCGATGTTGTGGATAACGGTGCCGACGGGGATGTTCTCAAGCGGCAGGCAGTTGCCCGGCTTGATGTCCGCGTTGGCGGAGCTCAGGATGGTGTCGCCGGCAGCGAGGCCGACAGGCGCGAGGATGTAGCGCCTCTCGCCGTCCTCGTACTCGACGAGCGCGATAAAAGCGGAGCGGTTCGGGTCGTACTCCAGGCGGAGGACCTTCGCGGCGGCGTCCATCTTGTCGCGCTTGAAGTCGATGACGCGGTACTTCCTGCGGTTGCCGCCGCCCTTGTGGCGGACGGTGATGCGGCCGTAGCTGTTGCGGCCGGAGTTCTTTTTCCTGACCTCTATGAGACCCTTCTCGGGCTTGGCGTGCTTATCGACTCCGTCGAAGCCGGACACGCTCATCTGGCGCCTTGCGGGGGTCGTGGGCCTGTAAGTTTTAATAGACATCTCTCATATCCTCCCTTACACCATGCCCTCGAAGAGCTCGATGCCCTTGGAGTCCTCGCTCAGCTTCACGACGGCCTTCTTCCAGGTCTTCGTGTAGCCCTGCGGGTACGCGCCAGTGCGCTTCTTCTTGCCGCCCACCGTGGTGGTGGTGACACGGATGACCTTCACGCCGAAGATCTCCTCAACGGCCTTCTTTATCTCGATCTTATTGGCATCCTTAGCGACCTCAAAGGCATACTTCTTGATGTCGAGGTCCTCCATCGACTGCTCGGTGATGATGGGGCGGATGACGATATCGTACGCGGTGGCCATCAGGCGAACACCTCCTCGATCTTCTGCAGCGCAGCCTTATCGACCACGAGCACACGGTTGTTGAGAATCTCATAAGCCGAGATGATGGTGGCGGTGGTGGTGGTCACGCCGGGGATGTTCCTGGCGGACTTCACAACGGCCTCGTCCACGTTCTCGGTGATGACCATGGCCTTGCCCTCGACGCCGATCTTCTTCAGGAACTCGGCAAAGGGCTTGGTCTTGATCTCCTCGACCTTCAGGCCGTCGATGACGAGGATGCTCTCCTCAGCAGCCTTGGCGCTCAGCGCGCTCTTCAGGGCCAGACGGCGGGTCTTCTTGGTGAGGGAGTAGCGGTAGTCGCGCGGCTTCGGAGCGAAAGCGACGCCGCCGTGACGCCACACGGGGCTTCCGGCGTAGCCGGCGCGGGCGCGGCCCGTGCCCTTCTGACGCCAGGGCTTCTTCGTGGTGTAGCTGACCTCGCCCTTGGTCAGGGCGCTCTGCGTGCCCTGGCGCTGGTTGGCGAGATAGTTCTTGACGGACGCATGGAGGACGGCCTCGTTGGGCTCTATGCCGAAAACGGCCTCGGAGAGCTCGTATTCGCCAACTTTGTCGCCTGCCATGTTGTAGATGACTGCTTTAGGCATTTAACTCTCTCCTTTCTTTAGCCTCTGGCCGAACGCTTCTGCGGGTTCGTGCTGACGGTCGGGGTCGCGGGGCCCTTGCGGACGAACTTCTTGACGGAGTTCTTCAGGTACACGATGCCGCCCTTGGGGCCGGGGATCGCGCCGCGGACAACTATCATATTGAGCTCGGGGTCAACCTTCACAACGTCGAGGTTCTGAACGGTGACCTGCTCGACGCCCATGTGGCCGGCGCCGATCTTGCCCGGGAATATGCGGGAGGGGTCGGTGCTGCTGCCCATGGAGCCGGCGTGACGGTGGACAGGGCCGCCGCCGTGGCTGGTCGGGGTGCGCCCGGCGTTCCAGCGCTTCACGACGCCGGCGTAGCCGTGGCCCTTGCTGATGCCGGTGACATCGACGCGCTCGCCCTCTTTGAAGACGTCGGCCTTCAGGACGTCGCCCACGTTCAGGGCGGAGCAGTCCTCAAGGCGGAACTCGTGCAGGTGCTTCATCATGCCCACGCCGGCCTTCTCAAGGTGGCCCTTCTCAGGCTTGGTGAGCTTCTTGGCGGCGACTTCGCCGTAGCCGAGCTGGACGGAGTCGTAGCCTTCCTTGTCCGCCGTCTTCTTCTGGACGACGACGCAGGGGCCGGCCTCTATTACGGTGACCGGAACGACCTTGCCCGCCTCATCGAAGATCTGCGTCATGCCGACCTTCCTGCCGATGATGGCTTTCTTCATGTCTATTTCCTCCTAACGGTTATTGGTTGAGAGGCCTCTTGGACTTCCCAACATGACCCTGCCCGTTCACGCAAGTCGCGGGCAAATGGGTTATAAATAAGGTATCGCTCAGAGCTTTATCTCGATCTCGACGCCGGCGGGAAGTTCAAGGCTCATCAGGGCCTCAACGGTCTTCTGGGTCGGATTCATGATGTCGATAAGCCTCTTGTGGGTGCGGCGCTCGAACTGCTCACGGCTGTCCTTGTACTTGTGCACCGCGCGGAGAATGGTGACGACCTCCTTCTTGGTCGGCAGGGGGATGGGGCCGGAGACCTTGGCCTCGGTGCGCTTGGCGGTCTCGACGATGGTCTCGGCTGCCTTGTCGATGAGCTGGTGGTCGTAGGCCTTGAGCCTGATGCGGATCATTTTCTTGTTTGCTGCCATGTTTTTTCCTCCTGAATTCGTACTTAGGCGGTTTCCGCCGCCCAGTGGTACGGTGAGCATTTTTTCATACACGCAACCGTGCGTATCAGGCCCCGCCCGAAAAACAAACCGGCTTTGTGGCCGGTTCTCCCCCGTACAGGCGATATACGCCATGCACGAAAAAAGCTCAGCCGCCCGATTTCGCGCCCCGGATGGCCGGAAGCGCCGGACATACTCCACGGAAGTTACCGGCTTTTCGCCGCAATCTCCCGCTTCATCGCATAGTGCGCCCTTGGCAGGCGCTTAAGTAGAATACCAAAGACCGGGCAAGTTGTCAATAGCTTTTTTGGATTTATGACAGAAAATTTCGCATTATTTTTGTGAAACTTGCGGGGCAAAAAAACGGAGCCGGACTTTTGTCCGGCCCCGCCTCAAAACAGGGGTTTACTTGGAGAGGAAGCGCATAATCATGGCCGCAGCCTGGGCGCGGGTCGCGGTGGCGAGCGGGGTCAGCGCGCCGTTCTCGTCGCCCTCGGTGAGGCCGCTGCCGCAGGCCCACTGGAAGGCGGACATGGCGTACTCGCTGATGCTCGTCGCGTCGACGTAGCTGAGGATGTTGGTGTTCTCGCCGACAGAGACGTCATAGCCCTTTATCTGGGCGTAGCGGTAGAGCATGGTCACCAGCTGCTCGCGGGTGATGGCCGCCGTCGGGTTCTCGCCGTCGGAGATGCCGTTCACCACGACCCACTCCTGGGCCTTGGCGTACCAGTTGGCGCCGCCGGTGGTGTCAACGCCGCTCATGCGGGCGATGATGGTCCAGACCATCGCGCGGGTCAGCGTGTCGTTGGGCGCGAAGACGTAGGTGTCCACGCCGTCCATGAGCTTGTTCTCGTAGACATACTTCACAGCCGTGTAGTACCAAGCGGAGGTCGGCACGTCGTAGAACGGGAACGCGGGGACCTCAGGCTCCTCGGGCTCCTCCGGCTCGGGGACGTAGGGCGTGTCGGGGTGGCGCACCCACACGGCGGTGAAGGTGGTGTTCTTGGTGATGGTGACAGTCGCCAGCGCGTCGTAAGTCGTCGTACCGTCAGTCCAGCCGAGGAATGCGTACCCGCTCTTGCTCGGAGCCGCGGGGAGTTTTATAGTCTCACCTTCAACGTAAGTGTTCACAGTGTCAGCAGCGCCGTTGCCATACTTTACAATGACGGTGTAAACAATCCGTCCAGGCCCAGTTATAGCTTCTACAGTACCGTTAGGACCGGCAGCAATTTGCGCATCGTAAAACGTTTCATGATAACTGTAATACTTGCCATTAAAAGCCTGATACTTAAAAGCGCTGGACAAATACTCGGAATTAACAGGCGTTGCAAAATAGCCGCCATTAATTCTTATGTTAGGGTTAGACGTAGATCCTTCGGTGGTTTCTATATTTTCAAACACACCTGCGCCGTTAATTTCAAGCTTGGCCTTTGTTGCATCGGTGCTGTCGTACAGAATCGTACCTTCAATTGTTCCGTCAAAAGTATTATCGAATATAACTCTTACCCCATCTTCATAAGAACCTGCCCAATAGTAAACGTCGAAAACAGTGGTGTTCTCAGGGTCTGAGGTGTAAATGTTAGTATCGCCCTTAAAGGTTATCGTACCATTGTTAAAACTCAGCGCATAATCCTCACCGCCTGCCTGATTCTCGGCATATATATCCATATTTTCGAGAGTAAGGTTGGCATAGTTCTGAATGATTCTCTTTATGCCATTTGCGTTATCCGCTATCTTTATTGTGCCGTCTTTAAAAACTATAGTGGAATCTTTCAGCAGCTGGAATCCATTCGTCTCAGTCCCTGACGAACCCGCACCGGGGCCAACAAGAATATAATCGTGATTTGCAAAGTCTATAGTGAAATTCTTGCCGCTATCAACTGCGATACCTACTGCATTGGTTATGTTCTGAAGGACAGTAATAGTACCGCCATAGCCAACGGCTTTAATTGCAGCACCCATAGAGGTGAAACCAACTCCGTTAATGGCCACAACAGCAGTTTTAGTTTTATCAGCTATTACTTCGCCATCCTTATCTTGAATAAGTACAGAACCTTCGGGGAGATACTGCTCAACACTACTGCTAAACGTACCTCCAGATATCGCCACTTCATTGTTTGAAGATTTAAAATCAAATACTGCTCTATTATCTGCTGTCTTAATATTACCTCCAGAAATGGATATCTCTCCGTATGAGGAAGAAGTAGATGTGATAGCCGAACAAATGTTATTGGTGGACTCAACTGTTCCGCCTGTGATATTCACAATTGCAGGGGCGCCTTCAGCACCATCTACATAAATGGCACCGTACTGAGAAAACGAGCTTTGAATTACTGCATCGCCACTAACATTCAGCTCCGAATCTTTGCGTATATATACGCCAGCACCACTGGAAACGATTTTGCCTCCGCTCATATTGAACGTTCCGTTTAAATAAACGCACTGATTTTTTCCACTTGTCATTTTGAGTTCTCCACCGCTCATATTGACAACGGAACCGTTTCCATAAACGCCGAGAGTTTTGTTGCCGCTAGTGGCTTCCATTTTTCCGCCTTTAATGTTGACAACAGCATTGACGGCACTCCCGCTTATCTCAAGGACTTCATTACTTGCAACAAGATTGCCGCTTTCAAGTGTCAGCACACTGCCTGTGCCGGACAGAGTGATGACTTTACTATTACTTGCATTTACTTCAATTTTGCCGGTTTTTTCAGTGGTGCTATCCAATATAGTAAGAGCTCCGCCGTTAATATTTATTAAGTAATAGTTCGATTTACTGAACGTGCTTGTAATGCTATTTCCATTCAAATCAAGGACAACATTTTTTGATACTACCCAGTTAACCTCGTCTGTAACGCTAAAACTACCTGTGAGTTTAATGTTACCTCCTGCAGCAAGTGCCGTAGAAAACTTTTCCGCCGAGTTTACCTCAGTCCAAGTGTCATCCGCCAGCGCGCCAAACGGCAGCAGGGACGCTACCATCAGCACAGCCAACAGCAGCGCCAAGATACTCTTCTTCATCTTACTTCTTCCTCCTAAGTATGTTTTTTTATTGAATACGCAAACAATCGGTATCGAGACAGACAGGGTCTGTCTCGGTACAAGGGGGTACCCCCTTGAACGTGCTAATTCATAATAGCACCCAGCGATGGATAATTCAAGGATATTTTTGTTTTATTTTCAGGGATTTTTGTCAAACACTGTAAATTTCAACACTCGCACAGAAAATGTCCGTTAACGCCCGTCTCCGCCTGTCTTGACTTCGCCGCGGGCGCTTGCTACAATGGTCTCGAAAATGAATTATTCACTATTATATTTATAAAAGGAGGCGCCGCTGTGAATCAGTCGGAAGCCACTGTCCAATATGCCCAGGCCCTCAAAGCCGGGCAGAAAACCTATAAGGAATGTGTCCTCACCGGGCGCTACCCCTACCTTCAGATACTGGACGAGATCCTCGACGACTCCATGGTCGCCGGCGTCGTGGACCTCGGCGTCATCAATATCCCCTCCGACCAGATCGTCGGCACCAAGGGCGAGGGCCGGCGCACCGCTTTCGCCGCCGACTTCATGCCCCTGCTCTCCCCCGACAGCGAGTTCGCCGTCAAATGGACCGAGCTCTGCGCCGCCCACCTCAGCGACGAGGGCATACGTGACCCCGTCCGCTGCTACGAGTACATGGGCCGCTTCTACGTCCAGGAGGGCAACAAGCGCGTCAGCGTCCTCAAAAGCTTCCGCGCCCCCTCCGTCCCAGGCTATGTCACCCGCGTCATCCCCGCCTACTCCGACGACGAGGCCGTCGTCATCTACTACGAGTTCATGGACTTCTACCGCCTGAGCGGCATCTACCAGGTCTATTTCAGCCGCCGTGGCTCCTTCGCCAAGCTCCAGGCCGCCCTCGGCTTCGACCCCGACCACGTCTGGACCGAGGACGAGCGCCGCCGATTCCAATCCGCTTTCCACTACTTCAAGGACGCCTTCTACAAGCTTGGCGGCAAGAAGCTGCCCATCACCGTGGCCGACGCCCTGCTCGTCTGGCTCAGCTACTACCCCATTGGCTCCATCAAGGAGCTCACCGTCCCCGAAATAACCAAGACCCTCTCCGCCATCTGGTCAGACCTTAAGGCCAAGACCCAGGGCGAGCCCATCGAAGTCAGCACCGACGACGCCGAGGAGGCCCCCTCCAAAGGCATCCTCAACCGCATCTTCGGCTCCGTCTTCCTCCCGAACCACCTGAACGTCGCCTTCATAAACCGCCCGGACCCCATCCACAGCAACTGGATATCCGGTCACGACCTCGGCCGCCGCACCCTCGAGGCGGCCATGAGCCGCGAGATCACCGTCCGCAGCTACAACCTCGAACCCGACAGCGACGTGGACGCCGTCATGGAGCAGGCCGCCGAGGACGGCGCGCAGGTCGTCTTCGCCACCACCGCGCCCCTCATCTCCGCCTGCCGCAAGCTCGCCGCGCGTCATCCGGAGATAAAGGTACTCAACTGCTCCGTCGCCATGCCCTACCCCGGCGTGCGCACCTATTACTCCCGCATCTACGAGGGCAAGTTCATCACCGGCGCCATCGCCGGGGCGATGACGAAATCCGACCGCATCGGCTACATCGCCAGCAACCCCATCTTCGGCGTCCCCGCCGGGATCAACGCCTTCGCCCTCGGCGCCCGGCTCACGAACCCCAACGCCCGCGTGAGTCTCGCCTGGTCCTGCGTCAGCGAGGACCCAATCAGCGGCCTGCTGGAGCAGGGGGTTGACATAATATCCAACCGCGACATACCGACCCCGCGCCAGCCCCAGGGAAGCTGGGGTCTGTGCGCCGTCGAGCCCGGCAGGACGCTCAGGCCTCTGGCCTCCCCCTACTGGGACTGGGGCAACTTTTATATCAGGCTCGTGTCCTCCATCCTCCACGGCGGCTGGGAGGCGCTGGACTACAAAAACAGCGGCAAGGCCGTCAACTACTGGTGGGGCATGCGCAGCGGCACCGTCGGCCTCAAGCTGGCGGACGACCTGCCCGACGGCGTGCGCAGCCTTGCAAACATCCTCTGCCAGGGCATAATCGACGGCACATTCACGGTCTTCCACCGCAAATACCGCTCCCAGGACGGCTCAATCGAGAGCGACGGCAACCGCTGGCTCAGCCCGGAGGACGTGCTGCACATGGACTGGCTCTGCGACTGCGTTGACGGCAGCATCCCCGCCTATGACGAGCTTTTGCCGATGTCTCGCTCCATCGTGCGTCTCCAGGGCGTTTACCGCGAAAAGCTGCCGCCCGAAAAGGAGGGGCCGCTGCTGTGAAGCTCCTGCTGCTCTCGGACAAGGAGAGCCCATATCTCTGGGATTACTACCAGCCGGGCCGCCTGAGCGGTTACGATCTGATGCTCTCCTGCGGGGACCTGAACCCGAAGTATCTGAGCTTTCTGGTGACGATGGGCCGCGCGCGGCTGCTGTATGTACACGGCAACCACGACACGGGCTATGAGCGGACGCCGCCGGAGGGCTGCGAGTGCATAGAGGACAAGCTTGTGGAGGTGAACGGCCTTCGCATCCTTGGCCTGGGCGGCAGCGCGCGCTACAGCGGAGGGCCGCACCAGTACACGGAGCGGCAGATGCGCTGGCGGCTGCTGCGCGCGGAGCTGGCGGTGCGCCTGGCCGGCGGCGTGGACATCGTGCTCACGCACGCGCCGCCGCGCGGCTTCGGCGACGCCGAGGACTACGCCCACCGCGGCTTCGAGGCCTTTTTCCCATTTCTGGACCGCTTCAAGCCTGCATATCTCATACACGGCCACGTTCACATGAACTATGGCCTGAACATACCCCGCAAGGTCCAGCGCGGCTGCACCACGATCATAAACGCCTGGGAAAGATACGCCCTGGAAGTCTGAACCCCCCGGAAGGCCGAAACCGGCTTCCCGGGGGGTGTTTTCACGTTCTGCGGCGGGGTTTGGGGCCGTAAAGGCGGATGAGGGGCTCTTCGGCTATGTAGTTGAAGAGGTAGAAGTCCTCCGAATAGCTGTCGCCCCCGGCGGGGCGGAAGGAGGCCTCTATGACGGCGGGGTCGTAGGCGTAGACATACCCCGGAAAGAGCGCCGACCAGCGCGAGGCGAGGCGGCGATGTGCGTCCCGCTCCGGCGCGGGCAGCAAAAAGGCCTGTTCCAGCCGCGATGAGAGCGACGCCCAGGCTCCGGCGGAAACCGGCGGCAGGCGGCGGCAACTGCGCAGATAGTTCAGTATCTGCTCCGCCGCCTCAAGGAACAGCGCAGTGTTGCTGCGCGAATAGCTGAGGCTGTAGTCCGGGTCATCCGCCGAGGCCCGGTATCTCAGAGTGAAGCTCAGGTTTGCCCTGTCGGGCGTCCTTCCGGCCCACATGTGGCCAATGCGCGGCAGTATGCTGCGCCAGTCCTCCGGCCCGCGCCCTGAGCCGAAGCACTCCGCCGCGGCCAGCTCCCTCTCGCCCAGCGCCGCGGCGGTGACATCCGTTCCACCTGCGTTTTCGGTGACGCTTTCGAGCAGCACGTCGTTCACCCAGGAGTTGCCGCCGGAGAAGAGCTGGTGCGCATAGGTATCCGCGAAGCTGTGCAGATATATGCCTATGCGCATGAGCGCGGCGCGTCTGGAGCCCCGCCCAGTGAGCAGCGCGGCGCGCGCCTCAAGCAGCTGCGAGCTTGCGAGCGAGCCGTCCCCAAGCCGCGCGGGTACGGTGCGGCAGTCAGCCCAGTCTGCGCGCGGCGAGGCAGGCAGGAAGTGGAACGGCGCAAGCGTGAATTTCTGCGCGCGTGGGAGCAGAAGCGATGCAAAATCCGCAAGTCCGCCCGAGCCCGTGGTCACGGGCTCGAAGTTGCCCTCAAGCGGACTGCCGCCCGGACTGTACAGGTCGTGGTCGCGGCTCAGGCGGATATATCGCGGCACATTTCCGCAATACAGGCTGCCGCGCCTGTCGAAGTCGTCCACGAACTGCGAAAAAGCCGCAAGCCTCTGCGCCTCCGCCCCAGGAAAACCCGCCTCAAGCGCAAGCGTCTTGACGGCAAAATAGTGAAACGTGATATCCATAACCCCTCCGCGCCGAAATGCCGGCTCAAGGCAGGATATTCCCCCCAGCGCCAGATCATGCGCGGGGCGCACCTATAATTTGCATATTGCTGTCATCGTTGGGTGAAAACTAACCGTGTCTATCCATTCGGCAAAAACTTTTCCGCAGCGCGATACAGCCGCTCTCCACGCGCCTCAAAAAACTGTTTGTACGAATTGCAGTAGTAATTCAGTCCAACAGAGCCGTCGGGCTGGCTGATGCGCTCTCTCCTGCACCCGTTTCTGCACAGGCGGTAAACCGGACACCCAGCACATTCCTCCGGGACAGCGCAAGAAGCGGAAACGAAACCTGCCGCGGTATCTGACTCGGAAAACTGGTCAAAGCTCTGCTCGCCGACCCTTCCAAGACAGTACTCGTCCAGCACGTAGAAATCGCATGGGTACACTCGCCCATCGCCCTCAACAACAAACTGAATGCTGCATCTGCCGTTCATAGAGCAGGCCTCCGGAGGCGAGCCCAGCAGCATGTGCAGCCAGTTATCGATGTGGCGGATGCTCACATATTGCCCTTTCAAAAGGTCAGCATACCAGAGATCGAATATGCGTATGAGAAACCGTCCGTATTCATCCGGTTTCATGCTGTGAACGTCCCCATCTCGCCCGGAATTTAAAGGTTCAAGGCAAGGAATGAACTGGAGCCACTTAAAGCGATGCTTTTTGAAGAAGTTATAAATGCTTTCCGCCCGTTTGGCGCTCTGGACAGTGACAACGCTGAGTATGTTGTATTCCGCGCCGGCTCTGTCCAGGAGATGCGCTGCATTCATGACCCTATTGAAAGTATCTTTGCCTGCCAAGTCCTTTCGGCAGCCGTTGTGTACATCAGCCGGTCCGTCCAAAGACAGGCCAACCAGGAAACCATTAGACGCCAGAAACTCCGCCCACTGCTCATCAATAAGATATCCGTTCGTCTGGATAGCGTTGAATACCCTGACATCTTTTTTTGCGTATTTGCGCTCCAGCTCCAAGACGGCCCGGTAAAACCCGAGCCCGGCGAGAGTGGGTTCGCCGCCCTGAAACAGGAAAGTACAGTCTCTGTCGGCGTAGTCCAAGGCTGAAGCGATGAGCTTTTCCAGCGTGTCCATGGTCATGTATCCGGCAAAGCCCCTCTCTCTGTTTGCTGCCACATCCTTGTAGAAACAATAGCTACAGTTCATGTTGCATGCGGAAGAGGCTGGCTTTATGAGTACGCTCAGCGGCGGCATATTACTTCTCCCCCAAACCTATAGGCATTGTACACGCACATTATTATAACTACCACAAGAAAAACGGCAAGCAACTTATTTGTCGTCTCTGTAGATATCTTTTTGCTTATTTCGCTTCCAACAAGCCCTCCGAGTATACCCGCCGATACCATGAGCACAAGTTCCATAGGAACAAACTGGGGCACTGTACCCTTCAGGACACTTGAGGCCAGGTTTGACAGCTGTGAAAAAGCGATTATGTATAGAGATGTGGCCGCCGCCTTCTTGGTGTCCATGGAGAAAGCCAGGGTCAGGACGGCGATATTGATGGGACCGCCGCCAATGCCGAGGAAGGCCGAGCATACGCCCAAAAGCACGCCGATCACGACGACAGCTGCCAGCCTGTGAATATGATATGTCGGCAAGCGCTCTTTAAGCCGGACAGTATACAACAGGGTGACGGCAGTGATGAGCCCCAGGGCTATGGCCTGCACCAGGCCGAGCAGTGCATCCGCCCCTGCCCCGCCGCGCACAAAGGTTAAAAGATCATTTCCAAGCACGCCGCCGGCAACAGAACCAAGAGCCAGAAGGCTGCCTATGCGCATATCCAGCAGCCTCGTTTTCCTGCGCATGATGATGTTGACCATCGCCATCGCCATCACCGTGAGCCCCGACAGGAAGCTGGCTTCATTGACGCTCATGATTCCCTGCATGTCTATGACGGGCTTTATGATAACTCCTCCGCCTATACCGCAGATGCTGCCGATGCCCGAAGCCAGGAGACAGACTAAAAACAAAACCAGACCCATTTTTCGAACTCCGATGCCTTTAAGATATTTTTATAGCCGGAGGGTTCCGAACTAGTCGGATATCCTCCGGCCTTTCATTTAAAACAGCACTACTCCTTTGAGATATCCCTCCGGAGGATGCTCCATCCAGTCGAAGCCCTCGGCCAGGCGCTCAAAACTCGTGGTGTGCGTCACGAGCCTGTCCATCGGTATCACTCCCCTGGCATAGTCCTCAACTGCCTCAACATCGTTCTGGAGCATTGATTCGCCGGACATGGGGTGGGCGGCGTCAAGTATCGGCGCACGCAGCACGATCTCATTCGCTAGTTCGACGCTCATGGTCTCCAGCCCCGAGTATACCGAAGTTATGACGATATAGCCGCGACCGTTGTATTCCCCGTCCAGCTGACCGTTCGTCCTCGAAAACTTGACGGTTCTGCATGCGGTGAAAAGTCCGTTCAGGCTGCCGCACATTTCAATAACACAATCCAGGAACTTGCCTCCCGTAAGCTGGTATGTCCCTTCGACATAGTCCTCCCGGGCGGAATTAAACGTGTGCGTAGCGCCAAACTCCTTAGCCAGGCTCAGCTTGCTGTCGAGTATGTCAAAGGCCACTATGGTCTCTATCCCTGCATCGCGCAGGGCGGACATCATCATAAGATTCATATACCCACATCCGACAAGCCCTACGCTCCGCGCTCCGTATTGCAGCACCTTGTGGAGTATGTTCGTAACGCATCCCATTGGTTCTGCTATGCAGAAGCGGTGATCCCGGTCCATCTCCGGCAGCTTCACGAGCAGCGCCGTATCGGGGACTATGCGGTATGTTGTAAAGGCCTGCGTATAGTTGCCGGACACCTTGTCTCCAGGGGCAAAACGCGTGACGGCAGAGCCGACCTCGATGACCGTGCCGACAGGTTCATGCCCTATCTTTACTGGCGGCACCACCTGCTGGGACTCTCGGTATCCGTGCTTGGAAGTGCCGAAATACTGCTGGCAGAGATAAATGGGCAGGTCGGTGTGGCACAGGCCGACCGCATCGGTCTTTATGAGCACGTCGTGTTCCCCGAGCGCGGGGAGTTTCTCCTCAACGAACTCTATTTTCCGGCAGCCTGTGACGATAGCTGATACTGTATTCATTTCTGGCTTTCCTCTTTTCCTTCCTTGTTCTTCGAGGCAGGGCCTGATCCCCGTTTTTTCGGTGCGCAGCTGTCCCGCCGTGACAGGGTAAACGGCAGCTCGATTTTCACAGGAAGCGTATGTCCCTTTTCTATCCTGTCAATGAGCGTCTTCGCCGTGTGTCTTCCAAGCTCGTCTATTGGAATGTGTACGGTCGTCAGCATATCGCTGGATTTCTGCGCGTCCGTAGTGGAGAGGCCCGCCACATTCCGCATCTTGGTATAGAGGAACAGGTTTTTGTAGTTGTGCGCCTCGTCCACAAAGAGCCGGTCCACGCCGAGCTGTTCAAAAGTCACCACATCATCCTTGCGGCCTTCCGCTTGCAGCTTTTCCAGCCGGGCCTCCAGGGATTTCTTTGTCCGCTCCAACTGTTTCACTGTGAAGCGTTCCCCGCCGCTGGACTCCACCTCGGAGATACCCTCGGTGATTTCCCATATCTGTTCCCGCAAAAGCCGCTCCTGGCGTTCCTTGCTGATGGGGATTTTCTCAAACTGCGAGTGTCCGATAATGATGGCGTCATAGTCGCCAGTGGCGATCCGGGCGCAGAACTTCTTGCGGTTGTGCTTCTCGAAATCCTTTTTGGTTGTCACCAGGATATTGGCCGAAGGGTACAGCCGCAAAAACTCCGAAGCCCACTGTTCGGTCAGGTGGTTCGGGACCACGAAAAGGGATTTCTGGCACAGCCCCAGGCGTTTGGCCTCCATCGCGGCGGCCACCATCTCAAAGGTTTTTCCCGCGCCCACCTCATGGGCCAGCAGCGTATTGCCGCCATACAGCACATGGGCGATGGCATTTTTCTGATGCTCCCGCAGGGTGATGGACGGGTTCATGCCGCCAAAGACGATGTGGCTGCCGTCATACTCGCGGGGCCTGGTACTGTTCATTTCTTCATTGTACTGGCGCACCAATGCCTGCCGCCGCTGCGGGTCTTTCCAAATCCAGTCCTTAAATGCCTCCCGGATGGCCTGCTGCTTCTGCGCGGCCAGGGTGGTTTCCTTGGCGTTTAACACACGGCGCTCTTTTCCGTCCGCATCCTCCACCGTGTCATAGATACGGACATCCCGCAGGTTCAGGCTGTCCTCCAGGATTTTATAGGCGTTGGCCCGGTTGGTCCCGAAAGTGGTGTAGGCGTCCACATTGTTGTAGCCCACAGAGTTTTTCCCCGTCACCTGCCATTCAGCGGTGTAAGGGACATACTTCACCTCGATCACATCCCGCAGATAGGGCGGGGTCTTGAAAGTCTCGTACATAAACTGCTGGATGTTTTCCTTGTCAATCCAGGTCGCACCCAGCCGCACCTCAATCTCAGAGGCATCCAGGTCCTTGGGCTGGGCGGCGGTAAGCGCCTCCACATTGACGGAAAACGCCGGATCGCGCTCCGCCGCCCGCTGTGCCTGGCGCAGCTTCTGCCGGACATTGCCGGACAGGTATTCATCGGCGGTCACATAATGGGGTGAGCCGTCCGGCTCCGTCTGCCCCGGCACCTGGAAGATCACGCCCCGCAGTTCCTCGGCCAGCTCGTCCCCGGTCCTGCCGGTGAGCGAAGCCATATAGCCCATATCCACACAGGCTTTCTCCGAAATGGAGACTGCCAGGGCTTCGGCGGCGGTGTCCACAGAGGCCACGGCCTCATGGGGTTTGATGGTCCGCTTGGTGAACATATCCGCCTTGCGTTCCAGCCTGCCATCCTCGTCCAGCACTTCCAGCGCACAGAGCAGGTAATAGCTGCTGTCATCGGAAAAGGCCAGCCGGTTCGCCCGGTCATTGATAAGTCCGTACTTGGCAGAAAAGGCATCATAGAGCCGGTTCAGCTCCGCCATCTGTTCCCGGATAGCGGCATCCGGCATGGCGGCGTTCATTTCCAGGTCGATGAGCCGCTGCACACAGTCCCGCAGCTCCACCAGCCCCTTGATGCGGGCCTCGGCGGTGGCGTTTAAGTCAGGGCGCACCATGCGGCTGTTTTCCCGATAGTACACCGCGCCATCCACCACCGTGTAAGAATAGTTTTTCACATCCGGGTCTGCCGGGAGGAAGGTGTCGATGTCCTCGCCTTCGCCCAGCTCCGGCAGCGCAGCTTCGGTATAGCGCCCCTGGATATGCTGCATCGCTTCACGAAGCTGCTGTTCCAGGTCCGCGCCTTCCCTCGGATTGCAGACGAGCTGGGGGCCAAACGGCCCGGTCACAATATCCAGGTCGCCCAGCACCATTTCCGGGTGGGTACGGAAGTAGCGGTTCATGGTCACATGGTCGTGCCGTTCCCGCCCGTCTTTGTCCGTATAAGTGTTTGTGCGTAACAGGTCTGTCTCCACCCATTCCGGCAGCGGCTCACCCTGCATCCGGGGAACCTCCCGCTTTTGCAGGAAAACAATGTCCATCGCAATATCTGTCCCGGCATTGGCCCGGAAGGTGGTGTTCGGCAGGCGGACCGCGCCCAGCAGGTCACAGCGCCGGGCCATATACTCTCTGGCGTGCGCGTCCTTTTTATCCATCGTGCCGCCGCTGATGCCATTGGAGGTGATAAAGGCGATGATGCCGCCTGCCCGCACCTTGTCGATGGTCTTGGCAAAGAAATAATCGTGGATCAGCAGGTTGTGCCGGTCATAGGGGGCGGTCACTCACCCGGTAGTTGCCAAACGGCACATTTCCGATGGCAAGGTCAAAGACGCCATCCGGGTACTGCGTTTTCTCAAAGCCGTTGACCTCGATGCGGGCATTGGGATAAAGCTGGCGGGCGATGCGCCCGGTGATGCTGTCCAGTTCCACGCCGTACAGCTTGCTTTCGCTCATGCTCTCCGGGAGCATCCCGAAGAAGTTGCCCACGCCGCAGGACGGTTCCAGAATGTTGCCGCTGCGAAAGCCCATCTGCTCCACGGCCTCATAGATGGCGCGGATCACCATAGGGCTGGTGTAATGGGCGTTCAAGGTGGAGGCCCTGGCCGCCTCATATTCCTCCGGGGTCAAAAGCTCTTTCAGCTCGGCATACTCCTTGGCCCAGGCGGTTTTGGACGGGTCGAAAGCCTCCGGCACGCCGCCCCAGCCCACATAGTGGGACAGCACTTCCTGCTGTTCCGGGCTGGCCTGCTGGCCCGCTGCTTCAAGCTCCTTCAACAGCCGGATGGCGGTGATATTGGCCTGGTATTTGAGCCTCGGCCCGCCTTCCCCCAGGTGGTCGTCCGTGATGCGGAAGTTCTGCCCGGTCCGGCGGGGCTGGTCCGTGTTTTCCTGATGGTCAGCCTTCTCCGCAGATGGGGCCGGTTCCGGCGGCGTGGGTTCCGGCTCGTCTATGTGCAGCCGTTCCACCACCACATCATAGGGAAGTCCGTTTTTGTCCCCCGGATAGACCGTTACCGGCTCTGCTGTAATTTCCGGCGCAGGGGTTTCTTTTTCCTGCCGCGTGAATAGTCCGGCGTTTCGCTCATCCTGTCGCAGCCAGATTTCAAACTGTTCCCGGCTGATGACATCATAGCTCCAGGCATAAGGTCCGGTGTAAATGCGGACAGAATTATCCTCAATGGCATCAATCGTGCCGGTGATGGGGTGGTCGGGTGCGGGGAGCGTCACATGGTCACCCACCTGGTAAGACAGGGTCCCTTCCAGGGGAGTGGTGTGCCGGTCTGCGAAGCCTTCCGGGTCCTGAAAGAAGCCGTCCTGCTCCTTCACATACAGTCCCCGCAGAAGCGGTGCAAGTTCCTCCCAGCGGTATGCCAGGGTCGCAAGTTTTCGTTCCTCGTGGTCCAGGATCTCCACCTCAACGCTGGTGGTGAAGGTGCGGTAGTCTGCTATATCCCCGGTCGCAAGCTCCATCGTCTCCACGCGCCCGGAATACAGCTCGGAAAGGCGTTTGGCAATTTTGGTGTTGCCCTCGCCATCCCGCAGCCAGCGGGAAATGTACTCCTTGTCCTGCCAGGTAAACAGGCCGGAAGTCAGCACTTCCCGCAGGTCCTGGTCCGCTTTCTCCGGGTCGGCGGAAAGGAACTCGGTAATGGGGCCGTTTCGCAGGTCGTTTTTCAGAAGCTGCTCAAACCGTTCCCGGCTCTCGGCCCGGAAGATGGGGTAGGCCATGCCGGAAGGAAGAAGCTGTACGGTATCCTCCCGCAGCTCCGTGATCTGGTATTCCTGATTTTCCAGATAGACCGTATCGCCTTCATGGTAGACCGGCGCGGCAGGGTCATAGACCTTTTCCTCCGGGATGGCCTGCTGGATGGCCTCGTATTCCTCATCGGAAACGGTAATGTAGATCTCATGGGTCGGCTCCCCGTTCCCGATGGTGATGGTGTCTCCCTCGCGGGTGACGGGCTGGCCGGATAAGTCCGGCACAGGCGGCTCCGGCCCTGGCTCAGTGCGTTCCTCGGCAGCAATGGCCTCCACATCCTGCATCACCTGCCGGATGAAAGGGTCATTGTCCAGCTTTTCCGGGTCCGCCACCTGGCCGTCCACGATCCCACGCTCGGCCAGGGCCTCCCGGATGGCGATAGGGTCGATGTTGTCAAAACGGTCCTGTTCTTCTTGGGTATAGAAGCGGTCCTCCTTGATGAGCTGGGCGATCCGGCGCTGTACTTTGGGCCACGGCGCATCGCCCGCCGCGCCGTTCGCTGTGACGGGAAAGGCAGGCAGCGCATCGCCGTATTCCTGCCGCAGCCAGGCGGCGGTATCTTTTTCACGGGCATGATCCTTCATGTAGCGGACAACCGCGTGCTTGCTCTCGATATTGCCGTTCCATTCCTGGATGGCGGCATCAATGTCGGCCTGGGTAAGCGCCCGGCGAGGGGCCGCCGGTGCTGGCGGGGCCGGTTCCGGCTCCGGGACAGCAGAAGGGCCAGACGCGAAAACGCCTGGCCCTTCATCAATCCGCCGTATTTGTTCCTGTTCCGAGGGGAACAGGGTTAGCTGTATATAAGTTCCGTCAGAAGGATTTCCTCCGCCTGGGCTTTGCAGTTGTTCATCAGCCCCACCCAGGTCATCGGATCGCGGGCTTTCAGTTCCTCCGTCACGCCCGCCGCCTGCATCAGCTCCGGCATCATCTGCTCCAGCCGCCGGTTCATGGTCTGCTCGATCTCGTTCAGGTGCGGGTACAGTTTCCCGTTCACCATCATGGCGTTGAACAGGACCGGCCGATGCTCCTTCAGATAATCCCGGCGCATCCTCCCGTACCGGCCCAGGGGCTTCGTTTCCTCCAGCTTCAGGTCGGGGATCAGATAATCTCCGTTCTTGGTGTAAGTCAGGTTGTTCTCCATGTGTGACGCTCCTTTCCGCGAATTTAGCTCGTTCATAGTTTTGGATGGTAATGCCGATCTGCCGCAGCACCTGCTGGTTGCTCTGGCTGACCGCCGTTCCCAGGGCGGCCACCGCCTCCGGGGTGTTGAAATCGAAGATACTTAAAAAGTCCTCATGGTCGAAGTAGCCTTCCGGCTCCAATCCACACCGGGACAGCAGCGAGTAGGTAATGCTGACCGTTGCGGCATTTCTGAACTGCACTCCGATGTTAAATTCATCATAGCCTTCCAGAAAGCTCCCGTCAACGATGTCGAGGATGTCCCGCTTGTGTTCCACCCAATACTCGCTGACAAGCTGGGCCGCGATGCTTTCAAGCTGTTCCGCCAGGTTGTTTTCGGGCGGCGCACCAAACCGCTCGGCAAGCGCCTGGGCCACCGCCGCCTCATGCTCCGGGCGAAGCTCCCACAGGAAGGGGTGGCGGGAATTTTTCCGCAGGCCGGTGTCAGAAATATCGAACACATACCGAAGCCGGGGCTTTTCGCGGGAATTGTCCACAAGGGCGATGCCCTTGGAGCCGCGCCGCACATACCGGCGCATAGTGTCGTTCCAGAGGTCGTATTCCGCACAGGCCGTTGCGTCCGGGCGCTGGGCGAAGATCATAAGCTGCTCGTGGAAGGGGTACTTATATAACCGGGAGGCGGTGGTGAGAAATGCTGTCCACCTCTGCCAGCTATCCGTCAGGTGGGTGGCGGTGTAGCTGGCCATCGCAGAATAAAATTCCAGGTTACTCATCATAGGCATTGTCCTCGCTGTCAAAATCCGGGTACAGTTCCAGCTCGGCAAATGCTTCATCGGTCATGGCGGACAGCTTTTTTAGGGCGGAGTCGGTAAGCTCCAAAAGCTCCGTTTCATCTGCGCCCAGGTAGCCGCGCATCTCGGTGAGGGCCTCGATCAGCTCCTGGCGGGTCCCGTCCCCGGAATTGTAAATGCACATCAGGTTGATTTCTTCAAAGGTAAAGTTGTTCATATCAAAGCTCCCTTTCCGCGCTCTTTTTGGGCGCTGTCTTTTTCCGCTCCTGTTTCGGACTCTGCCGGAGCTGTTCCATCACAGATTTTCTCTTGTCCCGTTCCTCCCGGTGGACGGCATCTGCCAGGTCCATCAGGGAAATGGGCTGTCCGCTTCTTGCCTGCGCCTCCAGCTCCGCCACCGTTGCTTTGGGGCCGTTGTTGATGATGCCGTCAATCATGCCGTAATCATCCTCCACGGTCATTTCCGCATTTTTCAGCGGATTGGACGGGAGAAAGCCGGAGATTTCCTGAAAGCCAACGCTGTCGCAGTAATGGCAGGATACCACGCCATCCCTTTTTATCGCAACGATGTCGCTGACGCTCATGGATGGGCTGTGGAAGTCTGCCGGGCGGTGAAAGTTGAACTGTTCAAACAGCTTGTGGAGCCGCCCGTCAATGCTGCCGGTTTCCGAAAGCGGAGCGGTATAGACCAGATCATAGTTGCCCCGCTCCACAGAAAGGTCATGGGCGTTCAGCCAGTCCATATTCATAAAGCGAAGCCTCTGCGGGTCATTCTCGGCCACCTGGTAAATGGCGAAGCAGTCCCCCTCATGGGAAAGAAATGCCCGTTCCCGTTCTTCCTGATGGTTCAGGCGGTCCTGCACCCGCGCATCGAACTCCGGGCTTTCCTCCCATTCCTCGCGGGAAACGGCATACATGATCCCGGCGGCCTGGGTGTCAAATTCTTCCCGGTCAAACAGCATCTCCGCGCTGCCGCCATCCACCACCGCATACACGGTCAGATCCCGCTCGTAAAGCTCCATCGCCCGCTCTTTGGAGAGGGGGAGCATATCCCCGTCCCGGTAGCCGCACTTTTCCAGATCATCCAGCGTGAGCATCGGGTCCGGCATGGGGTACTCATCCAGCGCCTGCTCCGGGGCATCCGGCAGCATGGTACTTTCCGGGACGGTGGCCTGGGCCGCTGCCTCCTGCATCTGCTGGCAGGCCGCCTCCTGCAAGGTTTCGATCATGGCAAGGGGCGCATACTTGATGGACTGGCCTCCCAGGTTGTGCATCTCGCAGATTTTCAGTGCGGCGGTGGACAGGGGCAGCTCCGGCGCATCCAACTGGCCGCCATCCATCTGGCGGAGGGTGTCTTTATCATAGAGAGTGTAGTCATAGCCGCCCTCGGTGGTTTGCAGATGCAAATACACCGCCTCATCCAGAAGCAGCAATTTTTCCTGCTCAGGCGCAAGCTGGTCCAGCCGCTGCATCAGCTCCGCAGCCTTTGCGGTATCTTCCCCAGGTTCATTTTCATCCAGGACGCTTTGAAGCCATTCCTGGACACTATGCGCTCCGCCATGCCGGAGAGAAGCCGCAAGGTCTTTCACCGCAGCCTCCCGGTCCTCCACCTGGTCCCGATATTCATAAGGGTCAAAATCAAAGGCAAACTGGTCGATGTCGGAGGCAAGCTGGTCGATGGGGTCCAGCTCCGGTGCGGCGGGTTCCTCCGCTGCCGGTTCTTCCGCAGCCGGGACCGTCTGCTCCAGCTCATTTTTCTGCTCGGACAGGTCAATGCCCTGTTCCTTGCAGACCTCGGCAAAGTGCTTTTCGATACCGGCGATCATGCTGCCAGCGGTTTTATTGATGGTATTCAGGCAGGCCCGAAGTTCCGACAGCTCCCGGTCCTTGCAGTAAGAGGCCACATAGCCGAAGCTGTTCTCCCCGGTTTCGATGCCGAAATACTTGCAGACCATGTAGGAAGTGCTTTCCGCCTCGATTTCCTCGATCTGGTGCGGCTTTGGCTTGGGCGGCTCCTTGTCCGGGTCCCCGGCAGCGGCCTCCATCCTCTGCTTTTCATAGTTGTGCAGGGTGGCATGGGTCATCTCATGGATGCAGGCGCATACGGTCTGGACCTCGCTCATCCCTTGCCGGATGGCGATGCGCTGGGCGGTGGGACTGAAAAAACCGTCCATGTTGTCCTGCATTGGTTCGATGGTCAGGGGAACCGGCGAAGTGCGCCGCAGGGCCTCCATGAAAGCATCATAGTGCTGGACATTCCCAAACAGGTCGGCGGCAAGCTGGGGCAGCGGTTTTCCCTCGGTCTGTGCGTAGTCAAACACTTTGATGGGCCGGAAAGTGGGGATTTCAATTTCCTTTTCCTCCATCACCACTTTGCCATTGGCATCCAGCACCGGGGCCTTGGTGTCCGGGTCAAGCTTCTGTTCCTCGATTTTCTTCTTGTAGGGTGTGGGGGCGATAATCGTAATGCCATGTTCGCCCCGCTTCACATGGCGCTCAAATTGCTGCCACTTGTTGTAACCGGCCACTTTAGTCGCGTTAGGGCGCTGTAAGCGAATGAGCATCTGGTTATTGACGGAATAGGTGGGAAAGCGGGACATGACTTTCAGATACTCGGCATACTTGCCGCTGTCAAACACTTCCCGGATGCCTGCCTCGATCTTCTCACCCAGGTCTTTCAGGCGTTCCTTGTTGGTGGGCTTATCAGCCATGAATCCTCCTATGGGTGAGCCTGCCATCAATGGCGGCGTTTTTTGGGTTTGTCGGGCAGGATATGCCCCTCGATGATTGCAGCGTGGCGGCGGATCTGAAGCTGGCCCTGGCGTTCCAGGGACCGCATCCGGGCATACTCGTCCTCGGTCAGAAACAGCCGCTTATACTGGCCCCTGCGCCCCAGGGGGCAGTGGGTAGACAGAATGAGAAATTCCGCCATGTGCCGGGTATCGTCCTTGAACCGTTCCACAGCCAGCAGGTCGTGGCCTTCCAGCGGGAGATGCAGAGGTTTCATGCCTTGCGCCCCCTTTCGTGAATATCCAGGACCGCACAGCCATACCGGGCGATGAGCAGGGCGTTCACGATTATGCGGAGCGCCGCAGCGTCCACAACCTCGGCATCCGCCAGATCACGGGTTGTCAGTCCTCCCGCGTTGGTGTAGATGCCCCGCGCAGCGATATAGAGGGTGTAATCGTGGGGAGAAATCTCATGGAGCCTTGCATAGTCGAACTCCGCGCCCCGTCTGCACAGGCAGTTTCCGGCGCGGCGGTAAATGTCCTCATCGGAAGTGAACAGGAACATGACCGCAAAGAAAGCAGGCGTGTCCCGGCGTTTGCTGTGGCCCAGGTGGATTTTCACACCCTCCATGCGCTGACGGTGGCGCTCATCCTGCCAGAGCATACCGGGAAAATCCCGGATCAGCGGTTCCAGGCGGGCCATCAGGCGCTTGTCGTGGGGAAACATCTGCCGGACCACCTCTGCATAGCCCACAACACCCGCCTCGATGCGCTCGGCCATCCAGGGGCAGCCGCAGGCGGTGCAGCCAAATTTCTTGACATACTCGGTGCAAAGTTTGCAGTCCACATCTGCCGGTGTGTATTTGAAAGTGTTGATATACATGGATACCTCCTTGTGAAAATAAAAAAGCCGGGCAAATGGATTGTCCGGCGGGTTAGGTGTATTCGGTTTTACCGCTCCTGGCTGCGCTGGCGTTTTCTCTGCCATGCCTCAAGCAGCTTGATGATGGTGTTCTCCATTTGCAGGGGCGTATAGGATTTTGGAAAATACTTGCGTATGCGGTCCCCGTCCAAAGTCAGGCTGAATTTCTCCGGCTTCTTTTCCTCGGACATGATTGCCAGCATACTGTCCTCATTGAGTTTCCCGGTCTGGCTGAATTTCTTCATCCGCTGGGCCTGGGAGAGTGAAGGGGTGGCCTGCTCGTAATCTATTGTGGTGACGAGCATCTGCTGTTCCTCCGGTTTGAGCGCCGCAATCTGATAGGCGGGTGAAAGTGCAATCTTGCCATCATCCACCATCTGCATCAGCTCCGGGACCAGGTTCGTCAGGGAAATATAATTGCGGACCGTATCGCCGCTGACCCCCATCTGCTGGCCGATCTCATCATCACTTCTCAACTTCGCCGAAATTTTCGGCGAAGTTAAATCGTTTCGTGCGCCCTGCCGCTTGATAGCCTCCAGCTTCATCTTGTACGCCTTGGCCCTTTCGCTGGGAAGGATGTTCTCCCGCTGGAGGTTGCTGTCCACCATGATGATGGTGGCCGCATCCCGGTCCAGGTTGCGGATCAGAACCGGCATGGTATCCAGACCGGCCTGCTCACAGGCGTATTTGCGCCGGTGTCCGGCCACAATCTCATAGCCGCCTTCCTCGCGGGGCCGCACGATGGCAGGGACAATCACGCCATACTCTTTGACGCTCTGGATTGTCTCCCGCATTTCCTCATCGTCCCGTACCTGAAAAGGATGGTCCGGGAATGGGTGAAGGTCGGTCAGCGGCAGGCGGACCACCACTTCTTCCTGGGGTGGCTGCTGGGCAGGCGGGGCGGTTTTCTTTCGTCCCCTTGCAGGTGACGCGGGCTTGTCGCTCAATGCTTCTCACCTCCATTGAGACACAAAAAGGAGGTCCAGCCCGGAACCCCCTTTCGCATCTGATTTTAGGCATAGAAAAACGGACATCAGCAGAAACACTAATGTCCGTCAGTCCATCGGCTCACAAGAGCCGCCATATTCAGTTGTCCGGCTTCACACAGGGGAGGCTCCGGCGGAGCCTGGCACACATCACGACAGTTCTCTTTGCCATTTCATTCTCTTGTCGTTCCCTGTGTTTTGCCCTTAATTTTTCCCTCACGAGCGTCCGTGAGGCCATAAAAATGCGGTAATGTTCGATAACAGCCTATAACGCCTTCGCATGGATAAATTGGCGTATTTTCAAGGGTTTCCGGGGTTTTAATAACACCCGATAACGCCTCTCGGAAGGTGGTGAAATCTCAAAGGGCCAATTCAAGTTTATAGGATAGTGATTAGTACACATCCCGATACTGTGTGCATACGCGCCGCTCATTAGCGAAGCTCGAAACGGACAGCAGAGCGGAAAAGAGGTATATGCGTTTTCAAAATACGCGCCTGCCTCAGCCAAAGCATCAAAAGCAGGCGTTTTGACCAATTTGTTGCCTGAGCGGGATGTGGCGTCGTAACGCATCTGGTCAGGGTATATGAGTACTATGTTTGGGAGAGAAGAACTCATGTTATCACCTTTTATGCATCTTTTTCTTCAACGGTATTATATTATCGGGTAATAAACAAGGCCAATATACGCAATCGTTTGCGTATATTTGTACAGACGCCATCCCTGGTTTTGCGTAAAACAGGCACAAATGCAAAAATAAGCCGGCAAGGTGGAGCGAAGTGCTCCGGCCTTGCCGGCTTACCTAATTCACTTATTTACTTAATGCCAACACCGAGCCTTACCACTGTGTCAGTTCGAGGTAGAGGTCCTTATACTGCCTGGCGGAGTTCTGCCAGGAGACATCCTTGGCCATGTCGCGCTGGACTACTTCGTCCCAGTGATAGCGGTTCGTGAAATACACGGTCTTGGCGCGGTTCACGGCGTCGAGCAGCAGGCCGGCCTCGTAGCGGTCGAAGGTGAAGCCGTTGCCGTCGCCGGTGAAGTCGTTGTAGGGCTCCACCGTGTCCTTCAGGCCGCCCGTCTCGCGGACGATGGGCAGGGTGCCGTAGTGCATGGCGTTCAGCTGCGTCAGGCCGCAGGGCTCGAAGCGCGAGGGCACGAGCAGCGCGTCCGCGCCCGCGTAGATGCGGTGGGCGCGCGCCTCGTCGTACTGGATGCAGGCGCTGAAGGTGCCGCGGTTCGTCGCCTCGTACCAGCGGAAGGTGTCCTCATACTGCGCGTCGCCCGTGCCCAGCACGACGACCTGGGTGTTGCCGTCGAGCACCTGCGGGATGATGCTGCTCACGAGGTCCAGGCCCTTCTGGTTGGTCAGGCGGGAGATGAGGCCTATTACGAACTTGCTCTCGTCCTCCTCCAGGCCCAGCTCGCGCTGCAGGGCGCGCTTGTTGGCCATCTTGTGTTCCAGCACGTTGCCGAGCCAGTAGTTCTCCGCAAGGGCGGGGTCGGTCGCGGGGTCCCACATTTTGTAGTCTATGCCGTTCACGATGCCGCGCAGCTTCCAGTTGTGATAGCGCAGGTGGTCCTCAAGGCGCTCGCCGTACTCGGGGGTCTGGATCTCGGCGGCGTAGGTGCCGCTGACGGTGGTTATGCGGTCGGCATAGGCGAGGCCGCCCTTGAGCATGTTGGCCTCGACATAGTCCTGCTGCAGCGCACCCATGTTGAACACGCTGTCGGGCAGGCCGGACCAGTACTTGATGGTGGGGATGTTGTAGACGCCCTGGAAGCGGAGGTTGTGGATGGTGAGGATGGACTTGGCGCGGCCCACGGGCGTGTCATGGAACAGGGTGCGCAGGTAGACAGGCACCAGCGCCGCCTGCCAGTCGTGGCAGTGAACGATGTCCGGTATCCAGTCCATATAATTCAGCGCGGCCAGCGCGGCCTTGCTGAAGAAGCAGTACTTCGGGATGTCGTCCACGAGGTTCAGGTAGGGATTTCCGGAGGAGAAAAACTCCTGGTTGTCGATGAAGTCGTATACGACGCCGTCGTTTATATACTCCATTATGCCGACGTAGTAGCTGCGGCCGGTGTTGCCGAGGTCCATGTAGAACTCGCCGCGGTAGACCATCTTGTCCTGGTACTCCTGCGGGATGCAGGCATAGCGGGGCAGGATGACGCGCACGTCGCAGTTCAGGCGGGCAAGCTCACGGGGCAGGGCATACATGACGTCGCCCAGGCCGCCGGTCTTGACAAAGGGGTGGCACTCGGAGCCTATAAACGCCACGCTGCGGCGCGGCAGGGTGGACATGTCGAACACGGGCTGGGCCTCCTCAACGGCAGCAGCCTCCTCAGCGGGGGCGGCTTCAACAGCGGCGGGCTCCGCCGCAACGGCGGGAGCCTCTTCAACGACAGGAGCGGCCTCGACAACGGGCGCTGTCTCCGCGACGACGGGGGCGGCATCCTCTACCACCGGGGCGGTCTTCTTAGACGCGGACTTGCGGGCGGCGGGCTTCTTCTCAGCCGGCTTTTCGGCGGCAGGCGCAGCCTTCTTCGCGGCAGAGGCGGGCTTCTTCGCGGAGGAGGCGGCTTTCTTAGGGGCTGCCTCCTTCTTCTCGGCGGGCTTTTCCGCAGCAGGCTTCTTCTCCTCAGGCTTCTCAGCGGCGGGAACGGCCTTCTCAGCGGCAGGGACCGCCTTCTTGGCAGTGGAGGCGGGCTTCTTCGCGGGGGCCTTCTTCGGGGCGGCCTCCTTCGGGGCGGCCTCCTTCTTTTCCGCGGGCTTTTCGGCCTGCGGGGCCGCGCTTTCCTTTGTCTCTGTTATCTTCTCATCAATGGTGTCTGTTTTCTTCCGTGCCATTACGTATCTTCCTTTCGCATGTCTACGATTATGGCGCCCTGCTGCCGTGACCGGCGAATTCCCGGCCCGGGCTCGGGCTTCTCAGCCGCCGCCTCTCATTAGGGCGGCATCCGCCGGGACAGAGTGGGAACTCTGTAAGCAAGTTCCATTCCCGACCGATACAGTAGTATACAGCTCCCAGCGCCGAAAAGCCACAGGAAACAAGTCATAATCGTCCATTTAATTTACACTTATAGCCGATAAGTGAAAAAATGGATGCTCACGATCTCAGCAATTGCCCGTATAGACATATTTCAGCCTTTCCCGCGCGACGTCGGCAAGCCGGTATACCCGCTCGACCGGCGTGGGCGGCATATCGCGCATCAGGTGGCGTGGGAAGAAACGGGAGAGGTGCAGGGGGCTCTCGGGGCTTATGGAGGCGAGCCAGGCGGTCAGCTCCCGCATCTCATGCTCGCCGTCGTTGCAGCCGGGGACGAGGAGCGTAGTCACCTCCAGGTGACAGGCCCGCGCCGCAAGCTCTATGGAGCGCATGACTGCACTGAGGTCCCCGCCCAGGCGGCGGTACCAGTCTTCAGTGAAGCCCTTGAGGTCAATGTTCACGGCGTCGATGAGCGGGAGCAGCTCCTGCCAGGGCTCGGGCTCGATCGTGCCGTTAGTGACAAGGACGTTCACAAGGCCCGCCTTTCGCGCCAGGGCGGCGCAGTCGCGGATGTACTCAAAGCCGACCAGCGGCTCGTTGTAGGTGTAGGCCAGGCCGATATTCCCGCGCGTGCGCAGCCCGAGGGCCAGCTGCACAAGCTCTTCCGGCGGGCAGTCGCGCGCAGGAAAGTCCTCGCCTGCGGTGGATATCTCGGCGTTCTGGCAAAAGGGGCAGCGCAGGTTGCAGCCGAAACTGCCCGCGGAGAGGATGAGACTGCCGGGGCGAAAGCGGCGCAGGGGCTTCTTTTCGATGGGGTCGAGGGCGAGGGAGGTCAGCCTTGCGTAGCCCAGCGGGACGATTCGCCCGCCCCTGTTCGCCCGCGCGCGGCACAGGCCCGTCTGCCCCTCGGCCAGCCGGCAGCGGTGGAAGCAGAGGCCGCACTGTGCGCTCATTTGTGCCTCACCACCTCGAAACGTGCGAGCTCATAGGGCTCGTCCGCGCGGATGCCGCCCTTTTGCAGCGCTATGCGCAGCTGCTGCCAGGCCGTGTCCACGCCGTCCAGGTCGGGCAGCAGCAGGCCGCGCCTGCTGCCTCTTGTGACGATGACGCCGTAGCGTCTGGGCTCAAGCTCCGCGGCCGAGGCGATGGGCTCGGGCTCTCCCAGGACGTCCACGCTGTATTCGAGACCGGCCAGCTCCCCGGCCTTCACGGGCGGGAAGCGCGGGTCATGAGCGCCGGCTGAGACGGCGTTGCGGACTATCTCCCAGGCAAGGCTGCCCTGCGTGGGCGCGATGGTGCCGATACAGCCGCGCAGACGCCCCCCGGCGTGCAGCGAGACGAAGGCGCCGGCCGCCCGGCCCGTCAGCTCGGCTGGAAGACCGTCGGGCAGGGTGTCGAGGCTCCGGCCGGTGCGCACATAGGTTTCGAGCGAGAGGCGGGCAAGGCGGACCCAGGCATCCTCGCCGGAGCGGCGCGCATCCGCCCGTTCGCTCATAACGCGCTCGTAGGCGGCCTCGAAGCGGCGGCCCTCGTCCCTGCCCGTAACGGGGAAGAGCGCCACGGCATAGCCGACGCCGAAGGGCCCCTCGTGACTCAGCAGCTCCGGCGCGACGGCCAGGCCGTCCAGCGCGCCGGACATCATCTGGAAAGCGCGCAGGCCGCACTCCGCCGCCCGCTCGCAGAGGGAAGGCTCGATGGCGAGGAAGCTCAGAAAGTCGCCCGAGGCCATTGCCCCGGTCACGGCCTCGTCGAAGGCCGGTCCCTCCGGGGCAAAGCCGTATGGGCCGTCGGCGCGCAGCTTGTGCGAGAGGTCGCCGCTGGCGACGAAGACGGCGCGGCGGCCGAGCTTTTCCACCGCCCTGGCGGCGCAGCGGCCGAGCCGGTAGTGCTCGAGCGGGGAGAAGCCCGAAAGGCCCACGCGCACTATGGGGCAGGAGACGCCGGCCCGGCGCAGGTAGTAAAGAGGTATGAGGGTGCCGTGGTCTAGCTCCTCCCCTCGCTGGCCGAGCGTCCCGGCCTCAAGGCGCGAGTCCCGGGCAAGGCGGATCATTTCCTCACGCAGCTGCGCGTCGTATTCCGTCTCGACCTGCAACTGCGGCGCGCCGAAAGCGGACATGTCGCCCCGGGCGCTTTTGCCGGGGGAGATGTGGAAGTAGTCGCTGTACATGACCGTGTGCGGGGAGGCGACGACGAGCACATCGGGCGCCCAGTGCGCCACCGCCTCCGCCGCCGCGCGCATGGCCCGCTCCGTAGCCGCGATTTCGCTCTCCCGCCCGCGCCCCACCTCCGGCAAAAGCACCGGCGGATGCGGCATCAGAACAGCCCCAAGCATGGACATAGCGCTCAGCTCCTTTTCCTTGGAGTTTGTATTGGTATTATATCACTTCCCTGCCAGAAGAAAAAGCCTGGAAGCTCGGTGATAGAATATGCTCCTTGGCGAAGCGTACTCCAGCTCCGCTTGATCAGACGGCCGTTTGCTGGGATAAAACCACAAAGGTCGGCACAGGTTTCTTGTCATCATTAAGACTTCCCGCGCCGCCACGCCAACAGTAAATGAATTCTGGTATTTGCGCTGCTTTCCGGACTAACAACCGCATAGCACGCGAAGGCTTTTATAAAACAAGCTCGGGCCATCAAGCAACAACATAAGCTCCAGATTACATGTACCCGGTACAGATAAGTCCGAAAGTGTACTTGCGGTAGGCGAATAGAATATAGCATCAATGAAAGGTGGTGCTGCAATATGCTTGCGGGGGCGTTCATGATGCTGCTGTCGAGCGCATTTCTTATGCTGAGGCTGGGGCCCCCTTCCGGCTCCTTTCCCAGACCGCTGTCGCCCGAAGAGGAGCGCAAATATGTAGACCTATGGCTCTCCGGCGACATTGAGGCGCGCAACGTGCTCATCGAGCACAACCTCCGTCTCGTGGCGCACATCATCAAGAAATACTACACCCAAGCCGACGACGCCGATGACCTCATCTCCATCGGCACCATCGGCCTCATCAAAGGCATCAACACCTATCGCCCCGAAAAAGGCGTCCGCCTCGCCACATATGCCTCCCGCTGCTGTGAAAATGCTATACTATCGCAGCGGAACAAATTGGATTTGGAGGCGAAAACTTCGCATCATGTTGCGAAAAATGGAGCGTATTCTGTTACCTATGCGGACACAGGTATGTCATGATACGCAACATATCATACAAAATAGAAGTATCCCCGCTGATCATTCTGCACTTCCCTCTTCTTGCTCCGAAGAAATTTCTGGATGCCCAGATATTCAATCTTCGCTTTTCAGACCCCTCGGAAATGACGCAGATTGCGGACAAGCTCCGATGGTACCGGTACAGACAAGCCCTGCTTCAGAGCGAGGTCGCGGACCGGATCGGGATCGATCAGAAAACCTACATGCGTTACGAAGAATATGGCCGGGACTACTATCCGATCGAGCATATGCAAAAGCTTGCCGGGATGTACGATGTCCCTGTTGAAAGCTTGCTGGATGATTATAGCCTGTTTCTCTATAAAGGCCAAGGAAAGCAAGTCCTTGAAGCCCGTAAGAAACTGAAAATGACACAGAAGGAATTTGCAGACAGACTTGGTGTCCAGCTCAGTGCCCTGAAGAAATGGGAACAGGATCGGGTCAAGATGCAGAAGGCGACGTGGGAAAAGTATTTCAGATAGAACTCGGATAAGATACGACAGCAGTGGCGATCGGTTCACCACTGCTGTCGTTCTAATATTATCTTTACTTCTTCTCTGTTTCTTCCTTTGGTGAGGGAAGGCCAATTCCCAGATTGGTATGAGTTTTGATTCGTTGCCCCAAGTTCTATTGATAAGCTCGCTATAATCAAAATGACGAATATCGTCAGCTTTAGGATTATTCTCGTCAATTACCGCATAAATGACGAGAAAAGCAGATTGTGAGACAGCTATGAGTATAGTCACGCCAAATCTGTGAATGAAATATTTCTTAATTGAATTTCTATAAAATAGAAATATTTCTATTGACAAGTCAATTGAAAGACGTTAAAATCTAATCAAGAAAGACGCAAAGAATTTTTTTGCGAGCGGAGGACTTGCTATATGCAATATGAGACTATCATTTTGGAACTTATGGCCCGGATTAAAAAGTTAGAAGAAGAAGTTGCTATGCTGAAAGAAGCTGTTGGGAGCTTCGATAACCAGGACGAACGAGAAGCGGTTTCTGATGAGACTGGTGAAACATCAGAAGGTCGCAGAGGTCAAGGCTCTTATAAAAAAATGACCGATGAGATGATGATGATCTGCTATAAATGCGGCAAACAGCTCAACGATGGAGCGAATTCTTCCGAGTTGGCCGACATGATTGTTGAGGAAACGGGTATGAACCGAAACTCAGCAATTATGTACATTTATGCTGTAAGTAGTTTGTTATCCGGAACCGTATTCAAGAGAGCAATCAGCGGCAAAGCACTTAGGAAATATTATGATCTAATCCTCAACGAGTACGGAAGCGCTGGTCTTGAAAAGGCGATTAAAGCTACTCGCCTGCACATCGAATACAGAAAAGACTGCGGCCTCACTGCAGATGCCATCGAAGAGCTCTGCAACGAGTATCAAAGTAGGCTGTAATACACCATAGACAAAAAAAGATTGGGGGTATTAAAATGACAATAGACGAGCGAAAGGATAAACTTAAAACGCTTCCTTGGCAAGCACTGTATGATCTTGCCGTTAAAAAGGAGGTTGATGAGACGGAGATCAATGGTAAAGATAAAGAAACTATCATCAATCGTCTGTTGTCTACAGATTTAGTCAGCGATGGAGAGATCGAGACGCTTGTCAATGACTATATCTATGGGAACCGTGTAACATTTACCCTTTGGAGCTTTCGAAACCCGTTGACTGAAACCGATTATGCAGCGCTGGCAGATTTTTCGGGATATCAGGAACCAGTTCTGAGCAATGCAAGTTTCCGAAATCTCCAAGTGATTTCTGTTGTGTCGAAAAACGACCGTGTTGAAATCCTTTATGTTTATAGCAAAGAATACATATATACAGACGAGGACGGACACAGTGCAGCAGTTTGGGAGCAACACAGGGGTTGCTTGTGGATAGGAAAGAATATGCCATATCTTGCCGTCATCAGTAAACATGACAGAATGACCGGCTGCATCATTCATGTAATTTCTGAGTTTCTGAAAAATAGTCTGACTCAAATGAATCCTCCAAAATCTGCAATTGAACGTTGCATCAATTACACGGCCCGCAGTCGAATAGTACTGCAAGGTGCAGACGGCGAAAAAACCATTATCTCCAGATCTGGAGGCCTTACAGAGGATCAAGAGACAGAAATTTCAAGAATTAGGGAACAGCGTATAGATACATCAGGAAGTTACATTGCCGATATCACAGAAGGGACATCCGCGTCAGTTAAGTACAACATAAAAAAAGGCAGCATCGGCATACTGAAATGTCTTCCGGCCCCGGTTTTGTTTGACTGGTCTCAGAATGCAATTAATGTAATTTTTGAAGAAGTCGAAAAAATGAAAGGCCGTCCAGCAGAAGAAATTTTCAAAGAACTTGGTTTGGAACCCAAATGGCCAGGATTGACAAATGACGAGAAGAAGGGAATGAACGACTTCCTGACGTGTACGATTGCTGCGCTTGACCAAAACGAAGATGAATACTCCCTGCAGTTGGGTGATACAATGGTGCCATTACTTGCAAATCACTCTTTGTTTCTTCGAATCCCGCGGACATATTGCAATATCTGCGAGTCATACGAAGTTCCAATTTGTGGTACGTGTAAAAAGGAGCTGAAACACGATAAGTATGGGTGGTTGTCCTGCGACTGCGGAGCTCCATTTAGCGTTGTGTGCCCGGAAGATCATCCCTGCAATATCGTGTATTGGTATGTTCCTACGAAAAAATTCCGAAGTATGATAGATCAGAATATCCACTCCATATATAAAAGTATGGATACGGAATATTTCATGTGTATCACGGAATAGCAGCTTCACATTGTGAAAGCGGATAATAACAGCGATGGAACGGAGATTCTCTTTGATAATATTTCTTGTTTCAACGCTTGCCCGAGCTCTATAGAAGAAGTTACGAAAGGGTTTGCAGTTCATCTGAACGAAAAATGTGACGGAACGTGCAGCAAAGCCAAGGTGTCACAATGCCTTTCAAATCCTACAATGCTGTGTCTACCCAAAATTTTTTATCCAATTCTACCGGGATTTCATCCGCAACCGCATAAAGGATCTGAGTATGGCGATGTTTCCGGAGAGGTTTTGGTCGGGAGTACTTGCTATGAAATGAAAGGTATTCTAAAGAAAAACACCAAGAACACTCGCACTGAACACAGCGACGATGAACTCATAAATGAGTATCTGCTATCGACATCCAAAGAGGGCGGAGAAATTATCAGACAGTTTGTTGAGCAAGGGCTTGCTGATAACAGATGCCAGCTAATTGCTGTTGCTGCACCCCAATATTTTGATTCCGGACTTAAAGGCACCTTGAGGTACCTTGCTCGGATTGGCGGAAAGCATATAGTGTTTATAGGTCTTGATGAGATTTGCAGAATTATTGAGGCAAATGACAGCATCATAGTACCTAACTAAAGTTGCCCCCCGGAGAGTGCCATACTCTCCGGGGCTGATCTATGTATCCTTCTTTCTCAAATTCCTCACCACTGCATCCACCAGTTCCAGCTTCTGTTCGGTGGGACAGGGCATTTTTTCGATCATCTTCTGGGCGTGTTCTGCGTGGAAGCGGGCCAGCGTTTTCTGCAGTTCTTCTTTGCCCTTCTGTGTCCTGGGCAGGATCAGGAATACTTCTATGTCTGTCCCTCCTTTCTGCGGTCTGGTTCAATCTATGCGGCGAAGCCTGTACATTATCCCGCCCCGGCTTATGGCTGCCCCTCTTTCAAAATGAGTTTTGCGTCGGCAGGGTAATTGAGCGTGATCAACGCCGGTCTGCCAAGACCCTGCTTCTTCCGGATAATGAGGCCGCTGTATTCCAGCTCCCGGAAGATCCTTGTGACGCATTGCCTGCTGCGATGCAGCCGTTCCTGTGCCTGCTCCACCGTGAAATACAGGCGGATTGTTCCGTCTGGTTCAACGTAACCGTTCTGCTTGGAAATACTCGCCCGGTCCAGCAGCATGGCATACAGCACCTTGGCATCGTTTGTGATGTCCCGAAGCGCCTCGTCCTGAAAAAGGAATCTAGGAAGAGGCATATAGGAAGCTGCCGGACTTTCCATGGTAAACTTGCAAAACTCTTTCACAGTGCCTCCATCCCATCCATCCTATCCGGACTGCTGTTGATTGGATTGATGGATAACTATCTTGAGAGTTGATTCTTTCTTAATTGGTTAGGGAATGAATTTCATCTGCCGGGAGCGTTCAGAAAGCCGCTGTCCAGAAATCCAAAAACGGACCACTCTGGAGCGTCAGGATTTCTGCAATCTGAAAACCCGGTGACGGAGGACACTACAGCAGTCAGAGCTCCTCCTTCTGGTACTGCTTCAGAAGCTTCCAAACCTCGCCGACTTTTTCTTTCAGCTCAGCCGCATCGTCTTCATAAAAATGCCCGGTCTGATTGATGCGTCGGCAGACGTGATTGATGTTCGCAGCGATTCTGCTGACTGCTGCAGCCAGCTTTTTCTGCTCGGTGTAGTCCACCTGAATGATATAGCCGTCGATCAGCATCTTCCGTGCGTATGCCCCGAAGTTCCGGGTCCTGAGCTGCTGCATCTTTTGCAGAATGATGTTCCACTCCGTCTCATTCAGACAGATTTCCTTGCGGATGGGGCGAGTACGTTCCGGCATTGCGTTCTCCTTACAACAGCGTCAGGACAGACACGCCATCCTCAAAGTGAATGTCGAGATATCCCCACTCATTCAGAACCGAGTAAATCTCGGAGAGCTTTTCTTCTGTTGTGTGCAGCCCCACGGCCATCTCGGCAAGGTTCCAGCGGCTGTCATCGCAGGTGTACAGGATAGCGGCAGCGGCTTTGGCATCGTTGGAGAGGCGCGGATTCAGCAGCAGATCCGTCGGGATGGGCGTTCTGCGGATGTGGGTGTTGTTTCGGTTCAGATTCATCATGGTTTGAGCTCCTTTCAGATTTTGAAATACGATTTGGCTTGTTTGAACGCTGTACTGGGGGACAGTGACTCTCACTATCCCACGGACGGAATAATGCTTTCTGTCACGGTTCTGTCGCACTCAGCAATTCTTGTAAGAAGGCCGTTTTGCCCCTCTTCACTTTTCAACGGACATCACATTGCGGACTGTCTCGGTTTTGTCATGATACTGGCAAAAAAGAAGCACCTGCCGGTTCCGGCAAGTGCTTCAGAAACAGCGTATTCTGTTATTCATCCTCATCCCGAACGGAACTGGCAGGGGCGTTGGAAGTGATTCGCAGGATACCATCCGCCTCATCCCGTTGGCGAAGGAGAAGAGAAAATGCCTCATAAAAAGCTGCCTGTCTGCGTTCCACTGCACCGCGATTCAGGTGCATGGCCTCAGCCGTTTTGCGGACAGAGAGCCCTTCGGAAAACCGCTTCTGAAACAGCTCAATATAGTCTTTCAGAATCGTTTTCATGGACTGCTGAAGAAAGGATACATCTTCGCACATGGCCTGGTATTCCGTTTTACCATCAATGCCGATATACTGCTTCCGCTCCCGAATCAGCTTGTACCGCCGCAGGTCCATCCGGTAATTGGTACAGATATCCTTTGCGTACTCGTAATAGCTGTGGCTGCGCCGGACACAGCGGAGCTGATATTCGTCATCGATGTAGGTGACTGGCTTCCGCTTTGGCTCCGGAAAGCCGTCCTCTGTTACTTCTCCGATAATTTCCGGTTCAACCTCGCGCCGGGTCTGACGGATGTATTTATCCTTAAGAATACCATCCACATTCACCTGCTCACAGAAGGACTCCAGGCCAATGGTGTAGTATTCCTCATTGCCTTCCCGTATGAAGCTGGCATCCTTGCAGATCACAACAGCCTCGCCGGTATCGATATCTTTTACCATGCGGACAACGTAGATCCGCTTGCCGTCGTATCGTTTATAGTAACCGGCAAAAACGCGTTTGACTGCCATGCATAGGCTCCTCCCTCCGGATGATTTGCTATCAGTATACCATAGAATGCGGCCGATAAACAGGGCAATTTGAAAAACGTGGATCAGAGAGTATTGAAGAATAGCAAGCACATCCGGTGTCCGTACACACCGGAAAAATGTACGCGCTGCCCCCTCCGTCCAAGCGTGCATCTTATCATTTGGGATGATCCCAAACCCTGTGTTTTTGATAAACCTCGGTTGTAATCAGAGAAATGAGATAATAGCAAAAACAGAATAAACAGCTGGGCTGCAGACTGCATAACGTCCATGAACTACGGCAAGAGACTTTCGCAATATGATGCGAAAGTCTCTTGCTTTATGACCCAAAACGACGTATAATTATGTCAACATTTGTAGTTGGAGGTCGGAAAATGGCTATCTCATATAACAAGCTCTGGAAATTACTTGTTGATAGAAAAATGAGCAAAGCGGATTTGAGAAAAGCTGCTGGGATTGCGCCAAATACCATGACCCGCTTGAGGCGCGATGAGGAAGTCACACTCACGGTGCTCAATAAGATCTGTGCTGCGTTGGGTGCAGATATCGGTGATATTATGGAGTTCTTACCGGAAGAGAAAGTGGAAAAATGAGTCCGTTTTTGATAGCGATTTTGCGATAATGTACATATGCGGGAGTCCTCGTAATCGAGATAAAGCAAAAGACAGATTGAGGAAGGATGGCAGATATGCAAGTTAGGGAAACGCCTCCATTTGCACCTGTGCTTATGGAATCTACTAGGGCAATTGGTTACAGCTTGGAAGCTGCAATTGCCGATATTATCGACAACAGCATTGCGGCAAAAGCTGGCAAAGTTCAGCTGTTCTTTTTTCCAGTCGATGATGCCTATGTCTGTATCTTAGACGATGGCTCTGGCATGGACAATGCGCAAATTGATGTTGCTATGCAGTATGGCAGCAAAAGCCCAACTGATATTCGTGACGCCTCTGATCTGGGACGTTATGGCCTTGGCTTAAAAACTGCTTCTCTGTCACAGTGCCGTGTGCTCACGGTGGTCAGCAAACAGGGCAATACAGTAATCGGCAGACGATGGGATTTAGATTATGTCATTGAAACAGGGACATGGTCACTCCTCATTCTTGATGAAGATGACATTGAACAGGTCCCACATATCACTGATTTGAAAGAGCAGGAAAATGGCACGCTGGTCGTATGGCAGAATCTTGACCGGCTGCTTATGGGCGAACTCGATTATGAAAAATCACTTGGCCGGAAAATGGACGATGTTAGACAGCACTTAGGGCTTGTTTTTCACAGATATCTGTCCGGCGAAGCGGGCATAAAACGGCTGGAGATTTTTTTCAACGGTGTAAAAATAAAAGCGGCAGATCCCTTTTTACTGAAGAAAAGCACGCAGGCAATGGATACCGAAACACTGATTATCCGAGGCAAAAAGATTCTGGTTAAGCCCTATATTCTGCCTCACATTTCTAAGATGACCGAAGAGGAGAAAAATCAGCTTGGAGGAAAAGAAGGTATTCGGAAGCAGCAGGGCTTTTATGTATACCGAAACAAGCGCCTTTTGATTTGGGGAACGTGGTTCCGCATGATGAGACAGGGTGACCTCTCAAAACTGGCTCGTGTAATGGTTGATATTCCAAATGATTTGGATGATCTTTGGACGCTTGATATTAAGAAGTCACATGCTATTCCTCCTGCTGAAGTGAGAAACAACCTCCAAATTGTGATTGATCGTATTGCAGATAAGAGCAAACGGACTTGGACATTCAGAGGAAAAAAGGAGACTTCTGATACAGTAGAGCATGTATGGACGAGGCTGAAAACTCCGGGCAGCGGTGTTGCCTATGAGATCAATCGTGATCACCCGCTGGTGGATCAGATTATTGCAGATGCTCCAGAAGTTCGTACGAAACTTGAGAGTCTGCTTCGGTACATTGAACGCAGCATCCCTCTGAATCAGCTGTATGTTGATTTGAACAATGATGAAAAGATCGAAAACGATACCGAAATAGAAGAAGCGGAAATGCGGAAGACGCTGGAGCAGATGCTGTCTGCTATGCCGAGCAGCATCCTCAGACTGGAGATGCTGGAAAAACTTGAGCACACGGAGCCGTTCTGCATGTATCCCGATGTGCTTCATGATTTAAAAGTAAAGGAGGAAAGCTAATGTCTAATCCGAATATTGCGATGTTGGAGAATGTGATTTCTGCAGCAGTCAGTACACAGTATAAAGAAGTTCCCCCCACCGAGGAGGAGTTTATTAATCTGGCGCAGACTATGCGCTCGAATATGAGCGCATTTGCGGTGACGGATGATGAATTTGCTGACATTCTGGTTCGGCTTCGTGCTTCGATTGTTATTCAGATGGATGTGGGCGTGTTTATCAACGACAGGAATACTCCGCATAAATCTTGGCTCCCGGCGAGAAGAGCGGATTTAGATTTCTTCTTCTGGAATCGCTATAAAAAGTACCTCGAAGAAATCAAGCATTGGAACCCGCGTGTAACTGCTACTCTGGACAAAGTTTCCGACGAAATCGTCGATCTGCTTGGCGATCCGGAAAGTAGCGAGCCCTTCCAGCGCCGCGGACTTGTATTGGGGGATGTTCAGTCTGGCAAAACAGCTAACTATACAGCCATCAGCAATAAAGCTGCTGATACAGGATATAGGATCATTATTGTTCTGGCAGGTATGATGGAAAACCTGCGCCAGCAGACACAGTCTCGCTTGGATGCCGAGTTCTCCGGACGCAAAAGTGAATACTATCTGGATCCGAAGGCTGAACAGGAAATTAAAAATCTTCCTGTTGGCGTTGGACGCTATGGCGTGCAGAAGCGCATCGCTGCGTTCACATCTGTCTCTAAGGATTTCGATATAAACGTTCTGAAAAGCAACGACCTGAATCTCCAGAGTGTTTCTGATCCGGTCGTTTTGGTTGTAAAAAAGAATAAGCGAATTCTGAACAATTTAATCAAATGGCTGTCTAAAAGCAGAGATGACACCACTGGCAAGATTATGCTTCCTATGCTGCTGATTGACGATGAGGCTGATAATGCGTCGGTAAATACCCGCAGCGAGGACGACAGCCCTGCTGCTATCAATGCCTGTATCAGAAAGCTGCTTCATGAGTTCTATCAGGCGTCTTACCTTGGCATTACTGCAACCCCCTTCGCTAATATTTTCATTAATCCGGAAACGGAAGATGAGATGATAGGCGATGATTTGTTCCCGAGAGATTTCATCTATTCGCTGGCTCCTCCTACTAACTACATTGGTGCAGACAAGATTTTTGGTGATGAGCCCAGCTTTTCGGATGCACTTATCCCGCTGCGGCGTGATGAGATGGATTTGTTCTTCCCGTTTACCCACAAAAAGGATCTCGTAGTTGATGCACTTCCGCCCAGTCTGTATGAAGCTATGGCGTATTTTCTGCTGTTCAATGCGATTCGTGATCTGCGAGGAAACTACACAGAACATCGATCGATGATGATCCATGTCAGCAGATTCACTGACGTTCAGAACCGCATCGCCGAGGCGGTGAATGAATGGCTTGTTCAGATGAAATCCGATGTGCAGAATTATGCTGCACTGCCTTCTGCCCAACGTGAGAAAATCAGCAATCTTCGTTACCTCCGCAAAGTTTGGGACAAGCATAAATTGGAAGCGATCAGCGGCGTGAGTTGGGATGAAATATGTACGAAATACCTCAATCGAGCTGTCGCTCCTATTGCAGTACGGGCTGTAAACCAGAAGACCGGTGCAACCAGTTTGGACTATTTCAATCATAAAGATGATGGCCTCAGGGCAATTGCAATTGGCGGAAACAGCCTGTCCAGAGGATTGACCTTGGAAGGTTTAGGTGTCAGCTATTTCTATCGCAGATCGCAGATGTATGATACCCTTCTGCAGATGGGACGGTGGTTCGGCTATCGTCCGAACTACGACGATCTTTTCCGCATTTGGATGTCCGAAGAGGCGATTGACTGGTATGGATATATCACGAGAGCGGCCAATGAACTTAAGGACGAAATTGCAAAGATGAAACTGGCGAACCAGACACCGATGGAATTCGGTTTAAAGGTTCGTCAGGATCCGAATTCGCTGATTGCGACAGCGCGCAACAAGATGCGTTCTGCCACACAGGTAAGCCGTCCCGTCACTGTCTCCGGTAAGCTTCTTGAAACACCCAGGCTGAAGGCTAATTTGGATATTCTCAAATCCAACGAAACTGTATTCAAGGAGTTTGTTGATCATCTTGCAGAAGCAGGCACGCGTGATGTGAAGGAAAAGCCTTATTACTGGCGCGGAGTACCCAAGGAAATGATTGTACAGCTGCTGTTGGCTTTTGAAACCCATCCGTGGCACTTGGCATTCCAAGGAAGAGCGCTGGCGGAATATATCGATGAGAAAATGGGTAATGAGACATGGGATGTTGCGCTTGTTACCGATGGTGAAGGCTCTGCGTATGATGCTGGATTGAAATACGGAGGCGAGGTTTTGCCGATTAAAGCCACCGAGCGCCGTACTGTTATCGCTGACGATAAGATGATTCGAATCAGCGGAACCAAGGTTAAAGTCGGTTCAGGCGGATGCACAAGGGTTGGACTTTCTGAGGAAGAAATCGAAGAAGCCAAGCGCCGATTCAGAGAGCAAAATGGCGATAAGCATATGTCGGACAGTGCCTATCTGATCAAAGAACGCAGCCCGCTGCTTATGCTGCATATTATTGAGACTCGCTTGGATGAAAAGGAGTCTACGAACAAAAATGTTCCTCCGTATTTGTTCGCTCTTGGTGTTGGCTTTCCAGATACAGGCACAGGAGTTCGTACTGCGAACTATATAGTCAATATGGTAGAGCTTAGAAACTGGATGGATCCGGATGAGGAAGAAGACGAATGAAGATTACAGCTGAATATCTCCATAGGAAATGGAAATCCATCAGCTATTATGATGGCGGATACATACAGGTAGAAGTGAAGCACTCTTTGGAGTGGCATGTCGGCTACAAAGAGATCGATCAGAAAACTTTAGTGATTGTATCTGAGAAAGAGCCGGAACTGCTTCAAACTTCAAAATCCATTGCGGTGTCAAAAGGCCGTCGCATGGACGGGAGGTGGGCACTTTCATTTGCGCTTATGCGAATAGAGCAGGACAGTGTCTTTGAGCTGCTGTGTGCAGATTTGATCGCCTACTCTCAATCTGCAGAGAACGAAACTGCGGCACTTGCACTGACTGCAAAGCGCTACAAGCAATGGAATAAGCTTTTGGAGCATCAGCGTAAAAGCTTGATGGACGAAAGCAATCGTAAGGGGCTGCTGGGAGAGTTAACCTATCTTTGCAGTGTAATTGACAGCGGATATCCGATATTCGCTGCAGTGCAGGGATGGGTAGGCCCGGACGGTGCAGACCAAGATTTCATATATGCTGATGGCTGGCACGAAGTAAAGTCTGTCGGCGTTGCTGCTTCTTCTGTAACAATTTCTTCTTTGGAGCAGCTGGACAATAGTGACCCCGGCGAGTTGGTCGTCATGTTTATCGACAAGTGCGCTCCGGAACGAGGAGGCGCAGTGTCTCTTGGTGAGCAGGTCGATCTTACACTGGCCCGGGTGCATGAAGACGGAGATGCTTTATCGCTGTTGGAGAGCAAACTGATGCGGTATGGCTATATCGATCTGCCTGAATACAGAGAACAGAAGTATGTGTGCTCTGGAAGAGCTCGTTTCCTTGTAGATGCAGACTTTCCAAGGCTTACTGCTGATACTGTAACGCCGCAGATTATTGCCGCACAGTATTCTATTAGTTTAGCCGGTATTGAAGGCTGGAGAGTTGAGGATTAGACATGGATGCGCAGGAATTCAGAAAAGACTTTCTTGAAAATGTGAAAGCTGAGGCGGCCGCTACCGGAGAGGGTTCCTGCGCTGCTTTTGTGGGAGCCATGGCTCAGTATCTGATTGAAGCTGAGGTGCTTCCGGATTTCACACCCTCTTTTTATACAAGCACGACATCTACTCGAAAGAGATATCGAGTGGATGGGTATGTTTTGGATGAATTTGACTATACAATGAACCTGATCATCGCCGACTACGATGGCGCAGAGGAACGAACAATGGGCAAGGCTGCCTCTTCAACAAATTTTCAGCGTTTGTGTGTCTTTGTAGATCAAGCGTTAAACACCAGGCTCTATAAGGAAATCGAGATGAGTACGCCTTGTGCGGACTTGATTGATTTGCTCAGACTTGAAAAAGAGCGAATCCGCAAATATCGTCTGCTTATCTTCACGGATGCAGATGTCAGTGATACACTCAAAAATTTGGATAACCTTGATATCGGCGGAATCCCTGCTGAATGTCAGATTTGGGATATCGAGCGTCTGTTTAGAGTATGCTGCTCTGATTTGGGACGTCAGAATATTGAGATCGATTTCCGTGAGTATATCCCCGAAGGTATTCCTTGTTTGGAAGCAAGCAGTGCGTCAACTGCAGAGTATAACAGTTACCTCTGCATCATTCCGGGCAAGGTTCTCGCAGATATTTATGATAAATATGGAAGCCAGCTGCTGGAGGGTAATGTTCGGTCGTTCTTGTCTACCAAAGTTGCCGTTAATAAGAAGATCAGAGAAACTATTTTGAAATGCCCGTCTATGTTTTTTGCATACAACAACGGTGTTTCTGCTACAGCGATGGATGTTGAGATTGAGCGTTCCGCCAACGGAACCCATATCGTGAGTGCGCGAGATTTTCAGATCATCAATGGAGGTCAAACAACGGCATCGCTTTCAAACACTCGCCATAAAGACAAGGCTGATCTGAAGGGTATCTATGTACAGATGAAGCTTACTGAGATCGACGAGAGCGACATGGATCGTTCTACCGAACTTGTGCGGAATATTTCTCGGTCGTCCAACAGCCAGAACAAGGTCACGGATGCAGACTTCTTCTCGACACATCCCTTCCATGTCAGAATGGAACAGCATTCCCGCAGAATTTTTGCTCCTGCAGAGGCTGGTGCACAGTACGAAACAAAGTGGTTCTATGAACGAGCCAAGGGCCAGTTCCTGCAGGCGCAGATGCGGCTTACTCCGGCAAAAAAACGCCAGTTCCTGCTGCAGAATCCAAAAAGCAAGGTTATTACAAAGACAGACTTGGCCAAGGTTCGCAATACATGGAACGAAATGCCTCATATAGTCAGCAAGGGTGCCCAGACTAACTTCATGAAATTTGCTGAGCTGATCGATGAAGCATGGACGGCCAATGATGCGCAGTTCAATGAGCGCTATTTTACTGAAACTGTGGCATTGGTTATCTTGTTCAAGCATTTGGAGGCATTAATTCCGAAGCTGCCTTGGTATGAGCAGGGCTATCGTGCGAATATTGTCACCTATTCTTTGGCACTGCTCCATATGTTAATCAGGAAACAGTTCAAGGATATGGAGTTGGATTTGCAAAGCATTTGGCTGCGCCAAAGTGTTCCTGAAATCCTTACAAGTGTTTTGGAACGAATCTCCGAACAAGTCTTTTATAAGATTACTGATCCTAATCGCCCTACCATCAACGTTACACAATGGTGTAAGCGAGACGGCTGCTGGAAGAGCGTTCAGGAGATTAATCTGACATTGCCTGCGGAATTCACCAATGTATTGATTGGAAAAGCCGAAGTGAAAGCGGCAGAAAAAGAGGCAAAGAGAGATCAGAAAATGCTTTCCGAAACGGAAGCACAGGTTAAGGTACTTGAGTATTCTGCGGATCAGTGGAAAAAGCTGTCTGCATTTGCAATGCAGAAACGCATGGTATCACCTGATGAAAATATGGCGCTGAAATATGCATGCCAAATCCCTAATAAAATGCCGAGCGGCTACCAGAGTCAACGACTTCTTGCTCTCCTCGAGCGAGCATTGTCAGAGGGCTTTAAGCTTTAACGGGAGAAAGAGGAATGTGCCGTGTACAAAGTTGTAGACTTGTTTGCAGGAGCAGGAGGCCTGAGCCTCGGCTTCATGCAGACTCAGAAATATGATATAAAAGTAGCCTTTGAGAACAGTCCTTATATGCAGGATACATATCGCCTTAATCATCCCGGTGTTGAAGTGCAGGGAGATGTCTGTACTGCGGACTATGATGCGATTAAGAAAAAGTACGGAGAAATAGATGTAGTCATTGGCGGGCCTCCTTGCCAGGGGTTTTCTAATGCGAACCGTCAAAAGAACCATGCTATTAGCCAGAATAATATGCTGGTAAAGCAGTATATCCGAGCTATTCTCGAACTTAAGCCTAAGGCTTTTGTTATGGAGAATGTCAGCATGCTGAAGTCTGACGTCCATCGATTCTATATGGAAGAGAGCGATATTGAAACTGTTAAAAGGTGCGGTATTCCTGTTAAATCCACGCCTCTTCACTTGCTGGATGCGGAGTATATGTTTGATGGAGCGCTGGAGATCGTCAAGGATCAGCAGAAGATTCAGCAGTATTTGTGGCCGGAACAGCATTATTTTGAACTGAACGTTATTTACAAAGCCGCAAAGAATCTTGATAAAATGAAATCTGCGCTTGAGAAACACAAAAAAAAACTTTGTGTTGCAGCTGCTGACTATGCGAAATCATCTGATAATAACCACATCTCCCGCGTCTCTGCAGACGCGTTTCAAGCTGTCTTAAATTACTATTCTGGAGTGCTGGATGCATCTGCACTCAAGAGTAAGATTGAACCAGCGATTATGATTCAGCGCATGCTCAGCAAGGCACAAGAAATATACGAAAACCACATAGTTGTAGATGCCTATACTGTTGAAGATGGAATTGCGGCGGTGATTCGCTCCTTTGCTGTCTATGACTATCTTGAGAAAGTACTGCAAGCGCCTGAGAATGATTATGTTTTGGACAAGGGTGTTCTTTGTGCGGCAGATTATGGTGCACCTCAGAAACGGATGCGCTTTGTTGTAATTGGAATTAAACGCAGTATCTCCCCCAAAGTCGCTCTGCCTAAAGGCCGTTTCGATGCAGATGAATATCGAACAGTACGAGACGCTATCAGTGATCTGGAAGAAGTTACGCCAGTATTTGACCTCGAAGATGATAATGACGGTATCCGCATTGAGCGTAAGGAAAACCTGAACGAATTAGCCTCTGCTCTGCGTAATGCTGAAGTTCTTCGAAATCATATTGTCACGAAAACGACAGATATCGCCATGGAAAGATTCCGCACGCTGAAGCAAGGGCAAAATTTCCATGCGCTGGATGAATCACTTAAAATGAATACCTATACAGATGCCGCACGTACGCAGAATACAATCTATCTGAGATTGAACTATGACGAACCAAGCGGTACGGTTGTTAATGTGAGAAAATCTATGTGGATTCACCCAACGCTGGATCGCGCAATCAGCGTTCGAGAAGCTGCCAGACTTCAGACTTTCCCTGATAGTTTTGTGTTTTGCGGTTCAAAGGATAAACAGTACCAACAAGTGGGAAATGCTGTGCCGCCGATTATGGCTAAGTCTATTGCAAAGAAGCTGGCAAAAATTTTGAAAGACAATTTGCCGGAAGGTGAACAGTGTGGCGGATAACCATAGCAAAGAAGTCCGAAGCATGAATATGTCCCGCATTCGCAGCACGAATTCGAAACCCGAAGAAATTGTGCGCAAGTATCTTTTCTCAAAAGGATTCCGATATCGTAAGAATGTGAACAAACTGCCGGGTTGTCCGGATATAGTACTTCCTAAGTATAAAACGGTCATTTTTGTGAATGGATGCTTCTGGCATAAGCATGATTGCCCAAGATTCGTATGGCCTTCCTCCAATCAAGAATATTGGAAGCCGAAGATTCTAAGGAATGTTGAACGAGACAAAAATAACTGCAGAGAATTGTCGAGCATGGGATGGAATGTTATTACGATATGGGAATGTGAGTTAAAAAAGAAAGTTTTTGAAGGAACGATGGAACGAGTCATTTTACAAATAACGTCAGGGAAGCAACCTTCGGTATAATTTGAAGGGAGAATTATGCAAAGAGCGTATTATTCTGCAAGAATAAGAGAATTTGTGGATGAAAAACCAGAAACGCTTCTTGGAAAACTTATGGTTTCTGATGAGTTTTCTACTACCGATCTCCAGAAAAGTGCATGGCGAAAAGAAATAGATATTTTACAGGACCAGTTGTGTTCAGTTGAAAACGGTGATATTGCGTTCGAGTACACAATTCCGAGAATGGGTCACCGAATTGATGTAGTGTGCATTATTCACGGTTTGATCTTTTTGCTTGAATTTAAGGTCGGTGACAGAGAGTACAGAAAGTCGACAGCAGATCAGGTTATGGATTATGCTCTTGATTTGAAATACTTTCACGAACTGAGTGCAGATCGATATATTATTCCTATCAGTATTCCAACAGAAGCACCTTCTGTTTGTAATGAAGTCAGCTTCATGGAAGACAAAATTTCAAATGTGCTCAAATGTACGAAGGACAATATTGGATTAACTATCAGCTCAGTACTCTCCTCTGTTCAGGATCAAGACTTATCTATAGCCGATTGGATCAATTCCAGGTATGCTCCTACGCCAACTATTATAGAAGTAGCTCAGGCAATGTACCGCAATCATTCAGTGAAGGATATTTCTCGAAATGATGCAGGCGCACATAATTTGACGGCTACAACGGAAACAATCAATCAGATAATTGATGACTGTAAAAGAAACCATAAAAAAGCGATTTGCTTTGTAACTGGTGTTCCGGGCGCCGGAAAAACACTGGCTGGGCTAAATATTGCAAATGAACGTCACAATTTTGATGCAAACGAGCATGCAGTTTTTCTCTCTGGAAATGGCCCTCTTGTAGATATCCTTCAAGCTGCATTAGCTAAGGATAGATCAAGCCGCACGGGAATAACGATTGCAGAAGCAAAAAAGGAAACTAAAGCATTCATCCAGATTATTCACCGGTTCAGAGATGAAGCTCTTACAACGAATAATTCCCCAGCCGAAAAAGTGGCCATTTTTGATGAAGCACAGCGTGCTTGGAATGAAGAAAGCTTAACCGATTTTATGAAGCGAAAGAAGGGTGTTGATGCGTTTAATCAATCTGAACCTGAATTCTTAATTCGCATCATGGATCGACATCAAGACTGGGCAGTAATTGTTTGTTTGGTTGGAGGCGGTCAGGAAATATACAATGGCGAAGCAGGAATTATTGATTGGTTCAGAGCTTTGCAGAATAAATTTAGAAATTGGCATATTTATCTTTCAGACAAGATGACCGATTCTGAGTATGTTGGAAACTCTTCAATTGAAGAATTGCTGACGGGATGTTCATACAGCCTTAGACCTGCTTTGCATCTGGGAGTTTCTCTGCGTTCTTTCCGAAGCGAGAAACTGGCCGAGTTTGTAAAGCTGCTTCTTGATAATGAACCTAGCGCTGCAGCTGCCGTTTATTCAGAACTAAGTATACATTACCCTATTATATTGACTCGTGACTTAGACAAAGCAAAAGAATGGATTCGCAAGAAGGCAAGAGGAACTGAGCGATATGGATTATTGGCCAGTTCTGAGGGAAAACGTCTGCGCGGCATTGGCATTTGGGTTCCATCTGTTATTAACCACGTGGGATGGTTTTTGAATGAAAAAGACAATGTGGATTCGTCATACTTCCTTGAAGTGGCTGCTTCTGAATTCAAGGTACAAGGTCTTGAAATAGATTATAGTATACTTGCATGGGATGCAGATCTGCGCCGGTCTGGCAAAGGTTTTGACTATTTCAAATTTAGAGGAACTCGTTGGAATCACGTAAATAATATGCAGCAGCAAAAGTATTTAAAGAATGCATACCGCGTTCTGATGACAAGAGCACGTCAAGGTATGATAATATTTGTGCCGAGCGGCACAGATCCAGAGGATGATCCAACGAGAGATTCTGCCTTTTATGATGATATCTACAAATACCTGCGAAGTTGCGGAATTAAAGAACTCATGTAGTGGCAGAATTTATACTTATACCCTATTATACCCTTGATTTCGAGGGTATAATAGGGTATAATTCTGTATACAGTAGTTTCACCGGGGAGGTGTACCATGGAACTGTCTGAACTTCAAGCCAAGATTACGGAGCTGGAGCAGCAGATTGCAGAGCTGCCTGCTGGGTCTGTCACAAAGAAGACGATCAACGGCAATGCATATTTCTATCACCGTTGGACGGAGGACAAGAAGCGCCGGGAGAAGTATATTCCTGCGGAAGAGGTGGATTCTTTCCGGAAGCAGATTGAGCGCCGGAAGGGACTGGAAAAAGAATTGAAGGTGCTGCAGAAGCAGCTGCCCAGGAAATCCGTATCTGCTGCCTCTGCACATACCTTTGCAACGAATATCCGCACTGGCGAGGCCCTGCATATTTTTTCTGCCTCTGTCCGTCGGTATCGCAAGCGCGGGTGCTTCCGGCAGCTGCACGACTTTGTCTATGGCGAGCCGCAGGACAAGGTGTTCATTCTCTACGGCCTGCGCCGGACGGGGAAAACCACCATGATCCGCCAGATTTTTGCAGAGATGAGCGACACGGAGCTTACCAAGGCAGCGTTCATTCAGATCACCGCAAAAGACACGCTGGCAGACGTGAACCGCGACCTCAAGGCATTGGAAGCGCAGGGCTTCCGCTATGTGTTCCTCGACGAAGTGACGCTGATGGAGGATTTCATCGAGGGCGCAGCGCTGTTTTCTGACGTGTTTGCGGCCTGCGGTATGAAGATCGTGCTCTCCGGCACGGACTCGCTGGGCTTCCTCTTTACAGAGGACGAGCAGCTTTACGACCGCTGCATCCTGTTGCACACCACATTCATCCCTTACCGCGAGTTTGAATCTGTCCTCGGCGTTCGCGGCATCGACGAGTATATCCGCTACGGCGGCACCATGAGTCTCGGCGGCGTCCACTACAACGAGACCTCCACCTTTGCCAGCAAGGAAAGCACCGACGAATATGTGGACACTGCCATCGCCCGCAACATCCAGCACTCCCTGCGCTGCTATCAGTACGAGGGGCATTTCCGCCATCTGCGTGACCTGTATGAGAGGAACGAACTGACCAGCACCATCAACCGCGTGGTGGAGGACATTAACCACCGCTTCACGCTGGAGGTGCTGGCGCAGGATTGGAAATCCCACGACCTTGGCATTTCCGCCAGCAACCTGCGGCGGGACCGTGAAAACCCGACGGATATTCTGGACCACATCGACCTTGCAGCTGTAACGGAAAGCCTGCGGCAGCTGCTGGATATCCGCAATCGGGCAGAGCAGACCGTTGCGCTGGATGATGTCCATGCGGCGGAGATCAAAGAATATCTGGACCTGCTGGATTTAACGCAAGACATTGATGTGCGATATCTGCCGGATGTCAGCCGGAAATCCAGCCGGACGGTGATCGCCCAACCCGGCCTCCGCTATGCACAGGCCGATGCGCTGATCCGTAGCCTGCTGCTGGATGAGACATTCAGCGCTCTGTCTCTGCCGGAGCGTACCGCTGTTCAGGAACGCATTCTGTCCGAGATCAGAGGCCGGATGCTGGAAGACATTGTCCTGCTGGAAACTAAGCTGGCGAACCCCAAAAAGCAGGTATTTGTCCTGCAATTTCCTGTGGGTGAGTTCGACATGGTGGTATTTGACCCTGTTGCCGGTTCCTGCCATATCTTTGAGATCAAGCACAGCGCAGAAATTGCTCCTCAGCAGTATCGGCATCTGATCGACGAAGAAAAGTGCGCTCAGGCTGAGCACCGTTACGGTCCCATCACCGGGAAAACGGTTCTCTATCGTGGCGAAAACAGAGTTATTGAAGGCATCCAATATCAGAACGTGGAAGAATATCTGCGGAACATCGTAAGAACGTAGTGCAACCGCCGCCCGGGCTGAGAAGCTTGGGCGGCGGCATTCGTTCAGCAATGAAAAAGGTTCAAAACAGCCACTTTTCTTTCCTGTATCGCCTTGCATGCGTCGGATGTGAAATCATACGCCGCTCCATTTTATCGCCGTTTCTGCTGGACAAAACACGCGGAAATCGCCATAAAATCTGACAGAAAGTCACGACCTGCTTCTGAAGCAAAAAATCTGTGAATCTGATTCCTGGCTCCTTTTCAAACGGATTCCTTTGTGATATAATATATCTATCAACATATCATATACGCGTGAGGTGCGCTTATGAAAAAGGAAACCAGACAATTTGTTATCTACTCCCGCAAGTCCAAGTTTACCGGCAAGGGCGAGAGCATCGAAAATCAGATCGAGCTGTGCCGCCAGTACATTGCTGTCCATTTTAGTCAGGAAGAGGCGGACGCGGCGCTGGTCTATGAAGATGAGGGCTTTTCCGGCGGCAATCTGGAGCGGCCTCAGTTCAAGAAAATGATGAAGGACTCCCAGAAAACAAAGTTTGCCGCCATTGTGGTGTACCGGCTGGACCGCATTAGCCGCAACATCGGTGACTTTGCAAAGCTCATCGAAGACCTGGGTGACCGGCACATTGACTTCATCTCCATCCGGGAGCAGTTCGACACATCATCGCCCATGGGACGGGCCATGATGTATATTGCCTCCGTCTTCTCCCAGCTTGAAAGAGAAACGATTGCCGAGCGCATCCGGGACAATATGCATGAGCTGTCCAAAACAGGACGCTGGCTGGGCGGCACCACGCCCACCGGCTATGAATCCGAAAGCATATCCAACGTGACCGTGGACGGTAAGGTGAGAAAAGCCTGCAAGCTGAAGATCATCCCGGAGGAGATCAGCCTTGTCCAGCTGATTTTTGAAAAGTTTCTGGAAACCGGCTCCCTCACCAAAGTGGATGCCTTTCTTCTGGAGAAACGGTACACCACCAAGCGGGGTAAGAACTTCACCCGCTTTGCCATCAAGGGCATTCTAACCAACCCGGTCTATATGATTGCCGACGAGGCAGCCTACGGATATCTGACAGAAAACCACGTTGATCTGTTCGCGGAAAAATCCGATTTTGACGGAAAGCACGGCATCATGGCCTACAACCGCACCCTGCAGCGCCCCGGCAAGGCGCACCAAATCCGCCCCATGGAGGAATGGATCGTGTCTGTCGGCAAGCACCCCGGCGTGATTCCTGGTCAGCAGTGGATCCAGGTGCAGTCCATGCTGGAGGTCAACAAGTCCAAGAGCTACCGCAGGCCCCGCAGCAACGTAGCACTGCTGTCCGGGCTTCTGGTCTGCGGTGACTGCGGCGACTATATGCGCCCCAAGCTGACCAACCGCCATGCGGCGAACGGCGAGCTGATCTATACCTATATGTGCTCTACCAAGGAGCGGAGCCAGAGCTCTCGCTGCCAGATGAAAAACGCCAACGGCAACACGCTGGATGCAAAGGTGATTTCCGAAATCAAAAAACTGTCCGAAGACCGGAGCTTCTTTGCCGACTTCCTGGCTCAAACGAAGAAGGCCATCAGCGGCAATCGGGAGGGATACGACGCAGAGCTGCTGACACTGAAAGAAAAACTGGCTGAAAACGAGAGCAGCATCAAGGCGTTGGTCAGTTCCCTGACCAAGAGCGCCGGAACCTCTGCCGAGTCGTATATCATGGAGCAGATTCAGGAGCTGCATCAGACCGGCGAGGACATGAAAAACCGCCTTGCCGAGCTGGAAACCCTGACGGAACACCAGCGGTTTGCGGATCAGGAGTTCGCGTTCAGCCGCCAGATGATCGAATCCTTCGCCGCAAATGTGGATGACTGCACCGTGGAGGAAAAACGGCGTCTGCTGCGGGCAATCGTGAAAAAAGTGGTTTGGGACGGCAAAAATGCCTATGTTTACCTCTTTGCGGAGGATGGAGAGGCGGATTTGCCGCCCATTGACCAACCTATGTATCCGTTGGGAGGGGATAGCGAATGAGATATTGATGTACTTTCGTGCTCTGAAAAAGTCGGCAGGGGATGTGTCGCTGTCGGAGTCCATAGACGTGGACGGGGATGGGAACACACTTTCGCTCATGGACATCATCTCGCAGGAGGACGACATGGCTGAGCGCATCGGGGACTGCGAGACCTGCCTGCGCCTGCGCGAATACGTGGACAGCGTCCTTAGCGAACGTGAGGCGGAGATAATAAAGCTCCGCTACGGCCTGCGGGGCTCGAAACCCCTCACCCAACGCGAAACCGCCACCCTCTGCGGCATCTCCCGCAGCTATGTATCTCGCATTGAAAAGCGTGCGCTGGAAAAGTTGCGCGTGGCGCTGGGGGAGGATATTTGAAGATCCCCGCGCGGCCAAGACCGCGCGGGGATCTTTAGTCTTCTCTCAGCGCCGGGGGCGCATCGGCTTTGATTTCGGCTCGCCACGACTTGCCGCGGTACAAAAAGCGGAAACGCAGCGCCTTCCAGCCTCGCGGCAGAGCCGGTCTCAGCTCGGGACCATCCGGGCCAAGGCGCAGGCCGGCAAAGCCAAACGCCAGAGTCTGCCAGGTCTCGCCCAGGCAGGCCAGGTGCAGTCCCTCCTTGCCGGTATTGCCCATGACGTCCCTCAGGTCCAGGTACAGCGCCTTTTCCCAGTACCGCTCAGCAGCGTCGGGCAGAGCGTTCTGCGCGGCAAAAAGCGCGTGCGTGGCAAAGCTCAGGGTTGAATCGTGCAGGCAGATGGGCTCAAAATCCTCCCAGGCCGCCGCCTTCTCCTCCGGCGTGAAGAGTCCCGGCAGCCGCGTCATCAGCAGCAGCACGTCCGCCTGTTTTATCACCTTGAACCTCTGCACCCTGTCGAAGCAGACCCGGTGATAGCTCGCGCCGTCGCCCTGCTTCAGGCTAGGCGGATACACCGGCTCAAGCAGGTGCAGGCTGTCATCCTGCCGCAGACGTCCCGTTTCCGGGTCGCGCGGGACGGGTATCTTCTCTGCCAGCTCCAGCCAGCCCAGCGCCTCCACCGGGCTCAGCTTCAGGGCCGCGTACTGCTCCCTGTCCTCCCGGCTCAGGCGCGCTGCCGCCTCGGCGGCCAGTTCCAGGTTCCGGCGCACCATCAGGTTCGTGAAGAGGTTGTTGCTCGTGATGCCGCAGTACTCGTCCGGCCCCTTGCAGAAGAGCAGGTTCACCCCGCCCCCCGGCGCAGGCGAGTAGCGGCTCAGCCAGAAGCGCGCCGTCTCGACAAACAGCTCGGCGCCGCCGGAGAAGAACAGCTCGTCGTCCCCCGTCCACTCAAGGTAATTGCCCAGAGCGTAGGCCACGTCGGCGGTGACGTGCACCTCGCTCGCGCCTATGTCCCAGCTCTCGCACTGTTCGCTGCCGTCCAGCGAGGCCATCCAGGGATAGCGCGCGCCGGCGGAGTTCATGCGCCTTGCGTGTTCCTTCGCCGCGGGCAGGGCGCCTATGCGGTAACGCATCAGGCTGCGCGCAGCCTGCACATCCTCCAGAACGTAGAAGGGCGCAAGAAAGAGATCTGTGTCCCAGAAATAGCAGCCCTTGTAGCGCGCGTGACTCAGGCCGCGCGCGCCTATGCTCACGCTCGAATCGCGGGCGGAACAGTTGGCCGTCAGCTGATAGATCACATAACGCATGGCAGTCTGCGCGGCCTCGTCGCCCTCTATCTCGACCCCGCGCTCCTCCCAGAGTTCCCGCCAGGCAGAGCGCTCGGCCTCCAGAGCGGAGCCGAAGCTCCAGTCCGAGCCGATGTCCAGCCCCGCGAGGGGGTCTATATCGCGGCTCGTGCGGATGCGTGCACCGATTTCTATGGCCGCTGGGCCGCCGCGGCCCATGAAGCGCAGGTACATGCCCTCCTCCGAGGGCTCGTAGGCGGCGAATTCGAGCCCCTCGGAGCGGACCCTCAACTCCATATCCAGGCCAAGGCCCGTGTACAGGGTGCTGAAGGCCGCTGTAAGCCCTTCCGGGCCTCCGGAGTGGGAGATGAGGCGGGTCATGCGCAAAGTCTCGCTGTTCTCCTTCACCTGGTCGTCCGGGATGGGGCTGTTGCGCGCCGCGCAGTCTATGCCGGCGCGCAGGCAGAGGCCCGCGCCTTCCGTGAGCTCCACGCGCTGGAAGAGCCAGCCCGGCCGGGCCATCGAGAAAAAGCGCCGCTCATATACCTCCGCCGAGCCTCCCGGCCCCTGCGCGGCGTAGCGCAGGCTGAGAAGCCCCGAGCTCAAATCCAGCTCACGCTCAACTTCCGCCGCCGGGCCGAGGGGCGCGCCCCCGGCTTCGAGGCCCAGATATATCGGCGTGGGTAGGTTTACAAAGTCGGTCAGCGGGCTGCTCTCGGTTATCCTGTCGAACATCCCCGCCATGAAGAGCCCGGCGTCTAGGGGCCTGGGCTCCGGGCGCAGGGCTACATAGCCCCTCGCGCCCATGCGGCCGTTGCCTGTAAAAAACACGCTCTCGTGAAAGCGCTCCGCCGCCGCGCCCGCGGCGGCTACGCGCCAGTCCTCCAGTCTCACGTCAGTCCGCATGCCGCTCACCTTCCAGCGCAGAGCGCAGAGCGTGGCAGATGAAGCCAGCGCAGGTGGCGAAGGCCTCGCCCGTGGCGCACTCGCCCGTGTGCTCGTCCACGCTCTCGCAGGCTATGCCGTTGTCGAGCTTTGCGCGGCGCAGATGCTCCAGCGCCTGCTCACTGCGGCCACACAGCAGGCTGTTGCCTATGCTCAGCAGCCAGGGGTGCGGCGCGTGGGGACAGCCTATCTCCGCTATCTCACAGCCAGCAAAGCTGTAGGCGTAATCAGGGCTGCGTATGGCTTCCGCCGTCTTCAGATACAGCGGGTCGTCTGCCGCGCAGAAGCCGTAATAGGGCAAAAGCAGCAGGCTCCCCGGCGGCTCGTCATAGACGTCGTGCCCGCCCTGGAGGTCCACGGACCAGGCAAACATGCCGTCGAAAACACAGTTTTCATATATCGCGCGGCGCACGGCCTCGGCCCGCCGCATCAGCTCCTCGCGTCCCAGCAGCCGTCCAAGCGCCCGCAGGGCGCGCCAGGCCAGGACGTTGTCGTAGGTGAGGTAGGGATGGACCCGCTCGTCGTCCGTGGGCTGCAGGAAAGTCTCGTACAGCTCGCAGCCCTCGGCGCGGACGGCGTCCAGCTTGCGCAGTATCTCCTCTATGCCCCGGCGCACATCTGGAGCCTCGAACACCGAGAGGTCGCCCGTCTCGTCCGCGTAGCGTTCGAGCGCCAGCACGGGGGCCACGAGCTCGTCCAGCTCGAAGCCCGGCTCCAGCACCGCGCCGTCTATGAACCTGGAGTGCACGCCTATGTTCCGCCGCTGCCGCCCAAAGACATAGCCCAGCATCTCACGCGCGAGGGCGGGGTCAGCGTCGAGCACGGCGGGGAAGCTCCAGAGCAGGCTGTCCCTGTCCCAGTATGCGGCGCTGACGTAGTAGCGCGGCGAACGGCTGGTGACAAGGACCAGCTCCTCCGTGTCCAGCGTCCTGCCCATGGAATAGAAGATGCAGAAAAACAGATTCGTATTGTACAGCCTCGTGAGCGCCCCGTCCGCAAAAAGGCGGCTGCGCCCTTTGAGCCAGGCGAGGCTGCGGCGGAGCTCCCAGTCCCAGCCGCGGCGCTGCATTTCCCGCGCGCTCGTGACGGCGGATATCTCTTCAAGCCCGAGGCCCCACCAGACGGTGAGCTCCGCAGACTGCCTCGGCGCAAGGCAAGCCGCGCGAGAGAGCCGCCAGGTGCGGCCTTCCGCCGCGGGTGCGAACTCCGCCTCCGCCTCCGGCTCGCAGATGGGCGCGAGGGCAAAAAGCGGCACGCCGCACATCTGCTCAAAGACGGGCAGCCCGCTCCAGCCGCTCACGAAGCAGCGAAGCGAGCCCTCGATGCGTTTGTCCACATTGACGCAGTGCCAGGCTGAGCCGGCCAGGCCGCGCAGGCCGAAGCGGAACTCCGCCGCAGGTCCCGTATTCTCAAACCGGAGCCTGTAGCCGAAACCGCGCTCCCCCACCGGAGCGAGGATGACGCCCTCTATCCTCAGCCCGCCCGAGCGCGCCTCAAAGCGCGGGTACCAGAAGCCGAGGCGCTCCCATTCAAAATCCGACAGCCCGGCCTCGGCCCCGTCCAGCTCCACGAAGGGCCGCATCAGCGGCTCCGCCTCGCCCCCCCGCAGCTCTATGAGCCCGCGCGAGCCCATGTGCAAAAAGCCCAGGTCCTCCACCGCGCCGTTCTTCTCATTCACACGCGGCAGCGAAAGCAGCTCGCTGCCTGTGGGCAGGTATCTCTCCATCATGAGCCTCCGTTCACGGAAAGTGGTTAATCGTTTCAACTCTTTTACTTATCAAATATACCTAAATTTTCGGGCTTGTCAAGAATATTTTAGCTAAATTCGCAAAAACCTATTGACAGTGTTGCCAAAATTGGCTTATTATTAGGCCACGGGTTATTTAATCGGTTAAACGCTAGCAAGGAGGCGGTAAAATGGCTCGCTCAACCCTCAAGGATGTCGCGCGCAGGGCGGGCGTCTCCCCCGCCACCGTATCCTATGTCCTGAGCGGCAAGCGCACGATATCGGAGGACACGAAGCGCCGCGTGCGCGAGGCCGTGGAGGCGCTGGACTATGTCCCCGACCTCGCCGCCCGGGGCCTGAGCCGCCGGGACTCGATGCTCATTGGCGTGGTCGTCCCCCAAACGGAGCCGGGAGACCGGCTGATGTTCCAGAACAGCTTCTACAGCGAGGTGCTGGGCAGCATAGAGTACTACGCCCGCCAGCGCGGCTACCACATCCTCATCTCCGCTACGGACGCCAACGAGAGCTATCTCACCCTGGCAAAGCAGCGCAACCTCGACGGCATCATCGTCATAGGCATGTATCCCGACGAGTTTTACCAGCAGATGAAAAAGACGCAGATACCCATCGTCCTCATCGACAGCTACTGCAACGACCACTATTACAACAACATCCGCATAGACGACGCCTACGGCAGCTATCTCGCAACACGTTATCTGCTCGACTGCGGGCACCGGGACGCGGCCTTTTTCGCCGGGCAGCTGAAGGAAAACGGCGTCATGAAAAAGCGCCTCGCAGGCTACAGGCAGGCCCTGGAGGAGTTCGGCGTTCCCTACCGGGAGAGCTTCGTCTTTGAGGGGCAGATCGACTACAAGAGCGGCGTAGCCATGGCTGCGAGCCTGGCGCGCTCCAGCCTGGGCGCGACGGCGGTGGTCGCTGCGGCGGACATTCTGGCCATCGGCGCCGTCCGCGGCTTTTACGACGCGGGACTGCGCGTTCCGGAGGACATGTCCATCATCGGCTTCGACGACCTGGAGATATCGCAATACCTGGCGCCGGGGCTCACGACGATAAGGCAGCAGATATCCCTCAAAGGCCAGCGGGCCGTGGAACTGCTGCTCGAACACATAGCCGACCCGAGTCTCTCGAAGCAGGAGGAGATACTGCCCCTCAAGCTCATAGAGCGCGGCTCGGTTAGAAAACTGTCATAAAATCAGGAACGGAGGTGCAAAAAGGCGGCCCGCACCGCCCTGTGGAAAGTCCGGTGCAGACCGCGAGGGAAAAAAGCCAGGCAGCTCTTTTCGCCAAGGATATTTTAAGCGAAAAGGGCAAATAAATCAACTCAAAGTCCAAAATTTAGTGAGGAGGAAATGAAAATGAAGAAGCTCTTATCGCTCATGTCCGTTCTGCTGGCCTTTCTGATGCTCCTGTCCGCCTGCGGCGCTCCCGCGGCCGAGACCTCGGAGCCCCCCGCCGAGGATACCGGCTCCGAGGCTCCCCCCGCGGAGGAATCCCCGGCCGAGGCCGAGCCAGTCACCATTACATACTGCAACTTCAACGCCTCCGGCGGCAACGAGGAGACCCTCGCCAAGATGTACGAGGCCTTCCACGAGGAGTATCCCAACATCACCGTCGAGATCGAGACCATCGGCTTTGACGACTACTTCACCCAGATGCAGACCCGCGTGGCCGGCGGCACCGCCCCCGACTGCTACGAGCTCAACATAGAAAACTTCGCCTCCTACGCCGCCAAGGGCGCGCTGGCCGAGATCACCGGCGTGGACCTCAGCGGCCTCGACGAGACCGCGCTCTCCGCCTTCAACGTGGGCGGGAAACAGTACGGCCTGCCCGGCAACTTCTCCAACGTCGTGCTCGTTTACAACAAAGACCTCTTTGACCAGGCCGGCGTCGCCTACCCCACCGCAGACTGGACTCAGGACGACCTCCAGGCCGCTGCCGAGGCCATCCGCGCCCTGGGCGACGACATCTTCGGCATCTACCAGCCCATCACCTACAACGAGTTCTACAAGGTCGCGGCCCAGTACGGCGGCAGCCTGCTCAACGAGGACCTCACCGAATTCACGATAAACTCCCCCGAGAACGTCCAGGCCGCGCAGGTCATGGTTGACCGCGTGCTCGTCTCCAACGTGCAGCCCACCGAGGTGCAGATGGGCGGCATGGGCGACTGGGATCTCTTCATGAGCGGCCGCCTCGGCATGATACCCACCGGCATCTGGGCCTTCAACACCTTTGCCGAGGGCTGCGACTTCGCCTGGGACATTGCCGTAGAGCCCGGCGCGGTACAGAAAGCGACGCACTTCTTCTCCAACGCCTGCGTAATCAACGCCAAGAGCGAGAATCAGGAGGCCGCGGCCACCTGGATCACCTGGCTCGCCTCCAGCCCCAAGGCCGCCGCGCTCCGCATCGAGGCCGGCTGGGACCTGCCCGCCATCAACGACGAGGCTACCCTGGCCAGCTACCTCGACATCACCCCGCCCGACAACCGCCAGGCCGTGTTTGACAGCCTTGATTATCTCGTCACCCCGCCGGTCATCGAGGACTACGCCCTCATGAGCGACATCATCGGCCAGGCCCTCTCCGCCGCGGCGGCGGGCAGCATGAGCGTCCAGGAAGCGCTCGACCAGGCCCAGAGCCAGTGCGAGGCGCAGATAACCCTGGGCTGAGCAGCCCACAGTCAAAGAAGCGCCTGACGGCGCTTCTTTGACTGTAAGGTGAAAATGCAGATATCTTCAGGACGGAAGCCCTACCCCCCCCGCCCGGCGTCGGATGACTGTGGGTGTCCGTAAATCGCAGGAGCTGCGGGCGGCTTAGGCCGCCCGCAAAGGGGGAACCCCCGGCGAGGGTTCCCCCTTTAACCCCCTCCTGCGCTTCATTAGCACAGGAGAGTTCCGCGCGCTGCGGCGCGCGGCCAAGGGCTCCGCCCCTGGACCCCGCCCGCTTTTTTGTAAAAAAGCGGGGCAAAA